>Ga0182024_10026689_pt1 | contig 10136 bp, 7 predicted proteins | sample P32metaG_FD_120480 | JGI IMG/M metagenome (GOLD analysis project Ga0182024, IMG submission 120480) | Permafrost microbial communities from Stordalen Mire, Sweden - P3-2 metaG (Illumina Assembly) | ecosystem: Environmental > Terrestrial > Soil > Wetlands > Permafrost | place: Sweden: Stordalen...
ATGCGCGTGCTGATGGAATTCAAAATCTGGGCCGTCGAGCGGGTTTCGTTGCCCACCACCCGAATCTCGATCACCTTCTGCTCGATCAACGGATCGATCGGCGTGTCGACCAACTGCTCTTTAGGAGAGACGGGGACGTACGAGCCGACTCCGGACGAATTCGGACTGCTACCGGCGGAAACTCCGCCGTCGCGAGGGCCGGTGGTCAGCGCCGGACCGGTCGATGGCAGCCGGTTGACGGGCGGCGGGCCGAGAAAGCCTTGTGCGTCGGCGCGCACCGCGAGCCCGAGCGCTAAGCAAAGCGCGATGGCACGAAGCACGATTGCACGAAATACGTCGACGCGGACGCCGGCCATGAACAACTCGGTTCCAGGATGTGATGCCGCACTTGCGAAGTGACGTGCCTCATGATGCGAGAAGTGCGAGCACGGTCGAAGCGACCGAGAGATGGGTGCGCGCACGCTCTTCGCCAGAGGTGGCGTAGAAATACTAGAAGCCCGGCCCCTCTACAAGGGCAGCTTTCGTGAAGCCGGGCCCTGGCAGCCACAACCAAACAAAGTGGGAAAAGTAGGCGACTGACCGAACGGAAACCTCGCCTGCTAGCATGCGGCCACGTACCGCTGGCGGCTCTCCGCCGTCCCTTGCGCGGGGGTGCGGCAGCGTCACGGATCGTGCCGCGGCCGGGGGGGCGGCAAGATTCTCTTGTTGAATCTCGCCGGTTGTGCCATCTTGTTCGCGCGGCCGCGCTGCGCGCCGAAATTCGATCGGCCGATCGCACCGGCGATGGGAGCTTACACATGGACGGTCTCCGACAGACAAGTGATCCAGGGCGAAACAAACGGGCTGGCGCCGCCGATGGCTGCGTTGCTGGGGAGAAGGCCTTGGCCACTCGGCAATCCGATGCGGCCACTCGGCCGTGGCGGCAGTGGCAATTGTGGGCCGTCGTCGGTTTGGTCGCGACGATTTACTGCGCGCGCCTGACCACGCTGCCCGTGTGTGGCGAAGAATCGCGCTGGGCCACCGTGGCCAGCGAGATGATCGCTAGCGGCGACTGGATCGTGCCGCGCCAGCAGGGGCAAGTCTTTGCCGAGCGTCCGCCACTGGGAAGTTGGGCGATGGCGGCCGTCGGACTGGTGCGCGGCGAAGTCGATCTGCTGGCCATCCGTCTGCCGAGCGCGCTGGCCACCACGCTGACCGCGGCTCTGATTTATGCCTACGCCCGGATCTTTTTGAACCAATTGGGCGCGCTGGCCGCCGCCATGGCGTATGCGACGGCCGGCCAAGTGCTGCAGATTGGCCGGCTGGGCGAATCCGAGGCCTTGTTTACGTTGTTGGTGGCCGCGTCGCTGCTTGTTTGGCACGCCGGCTATACGCTTGCCTGGCCAAAGGCAGCGGTTTGGTGCGCCGGCTATGGACTGGCCGCCCTGGCGGCTCTGATCAAGGGTCCGCAAGCGCCCGTCTACTTCGCGGCGGTTACGATCGTCTTTCTGGCCTGGCAGCGGAATTGGAAGTGGATTTTCTCGTGGCAACATCTGGTGGGCGTGGCGACGCTGGTGACGATCGTGGCGGCCTGGCAGATTCCGTTTTGGCTGGCCACCGACACGCGCACCGTGCTCGACGTCTGGTCGAAACTGGCGCGCGAGCGGTTTAGCTTTTCGGGTTTGGCCTCCCACGCGCTGCAGTTTCCGCTGGAAACGTTCGGCTGCTTATTGCCCTGGTCCTTCCTGCTGACCGCTTATCTCGATCCGCGCTTTTGTCGCCAACTGCGCGCGTTGGGAGTGTACCGGCCACTCTTGTCATTTATTGTCGTGGCGCTGGCGGTGACGTATCCGAGCGTGTGGCTTTCGGCCGGCGCGCGGGGCCGCTATTACATGCCACTCTATCCTTGTCTGGCGATCCTGGTCGGAATCGTGATCGAGCGTGCCGCAGCGGATGACGCCAGTTACGAGTTGCGGCGCGGTTGGCGATGGTTTTGCTGGGGCATCGCCACCGTGATGCTCGTCGGCAGCGGAGTGCTAGTCGTGGCCGAGTTGAATGTTCGCGCCCTCTCTCCGCTGGCCGAGAGTTGGGCTTATACCTTGCCCTTTACCCTGCTGGCGGCTCTGTTGGGCTGGTGGCTGTTTACGGACCGGGCCACCCCCTCGCCGCGACGCGTCGAGCGCGCCGTGCTGGCTTGCAGCGTTATGGTGGGGCTGGCGTTCGACGGCGCGGCGATCACTGCCCGCGCGCATGGCATGCACGATTTGACCGATGAGATTGCCGCGCTGCACAGTCAGTTGCCGGCGGACGAGCATTTAGTTTCGTTCGGCCCGGTCGCTCATCGATTTGCCTATTGCTATGGTTTGCCGATTGCGGAGCTGGCCTGGCCGGCCGATGCCGACAGCGTGCCGGCGGGAGTCGATTATTTTTGCTTCGAGCAACATCCGGGGGACAACGCCCAGGTGCGGCAGAATGGCCGCGGCAGCTATTGGGGGACGACTTCCGGCACGTTGCCCTTCGAGTGGGAGCAAGTGGCCGCGGTCCCCTACACACCCTATCGCAATCAAGACGCGGCCAAGAGTGTGATCATCGGCCGCATCGTGCGGAGCGCCGCCACCGCGACATCCGCCAGGCAGGCGGTCGAGCGCTAGGGACCGCTTCTGACTTGCCGCCCGTGTTCAACTGGCCGGCGGATTCTGCAGGCCGGTGATGATGCCGCCGGCGACGATGCCGCCCAACGATCCGAGAATGATCACACCACCCAGCAGCGAGCCGGTTCCGCCAAACCACCCGCCGCGATTCCGATACTGACCGCGCGTGATCGGTTGGCCCGCCACGAGCATCACCTGCTTGATCGCTCCGGGCGGGCTGGCTTCGGCGGTCCACAGCCGGAAGGTGCTGCTGCTTTCGGCAGCCGTCAGTTCATAGAGTCCGCCGCCGAGACCATGGACTTGGAATCGTCCTTCGGTGTCGGTGGAGCTGGTGGCCACTTCTCCTTTGCCGGTTCGCAGGCCGACCACGGTTCCTGGCATCGGCAAGCCCTGTGCGTCGACCACCTGGCCGGAGAGGACACCGCCCTGGGCCAGACAGACGTCCAGCACCTGAGGCGTTTGCGTGGCTGCGACGGGTGTGCCGGCCGGGATGGCATCGGCGGCGAAGACCGCGGGCGGGAGGACTAAGCCCAAAGCGGCAATGCCAGCCGCCGCGGACGGGAGCCATTGAAACCGATGTACGAAGCGACCCATTTCCCAACCCCCCCGGGAGAGATGAACGATTACGAAAGAAGAATCGGTTGCCTAAAATGTTCCTTCGGTATTCGAGCGAGCCGGGCATAAAACTTTCCCAACCGGAAAAGTCGTCCCCCTGGTTAAACTCGGTCGCCAGCGTGGTTTGCCAGCAGGGTGAAAGAGGGAGCCAGCGGCACCGCCAGCGAAGAGCTGGGCAAGCGGCGAAAGATTTAACGCGCCAGCGGGCACGACGGGCTCGGAGTCGCGCCGTCGCCCAGCGCGGGATGGATTCAGCCGTCGTGACTTGCTTCTAACTTCTAAGCCGCCTGCTTTCGCATTTTGCGGCGAAGAGACGTTGCCCCCAGACCGATTGCACCCAAGCCGAGTAGGACGACCGAGGAGGGTTCGGGGGTGGCGAGCGCAAAAACCGTGCCGTCACCGAATGCCCCGCCGCCATAGGTCGTCCCGTAGAGCGTAGATCCAACGAGCGTCAAGTCGCCACTGGGATTTTTGCCATTCGTGCCGTTGAAAGAGAGCAGAGTGGTGGGAGTGCCGCCGGTCACCGGGACACTGAAAATCGTGCCGTCGCCGTTGGCTCCGCCTGCGTAGGTCATCCCGTAAAGTGTTGATCCAATGAGCGTCAAGTCGCCAAAAGGGTTGGCTCCGTTCGTGCCATTGAACGAGAGTAGGGTTGTGGGCGTACCGCCAGTCAACGGAATGCTGAAAATTGTGCCGTCGCCGTTCGCCCCGCCGCTATAGGTCATCCCATAAAATGTTGATCCAATGAGCGTCAAACTGCCATCGGGATTTGCGCCGTTCGTGCCGTCGAATGAGAGCAGAATGTTGGGCGTGCCGCCGGTCGCCGGAATGCTGAAAATTGTGCCGTCGCCGTTGACCCCACCTGCGGAGGTCATCCCATAAAGTGTTGAGCCAATCAGCGTCAAACTGCCATAGGGATGTGCGCCGTCCATGCCGTTGAACGAAGTAAGGTCCGTAGGCGTGCCGCCGGTCACCGGAATGGTGAAGACTGTACCGTCGCCGCTCGTCGGCACGCCGCCAGGGGTCAGCGCCCCATAAAATGCGCTCATCCCATAAAGTGATGATCCACTGAGCGCCAAACCGCCGAAGGGATTTGAGCCGTCCGCTTGGTTGAAGTAACCGAGCAGCGTCGGACTCCCGCCGGTCACCGGGATGCTGAAAATTGTGCCTTCGCCGGATCCCCCGCCTGCGGTGGTCATCCCATAAAGTGTTGATCCACTGAGCGTCAAACTGCCGCACGGTGCAGCGCCGTTCGTGTAGTTGAACGAGAGCAGGTTCGTGGGAGTGCCGCCCGTCACCGGAATGCTGAAAACCGTGCCGTCGCCGTTTGCCCCGCCGAATTTGGTCGTCCCATAAAGGGTTGATCCACTGAGCGTCAAACTGCTAAACGGCCCTTCGCCATTCGTGCCGTTGAACGAGACCAGAGTGCTAAATGTTGCAGCGAATGACTGGCTAGGAACCAACGCCACGGCGAGCGTCGCCAGAAATGAGAGAACGAGTTTTGATCGGTGCATTAGCGTTTATCCAGTCTCAGCGGGGCACCACGTGCGATCTTTGATCCTACCAACTGAAGGCCGGGGCAGACAATGATTTTCTTGAAAAAATCGAGCGGATTCTGGCTTCTCGACAAGCCTGCTCACGTCCACAGTTGCCGATCGAGCATGCGGTAGTGGATCGCTTCATTGAGATGCGGCGATTGGATGCCGGGGCTGCCGTCGAGATCGGCAATCGTCCGGGCAACACGCAAAATCTTGTCGTGGGCGCGAGCCGATAGGCCGAGCTCGGTCATCGTCGCACGCAAAAGTGATGCGGCCGCGTCGTCGAGTCCGCAAAAAGCGCGCGTCTGACGATGCGTCATCTGACCGTTATGCCGCGTCGATGTGCCGGCAAAACGCTGCCGCTGAATTGCCCGCGCGGCAACGACCGCTTGACGCATATCGACACTGGACGTGCCCGGCGTCGACGCCGACAGTTCTTTGAACGGGACGGCCGGCACTTCGATGTGGATGTCGATCCGGTCGAGTAGCGGGCCGGAGATCTTGCTCATGTAGCGCTCGACCTGCGGCACTGTGCAGTGGCAGTCGCGGCGCGGATCGTTGCGATAGCCGCAAGGGCAAGGGTTGAGGGCGGCGATCAGCAAAAAACCGGCCGGAAACGTCGTGCTTTGCAAAGCCCGCGAAATCGTCACCGTGCCGTCTTCCAACGGTTGCCGCAACACTTCGAGCGTGCGGCGATTGAACTCCGGCAATTCATCGAGGAACAACACGCCGTTGTGGCTGAGCGATATCTCGCCCGGCGCCGGCGGCGATCCACCACCAACGAGGCCGGCGTCGCTGATCGTGTGGTGAGGCGAGCGGTAGGGACGCGTGGCCAAGAGCGGCTGGCCGGCCCCCAGTAGACCCATCGCGCTGTAGATCCGAGTGGTTTCGATCGACTCGGCCGGAGTCAACTCGGGCAGGATCGTCGGAAGCCGCTTGGCCAACATCGTTTTGCCCGAGCCGGGTGGACCGAGCATCAACAGATTGTGGTTGCCGGAGGCCGCGATCGTGATGGCGCGTTTGGCCATCTCCTGACCGCGGACGTCGGCAAAGTCGACGTCGTATTGCGAATAGGTGCGAAACCATTCGTCGAGGCGAGGGGGCGTCGGTTCAATATCGATCTGGCCGGTGAAAAACGCGACCGCTTGCGACAGGCTGCTGACGGCGATGATGTCGAGCTGCTCGACGACGGCCGCTTCGGCGGCACTGGCGCTGGGGACGACGAGCCCGCGGAGGCCTTGCTCGGCCGCGGCGGCAATCGCCATCGACAGGGCGCCTTTCGTCGGCCGCGTGGCGCCATCCAGAGCCAATTCGCCGACGACGGCATACTCGCCGAATTTTTCGGAGGTGATTTGTCCGCTGCCGGCGAGCATGCCGAGCGCGATCGGCAAATCGAACGATGCGGCCTGCTTGGGGAGCTCGGCCGGTGCCAGATTGATGACGACTCGATCGTGCGGCCGCAGGAAGCCCGAGTTGACCAATGCCCGCTCGATGCGATGCGAGCTTTCCTTGACGGCCGCTTCGGGAAGGCCGACCAAAACGGTCTTTGGCAGTGCGCCGGCCGAGACATCGACCTCGACCTCGACGGGAACCGCTTCGATGCCGACGAGCGAAAACGTGCGCAGTTTGGCCAGCATCGCGGGGCCGATGTGCTAAGAGTGGAAAGGATCGCCGGTGACGAGCGGCAACTTCCGCAATTGTGATGGGCCGGCGGGCTCGGTGCAAGACACCGGGTTTGGACGGCCGATTGGCTAGGAAATGGGCGCGAGTAGGATCACGTATGCCATAAACGCAAGCGCTATGGCGAGCACCGCCAAAAGGGCGACAACAGGTTTTGATCGGAGCATTGCGATTCGCCCTTGTATGGCTAACAACCCTCGGCAATTGTGATGGGCCGGCCGGGCTCGGTGCAAGGCGGGCGGGATTAGTCGGCCGACCGACGGAGGTTTTGCAAGGACCAATCGCCGTTGGGCGAAAAGGTGATCTGATCGTATTCCCAATCGTTTGGGGTCACGTAGCGCTCGATGATTCCGCCCAATTCTTGGCCGGCGCGTCGGGCGTGAAACTCCAGATTGCCGTCGCATTCGATGCGGATTTTCTTCACGCGCGTTGTGCCGGAGGGAATCGAGCCAAAGTCGGTTTCGGTGCAGCCGCCGGAAACGACGAACTGCTCGATCGCTGGCCCGTGGTTCACGACGGTAACCTGAATTTGCAGGGCCAGGTACATGGCGGCGACGATAAGCGCCAAGGCCGCCGGAAAGTTAGCGAGCAAAGCGGTCGACGCGATGGCAACTCGAACGCCAACGCGCGACTTGGGTTGGGTATTCCACGACTTGACGGCGTATGCAATCAGGCAGCCGGAGCCGACAAGCACTGAGACGATTCCACCGCAAATCGTGAACGCCCCGACGAACATCAGCCAGGTCCAGTCGACGACACACCACAGGAGGAAAATCGCGATGCCAATCGCCAGGGGTGCCAGGCCGCAGATCAATGCCGCGCGGTAAAAACGATCGGGAGATGTCATGGCGCCGTCGCTATCGACCCATGAGGCGATATAACCACGACCGGCGGGCACGTGGCACCGCGGGCCGAAAATCAGCCGACGCCGATTGGGCGACAGTCGCTGCCGCGGGGGGCGCCGGCGGCGGCACCGGCGCAGAAGGCGCCTGCAGAATCACCATCGCAATGGCCGACTGCGCGGAGTGCGAAAGACTGACCGCGGCCGGTGCGTCGTGCCACCCGGCGGCCGAGCGGACTTGCAAACCGACGCTGCCCGACGGATGACGCACGACTTGAATGTCGGCCAGCGCCAACGGCAAATAGATCGGCGAGGCTTTTTTGAGTGCCTCTTTCGCACACCAGCGGGCGGCGAAGTGGGGACGTGGATCGGCCTGCGCCACGCAGTAGGCGATTTCTTCAGGACTGAAATGCGTCGTGTAAAAGTCGTGGGCCCAAAAGTCGAGCGAGACGGGCATCGTGGCCACGTCTTCGATGTCGACACCGCAACCGATCGTGGCCGGCCCGGCCGTAGCCAGCGCAGCCGGGCCAAGCGAGCCGTTCACCGTGGAGGTCATTGCCGCGGGCAGCGCTGCCTCGGTGGGTGGAGTGCCATTGGGGGCAGGCTGGCCGGTCGCGCGGGCCAGCAGTTCGCCGAAGTTACGCACTCCCGCAGTCGCGGCCGCGTGGCCGGTGGCCGAGCGGACGACCGATTGCAGGATCATGGCCCCGGCCGACGAGCGAAAGCGAGGCAGATCGAGCGACGTATCGGGCGTGATGGCATCGGGCGACACGTTGAGAATGTCGGCGATCTGCTGCTTGAGTCGCGCCTCGGGTGAGCTCATGGTTTGTCGCGTTCGATGGCTTTTTCTTGTGCGTTTGAGTGTTTTCGGAAAACCAGGTCGGGCCCGCGCGCCCCGGCGGATCACCAACCGGCAATGCAGATCGTACACAACAGGCTCTCTTTGCCCTCGTCACCCGCGGTCCGCAGCAGATGGGCCTGGAGCGATTTCAGTTCGCTCAGCGTGCGCCGGCAGTAGCGGCAAAACGGCTCGCTCTGGGACTGGTTTTCGCCTGGGCCGCCCAGTTGGCGCTCCAGCACCAATTCATGGGCCTCGAGGCGCTGGCTCAAGGCTTGCAGAAATCGCGTGGCGGAGAGCCCCTCGGTCAGCCGATGGTCGAATGCCAGGATCAACGGATAGACGAATCGGCCATCGCCGACCGCCAGTTCACCTCCGACGCCCAAGATGGCCGCCTGACCGGCGTTTACCAGCGGGTTGAACATCCACGCCCGATAGTCGCTCAGGTCGGTGATGGTAAATGTGCCACGGTCGAGATCGCTGTGGCCAAGCCCGCCGTCGAGATACTTGAGAATGAATTCTTGTTTGCGATGGTGGATTTCTTCCAGCGCGGTTTGATCGGCCCCGCGAAAGACGGGCACTTTCAGCCCCTGGCCCAGATCGAGCGCATAGCCGACGTTCACTTCGTCGTAGTGAACCACGTGATCATGCTCGTACATCGCATTCAGATCGGGAAACTGTCGCAACAGGCGCGCCGCTTCGAAAATCAGCCGCGACGACATCTGGCCCGCGGTCGCCGCATCGGCCGATAACCGGCTGGCCACGCCTCGCGATGGGACCAACACCGAAACCTGGCTGGTGAGCGAGGCCGACGCCGACACGAGCCGGGCAATCTCCGTCCGTTTCGAGCGCGAGAGCTTTTTGCGCGTGTGAGCAACTTCCGGCACGGGCAGATCGGCCGCCGAGCGCGAATGAGCTTTTTGCGCGGTGGGAACGGGCAAACTCGGAACCGGCGTTGGGCCGGGATGTGCGTGGCCCGATCGCACCAGCACGTCGCGGGCGCGGATCAAACCGAGATGCGGAAAATCCTCTAACCGGAGGCTCGCTTTCTCCATCAGCGCCAGGGCTTCGCGGCTGGCTCGTTGACCCGAGGCAGGCGGGGCCGTCGAGGCCGCCTCGATTGCGATCGAGTGCGAACCCGCATCGGCGATGCCGATCAGAGCGCGCGGCTCGGCGGCAAATGTCGCCGCGTGACCGTTTTCGGTTCGCGAGTGAACGCCTGGCGGCGGGGGAGAGGCGGCCGATTCGGCCGCTACGGCCAACTGGGGCGTGGCGGCCTGGGGCATCTCGGACAAAACGCAGAGCGGCCTTTCGATGGGCACGTCGGCGTGGAGCTCGACCAGGAACTTGACGTATCCGGCCTGCGGCGCGTAGACCTCGAACGTCGATTTGCTGGTTTCCAGCATCAACAGCCGCGCGTCTTTGGCCACAAAGTCGCCGTCGGCGGCGAACAGTTCGACGATCGTTACGACGTCGTCGTTGACGTTCTCGTGCGGCGCAAAAATCTCCACCTGGTTGGTCATTGCCCGGCGAGCTCCAGGATGGCCGCCAGAATCGATCGCGGGTTCGGCAGGATCTGCTTCTCCAGGGGGCCCGAGGCTGGAATGCAATGTTCGGCCGAGCGGCAACGGGACGTGACACGCAGCGCCGAGCCCAATTCGTGATGCAAGCCGGCCACCAATTCCGCGCCCCAACTGGCGAAGCCACAACCTTCTTCGACCGTGAGCAAACATCCGCTCCGTCGCGCCGATTCGGCAATGGGAGCCAGGTTGGCCGGATAGAGCCGGCTGGGGATCAACACTTCGCAGGCCAGCTCGTGCTCGTCGAACGCCAGCGCGATGGCTTCCTCCACGGCCGGAACGGTTCCGCCGTAGCAGACGATGGTGACGTCGGGCTCGGCCGCCGGCCGCAGCCGCGTGGTCGGGAACGGCTCGTCGGTTTGATCCAGCGCAAAGCCCGCCGGGACCGTGGCGGTCAATCGATGCGCATAGAGG
>Ga0182024_10026690_pt1 | contig 10136 bp, 7 predicted proteins | sample P32metaG_FD_120480 | JGI IMG/M metagenome (GOLD analysis project Ga0182024, IMG submission 120480) | Permafrost microbial communities from Stordalen Mire, Sweden - P3-2 metaG (Illumina Assembly) | ecosystem: Environmental > Terrestrial > Soil > Wetlands > Permafrost | place: Sweden: Stordalen...
AGTGGCGCACGCGTTCGGCTGCGGCCATGACGTCCTTGATTTCGCGGATGCCGCTGAGCACCGCGCTGAAGGCGACGAATTCCGAGTGGGTGCGGCGCGCGATCAGGCGCGCCAAAGTCGTTTTGCCGCAGCCCGGCGGGCCCCACAGGATCATCGAGCCTAATTCATCGCGCTCGATGGCCAGGCGCAGGGGTTTGCCGGGGCCCAGTAGATTTTGCTGACCGACAAACTCTTCGAGCGTCGTAGGACGCATGCGCTCGGCGAGCGGGCTGGACCCTGCGGCTGATGCTTCCGGCTCGAGTTTGGCGAAAAGACCCACGATCCTCCTTTACTTAATCGAGCCCGCGCTGCCGCGCCGCCTCGTAGAGCAAAATCGCGCCGGCGACGGCGGCATTGAGCGAATCCAACGGGGCGCCGCTCTCGCGGGCTGCCGTTTGCGGAATGCGCACCACGGCGTCGCTGGAGCGCAGTAAGTCAGCGGGAAGTCCCGCGCCTTCGTTGCCGATCAGAAGGGCGGCGGGCTCGCGCCAGTTCACTTCCCAGGGCAAGAGCGGCTTGCGGGCGTTTTCGCGGCCGGCGGTCGTGCTCGCGCCAGTGCCACCCGCGGCAAAGGATGCTACGTCGGGGGAAGTGGCATAGACGCGCACTCCGGCCACGCGGAGTTGCGCCAGTAGTACCGGAGTTCCCACGCCGCGCAGGACGGGCAGGCGCAGAGCCGAGCCGGCCGAGGCTCGCAGCACCTTGGGCCCGAAAGGATCGGCGGTGCCGGTTCCCCAGGCTGGGCAGGACGCGGCTCCGGTTGCGCCAAACGCTTCGGCGGTGCGCAGCAGAGTGCCAACGTTGCCGGGGTCTTGTATACCTGCCATAAGCACGAGAAGGGGAACACCGCGGACCAGGTCGTCGAAGCAAGTCTGCGGAGCCTGGACCAGGGCGGCGATGCCTTGGGGTGTTTCCGTTGCGGCGGCTTGCGCGAAGAGGCGGTCGCTGGTGGCCAGCAGACGGGCCGACTCGGGAATCCATTCGCCGAGGGCGGGCAGGTGTCTTGCGCCTGCTTCGCTGATCAGAATGGCGGTGATTTGCAATTGCGCGCGCAACGCGGTTTCGACCAAGTGGGGGCCTTCGACGCCGAGGATTTCGGCGCTGGGGTTCGCGGGGGCGCGCGGCTTTTCTCCGGCTAGCGCGGCGCGGAACTGCTTGAGCCAGCGGTTGTCGCGGCTGGTGAGGAGTTCGGGGACGCGCGAAGCTCGCCCGGGAGCATTGGCGGCAAGCGCCATAGTATTTAGCAGACTAGCAAAGGCTTGTGGCGGGGTAAAGGCGCGTGGATTTTGTGGCGCGGTGACTTGTTTACCGGCGAGGGTCCTCTTACCCAGGACTTCGCCTGGAATTTCACCGGGGGCCGGTGCGACTTTTTTTATGCTCATGGGTGTACCCCCTCCCGGGTGGTTTTCACAAAGAGCGCGCACGCGCTTGAAGGCAAAGGAGTTGAGTATTGAACACTTGCAAAAGAGCGCGGGAAGAGTGGGGAAGTGACTGGAAACGCTGGGGTTATTTTCTTGCGGTGTGTGAATGAGTCCCGAAATGCATGAAATGGCGAGGGTTGGAGTTTTCGTGCTGGAAAAAGAGTGTGCAAGCTACTGAAGGCAAAGGGGGCGAATTGGGAGACTCGGCAGTCGGAGCTCTCTCGAGCATGTCGTGGGGCGTCGAGTGAATCATACGATGCGCTTAGAAACGGCACAAAGCGGGAGCTGTGTTCGCGCGGCATGCACTAAGATAGCATGAATCTAACCTTGTGTCAATAGATTACTGTATGGTACTAGTTTCGAATCGGGGGCGCGTTCGAATGGACGCAAAGACCGGACCCACACGTGACAGCGACGTGTGGGGCACCCAGTCCCGAACTATGGCACTTAGTGCTATAGAATATGATACGGCTCACGCAAGAGCGAGCGAACGCCAGCGATCCTGTTCTTCCTGGGTTTCCAGCAAGCAAACGGAGTAATGCTTCCTCGACGCCGCCGGAGCCGGTCGCTGGTAGCTGTTTTTGGATCCTGGCCTCGAGGGCCGCGTCGCGGATTTCGATATTCATGCCTGAATCCTCCAGAAAGGGATTTGATCCTATTTCAGAGCTCGGCAATGCCGAGAAAATGCCGTGGGCTGCGCGCGTGGGGTGAGGAGTTCCCTCGGGCACCATGTTCGGGGGACTTACGGTCTTTCGCCGACTTGGATCACCTGCGCAGGCCTGATGGAACGAAGAGCAGAGAGGCAGGCTGGGACGAGCGGGAGGAGATCGGCGATGCGACTCGAACTGGCCCGGAGCAGCAGGATCGCAATTCGGCAGTCAGTCAGATTTTGCTGGAACTGGATGCCCTTATCGAGCGTGATGAGTACGTCGAACGCGCGCTCGGCCAGCCTGAGCAATTCGCCGTTCGTTTTACTGGCGAGGCCGGCCTCGGGAACCGTCAGGCACTCGTGACCATCCACTGAAAAGCTAAGTTTGAGGGTTCTGGGGACGCATTCGTCCAAGAGAAGTCTCATTCCAGTTGCGCGACAACAAGGGCCTTAGCCTCTTCGAGCGCGGCAATGGCGGCTTCCCGGCTAACCGTGGGGAAGTCGTTGAGGAAGTCATCGAGCTTTTGGCCACCTTCCAAGTAGTCGAGCAAGGCTTGAAAAGGGACGCGAGTATCCCGGAAGACGGGCACGCCCCCAAGGATATGCGGGTTCTTGATGATGGTGTTGCGTGCCATGGGTGCGCCCTGAGGCAAGTGTAGCAATGAAAGGGAATGCAAGAAAGGGCCAGCGTGCTGAGGTCCTACACGATTCACGAGTTCCGCTTGCGCTCCGGCGCTGGCGCGCGAATCTTCCGCTCTCTAGCGACAACATTGGCGGAATTTCGATATACTCCGGCCATCGCGCTTTGTCTGACGAAACGCTGAAAATACTGCTGTGACTATTGCTATTTCAGGCTCGATCGCGCCCGCTGCGGCCCATGTTGGGGAGCGCACTCGGCGGCATATTGCTTTGCGGCTGCTGCCGTTTGTTTTTGTGCTTTATATTGCGAATTATTTGGACCGGACTAGTGTGGCTTATGCGGCGATTGGGATGTCGCGCGATCTGGGGTTTAGCGACCGGGTGTTTGGGCTGGGGGCGGGGATTTTTTTCGTTAGCTATGTGGCTTTGCAGATTCCGGGGGCCTTGCTGGTGGAGTTGTGGAGCGCGCGGCGGATGATTGCCGCGACTATGATTGCTTGGGGATCGCTTACTGCGCTGACTGGGTTGGTGCATACTCCGGGGCAACTCTACTTGGCGCGCTTTGTGCTGGGCGTGGCGGAGGCTGGGTTTTTCCCTGGGGTCATCGTGTATCTGAGCCACTGGTTCCGGCAGGACGACCGGGCCAAGGCCACTAGCAATTTCATGTCGGCGATTCCTATTTCTTTTGTGATCGGGTCGGCCATTGCGGGCTGGATTCTTGGGCACAACTGGTTGGGGATCATCGGGTGGCGCTGGCTTTTTCTTCTGGAAGGGTTGCCGGCGATTTTGCTGGGCATCGTGGCGTTCTTTTATTTGTCGGATTTTCCTGGCGAGGCGGCATGGCTTGCTCCTGAGCAGCGGGAATGGATTTGCTCGAAGTTGGCTGAGGAGAAGCCAGCCGCGGCGCAGGGGATGTCGATCGGCGCGGCGCTGCGGTCGCGGGCGACTTTGCTGCTGGCTTCGGTGTGCTTTTTGGATTATTTCGTGCTGTATTGCTTTATGTTTTGGTTCCCGACGATGTTGAAACGGCTTTCGGGATTTTCGGATGTGAATGTGGGGTTGCTTGGGGCTTTGCCTTACTTGGTGGCGTTTGTGGCGATGCAGGTGAATGGGTGGCATTCGGACAGGACTCGCGAAAGGCGCTGGCATTCGGCGGGGCCTTTTCTGATTGCGGCGGCGGGGCTTGTGGGACTCGTGATTGAGACCGGGCGCGCCGGGCATGCTGGGTCGATTGCGTTCTTGCTGGTGTTGTTCACGATGGTGGCGCTGGGGGGCATCGCGTTTCTGCCGACCTTTTGGGCTATTCCGACGGAAATTCTGGGGCAATCGGCTGCTGCGGCGGCTGTGGGATTGATCAATGCGGTGGGCAGTGTTTCGGGTTTTGCGGGGCCTTACCTTTTCGGCTATCTGAACACGCGGACGGGATCGCTGGCGTACGGACTGGCCGTGATGCTGGCTGCCTCGCTTGCCGGGGCGGTGCTGATGCTCTGCACTCCCAGGCGCGCGCGAACGTTTGCTGGCTGAACCTGGCGATGGGTGCTGCGTCGCGCCCGGGGACAAGCGCCGCGTCCGTGGTGAAAAAGGCGCTCCCGAGCGTGGGGAGTGCCGAACATTCAAGCGCAAAGCTGATTGACTCTGAAACGAGGCTTCGTCTAGCATCAGTGTCTTCAATCTCGCTGGGGACGTGCTGATGGCAGCGGCTGAAAGCCGCGGCGCACTTCGAGAACAGCACAGAGTGTCATCGCTGGAAATTTGGCGTGAATCAGGAAGATTGCGCGGACTGGAAGGGAAGCGGTCCTAAGGAGCCATACATCTTGTCGGCTGAACTGATGAAGATTTCACTGGGAACACCGGATAGCAATGCTATCCAGTATGCGGCTGGATTCATCCGGCGGGGCGAGGTGGTCGGGGTGCCTACGGACACTTTTTACGCGTTGGCTGCCGATCCTTTTAATTTGGCGGCGGTGGAAGAGATTTACCGGGCCAAGGGGCGTCCGGAGAATCGGGCTTTGCCGATTCTGGTGAATTCGATCGACCAGGCTGTGGCGCTGGCTCGCGATTTGCCGCCGAACTTTTTGAAGCTGGCGCAAAAATTTTGGCCGGGGCCGCTTACGCTGTTGGTGGATGCGTCACAACATATCCCGTTGAAGGTCACCGCGAACATGGGCCGGGCGGCTTTGCGCTGGCCGAATTCGCCGGCGGCTTGCGCGTTGATCGAGCTGCTTGGTTCGCCGATTACGGGCACTAGCGCTAATATTTCGGGTTTTCCGTCTTGCTCGAACGCCGATCAGTTGATGGAGCAGTTGGGCGACCGCTTGCCGCTAATTTTGGATGGGGGCGACACGGGAGCGATGATTTCGTCGACCATCGTGGATTTGCGCGACGACGAATGGCGGATTGTGCGGGAAGGGTTGGTCGCCGCGGAGGATATTGAGAGCGTGGTGGCGGGCTAGGGCGTTGTCCTTTACCAGAGGCGGAGGCCGAAGATCTGGTTTCAGCGGCTAAAGAGTGTGTGTGATAACCGGGTTCAGAATGGCTTCAGGGCCTGAAGGCCCAAGGAAAATACAGGCTTTATGTCGGGGCTGAAGCCCCGACCCTCTAATTGCCACACGGACTTTAAAGCCCTGCTGATTTCTTCATTGGTTATGTCGGAGCCACGGCTCCGCCCCCTAAAGTGGTTGCCCCAGGGTACAGAGCAGAACTAGAGCGGATTCCCCGTCGCGTGCGGTTTTTCCGAATGACATTGTGTGGAATTTAGCGCGGGGGCGGGTAGCAGATCTTGCCTAGGATGGCGGAGCGGGTTGCGCCGGTGGCGCTGGGGATATTGGCGGGGCGGCGATGGATGGTTTCGAAGGCGAGTAGCGCGAAGGCGAAGGCTTCTTTGGCGTCGCCGGGAACTCCTAGGCGGTCTGATGGGATCAGTTCGATGTGCGGGAGGGCGGCGGCGATTTGCGAGCAGAGCAGGGGATTGCGGACGCCGCCGCCGGCTACGATCAGTTGCGCGACGCTCGCGCGGGGCAGCACCCAGCGGTGGAAGGCGTCGACGATGGAGAGCGCGGTGAGGATGGTTGCGGTGCGGACGAGATCTGCGGGTTGCGCGCGATGGCGTGCGCCCCATGCTAGGAGCTTGCGAAGATAGGGCTCGCCGTACTGCTCGCGGCCTGCTGTTTTCGGGGGCGGGCGGCGGAGGTAGGGGTCGGGTAGGAGATCGTCGAGTAATGCGGGGAGCAGGCGGCCGCTTGCTGCCATTTGCGCGTCGCGATCGTAGGCGCGGCGGCCGTGGGTGAAGTGACGCACTAAGGCGTCGATGAGCATGTTGCCGGGGCCGGTGTCGAAGGCGAAGACGTCGGTGGTTTGCGCGGCGGGCGGAATTATGGTGACGTTGGCAATGCCGCCGATATTGAGCGCGGCGCGGCCTAGGCGTGGGTGGCGATAGAGGCGGTAGTCGACCCAGGGGACTAGCGGGGCGCCTTGTCCGCCGACAGCGATATCTGCTGGGCGAAAATCGCCGACGGTGGTGATGCCGGTCAGTGCGGCGATGACGGCTGGTTCGCCGATTTGCAGCGTGGAGGCCACCTGCCCACCGAGCAGACGGCTGGGGATTCCCTGGTGATAGATGGTTTGGCCGTGCGAGCCGATCAAATCTACGCGTTTAGGATTTAGGCGAAATTTGCGGCAGGCGGCTAGCAGCGCTCGGGCGAAGACTTGGCCTAGGCGGAAATTGAGCTGGCTGAGATCGCCGGGCGAGAGCTGGTGGCCTTCGGCGACGTGCAGGACGGCGGCGCGAACGGCGGGCGGAAAGGGGAGTGTCGCGAAATTCTCCAGGCGAGCTGAGCGATCTTGATGGTTCGCGCGTCTGACGGCGGCGGTGGTGTCGGGGGCGATGCGCACTAGGGCAACGTCGATGCCGTCGGCGGACGTGCCGGACATTAAGCCGAGGACGAGGGTCGCGGGTTGGCGTTTTGCGGTCATGAAATTAACGTCATGAGATTTGTTGTTTTAGCTTGGCTAGCAGATTTAGCGCGTCGAGCGGGCGGAGGTTGTCGAGATCGGCGGCGCGCAACTCCTCGAGAACTTTTCGGTCGATGGGAGTGAAGAGCGCTTGCTGGGCGGCTCTTGTATTCGCGTGGGCATTTGCGGCGCTATCGACGGCGCCGTTTGCTGGAGTGGGGGCTGGCGCTAGCGTTTCGCCCAATTGGTGCTCGCTTTGTTCGTGCCGCCGCAGGATTTCGCGCGCGCGCTCGATTACGCCGGAGGGCAGGCCTGCCAGGCGCGCCACTTCGATGCCGTAACTTTTGTCTGCACTGCCTTCCTCGATGCGCCGCAGAAAGATGATTTCGTTGGGCGTTTCCTGCACGGCGACGTGAATATTTTTTACGCCGGGCAAGAGGTCGGCCAGTTCGGTGAGCTCATGATAATGGGTGGCGAAGATCGTGCGGGCGCGAGTATGCGCCTGCAAGTGCTCGACGACGGCCCAGGCGATCGAGAGGCCATCGAAGGTGGCGGTGCCGCGGCCGACTTCGTCGAGCAGGACCAGGCTGCGGGGCGTCGCCAAATTCAGAATCGCTGCGACTTCGCTCATTTCCACCAGGAAAGTGGAGCGGCCGCGGGCGAGATTGTCGGAGGCGCCGATGCGGGTGAAGATGCGATCGGTGAGCGGCAGCTTGGCCTTTTCGGCGGGGACGAAAGAACCGAGTTGCGCCATGATCACGATGAGGGCCGCTTGGCGTAGGTAGGTGGATTTGCCGCCCATGTTTGGCCCGGTGATGAGCAGAATTTGATGGGTGGTGGCGTTGAGATAGAGCGCGTTGGGCACGAAGCGCTCGCCCTGTTGCTCGAGCAATTGCTCGATCACGGGATGGCGGCCGCCTAGGATGATGAGTTCCTGGTTATCGTTGAGCTCGGAGCTGAATTCGGGGCGGGCGTAATTGCGCGTGGCCGCTAGCAGAGCGAGGTTGGCGAGGACGTCGAGTTGAGCCACGGCCGCGGCCGTGCGGCGCAGGCGCTGGGACTGCTGGGCCACCGAGGAGCGCAGTTCGGCGAAGAGGCGCCGCTCGATTTCGGCGATGCTTTCATCGGCGGCGAGGACCTTGCGTTCGTACTCTTTGAGTTCGGGCATGGTAAAGCGCTCGGCGTTGGCCAGGGTTTGTTTGCGCTCGAAATCGGCGGGGACCAATTGCAGATTGGCGTTGGACACTTCGATGTAAAAGCCGAAGACCTGATTGTAGCGAATCTTGAGCGAGGCGATTCCGGTGCGCTTGCGTTCGCGCTCTTCCATGGCGGCGATGATCTGGCGGCTGTGCTGGCTCAAATCGCGCAACTGGTCGAGCTCGGGATTGGCGCCGCGGCGGATGACTCCGGGATCGGAGGCCAGGGCGGGCGGATCTTCGGCGAGCATGCTCTTCAGTTGTTCCTGAAGGTCTATGAGTTCGTCCATTTCTTCGCAGAGCGTTTTCAGGCGGGCGGCGCTGTTTTTTTCGAGGAAACGGCGGAGCAACGGAATGCGCGCGAGGGATTGACGCAGGGCGGCGAGATCGCGCGGCGTGGCGACGCCGAGCGTGGCGCGGCTGGCCAGGCGTTCGAGGTCGAGTACTGCGGCGAGATCGCGGCGGATCTCGCCGCGCAGCACGGTGCTGGCTTTTAGTTCGGCGACGGCATCGAGGCGCGCGGCAATTTCGTCGCGGTCAATTTCCGGCCGTACGATCCAGGCGCGCAGCAGGCGTGCTCCCATGCTGGTGGCTGTTTCGTCGAGCGCGGCGAGCAACGAGGTGGGGCCGCTGGGTTTGGAGTTGTGCGGATTTTCGTCGCTAAAGAGCGGCGCGATGATCTCGAGGTTTCGCACGGTCACGGGATCGAGAGCGAGCGCGTCCTGCTGCTCGTAGTAGCGGACCGGCTCGAGGTGCAGGAGGGCGGTGGGCGAGGCGTCAATCGTTTTGGCCGAGGTCTCGCGAAGGTAGTGCAGCAGCGCTCCCGCGGCGCAGATGGCCTGGGCGTGGCCGGCGAGGCCCAGGCCTTCGAGTCCGTGAACGCCGAATTGCTCGGCGAGAATGCGCTCGCCGTAGCCGGAGCGGAAAACCCACTCTTCGCAGCGCGTCTCGAGGCCTTCGCGCAATCCGCTTGGCGCGGCGTTATCAGCGCCCGAGCCGGTCTGGGCAAATAAGCCGGGCTGGCGCGGGACGAGGATCTCGCGCGGCTGGAGGATTTGCAGCTCGTCGCGCAGGCGATCTTCGGACTGGGCGCCGGCGAATTCGGTGGCGCGAAATTCGCCGGTAGTGACGTCCACGTAGGCGAGTCCGATCAGCGCGCCGGTGGGGACGCGAGAGACGGCCACCAGAAAATTGTTTTCTTTGGGTTCGAGGACTTGCAGGTCGGTGGCGGTGCCGGGCGTGATTACGCGAACGACGTCCCGGCGCACCAGGCGCTTGCCGGGGCCGGGCTGTTCGAGCTGGTCGCACACGGCGATTTTGTAGCCGGCGCGGAGCAGGCGCGCGATGTAGGTTTCGGCGGCGTGGTGGGGCACGCCGCACATGGGGATGGGCTCGCCCTTTTCGCGGTTGCGCGAGGTCAGGGTGATTTGCAGCTCGCGGGCCGCGACGATGGCGTCCTCGGAGAAGAGCTCGTAAAAATCGCCCAGGCGGAACAGGACCAAGGCGTGCGGGTAGCGCTGCTTAATGGATTGGTACTGCCGCATCAGGGGAGTGGAGGCTTCCGTCATGCTTGTTCTGTCACCGGGTTTTCATGGTGAGGCGGCATTATACTAGGCGGCGATGCGCTTATCGGACAAAATGCCAAAGCGAAAAATTCGTCGAGCGCCGAAAATGGCAGCCAGCCGGAAAACAAGCCGGGAACCAAAGCCGAAAGCCAATCCGAAACACAGCAAGGAAACGGAAGTGAAGCTGCGCATCGCCGACCGGCAGGCTTTGCTGCGCCAGCTTGCTCACCTCGGGGCGAGGTATCACGGCCGGGTGCACGAGATGAATACGCTCTATGACACGCCCGATGGCGCATTGCGCAGGGAAGGTAAGATGCTGCGCGTTCGAGTCGAGCGGCCGGCGGAACGCCTAGGGTACCGAATGCCTCAGTCGGCGAACCCTCCTAGCGCGAGTCGGGGCACCCGGGAGGCGTTGCTCACGTTCAAGGGGCCGGTTCGGCGGGAGGGGAGGGGCAAGCGGCGGGATGGAGGGCGGTACAAAATTCGGGAGGAGCGGGAGGTTCACGTTGCCGATGCGGCGTTGCTGGCTCGAATCCTGGAGGCTTTGGGCTTGCGGCCGTCTTTTCGCTACGAGAAATACCGGTCGACGTATCGGCTTCCGGGACTGGCCGGCGTTACGCTCGAGCTTGACGAAACGCCTATCGGCGACTTTCTGGAGGCGGAAGGGAGCCGTGCG
>Ga0182024_10026691_pt1 | contig 10136 bp, 6 predicted proteins | sample P32metaG_FD_120480 | JGI IMG/M metagenome (GOLD analysis project Ga0182024, IMG submission 120480) | Permafrost microbial communities from Stordalen Mire, Sweden - P3-2 metaG (Illumina Assembly) | ecosystem: Environmental > Terrestrial > Soil > Wetlands > Permafrost | place: Sweden: Stordalen...
CGGGACTGAAAACTGAACACTGAAAACTTTACCGGACTACCCTCATGGTCCTGGAAAAAAAAGCCAACGCTGAGCCAATCCCCGGCTATCGCCTGCTCGAGCTTCTCGGCACCGGCGGCTTCGGCGAGGTCTGGAAATGCGAGGCCCCCGGCGGCATTTTCAAGGCCATCAAGTTTGTCTACGGCAACCTCAACGGCCTGTCCAGCGTCAGCAAACGCGCCGAGAATGAGCTCAACGCCGTCCAGCACATCAAGTCGATCCGGCACCCGTTTCTCCTGTCCATCGATCGCGTCGAGTGCATTCAGGGCGAACTGGTCATCGTCACGGAACTCGCCGACCAGAACATGCATCATTTGCTGCAGAAGCATCAGGCCGACGGGTCGGCAGGTATTCCGCGGCAGGAGTTGCTGTTTTTCATGCGTGAGGTCGCCGAGGTGCTCGACCTGCTCAACGTGCAGTGCAACTTGCAGCATCTCGACGTCAAGCCGCGCAATCTGTTCATGGTCGGCCATCATGTAAAAGTGGCCGATTTCGGGCTGGTGCAGAGCCTGAGCATGAACCAGGCCAGCATTCAGCTGGGTGCGATCACGCCGCTCTACGCCGCTCCAGAGCTATTCCTGGGCTCGCTCAGCCGGCATTGCGATCAGTACAGCCTGGCCATCGTCTACCAGGAACTGTTGACCGGCACCCTGCCCTTCGACGGCAAGAACACGCGTCAATTGCTGATGCAGCACACCAAGCAAGAGCCGAACCTGTCGGCAATCCCTGTCAAGGACCGTCCCATCGTGGCCAGGGCGCTAAGCAAGAATCCCAGTCAGCGTTTCGAATGCTGTCTCGATTTTGTCCGCGCCTTGCTGGCCGAGGGGACACCGGCGCCGGTGCGCTCGGAAGCGGAGATCATTCTCCATCCGCCCGAGTTCCAACCTGGCGAAACGCAGCACCCGGCCGGGCAGGTCACCGAACGTTGGCGGGCCCACACCACGCCCAACTTGCCGGCGGGAGTGCTGCCTGGCCAGCGCTTCCTCGAGTGCCTGGTCAACAGCCCGCTGGTCGAAACCTGGCGAACGCAAACCGTCAACGGCAATCCGCAGACGGTCCACTTCGTCTATGGCTGCACGCTGAATGATGCCCAAAAACTGCAGGAACTGACCTCTCGGCTCAACTCGCTGCAGCATCCTGGCCTGTTTCCGAGCGAAGTCGTGCACGCCGAGCCGGGCCGGCTGGTGGTCGCGGCTTCGGTCATCAAGGAGACGCTGCGCGACCGGTTCCTGGAATTGCAAAAGCTCAAACGGCCCGGCATCACTCGAACAGACCTGCTGGACTTTATTCGCGCCGCGGCCGAGATTCTCGACTACCTCTACCAGCAGCATTCGGTCATGCACCTGGGCTTGCATCCGCGCAACCTTGTCCTCGAACAAGGCTGGCTGCAGCTGACCGAGTTCGGGCTGGCCCAGCTGGTGTGGCTGCCGTCCGGACAGGACATCGCGCAGCGCAATGCCCGTTATGCGGCGCCGGAGCTGTTTCGCAAGGAAACGAATCGGGCCAGCGATCAATTTAGTTTGGCTCTGGTCTTCGCGGAGATGCTGACGGGCCAGCATCCCTTCCACGATCAGGATCCGCGCCATCGAGCGGAGCCCGACCTGGAAAAACTCTCCCATCAGGACGGCGACGTCATCTCGCGGGCCTTGCAGCCGGATCCCGCGCAGCGCTGGCCCAGCGTCACGGAAATGGCCCTGGCCCTGGAGGGAACGCACCCGGAAATGCAGCAACAGCTCTTGCAAAGCAAGGACCCGTTCGCCGAGCTTCTCAAGGAGGCCAAGCCGATCTCGGGGCTGCCGCTGACGAAGACCATCTCGGAAGATCTGCACCAGAAGATCGCCGATCTGCTGACGAACCTGGGCGGCCAGGCAGCCATCGCGGCCCCGGAGCCCGCGCCCATCCTGAGCGAGCAGGATTGCGTGCTGGAGCACCGCTACCAGGTGTGCCTGCCGCTGGGCAGCGCTCGCCAGCATCTGGAACGCTTCCTGGCCGAGATGGACGGCAAGATTATTCGCCAGGAAGAGGCGAGCTACACCCTGAGCATGGCCTTGCCCAGCACCTTCTGGCAGCGTCTGCGCGGACAGGAGGGCCATGTGATCGTCGGCATCGAGCTGTGCCGGGTTTACGCCAAGTCGGCCACGCCGGTCGAAATCATGGTGCGCATCAGCACGACCAACCTGGAACATGCGCAATCGATGGAGATCCTGGAAAAGAACGGCCCGGCCATCCTCGAACGGCTGCGCAAGCACGTCCTGGTCGGCTCCGAGAAGCGCATGCACGATCGCGTCCTTTGGCCCAATCCGTTCCAGGTGGTGCCGGTCTATCCCGACGGCCAGCAGGATGACCCGATCGACTGCCGCGGCAAGGACATCTCCTACACCGGCATGGGCCTGTATTTGCCGCACGAGCTGGACACGAACGAAGTGATCCTGCAGATTCCGAGCATCCAGCATCCGCCGACCCTCGCCATTCCCGCGACGCTGGTCCGGGCCCACCGCTGTGCCGACGATTGGTACGACGTGGGCGCCCTGTTCCATTTGCCGGCGCTCAAGAAGTCGCTGCCCGATACCTGCGTCGTCGGCCAATAGGTGCCGCATCTCGGCCCCAGGCAGAGCCTGGGACCGAGAATGAAGTACCTTGACGATTCGCCTGCCCCCGCCTAAAACACCTCCGAGAAGCAAGCCGCCACAATCCTTCAGCAGGCACACGTACCATGCCCTCCAGGCGACGGCTTCGTTTGTTTGGCATCTCCTTTCGGCGCCAGGCCATCGTCTGGTCGGTCCTGCTTAGCTATTGCGCCACCATTTTCGGCGTCCCCCTGCCGGCGACGCCCCTCAAGGATACAAGCACGCCCTTTCCCTGCCAGCATCGTGCGTGCGGCTGCCTGAATGCCGCTCAATGCTGGAAGAGCTGCTGCTGTTTCCCGCTCCAGGATCGCGTGGCCTGGGCTCGAGAACATCACGTTGAGCCGCCAACTCAAGTCGTCGTCCCCGTGGCTGAGCCATCGAAACAAGAACAAGACGAAGATGGCGACGCGTGTTGCCGAGAGGCCAACGGCACTTCACCCACGCAACCCAATCCCGCCGCCAAGAAACCGGCGTGTCATCATTCGTCTTCGCCAAAGTCTCAGGACAAGAACCCGCCCTCGACCAACGACAAGTCCACCGTATGGGTGCTGGGAATGATGGCCCGCAAGTGCGGCGGCGACGCGGCCGAATGGTCGAACGTGCCGCTGGCCCTGCCGTCCGCCGCCGTCTTCGTGACCTGGGCCTTCGATTGGCTGCTGGTCGGTTGGTCGTCTTCCATGCACATCTCGCTCGATGGCATTCCCACACCGCCTTCGGTTCCACCTCCTCGCTAAGTACAGCACTTCAAAATTGGGGGCCCGAATTCGTGGGGCAGGTTGCCAACCTGCCTGGCGAACGGCAGGTTGGCAACCTGCCCCACGAATTGAGACCCCCTTTTCTGAATTGAGGTACTAAGAGACTGCCTTCAAGCCCGCATGCGAGGTACTCCGAGCATGCGGGATCAATAACCCCGCATGCTCGGAGTACCTCGCATGCGGGCTTGGCGAATAATTATCTTTTCCGAATCCGGAAAATGCTTTGCTATTTTCATGCGCGAAGCGCTCTCACGTCGCTTCTGTGCCGGCTTGCTTCTCAACTTGCTGGACAGCGGGGCGTGGGAGCGCAACACTGACGCCACTCCGCAAAAAATGCCGCACGCGTTTGCGGAGGGGTCGCCAAGCGCAAACTATTGTCTGACTTGTTGTTGAAGCGACACGGATGGCACTCCGCAAAAAAATACGATGGGTACCCCCGCCCAACGAAGGGCTGGGGCGCTATGACAAATAATCTCACAAACAAGGAAACTTCCATGTATAGACTCCCGAAGCGATCTGGTTTCACGCTGATCGAGCTGCTGGTGGTGATCGCGATCATCGCCGTGCTTATCGGCTTGCTGGTGCCGGCGGTGCAAAAGGTGCGTGCAGCGGCGGCGCGCACGCAGTGCGAGAACAACCTCAAGCAATTCGGCATTGCCTTGCAGGGCTACCACGACACCTACCTCCATTTTCCCGCCGCCCGCGACGCCTATCCCCTGTGTTTCTCACCGCACGCTCATCTGCTCCCCTACCTGGAGCAGACGGCGCTGTATAACGAAATCAACTTTAACGCCGTCTCCCCCAACAATACGACCTACAAGTATGAGGTGTCGGCGGGCCCGCCGGTGCAATATGCCCCCTACCCGGCAACCGTGACGCCGGTCAATATGTTCACCTGCCCCAGCGACATGAACCAAGGCGTGCCCGGCACCAATGGAGTGTTCAGCGGCGTGAACGGCCCCGGTAATGTCCCTCTTTTGGTGGTACTGGCCGGCACCAATTATTCCTCCTGCGTCGGCACGGGCAATTTCGTCAGCGGCGGCATCTACGGCGAATACCAGTACGGCGACGGAGGCTTTTTGGACCCCGCCTCGCCCGGTTTTTACGTCCGAATCGCCATGATCACCGACGGCACTTCCAACACAGCCGCTTTCAGCGAATCGACCTACGGCAACGGCGATCCCGCCCTGAACTCCAATCCCAGCAGCCTGGACCCGTCGCTGGTGGCGATCGATCTCAGCACCACCATGAGCCCGTCCGCCTGCTGGCCGACCTCAACGTCAAACTGGACGCCCAGCACCTTGCCGGCAAACACGTTTTTCACCGGACAGCGCGGCGACCGCTGGATCAACGGCGGCTATCTGTCCACCGCCTACAGCCACTACTACACCCCCAATACCCCGCAATTCGATTGTTTGAACTCCGGGAACGCCGCCGGCCTGAAGGCCGCCCGCAGCCGGCACCCGGGCGGCGTCAATCTCCTGCTGTTCGATGGCTCGGTGCGCTTCGTCTCCAACGGCATTTCTATTTCCACCTGGCAGGCGCTCGCCACAATTATGGGCAATGAGGTGCCCGGCACTGATTTTTGACGCGTCACATTTGCGGGTTGGCACTTCGTTCCGACCCGCAAGCGATCATCAAGGGAGAAACAGACATGAATCGACATATGCTGCGGGCAGGGTGGGTCAAACTTGGCCTGCTCCTTGCCCTGATTACCGCTGGCGGAGCGGCTGGGCTATACCTGTCGGGAGCAGGGACGCAGGAACCTCAGGATCCTGGCGAGCACCATGCCACGACGAAGCCGGCCGATGGCCCCGCGCCGCCGGTCACGCATCGTTTTCCATTGACCGCGCGCGACGCCAAGGATAGCGTTGAGGCCCCGGAACTGGCTACGGACGATTCGGGCAGGATTTTCCTGACCTGGGCCTCGAAGACGGGAGACGCCGAGCGCACCGTCTTCCTCAGCCGGACGAGCGACAACGGCAAAACCTTCGACACCCCCAGGGGGCTGAGCAAGGGAGGCGTGTTCAAAAGCCGGGGCAAGAGTGGCTATGAACGCCGGGCCACGCCGCACCTGGGCATGGCCGGCGACAAGCTGCTGCTGGCGTGGAGCGGAGCGGACCTGGCCGGCGCCGGCATCAAGTTCCTGTGGGCGGAATCGGCCGACGCGGGCGACACCTTCAGCACGCCTGTTTCGATCGTTCGGGCGACGGAAAGCAATGCGACCTTCATCTCGTTCACGGCCGGGCCTGGCGGGGATATTGGAGCGGCCTGGTTGGCGGGCGCCCAGCAGGTGTTCGCCGCCGTTCGCCGAGCCGGGGCGAGCGCCTTCGAGGAAGAGCGGCTGGTGTACGCGGGCCAGGATGGCAAGGGCGTCTGTCCGTGCTGCGCCACCGCGGTCTGCTTCGGCGCCGACGGGACGCTCTATGTCGGCTTTCGCAACATCCAGGGCGAATATCGGGACATCGCCGTCGCCCGTTTGCGGCCGGGGCAGAAAGCGTTCGAAGGCCCTTTCCCGGTCACGCCGGACACGTGGAAGCTCAACGGCTGCCCGCACGATGGGCCTTCGCTGGCCGTGGTCGGCGGCGAGTTGCATGTCGTGTGGATGGATGCGCACAGCGGACCATCTCGGTGCTATCACGCCCGTGCCCGCCTCGCCGACCTGAAATTCGAGGCCAGGCCGTTGTACGCCGATGGACCCGGAACGCAGGGAAACGCGAAGCTATGCGCGGACGCCACCGGTGGACTGCATGTCGTCTTCGAGCAAAGCCTCGGCGCCGAATCGGCGGATGCCCACGCCGGGCATCATCAGCACGCGGCCCCGAAGGCCGGCGCCGGTGGGGGCAGAGCGATCCACTATGCCCGCCTGGCGCCGGGACAAACGAGCTTCGGCCCAGCCCGCTCGATGTCCCCGAAGCCCGGCGTATTCCAGAGCAGGCCCACGGTGGTCGCTGCTTCGACCGGCGACCTGTGGGCGGCGTGGAATGAACTGGACGAAACCGGCAAGGCGGTCGTCGTCACGCGCTTGCCCTGGGGGATCGGCCATGACTGAACCGACGTCAAGGCCCTGCCGCACTGGGCGTTTCTTGGCCTTGAGCGCGGCAGCTATTGCCGTCGCGGTCGGCGCCGGCTGGGCGGTCGGCAAGTTTCGGTCCGCCGCCGGCCCTCACCCGCTCGCCGTACGCGAGTTGGCGAAGGTACAAGGGCTGCTCCGGGACGCCGGTTTTACCGACCTGGGCGGCTTGGCCCCGCCGGCCCTGACGGTCGTTGACGCCGACGGCAACGAAGTGAAACTGTCCGACCTGAAGGGCCGAACCGTCGTGATCCACTTCTGGGGAATCGACTGCCCTCATTGCTTGAAGGAGATGCCGAGCATCAGGGAAATCGAAGTCCGCATGATGAATCGAGCGTTCACGGCACTCCACATCTGCACGGACGCCGCCGACGCCAGGCAAGCCCAGCAGGTTATCAGCCGGGCGGCGCCAGGGCTGCGTGCGTTCGCCGATACGTCCGGGATCGGCCCGGCCCGATTCGAGGTGCAAGCGTTGCCGGCGATCTGGCTCATCGGCCCCGATGGCAAAGCGATTGGCCGAGCATCGGGTGCCAGAGACTGGACCGCGCCGGCGCTTGCGCAGCTCATCGAATCCAGCCTGCCCAAGTGACGCTGGATTGGAATGTTCAATATTACCCGAACCGATTTCCCTGTCCCGTAGCCGCGTTATGCCGAATCGTTGGGCGACCTTGTCCGGGTCGAGCGGCCCGCCGTGGCCCGGCAAGATGCGCACCGGCGCATGCTCCAGCAGCTGGGCGATGCTGGCCCGGAGCAGGGCGGCGTCTTCCGCGAAATAGTGATACGTCGGCCGGCTGGAGAGGAGCGTGCCTCCCCAGTAGCCGCCCATGATGAGATCGCCGACGATGGCATCGCCCTCGGCCGTCAGCAGCGAAATGGATCCCGCGGTATGTCCGGGCGTGGCCAGGATGCGCGCCGGGATACCGAAAGGACTCAAATCGCATTCGTCTTCCAGCAGGATGTCGGCCTGCACGCCGGGATACGCCCTGTCGAGAAACGGCTTGAGAAACCGCCCCGCCCAGCCCATTGGCTTGAGTTCGCCGTTATGGCCGCCGCACATCATCGCAGCGTCCGCCCGGTGCACGGCGATGGGTGCATCCGTCCATTCCTTGAGCCGCCTGGTGCTGCCGCAATGGTCCCAGTGGGCGTGCGTGTGCAGTATCAGCGACAGATCCTCGGGAGCTAATCCTTCCTTCGCCAGCAGCTCCCGCAATCGCGGCGCATCGCCCGGCATCCCCGTGTCCACGAGCACCGCACCCGTGTCGCGCACCAAGTAGGCGTAACTGAGCTTCAGAGGCAGCCGAATGATTTTCATCATTTGATAGGTTAGCCGGCGGCGCGTACTCCGGCGAGCCGAGCCCCATAAGGGGCCGGGTGAGTGAGCCAGTATCACCCGGCCCCTTTATGGGGCTCGGCTCGCCGGGCGCCATATTTTGGCAAAACATATGTACACTTGAACACTATTATGGTATAAGAATGTTGTGAAGTGTATAAAACTGGGTTGATTTACGAGGAGGCAACGATGAGCAGTTTGATTCAGGCCCCGCCACCGGTAGACATGCTGCTGACGGTCAAGGACGTGGCCGAGCTGCTGAGCGTCAATTCGCGCACCGCGTGGCGCTGGGTGAAGCTCGGCAAGATTCCCAGGCCGCTGAAGCTATCGCGCCGAGCGGTGCGCTGGCGCGCGAGCGAGATGCAGTCGTACATTGACCGCGTCGCGGCGGAGGCGAAGCTGGCCGCGGGATAGGATTTGGGAGTGCGCGCCTCGGCCCAGCTGAGGGGCCGAGGCTCTTTAACTATGTGATGCAAGATTCAAGTTAGGTGCGTGGCCCGGCGAGCCGGGCCAGCTAGTTTCTTGCAATTTCTTGCCCATTGTCGTCATTTATTTATCGTCTCCAGCAAGGCCGCAATCGATCGCAGCGCCTGCCGCACCACCTCCGGCGACGGCATCGGCAGTTTCACAAACGTCTCTCCAGTTTTTTCATCGCGAAGGAGCGGCAGGCTCGGCAGCGACGCGTTGTTCGCCGTCGTCCCGCCAGCAGCGCCCTTGGTGAATTGCCCCAAAAAGCTGAGCCCCGCCTGCAGCAACCCGGCCCACGGATCGGGGCTCGACGTCGCCGATGAAACGGGTTCTATTTCGGCCTTGCCGGGTTCGCCCGGTCGCTTCCGAGCCCTGGGCGCCATCGTTTCCTCCGGCTCCTGTCCCGGCAATCGTTCGTCGCCGGCCGGAGCGGGAATGGCCTGGGTCGCCTGTTCGACGGATTCGAGAAACTTCTGCAAGCGTGAGCCGCCGAGGAAGACGTCCTTGCCGCCGTTGTCGAGCACGCCGCTGAACAACGATTTCTTGAACTTGAGCACTTCGAGCATGCCCTGCTCGATGCTGCCCTGGGCCACGAAGTTCACGACGCGTACCGCCTCCTTCTGCCCCAGCCGATGCACCCGCCCGATGCGCTGCTCCAGGACGGCGGGGTTCCACGGCAGGTCGAGGTTGACGACCGTCGAGGCGAACTGCAAGTTGAGGCCGACGCCGCCCGCGTCGGTGGACAGAAACACCCGGCAAGCGGCATCGTCGCGAAAGCGGTCGATGAGCTCCTTGCGTTTGGGGCCGGGCACGCTGCCGTGAAACATGACGTGATCCCAGCCACGCTTCTTCAGCCTGCGGGCGACCATTTCGTGCATGCCGATCCACTGGCTGAAGATGACCACCTTGGCCCCGTCGCTTTCGAAGACTTCCTCCAGCAGCGTCATCAGCTCGTCGGCCTTGACGCCGAAGTCGGTCGCCCGGTCGAGCAGATACGTGCTGTCGCAGGACATGCGCATGTTTTGCAGGGCGCACATGAGCCGTTGCTTGTCCACTTCGGAGAGGAACTTGAAGCGCCGCCATTTCATGACGATGCGGGCCACGATCGAGCCGTTCTCCTCGTGATGCTCGCGCTGCTCCGGCGTCATGGCGACGAAGAAGGTCTTTTCGAGCCGTGCGGGCAGCTGCTGGGCGACGAGGTCCTTCCTGCGGCGAATGAGGATCGGCTCCAGCGTGGCCCCGATCCTGTCCAGGTCGCGATAGCCGACCACCTTACCCGCGTCGTCACGCACCTGGTGTTCGTTGAGCAGCCGGAAAGTGGGGCCGAGGCGATACCGATCGACGAACTGCACGATGGACAGCAATTCTTCGAGCCGATTTTCGAGCGGCGTGCCGGTCAGCACGATGGCGTACGGGCTGGCGATCTTCTTGACGGAGCGGGCGACGCGCGTGTTCCAGTTCTTGATGCGCTGGGCTTCATCGAGAATGACGAGGTCGGCGTCCCAGGCGTTGATCATGTCCAGATCGGCGTGCACGGTGTCGTAATTGAGGATCTTGAAAAAGGCGTCGGTTTGAAACAGCTCCTGCCGGCTTGGCCGCAACCCGGCGACGACCTGGGCCGAGCGGTTGGTGAAGCGTTCGATTTCCGACTGCCATTGATGCTTGAGTGACGTGGGGCACAGGATCAGGACGCGCTGGACGCCGAAGAGCTGGGCCATGATCTCGGTGGCGGCGAGAGCCTGGACCGTTTTGCCCAGGCCCATCTCGTCCGCGATCAAGCAACGGCCCGCTTTGGCCGCGAACAGCGCACCCTCGGCCTGGTAGTCGAAGAGCGGCTGCTTGAG
>Ga0182024_10026692_pt1 | contig 10136 bp, 7 predicted proteins | sample P32metaG_FD_120480 | JGI IMG/M metagenome (GOLD analysis project Ga0182024, IMG submission 120480) | Permafrost microbial communities from Stordalen Mire, Sweden - P3-2 metaG (Illumina Assembly) | ecosystem: Environmental > Terrestrial > Soil > Wetlands > Permafrost | place: Sweden: Stordalen...
ATCGCGCGGGTGGCTACGCATACCCGCGTCGCTAGGAAAGGAATCTTCACGGGGACATGGAGCGAAGAAAGGCTGCAAAAGCCAGCGGTCGAGGCGGACGGCCCTCAAGTGCAGACGCACTGCGTCTTCGGCATCGAATTCTAGAGGTCGCTACGCAGCTCTTTCTTGCTGAGGGCTACGGGTCGACGACCATCGAAGCGGTCGCGGCGCGCGCGAGGATCTCGAAGCGCACCTTCTATCATCGCTTCGACGATAAGGCAGCATTGTTCGCCGCCGTCGTCCATGAAATCATTGGGCAGATTCGTCCTCGTGCAAGCGTGCCCCTGATCGAGGGAGCGACTTTGGGTGATGTCCTGCATCGCCTGGCCAGCATGATCTTGCACGGGGCCCTTGCGCCCCAAGCCATTGCGCTGCATCGGCTGGTCATGGCCGAATCCGGGCGATTCCCTGAACTCGTTCGCGCCGTTCACGGCGACGGCATCATGCGCGAAGCGAGCACTCTCATCGGCGGCCTGCTCGCGCAGGAGCTGCGCGATTCGAAGCTGAGCGCTGCGAATCTGGCATTCGCCGCGGAGCAGTTTATTTTCATGGTCGTCACCTTGCCGCAACGTCGCGCCATGGGCTACGGCATACCGATGACAGCGGCGGAGCTGGAAGTCTGGGCCGCCAAGTCGGTTGATTTATTTCTCAACGGATGCCGCGGCTGGAGCGCATGAAGAGGCACTGTGCCGGCGGCGCGCCGGTGGCCGGCGCAAAGACCGGATCGAGTCCGTCCACATCGAAGGAGTTGTAAGTGGGGGTCGCCGTCCACCACTCGCCTTCGCCCGAGCGCCGCGGGACGACGAGATTTTCGTCGATTTCATCACCGGCAACCACGACGCGTTCGTGATCGAAGGCCTTGGGGTGGAATTCATGCCGAAATCGAACGATGTGTGGACGCTGCGGCTGAAAGGACCTGAGGACCGACCAATGAATTGCCGGCGTCCGCCTCTATCCCGATTTACCGACGTTTAAAATTGGCGTCCCCACGGGGATTCGAACCCCGGTTCTCACCGTGAAAGGGTGGTGTCCTAGGCCTCTAGACGATGGGGACCTCAAATCGACACTGACTAAACAATCGCGAACAAAGCTGGTGGAGCCAGGCGGGATCGAACCGCCGACCTCTTGCATGCCATGCAAGCGCTCTCCCAGCTGAGCTATGGCCCCACATGGAGGCGCGGGACGTTACCTGAGCGAGCGCATTTCGTCAAGAAAATGAAAGGTCTACGCCCATGCGGCCTGCGCTTGGCGCAATCGCGCCAAGGTTTCGGCCTTTCCCAAAATCGCCAAGGTCGCGTCGATAGGCGGCGATACCGTTCCACCGCATACCGCGATGCGCAGCGGCTGCGCCAGCTTGCCGAGCGAGAGGCCCTTGGCGGCCGCCAATGCGCCGATCAACTCGTGAATGGCCGGCGCCGTCCACAGCGGCGCCGCCCACAGCGCTGCGATTGCCTCGGCCAGCAGGCCGGGCACCTCGGGTGTGATGTTTTTTTTCACCGCTTTCTCGTCGTACGACGTCGGCGCACGGAAAAAGAACAGGCTGTTCAGCGCCATCTCGCGCACCGTTTTGGACCGCTCACGCAGCGATAGCACGATTTGTTCGAGCTGCTTCTCATCGCTAGCCTGGATCCCCTCGCGATCCAAATGCCAGCGCAGCACTGTGGCCACACGCGCCGGCGCCGCACGCATCATGTGCTGCTGATTGAGCCAAAGTAGCTTGTCGGCATCGAATGCCGACGCCGACTTGTTTACCGCAGCGATATCGAATAGCCGGATCATCTCCTCGATGGAAAAGATCTCCTGGTTGCCGTGCGACCAGCCGAGGCGCGCCAGATAGTTGAGCAACGCCTCGGGGAGAAAGCCCTCGTCTCGGTATTGCAAAACGCTGACCGCGCCATGACGCTTCGACAGCTTGGCGCCGTCGGACCCCAGGATCATGGGCAAATGCGCGTACACGGGCGGCGCGCAGTCCAACGCCCGCAGCATATTCATCTGCCGCGGCGTGTTGTTCAAGTGATCGTCCCCGCGGATGACATGGGTGATCTTCATGTCCATATCATCGACGACCACGCAAAAATTGTAGGTCGGTGAGCCGTCCGATCGCGCAATGATCAGGTCGTCGAGTTCCGCGTTGCTAAAGGTCACAGGGCCGTGCACGACGTCATCGACCACCACGACGCCACCCAGCGGATTCTTGAAACGGATGACCGGCGCCACGCCTTCTCGCGCGTCGATTCGATTGCGCCAAGTTCCGTCGTAGCGCGGCTTTTCGCCACGCGCCATCTGCTGCGCGCGCATCTGTTCCAACTCTTCCTTCGTACAGTAGCAACGATATGCGCTGCCGGCGGCCAGCATCGTTTCGATGACCTCCTTGTAGCGCTCGAATCGGCGGGTCTGATAGAACGGTCCCTCGTCATGCAGTAGCCCGGCCCATTCCATGCCGTCGAGAATTTGCTGTATCGCCGCAGTGGTGGAGCGTTCCAAATCGGTGTCCTCGATCCTCAGGACGAATCCTCCACCATGCCGGCGCGCGTATAGCCAACTGAACAGAGCTGTACGCAGCCCACCGATATGCAGGAAGCCGGTGGGGCTGGGAGCAAACCGCGTGCGGATCATCGTGCGCCTATGCTGGAAAGATCGAGGGGCGCAGAGTTTAGCAGAGGCCCGAAAGCTCACAGCGCGGGCCCGCGGCCGCTGCGGCGTTTGTTCGTTGCGATGCTTGATGGCATACTTCGCGCGCGATGCGGGGCGGTTAGCTCAGCGGTAGAGCACTGCTTTCACACGGCAGGGGTCACAGGTTCAATCCCTGTACCGCCCACCAAATCAATAGCTTAAGTTGGCGCGGCGAAATGCCCGCAAGGCGCGCACGGCAAACCTACGTGGCCAATTGCCGCTTTTTAGACCGGCAGCGCGCTTTTTAGCTGCAAACTCTTTAGTATCCCCCGTAACTTCAGTGTAGAGGGCGAGTGGAATATGTCGGTACGAGCCGCAGTGATATCGCAGTTCGAGCAGGTCGCGCGTGAGCAGAAGCGCAAGCTCGCGCCGCTATCGGACAGTCTCAAGTTGTTGGATTCCGGCCTTGATTCGCTCAGCTTCGCGCTGATCGTCATGCGGCTCGAAGAAGTTCTGGGCTACGACCCTTTCGAATCGGCGGAGGAAGTCAAATTCCCGGTCACCTTCGGCGACTTCGTCAAGTTTTACGAGAAGAAGCCCGAATAAAGCTGGGTTCGTCTATTGCCGCACAGCGTGACGACGAACAGGTTCGTCAGAATCGTTGGCGGAAGAACGATCGGCCATCTCATGGTAAGCGAACAGCTCTTCGGATAACGCTTGCTCCAGGGCGGCACGCGCCTTGCTGCGCGTGAACTCATGATCGGCACCATCGATGGTGCGAATGCGGTATCGCTTTTCGAGCTCCGCGCTCGATAGGCCGCTTTGTATCTCCAGCAGACGCATTCCCGCATCACCTCGCGAGAACACGAAAACCACCCGGACTCCGCGCCTCTTGAGATCCTTGAGTTCCTTTCCGAGATCGTTTTTGAGGCGAATATGCAGCACTCTGGCGAATTTCCGCAACACAGCCTGCAGCGCCATAATCGGCCTATTCAAGTAAATTTGAATGACCCGCCAGATACTGACATCGCCGAACAAAAGCCTGCGCCAGGCCTTTAAGGAGAATACCTGGCCCATGTAGGCCGCAGGCTTGTGCACGACCTCCCAAGGTTGAATATCCTTGACGTCAAGACCATTCTCCCAAAAGAAGACCAGCGGGTTGATGGCCAGGACGCGGTCGACGGGCACTCCCTCCATGCCCGCACGCACCGCGTGAGAAGCGCCCGAGCACATGCCTACCAGGGTGACGTCATGTAGAGCGAATCGCTCGACCATATGATTCACCGCGACGCGGATATCGTCGACCGCCGCGGCGGGAAACAATTCGTTGCGCTGCTCCCCCGGTTGTGCCGCGCTGTCGCCCAGGCCCGAAATGTCCATGCGCATCACGACGTAGCCGCGCCGGGCCCAGCGGCGCGCGAGCCAAACGTGCATCCGGCGCGGTCCAACATGATGATCGCCGCCCGAATTGAGGAGGATCACTCCGCGGCGCCGCACCTCACCTCTGGTGGGCTGAGTGGCGATTCCGAATAACAGTGGGTCGTTGCGCAGCAAAATGGGTTGTTCGTCGACGGCGTCCGCCCCGGTGGTGCCTAGCCGCATGATTGGTGCAGGCGTCGGCTCGGTGCGCACGGTCGAGCGTGCGCCGCCGAGTTCGGCCAACCATTCCTGGGCTGCAGCAACCATCCCCTGCGGCACCGTGGTGAGGTTGGGCGGCCTCATGATCATGCCTACAAATCCGGGCAGCACCGAATATTTGGTGCGTAATCCGGCCGCTGCGAGTTTTTCGCTCCAGGCGACGGCGCCGGGCATATCGTCTCGGTCGATGAAAAACGCGTCTGAAACGGTCGGCAGCGCTACTTCCGCGGCATCGAATTGCTGCAATGCGCTAATGGTGCTCGCGTTCAGGAAAAATCCGCTGACCTCCATATGTCCCGGACCCGCCATCACCGCCTCGTCCGACTGGAGATGGGTGGCGGCTGGAACCAGCGCCGACTGTGTTTGCGCTGCGGCAAGCTCGAAGGTGCGCAGTTCTTTCAAATAGCGCCGGCCGCTAACGACCGGGGTGACGGCGATCAGCGCGCATACCTGCGGCAGGTGCGCCGCCGCGGCGGTCGCCAAGAGCGCGCCGAGTCTAATTCCGAGCAGTGCAACCCGTTCGACCCCGGTGCGCAGCTGCAACTCTTTGACGGCGGCGACGACATCCTGGGTCCAGGCTACCAATTGGTCGGCCTCAGCTGCCAGATCCTCGGAATCCCCGGTGCCACCATAATCAAAGCGCAGCGCAGGGACGCCCACTTCCGCGGCCGCTTCGGCAAAGGCCCGCACGCTCAGGTGCGAGGACATGGCCTCGAAGCCAAAAGGCTTACAAATGACCAATCCCAATGACGACGATGAATCCGTTGCAGCGCAGTGCAGCCATCCGAACACGCGAGCGTCGCCGCCTTGGAAGTAAAGCGGCCGTATCGGCCCGCTTGTCGGCGCTATCGCCGGCTGGTCGCTAATGGAACTGCTCACTTTGTAATTAGTTCTTCACCGGGACTGCCGATGCCTTAATTTGATCATCAACACTACGCGCCGTCCGTCTACTGAATCGCATTCCTATAATGCCAACGCTCGGATCAACGAATTTTATCAAAAATTGGCCGGGGTGCGGCAGCGAATTTCATTGCAGCCAACGGAGTTCTCAGCGCTAGCATGACGATGTGTCGATGAGTGCCGCTCAGATTCATTCCGTAAGTGACGTAGCTCTCATTTAAGGAATTGAATCCACTCGATAATTCTAGATAATTTTGTACTCTATTGCCCCTGCGAGATAGTAGTATACCCATCCGACGCTGGTGAGATTTTTGCGGAGGTTCTAGCGTGTCTAATCGCTCGGTTGGCCCTTTCTCTGGGCTTCTACCGCTATTTTTGATGCTGTGTTTTGCTTCGGCGTCGTTCGCGCAACAAGGCAATCCGTCCGTCCCGCCGGCGCCGGGTGCGCCGGTTGCTGGCGTCCAGGGGGCACCGCGCATCATCCAACTCGGTCCGGGCGATAGCGTCAGCATGCAGGTCTACGGGCAGCCCGACATGACCACGACGGTCAACGTATCCGACAACGGCACGATTCCGGTACCGCTCGCGGGTCCGGTGCAGGTCGGCGGACTGTCGCCGTCGGAGGCAGCCCAACGCATCGCGAAAGCGCTCAAGGACGGAAAGTTCCTGGTCGACCCGCAAGTTACCGTGAACGTGACGCTGTCACGCAGCCAGCGCATCAGCGTCATCGGCCAGGTCGGCCATCCCGGCCTATACCCGATCGAATCGAATACGACCATCTTTGATCTACTGGCGTTGGCGGGCGGTGCACTGGACACCGCCGCCGACGAGATATTTCTACTGCGACCCGATGCGTCCGGCAATACGCAGCGCTATCCCATCAACTTGAAAGGCCTCGAGGATCCGCGCAAGGCGATTCCGATGCAAGCATTGCGCGGCGGCGATTCGATTTTTGTTCCGCGCGCCGAGCAGTTTTACATCTACGGTGAAGTGACGGCGCCGAACAAGTACCGCATCGAACCGCAGATGACCGTCATCCAAGCCATTTCACGAGCGGGAGGAGTGACGCTGCGCGGCAGCGAACGCCGGGTGGACATCAAGCGGTTGTCGAACGGCAACTACATCACCGTCAAAGCGAAGCTCAACGAGTTGGTGCAGCCCGACGATGTAATTCACGTCAAGGAGAGTATCTTTTGAGAACGCCTCGGAACATGCCTATATTGGCCCCGGCTCGAAACGAGCCTTTTCAGCAAGAACCGATCCTGCAGATCGCGGCGGAAGGCCAGGTACAGCCGGGCCTTTCCCTCACGCAGATATGGACCATCATTCGTGCATATCGGTTGCAGATTCTGGCGATCGCCGCCGGCATCATCGTGGTCATGGGCGTGATCATCAAAATCCTGCCGAAGACTTACGACGGTGTCGCCACCTTGATGGTGAGCTACGAATCGAACGATCCGATGAACAGAGGTATCGCCACGGGTCCGATAGAGACCTATATCCAGACCGAAATGGAACTGATGCGCAGCAACGAGGTGTTGCGGCCCGTCGTCGACAAGCTCGATCTGACTGCCGACAAATACTACGTCGCGGGTTTCAAACCAAAAGCCGGTGGCGATCTGCGCGATTGGGTCAAAGATGCGCTGAGCAAAGACGTCGATATCGAACAAGGTCGATTCGGCAGCCAGTTGATCTACATTACCGCGTCGGCACGCGATCCCGTTTCCGCCGCCACCCTTGCCAACACCATCGCCGATACCTACCTGCAGCAGCAACGCCTGCGCGTCTCGGGTCCGGCCAGCGATAGAGCCAAGAATTACGCACGCGAACTTGCGGAACTCAAGCAAAAGGTGAGCGTCGCGCAGGAACAGGTCACCGCCTTTCGCCAGCGAACCGGTGAAACCGACGCAGCCACCCAAACCGCCAACGTGGAAGCGGATTTGCTGCAGAGCCTGGAATTGAAATATCAAGATGCGCAGAACCTTGAGCGCGAGGCGGAAGTCGCGCTCGCCGGCAATCCGTCGTCCAACTCGGCGGTCGCTGCGTCGACCGTCATTCAGGCCTTGAAGAAGGAGCTGGACGATCAGAACAAGCAGCTGGCGCAATTGCGCGCCACCATGGGATCAGCCCATCCCAAAGTGATCGAGCTGCAGAATCAGATCGAGGCAACGCGACGCTCCATTGAAGAAGAAACCTCTTCGCTTTCGGGCAATATGTCGTCGCAATTGGCCTCGTCACGGCAAATGCGGCAAAAGATGGCGGCGGCTGTGGAGGCGCAGCGCGCCAAAGTGCTGACCGTGCGCAAGCTGCAGGATGAGGGCACCAAGTACGTGCTGGAGTTGGAATCCGCGCAATCCGTGTACAAACGCGCGCTCGACGGTTATGACGAAATCATGTTCGTCTCGGGCGAGCATCAAACCAACGTTAATCTCGTCAGCCGCGCGGTGCCGGTGATAAAACCAGTGAAGCCGAACAAAATAAAGCTGTGGCTGCTGGGTTCGCTCGTGGGTTTGGTCATTGGATTCGGCGCACCATTCGCCTATGAGATAGTCGTCAATCGCCGGGTGCGTTGCCGGGACGACTTCGAGCGTGGTTTCGGGGTACCGGTGTTGAGTGAATTTGACGCGATCGAATTCGCCCCCGGATCCGCATGAGCGCCGCTCCCGAGGGTGATCTGCACGCGGCACTGTTGGCGCGCTTTGGCTTATCCGAAGAACAGCTGTACGCCGTCGGGCAACTGATGCAGCGCACGCCAATGAGCTTCGTCGAGGCTGCGCTGCGACTTGGTTTCGTGACTCAAGAACAGGTGGCGGAAACCTTGGTCCGGACGCAGAGCGAGACCATCCAGGAGAATCCGAGTTTCATCGAGTCCGCGATTCGCAGGGTTGCCTCCAACAGGCAAATGGTCCTCGCGCAGGGTGAACAGGTCAGACCGGGTCCGCAGCTTATTTTGGCCCATGACGCGGACAATCCGCGCAGCGAAAAGATTCGCGCGTTGCGTACGGAGATATTGCTGTTGAGCGAGGCCACCAACGGCGCGAACACCATTGCGATCATAAGCTCCAGCGCTCGGGAAGGACGTTCGCAGCTCGCGGCGGAACTGGCCATATCGTTTTCGCAGCTCGGGCGGCGCACGTTGCTGATCGATGCGGATATGCGTCAGCCCAAGCAGCAGAGGCTATTTGGATCGACCAATGAGATGGGCTTGGCCGAAGCGATCTCGCACAATCAGAAGCCTTGGCTTCACCCCGTTGAAGGACTCCCACAGCTGTCGCTGCTGACATCGGGGACATTACCGCACAACCCGTTGGATCTATTGTCCGACGGACGTTTTGTAAAAATACTGCAGGACTTTAGAAGGTCCTACGAATTTGTCATATTGGATACGCCTCCGATTCGTGACTACGCCGACGGTCTGGCTGTTGCCACTTTAGCCGGCAAAACGCTTGTACTCAGCCGCGGCCAGCACACTTCGTTTCAGGAAACGCGTGATTTGATGCGGCGCTTGACCGCCACGCAGTCGCAGATCCTAGGCGCGGTCATCAACTACTTCTAGAGCGTCCGCGCGCGGCCCTCACCGCTACGGTATTACGTCACATGCGGGCGCGTACCGCCCGTAGCTATTCGCCGACACTTTGCGCGCCAGCGCGGGCGCAGGCGAGAATGCGGGTTCAACTCCCCGCCTCGTACGGAAGCAAGGTAAAAAAAAATGATGACGATGCGACTCCCGTTTAGATTCGTAGCTGCGTTCGCTTTTGCACTAGCGTTGTCGGCGTGCGGTGACAATACCGCGACGATCGGCGATTCGGTCGCGACGTCGACAACCACCACAGTAACAACTTCAAACACGTTGGCGTTCTCAGCAGCGAACAGCACCGTCGCGCAGAGTGCCGGCACGGTCTCCTTGAGTGTCACGCGTACGGGCTCGACGACCGCTGCCATCGACGTGGCTTACGCAACGGCGAACGGCACTGCTGCGGCGGGAACGAATTATACGTCGACATCCGGAACATTGAGTTGGGCGGCGAATGATTCGACGCCACAAAACATCGTCGTCCCGGTGAGCAATGCGACGCCATTTACGGGGAGCAAGACCTTCACCGTAACCTTGTCCAATCCGACCAGCGATGTGACTCTCGGCACTCCAGCCACGGCGACCGTGAGCATCGCGGGCGATGCCGGCGGGACCGTCAGCGCCGGCACTGTGGAATTGTCAGCATCGAGCTACGCCATTGGTCAGGGCAATGGGCCCCTGACGATCACCGTCATTCGCACCGGAGGCTCGAGCGGCGCGGCGAGCGTGCAATATGCGACCGCCGGCGGCACGGCCATCTCGGGCACCAACTTCACGGCTGCCAGTGGCACGTTGAGTTGGGCGAGCGGCGATGAGACCTCGAAGACATTCACAGTCGCCATCAGCAATGGCACGCCGTTCACGGGCACGAAGTCCTTCACCGTGGCCTTGTCCTCTGCGAGCGGCGCCACCATGGGTAGCCCCAGCAGCGCCGTCGTTACGATCACCGGTAGTAGCGTCGCGAGCAACGGCGGCACGGACCCGTCGGCACCAAGCTCGTTGGTGATGACCAAACAGTCACAGAACAGCATCTCCTTGTCGTGGAGCGCCGCCGCGCCGGGTGGCGCGCCGATCTCGCAGTACAAGATTTATCGCAACGGTGCGGCGTATGCCACGGCAACCGGGACCACCTACACCGATAGCGCCGCCACCAATGCCAATTCACCCGTCAACAACGCTGGGCCGACCCTCACCGTCGCCAATACGATTTATGCGTATGCGGTATCGGCGGTCGACACGGCGGGCAACGAGGGTCCGCAGCAAGCAAATGCGACCTTCTGGGTGTACTACAACGGCGTCTACGACTGGCTGGGGGATTACTCCTATCCGACCCCCGGCGGCATCAGCATCAACTATGCCGATACCACAGGTG
>Ga0182024_10026693_pt1 | contig 10135 bp, 10 predicted proteins | sample P32metaG_FD_120480 | JGI IMG/M metagenome (GOLD analysis project Ga0182024, IMG submission 120480) | Permafrost microbial communities from Stordalen Mire, Sweden - P3-2 metaG (Illumina Assembly) | ecosystem: Environmental > Terrestrial > Soil > Wetlands > Permafrost | place: Sweden: Stordalen...
AGTCAAGAAAGCCGCGGGCGCTAAGGAGCCGGCCCCCGCTCAGGCCTAGCCCATGGCTCGAAAAAAGAAAGCACCCGCAGCCGAAAACCACGAGCGCTGGCTGATCTCCTATGCCGACTTCATCACGCTTCTGTTCGCGTTTTTCGTGGTCATGTTCGCTTCCTCGCAGGTCGACAAGGGACGCGCACAACAGGTTTCGGAGTCGGTAAAAAGAGCGCTCGAAGGCGAGAAGCTGTCGTCCCTGATCGCGGCGGTGCTGGGAGGGTCGGCGGAAAACGTGGGCAAGGGCAGCGCCATGATGCGCGGACCCGGAGGCGCGCATAAAGTCACCGAGGAAAAGAAAGATCCGAAGGTCGCCGAACTGGCGCCGTCCATGAAGGTGCTTACCGCGGAGCTCAAGGCGGACATCGACGCGGGACGCATTCAGGTAAATATGGAGCCGCGCGGCCTGGTGGTGAGCTTCAAGCAAGCGGCGCTGTTTCCCTCCGGTGAAGACGAGGTTTCACCGGCGGCCTATCCCGGTCTCGAAAAAGTCGCGACGGCGATCGCCAAGCTTAGCAATCCGGTGCGTCTCGAGGGCCACACCGATTCGGTGCCGATCAAGACCGCGCGCTTTAGAAGCAACTGGGAGCTGTCGGCCGCGCGCGCGATCGCCATCATGGAGCTGCTTTCGACGCGATTCGGCTTGCCGCCCCAGCGCCTGAGCATCGCGGGCTACGCCGAAACCGCGCCGGTTGCCTCGAACGATACCGAGGAAGGGCGCGCCCGGAACCGTCGCGTCGACGTCGTCATTCTGAACGATCAGGGCGTGCTCGCCGAGCCCTCGAAATCAGAGGCCGCCACACCGCCAGCCGGGAAGGTCGAAACGCCGGACGCGAGACGCGTAGCCAAATAGCTAAACTGGTTTCGACTATGACCATTAAAGTCGGAATCAACGGATTTGGGCGAATCGGGCGCAATATGCTGCGCGCGGCGCTCGACCGTCCCCATATCGAATTCGTCGCCGCCAACGACCTGACCGACATCCCGACGCTGGCGCATCTGCTCAAGTACGATTCGATCCTCGGCCCGCTCGGCGTCGAGGTAAAAGAGGAAGCCGATGCGATCCTTGTGGGCGGGAAGCGAATTACGATCTTCAGCACGAGGGATCCCGCCGGGATCGATTTTCCCGGACACGGCGCGCAGATCGTGGTGGAATCGACCGGAAAGTTTACCGATGCGAAAGAGGCGTCGAAACATCTTCGCGGAACTGTGAAGAAAGTCATCATTACCGCGCCCGCGAAAAACGAGGACATCACCATCGTGCTGGGCGTGAACGATCAGGCCTACGACCCCGCGAAACATCACGTGATTTCCAACGCCTCCTGCACCACCAATTGCCTTGCGCCGGTGGTCAAGGTGATTCACGAAGCCTTTGGCATCGAAAAGGGCACGATGACCACCATCCACAGCTACACCAACGATCAGCATGTGCTCGATTTTCCGCACAAGGACCTCCGGCGGGCGCGCGCGGCGGCGATCAATATGATCCCGACCACCACCGGAGCGGCGAAAGCGATTGGCCTGGTGATGCCGGCCCTTAAAGGCAAGCTGGACGGCTACGCGATGCGCGTCCCCACGCCCAACGTTTCGGTAGTGGACCTTTCGGCCCTGCTCGCGAAGCCCGCGAGCGCCGAAGCCGTGAACGCGGAATTGAAGCGCGCTTCCGAAGGCGCAATGAAGGGGATTCTCGCCTACACCGAAGACGCCGTGGTTTCGACCGACATGCTGCGCAACCCGCACAGCTCGATCGTCGACTCGCAGCTGACTAAAGTGGTGGATGGAAATCTGCTGAAAGTGGTCGCCTGGTACGACAACGAGTGGGGTTATTCGATGCGCTGCCTGGATCTGATCGAAATGCTGGCTAAAAAAGGTTTATAAGCGCAGCAGGCGCGCGGCGTTGCCGCCCAGGATCGCCCTGCGATCCGCATCGGAAACATCCAGCGCACGCAAACTTTCGAGCATCAATCGCGGGCTGCCGATCTGATGCGCGTAATCGCTTCCGGCCAGCAGATGGTCCGCTCCGGCAAAGGCGATCGCCAGCTTCAACGCGTCGGGATTGAAGTTGACCGTGTCGTAGTAGAACTTTTTCAAATATTCGCTCGGCGGACGGTCGATATTCACGCGGCATTCCTTGAACGCGCGATAGCCGCGATCCAGGCGCTCGGCGAGATACGGAATCGCGCCGCCCAGATGCGTGAGCACCCACGTGATGTTCGGGAATCGATCGGGCACCCCGGTAAACACCAGCTTCGATGCCGCAAGCGTGGTATCGAAAAGAAACCCCACCAGCGGCATCAACCAGAAATCGGTCATCGCCTCGACGCCCAACGGATGCGTCGGATGAATGTAGAGCACCGCCTCCAGATCGTTCGCAAGTTCATACAGAGGATAGAAGCACTCATCGGCAAGCGCCACGTGATTCACGTTGCTGAACAGCATCGCGCCGCGAAATTTCAATTGCCGCATGGCGCGATCGAGCTCCTTCACCGATGCCGCCGGATCGTTGAGCGGCAGCGTAGCGAGCGCAGCGAAGCGGCTGGTTTGACCAGTGCGATGCGCCTCGATTCCCTCCGCGAATTCGTCATTGACCAGCGATGCGAGCCGCGCCGCCGTCGCCGGAGTCTCGACGTGCGTGCCCGGCGTGGTCAGCGTGTAGACCTGCATGTCGATCCCGAGATCGTCGAGCATTTTCCTGCGGACATTCAGATCGCGCTGGCCGGCGACCGCGATGTTGTAATCGCCGGGATAGTGCAGCCGCGCGTTACCGTGCTCATCGATCGTCACCTCGACGGCGCTCTCGCCGGACTGCAATGCCTTCAAATACCCGGGCGGATAGTAGTGATTGTGAAAATCAATGATTGACATAAGAGTGGCGGGCACGGGATCGGGAGCGCTTCAGGAAATAATAGACCGGAATGCCCAGGGCGACCAGCAGAATGCCGAAGGCGGCTTCCTTCAGATCGGCCGCGAGTTGATTGCCGACGACGATCGCGCAGCCAGCGAGGAACAGAAGCGCCGCGGGCGTAACGCGCTTCTGAAATCGCCGCTTCTGAAAGCGCATGAGGCCGAACGTCATCAGTCCGAAAAACAGGAATTCGGTGTAGACCACGCGAGTGAACAGCACTCGATAAGTGCCCGTCGCGACCAGTGCGGCAGCCCACGCTGCCTGCGCGACGATCGCGACATGCGGCGTTTGAAATCGCGGGTGCGCCGTGGCCATCGCGCGCCACAGGAGACCGTCCTGCGCGATCGCGTAATACACGCGCGGTCCAGCCAGCACCGTTCCGCTCAACCCGCCGAACGCCGAGAGCATCACCAGCACCGCGACCATCGACGCTCCGCGAGTTCCCGCCATCACGCCTGCCGCATCGGCCGCGACGTGCCTGGAATTGAGCACGGTTTCGAGCGGCAGCACCCGCAGGTACGCGGCGTTGAGCGAAAAATAGCACGCCGTCACGATGATCATGCCGAGCAGCAGCGCTCGTGGAATGGTGCGGGCCGGGTCGCGAATCTCGCCGCCCGCGTAAGTCACCATGTGCCAGCCGCCGAACGCGAACAGTCCCGCGCTGATGCCGAGCACGAACTCGTGCGCGCCGTGCGGACCATCGATCGCAGGAGCCGATGCGGCCTTCGGCGGTGCGAGCGCTATCACCGCGATCAGGATTCCGGCGATCGCCGCCAGCTTCGCGATCGTGAACGCGGTCTGCACCGCGCTGCCCGCGCGCACGCCGAAATAATTGATCGCGGAAAGCAGCACGATCACGCCGATCGCCGCCGCGCGCGTCTCCAAATCGGTCAACGGCGCCAGCACGCCCAGGTAGTTCGCGAAGATCATCGAAATCGCCGCGATGATGCCGGTGTGCGCGCTCCAGAACATCGCCCATCCCCACAGGAATCCCGCGGCGGGTGAGATGGTCTCGCGCAGGTACACGTAGACGCCGCCGGTCTGCGGAAATATCGCCGCGAGCGACGCGCACACCAGCGCGCCCGCGATCGACATGATTCCTGCCGTGCTCCATACCGCGAACATCGCCGGAATGGTCGAAACATGGCGGCTCACTTCGGAAGGTTGAACGAAAATCGATGCGCCGACGATGATCCCAGCCACCAGTGCGGTGGCGCGGAGAAGGCCCATCGATGGTCGGAGCATTCTATTTCGCGCGCTTTGTCTTCGGAGCAGGTTTCGGTTTGGCGGCCTTTGGTTTGGCGGCTTTTGCTGATGAGATCAGCGCGTAGCTGCCCTTCACCAATTCCTCGATCTCTTCCCAATTGAGCTCGCCCTTGGCGCTCATCGAAATCCAACCCTGATTGCCGATGTGCGAAGCCTTCCAGTATCGCGGATCTTGAAGGAAAATTCCGAGCGCCGGCTTGCCCACCTTCAGCGTGATGTTCGGCTCGTTCTCATACCCGCCGAAAACGCAGAAAATCTTGTTCCTGATCCGGAATGTCGGATGCGTCCACGCTTCCACCTCAGTCGCGCCCGGCAGCGCCAGACAAATTTTTCGAAGCCGCGCGATGGTTTGCTGGTTGCTCATTTTTTCCTCGCGAATTTGGCCACGCCGGCACGCGCATCCTCGGTCATTCGCGCAAGCGCGTTGCCATGAATGCCAGCTTCAATCGCGGCGTCGAACGCCATCGAATCCATGTGATAGAGCAGCCGCTTACTCAAGCTGATCGCAGAGGCCGATTTCGCGGCGAGCGACGCGGAGTATTCCTCCACCCGCGCTTCGAATTCCGCGTCGGCGTAAACCCGATTGATCAGACCATCGCGAAGCGCATCCGCGGCACTGATCGTCTCTCCGGTTGTGATCAGCTCGAACGCGCGCTTTTCGCTCACGTTGCGTCGCAGAATCGCCATCACCATGGCGGGCACGAATCCGATGTTGACCTCCGGATAGCCGAATCGCGCGGACTCGCTCGCGAGAATCAGATCGCACGCGGTGGCGAGGCCGCATCCTCCGGCGAGCGCGCGGCCGTGAACCGCGGCGACAATCGGACGCGGATGGCGGCGCATTTTAAGCAGCACATCGGCCAGCGCCCGCGCAGTTTCCAGATGATCGAGCACGCCCGATTCCGCCGCGCGATCGAAAGCCGCGAGATCGGCGCCGGAGCAGAAATCCGCGCCCGCGCCGCCCAAAATCACGACGCGCACTTGCTCGTTGCGGGCCGAATCGTCGAGCGCCGCGCTCAATAGGGCGATCAATTCCGGGCTCAACGCGTTGCGCTTTTCCGGGCGATTCAGAATGATGCGCGCGATTCCGGCCTCGACCCGATGCTCAACCTGCGGCATCGTCGATTTCCATGCGCAACAGCGCGGAGCTGTACGTCTTGCCTTGCGGATCGGCCTTGAGCGCGACCGTGCCGCCGCCATCGAGCGATTCGTGCAGCAGGAAATTCAGTGCCCCGAGATTGGGCAGCTCGAAGCGCTCCACCTTCCCGAGACAAACGCCCTTGAAGTGCTCCTTCACTCGCGCCGCCGTCACTTCGCGAACCAGAATCGGGTAATCCTCCGGCCGTCGCGCGATGATGCCGACATTGGCCGTATCCCCCTTATCGCCGGACCGCGCGTGCGCGAGCTCGATCAGTTTTCTTCGGGCCATAGCCGGACCTCCGGGCACACCTCGCGCTTGGGAATCAGCGCGGGCCAGTACGCCACGATCTCCTCGACTCGCGGGCGTCCGCTGCCCAAACCCGTGACCACCGGCGGACCATTCAGCGCTAGCGGCGCGATCTCTTTTGTGAATCGCTCCACCGCCGCGCGATCGTTGGATCGAACGCCGAATCTCAACACGACTTCGGCAAGCTCCGGCGCGCACTCAGGCGACGGCTCGGCCGCCGCAATTCCATGCAGCGCGTTCGCGCCCAGAAATTCAGCGCGGATGGCATCGAATCGCAATCCCAAACGATCCAGGCGCTCGCGCAGAATCTGTTCGACCGCGCGCGCTTTCTTGTACGCATCCGGCCATCCGTAGGCGAGGCTTCCGATGGCCTTGAAGCCGGACCCGTAGCTGATCGAAACCTTATAGAACTCAGTCGCCGGCCGCCCGCGAATTCCGCTGAACCGCACCCGATCCGGACCGGCCTGCTCGAGATGAATGCTGGTGAAGTCGGCGACGCAATCGGGCGTGATGTATTCGCGCGGATCGCCCATTTCATAAAGCAGCTGTTCCTTCACCGATGCGACCGTGACGCGGCCGCCGGTCCCGGGATGCTTGGTGATCGAAAACGTTCCGTCGGGTTCGGCCTCGATGATCGGATAGCCGATATCGGCGTAGCGAATGGTTTCCCAATCGATCTGGCAGTTTCCGCCGGTGCACTGCGCGCCGCATTCCACCGTGTGGCCGGCGATGGTTCCCGCCGAAAGCTTGTCCCAATCGTCCCGCTTCCAACCGAACTCGTGAATCATGGGCGCAAGCGCAAGTCCCGTGTCGGTGACGCGTCCCGTGATCACGATTTGCGCGCCGCGCCCCAGTGCCTCAGCCACCGGGAAGGCGCCGAAATAAACGTTCGCGCTCTGCACCCGGCCGCGTATGGTCGAGAGCGGCTCGCCGGTTTCCATGTTCTTCAGTTCGACGCCGCGCGCGATGAATTCGTCGAGCTTATCCATGATGTCGTCGCCCGCTACTGTCGCGACCTTCACGCCCAGCCCCAGGCGTTTCGCGATTTCGAGCACGGCGTCGCGGCAGGCCGCTGGATTGACGCCACCCGCGTTGGCGATCACGCGAGTCCGCCGCGCGTCCAGATCCGGCAGAACCCGCGCGATCATGTCCACGAAATCGCGCGCGTAGCCCGCCTTGGGATCGCGCGACCGCTGCTTTTGCAGGATCGACATGGTCACTTCGGCCAGATAATCGAGCGTCAGATAGTCGATCGGTCCGCCGCGGACCTGCTCGACCGGCGCTTCAAGCGAATCGCCCCAAAAACCCTGTCCGTTTGCAATTCGAATCATTTGTGAAAGATGCCCCGCCGCTCGACCGCAGGATACCGCGAAGGCGGCCGCGATTCAAAACCGCGCCGGATGACCGCGCATCATAACCGCGCATGATAACTGCGTAACGAGTTTCTCCCCGGCGCGATCTACCAATCGATCGATCATTTGCCGCCAAGGAGATTTGACACGATGAAACCGAATACTTTGGAAGACGTATTCATGGAGCAGATCCGGGAACTGTATGACGTCGAGAAACAGCTGGTACGCGCGCTGCCCAAAATGGCGAAGGCGGCCGATTCCGAAGAGCTCGCCGAGGGGCTCCGGGCGCATCTCGTCGAAACCGAGGAACACGTCGAGCGTTTGGACCAGGTTTTCCGGGCATGCGATCAGAAGGCGAAAGCCAAACCATGCAAAGCGATCCGCGGATTGATCGAGGACGCCAAGCCGGAGTTGAAGGAAAGCGGGCCGCTACAAGACCTCGCCATCATCGAATCCGGCCAGAAGGCCGAGCACTATGAAATTGCGGCCTATGGCAACGCCCGAACCCTCGCGGAGAGGCTCGGTAAGGATGATGTCGTATCGCTGCTCGATCAGACGCTCGAGGAAGAGAAGGCCGCCGATAAAAAATTGAGCGAAGTGACTCCGGCGATTCTGGATCGCGAGGAGCAGCAGCGAACAGAAGTAGAAACCGAAGAAGAGCTCGAAAACGTATAACGGCGCGTCGCGCGCCGCAAATCCGGCGGGTCGGGTGGTCTTCGTTTTGCTACTGTGAAGGCTACCCCCTCCTATGCTTGATTTGAAGCTCATCCGAACTCAGCCGGACGCGGTCCGCGAGTTGATCCGGCGCCGTCATGCGCCGGTCGATTTCGACAAACTTATTCAGCTTGATGAGCGCGTGCGCGCGCTCACCGCGCAGGTCGATTCGCTTCGCCAGAAGCGCAAGGGCGGCGCCGCGAGCGCACCGGACGCGCGCGAGGCGGCCATCGCCCTCCGCAACGAAATCTCGGGTGTCGAAGAAGAATTGCGCGTCGCAAAAGCCGAACGCGACCGGCTGTGGAGTTGGATGCCGAACCTGCTCCCCGACGATACGCCCGCCGGCGAAAACGATAAAGACAATGTGGAAATCAAGCGGTGGGGCGATCTCCCCACCGCGAATTTCGAGCTCAAAACTCACGAGGTTCTGGGCCGGGAGCTCGGCGTGATCGACGAGGAGCGCGGCACGAAGGTCGCGGGCGCGGGCTTTAGCTACTGGGTCGGCGACGGCGCGCGCCTCACCTGGGGGATTTTTTCGCTCGCGCTCGATTACCTGGCCAAGCGCGGATTCCGGCAAATGTTTACGCCCGTCGTCGCGCGTCAAAATACGCTGTTCGGCACCGGATATCTGCCCTTTTTCGCGGATCAGATTTACCGGATCGATGGCGAAGACCTGAACCTCATCGGTACTTCCGAACAGACGCTGGTGGCTTATCACACCGACGAAATCGTGCCCTTCGAAAAGCTCCCAATGCTCTATACGGCGTTCACCCCGTGCTTCCGCACCGAAGCCGGGTCCTATGGACGCGAAACGCGCGGTCTGTTTCGCCAGCACCAGTTTCACAAAGTCGAGCAGATCGTTTTCTGCGACCCGGCGGCGTCGGAAGAATGGCTGCAAAAGTGTCTCGAGAACGCGGAAGGGATTCTGAAGATGCTTCAGATCCCTTATCGCGTGGTGCGCGTCTGCGATGGCGATTTAGGCGCTCCTGGATATAAGAAATACGACGTCGAAGGCTGGTTTGCGGGATTCGGCAGCTATCGCGAGACCCACTCGATCACCAATCTGACCGATTTTCAGACGCGCCGTCTGAACATCCGCAGCAAGCAGTCGGGCAACATGATTCACCCCCACACGATCTCGGCGACCATGATCACGGATCGAGCGATGCTCGCGCTGCTCGAAAATAACCAGCAGGCCGACGGATCGGTCAAGGTTCCCGAAGCGTTGCGTCCGTTTATCGACGGCCGCGCGGAGATGGTCGCGGCTAGTGCCGTTCCGTAATATCTTCGCGAGGCGGCAGCTTCGACGTGTCCCATCCCCCGCCCAGCGCCTGGACCAGCGTCACGCTCGCCACCATCCGCCGGCTCTGGAGCGTCACCTCGCTCACCTGAATATTGAGCAGCGTTGCTTGCGCGGTGATCACCGTCAAATAGTTCACGATCCCGGCCTTATACTGGTCCGTCGACACGCTTAGCGCGCGCGTCGCGGCTTTCATGTTGTCCGCGATCTTGACCGCCTCCATCTCGAGAATCCGCAGCGCGGCCAGGTTATCCTCCACCTGTTGGAGCGCGGTAAGCACGGTCTGCCGGTACGTTGCGACGGTCCCGTCGTAGGCCGCGCGCTCCTCGGCGACCACGCCGCTGCGCCGCCCCGCGTCGAACAGCGTCTCTGAAAGCGACGGCCCCACCGACCAGAAGCGGCTGGGCCAGGTGAACCACTTCGCAAGACTGCTGCTTTCAAAACCAGCGCCGCCGCTGAGCGTGAGCGTCGGATAAAAAGCCGCGATCGCGATGCCGATCTGTTCGTTCGCCGCCGCCACCCGCCGTTCCGCCGCCGCGATGTCCGGACGCCGTTCGAGCAGCGCTGAGGGAACTCCCACCGGAACCGGCGGTGGCGTGGTCGAGAGCGGCTTCGAATTGACATCCAGATCCACCGGCGCTTTGCCGATCAGGATCGCAATTGCGTGTTCGAACTGCGCGCGCTGGACTCCCAAATCGATCAGCGTGGTCTGGACGCCGTAGAGCTGCGTTTCGGCTTGGGCGATGTCAAGATCGGACGCGATGCCTCCGGTGAAACGATTGTAGGTGAGCGCCAGGTACTCCTGGTAAGAGGCCTCGGTTTTCGTGAGCAGATCGATCTCCGTGTCGATGCCGTGAAGCTCAAAATAGTCCGAAGCCAGTTCCGATTGGTACAGCAGCTTCGCGTTTTCGACATCGCCGGCGTCGGCCTGCGCCGTATCGACTACCCCGTTGATGTTGCGCCGGATCGCGCCCCACAGATCCGGTTCCCAGGAAACATCCACCGGCAGATTGTAGAATTGGCGCACGGCGCTTGGGGCGGTGGCCGCGCCGCTGGACACGATCGTGCCGGTCGCGCCGACCGCGCTTCCGCCGTTGCCGCTTCCTGAA
>Ga0182024_10026694_pt1 | contig 10135 bp, 13 predicted proteins | sample P32metaG_FD_120480 | JGI IMG/M metagenome (GOLD analysis project Ga0182024, IMG submission 120480) | Permafrost microbial communities from Stordalen Mire, Sweden - P3-2 metaG (Illumina Assembly) | ecosystem: Environmental > Terrestrial > Soil > Wetlands > Permafrost | place: Sweden: Stordalen...
AGCCCCTCTGGGAATCGGGCCAACCCTGGGCTGAAAGATGCAATCCTTTCAGGATTGAGGGACTGGCCATTGAAGCTGATGGATGAACAGCCCTTCTTATTCCACCGAAAACAGCGAGGAACCGCCTCTTGCTCGTTAAGACGCTGCGGCAGAGTAAGTTGCGATTATTCTTGGAACTGCATTTTTTAAGCAAAAATCCGCCATATCAAACGACCAAAGGACGCGGGCCGCAGACTGACACAGATCAGCACGGATAAACTTATGGGGCTTCAGCGGAGGTTGGTTAGCCAATCTGTCCTGCAATCCGGCGGGATCACGCCTTTGCGGCAAGATTCGCAGATCGCCGCGCTGCGAACAAAATCCATGGGGCAGGTGAATGTTGAGCAGAGGAATGGAAAGAAAGTTTTCCGCTTTCATTCCTCTGACCATCATTCCCCCGACACTTCCGCGCTCGCCCTGGGCTTGCGATCCGGCAAAGCCTCCTTCCCATTCCCCTGGCCATGATTCCCCTGCCACGGCTTTGTTCTTCCTTCATCCTTGTTTTGCCGGCGGCCGGCCGCGCTGGGGCCATCTATGTCCATCCGCGGCTCAATCTCTTCTGAATGCTCAAAAACCGGGATGCGCCCGTGTGATGATTACCGTTTGCCTTTGGATTCCATTGCCGTAAATTTCCTGCATGAAACGCAAATCAAAATTTTCTTTGATTGCCGTCATCCAGCGTTCGGAAAAGTATTTCGTGGCGCACTGCCCCGAATTGGACGTAGTGAGCCAGGGCAAAACGGTCGAGGAGGCCCACGGCAACATCGCCGAGGCGGTCGAATTATTTCTGGAAACGGCCAGTCCCGCGGAACTCCAGCAGCGATTGCACAAAGAGATTTACATTTCGCCGTTGGAAATTGGCGTCGGGTGAACGCCAAAGTTAATTTTAATCTGGACGCTCGCCGCGAAATCCTGGAACAGGGCGTTGTGGTGGACGCGCTCCTGGCCACGGACCCGGACGGCCCTGTTTTCGGCTTCAATCTGGCCTGCGCGTGGCCCTTTCCCGCGACGGCCGCGCGGTGTTATCGCCCCATGGCCGAACGCCTCGCCGCCCTGGACCCGGCGGTCTATGTCTATCCTGAATGTGAGACGCACGTGACGATCCTGACGTTCGTCAATTTCAGTTTGCACAGACGGCCCGAGGCGGAGCGTCTGGCGCAATTGCAATCGCTCATCAACCCCGTGCGTGAGTTGATCCGCCCGCTGCTGAAGCGACCGACCTTCGAGTTGGTTCTCGGACCGCCGGTATTGACGCGCAAGGCCGCCATACTCCCGATTTCGGATGCAACGGGCGCCATCGCGGACATGCGCCAAAGCATCCGCAGCGCGTTGGCCGAGAACAAGGAGTTGCACGCCGAGTTGATGCGCGGCGGGCTGAATGTGCCGGGCATCATCCATAGCACTATCATGCGTTTTAAGAGCGAACCGCGCGACTTGGCGAGGTTGCTGGCGGATTTCGACCAAGCCGCCGCGACCTCCGAGCCGTTCCCGCTCGCCATCGACGAACTTTTGCTCACGACCGAAACCAAACCTTACATGCGTGCGGGCGAGATCGTGGATCGTTTTCCACTTGGCTGCGCACGGCCGAATTGACTTGCATTTGTGAAGTCTAAAGCGTAAGCAAGCAGCATGGATAGTACTGTGACACCATCGAAACGAGCAGCAAGTCACATACTTCTTGCGCTGGCTATTTTTGCGTTGCTAGAGCACCTCTGGTGGTGGCGGACTGACCGTATTACGGTTGGTCCTTTATTGGTGATGCCGGCATTTATTTTTTGCCTCTATTTAATGACAACCTTTCGCCACTCGACCGCGCCTTTGGGCCGCACTGTCAGGAAGTGTTCTATAGCATGCTGCTTGGTTTTGCTCCTATTAATGGTGATATACCATTGAAGATCTGGTTTCTCGCGTTGGCCCCTCCAACCGAATCGCAGCACGATTGGAACGGAGTTCCGCGCGGGCGGGTTTGACAATCTTTAGTCGCGTTCCACTTTGACTTTCCCTCGAAAAAAGGCATAATATCACCATGAAGGCGACGGAAGTGACAGTACAACTGCCCAGCGAGGCGGCGGAATTCCTCGAGACTTATGCCAAAGAGCACGCAACCAGCGTGGCGGAGATCTTCACGCGCTACGTCAGGCGGCTGCAAAGCACGGCGCGCCTTACGCCTCACCCGGAAAACGTCAAGTTTTCTGGATCAGTCCCGGCAGATATAGATGCCCGCGAGGCTTTCAGGAAGCACGTTGTTGACAAACACCGATGAAGATCACGGTGGATTTAAACGTGCTGCTCGATGTCGCTCAAAATCGTTTGCCCCATTACCAAGCTTCGGAAGAAGTGCTGCACCGTGCCAGGACCGGTGAATATGAGGCGGTATTGCCAGGCCACGCCATCACCACTTTGCATTACATCATCGAAAAATGGTCGAGCACCAATCTCGCAAACCAGACGATCGACGGATTGTTGGCCGACTTTGTTATTCATCCGTCTGACAAGACGAATTTCCTGCGCGCTCGTCATTTGCCATTGAAAGATTTTGAAGACGCTCTTGTCGCCAGCGTCGCGGAAGTAACCGGCAGCGACTACATCGTCACCCGCAATGTGCCGGATTTTGCGGGATCACCCGTCCCGGCTATCACCCCGACGGAGTTTCTCGAAGCAATGGCCGCAATCGAGACTGAATAATCATCGTTTCCACTCGCGCCTGCGGGTGGCGAAAGTTAGCCTTTGGACAGTATGCCGGAAGCAAAATCGGATTTGATCCGTGTGCCGACGCTCAAGACCGCCGGAAATTTTCGCGATCACCTTGCCTCGCTCGGCCTGAGCCTGCCTTGTGATGATGATATTGAAACTGGCGCGGCCTCGCCCTTGAGCCGCCCCGTCGAGGGCGTTCTGATCAACGGCAAGCGCCTCGGAAACCGTTTCGCCGTTCAACCCATGGAAGGCTGGGACGGCAGCCCGGCGGGCGGCGTGACCGGTGATGTGCTGCGGCGCTGGACGCGCTTCGGGGAAAGCGGCGCCAAATTGATTTGCGGCGGCGAAGCCATGGCGGTGCGACCGGAGGGCCGCGCCAACCCGAATCAGCTCATCATCTGCGAGGCCAACAAAGACGACCTGGCCCGCTTGCGCGCCACACTCGTAGAGGCCCACCGCCAACGCCACGGCACCGCGGACGATTTGGTCGTCGGTTTTCAATTGACCCACTCCGGGCGTTTTTGCCGGCCCAACGATCAGCGCCTGGAATCGCGCGTGGCTTGCCGCCATCCGATACTTGACAGAAAATTTCAAATCGTCAGCGACGCGCAAGTTTTCAGCGATGCGGAAATCACGGACTTGATCGGCGATTATGTGCGGGCGGCCCAAATCGCTTGGGAGGCGGGCGCGGATTTTGTCGATATCAAACATTGCCACGGCTATTTGTTGCACGAATTTCTGGGCGCCTTCACGCGGCCGGGGCAGTTCGGCGGGTCGTTCGGCAATCGCACGCGGATTCTGCGCGAGATCGTCGAGGGCATCCGCGCCAGCGGCAACAAGATCGAGCTGGGCGTGCGTTTGAGCGCCTTTGACACGGTGCCCTTCAAACCCGATCCGGCCCGCGCCCAACCCGGCAAGCTGGGGCCGGGCGTGCCCGATGATTTTCCGGTGCCTTATTGTTACGGCTTTGGCATCGACCAGCAAAGTCCGCTGGAACATGATCTGGCCGAACCGCTGCAATTCGTCCGGCTTTGCGCCGAGCTTGGCGTCAAGGTCCTGAACGTGACCGCCGGCTCGCCGTATTATTGCCCCCACATCCAGCGGCCGGCCGCCTATCCTCCGTCCGACGGCTATCAACCGCCGCACGACCCGCTGATCGATGTGGCGCGGCAAATCGGAGTTACGCGACAAATCAAAGCGGCGGCGGGTCCGGGCGTGATTATTGTGGGCTCGGCCTACAGTTATTTGCAGGAATTTCTGCCGCTGGTCGCGCAAGCCGTCGTCCGACAGGGCTGGGCGGACGTAATCGGGTTGGGCCGGATGATGTTGAGCTATCCGGCCATGCCGTCCGAGACGTTGCAGAAGGGCGCGTTGAGCGCGAAATTCATCTGCCGGACGTTCAGCGACTGCACAACTGCGCCGCGCAACGGGCTGGTCAGCGGTTGCTATCCGCTTGACAAATACTACGGCTCCAAACCCGAGGCGGAAAAACTCAAGGCGCTGAAGAAGGCGATTTGAGGGCGACGGGAATTCTGCCGATTGTCACGTCTTCCGCCTGGAAGCCAACGCCTTCTCGATAGAGGCAATGTACTTTTTCACCGGCGTGCGTGCAATCACCTGGCCAATGACATCCAATGGCACGTCCTCGAGCTTCTTGAAGCGCACGCACGCTTTGCCCATGTCGAGTTTCTTCCCGCTCGCCTTCCACGCTTTCTGGAACCACCTCGTAGTGTCCGCGTCGCCATAGACACTGCACAGGTGAATCGCCATGTGGTTCTTTTGTGAACCGAGATTGGCGTAGGGCAAAGGGAGTTTTGGATTGCAATGGTAACCGGCCGGGTAAAGGCTATGCGGCACAACGTAGCCAATCATGCCGTAACTCATGCATTCCTCGTAGCCTGCCGGCAGGTTGGCCAGGATCACTTGCCGCACGGCGCTGATGGCCGCGCGGCGGTCCGGCGGAAGCGCCTGGAGATAGCCTTCAACGGTTGTGGCTTGGCTTGCCATAAATGCATTGCGTTGAGAGCAGACAATGCCGCGTGAGCGGGCAATGTCAAGCATTATGGCAGATTCCCAAATTCAGCGACTTGACAAACGGCCTGGGGTTTGCTTTATTGGCATACGTTGAATGAATAATACGCTCAAAATTCAGTCTGATTTGTGCGTCCACGGCCAGTGTCTGGCCGTCTGGATGGGACGCCGTTCCCGGCTGTCCGGCATCGTGGATTCAGTTTTCTGAGAACAAGGAAAATCAATTTTGAAACCCACGGTTGCCAGTCAATCGTGGGTTTTTCGATTTTTTACGAGGTGTGGTTGCACGATGAGAATTTTGAAAGGAAACATGAGAAATAGAACGAGATACAAACTGGTCAAAACCCTGTTCGAGCCTGAGACTCGATTCGAGATCGGCCCCCTGGCGCCCGTGCCGGTTCGGGGCGCGGCCGAGACCGAGTTGGAGCAACTGAAGGCGCGGCTGTTGCGCCCGTTGCTGGCCCCGGTGGAGGAACCGGAGTTGAGCACGGCCTTGCGCCGCGCGGCCAACGATGCCGCCAGCCTGGCCTGGTTCACGCCCTTCCCGCTGCTGTTTTTCCCGACGCTTTTGGAGGAAAAGGCGGCCAGCGCGAGGCGCCAACAGGAGCGGCAACGACAAATTCGAGAGCGCAGCGAGGGATTGCTTGAAGAAGCCACCTCTGAATAATAATGTCCGGTGTATTCCCCAACACCATGGATGATACTGCCCTTCGGGCTGTTGCTGGCCTGCATGGCCGTGCTTCCTTTGCATTGGCCGGAGTGGTGGGAAAAACATTATGCCAAACTGGCGCTTTGTTTCGCGGCCGTGACTGTCGGCTATTACGTATTCGTGTTGCCGCCCGCGGCCCTGCAAACTGTCCAACACACCGCCCAGGATTACGCGGGTTTCATCACGCTGATTGGGTCGCTTTACGTCGTCGCGGGCGGCATTCACCTGCGCGTCAGCGGCGCTGGCGCGCCCGCTCGGAACGCTCTGTTTCTGGCGCTGGGCGGTGTGGCCTCCAATCTGCTCGGCACCACGGGCGCTTCCATGCTTTTGATTCGTCCGTGGTTGCGCATGAACCGGTCCCGGATCGCGCCTTATCACATTGTTTTTTTTATTTTCATCGTGTCCAACGTGGGCGGGTGCCTGACGCCGATGGGCGATCCGCCTTTGTTGGTTGGATTTTTAGAAGGTGTTCCGTTCTGGTGGGTCGGGCGGCATTGCTGGCCGATGTGGCTGGTCGGCATGGCGTTTCTGCTGGTCGTGTTTTACTTCATCGACCGGCGCCATGACGCGCGCGCGCCGCGCCCGCCCGCCGGGACGGAACACCCATGGCACTTTGAGGGACTTTGGAACATCGTATTCTTGACAGTCATCGTCGCGTCGGTCGTCATCCCGCTGCCACCGATGCTTCGGGAAGGCATCATGGTGGTCGCGGCGGCGGCTTCTTGGTTCTTCACTGCTCGGGCAGTGCATGTGGCCAACGAGTTCCATTTCCGCCCCATCATTGAAGTAGCGGTGTTGTTCTTCGGCATTTTCGCCACCATGATGCCCGCGTTGGACCGGTTGCGCGACGTCGGCGGAAACCTTACTCCGACGCGGGTCTATTGGTCGGCGGGGACACTGTCGGCCTTTCTGGACAGCGCGCCCGCTTACCTGGCTTTTTTCAGCGCGTTGGGCGGCCACGCCGGCGCCGGCATGAGTGCGCTTCCGACAAAGCTTATTTCGGCGCTGAGCGTCAGCACGGTCATGTTCGGGGCCGCCACTTACATTGGCAACGGCCCCAATCTCATGGTCAAATCCATCGCGGATCATCAAAAAATCCAGTCCCCCTCCTTTCACGCCTACTTGTTTAAATGGGCTGTGCCCGTCCTGCTTCCTCTGTTAATACTGCAGTGGCTGATTTTTTTCAGGTAACGGATGCGAGTCGCGTATAATATTTTATTCGTTCTGTTTTTCTGGTTGGGGGAGGCGTGGCATTTTGTGAAGATGTGGCGGCGTGGAAACTGGCGCGTCGGTTATGGCCAGCGGTTTGCCCTCTACAGCCCGGAAGTCAAAGCCGCCCTGGGCCAACGCCCTGTTATCTGGCTGCACGCCGTCAGCGTCGGCGAAGTCGGCGTTTGCCTGCAATTACTGCGCGCGCTGGAACCGAGCCTGCCCGACTTCCAATTCGTCGTCTCCACTACCACCTCCACGGGCATGGGAGAGCTGGGGCGCAGATTGCCTCCGCACATCCCGGCCATTTACTACCCGTCGGATCTGTCTGGCGTCGTCCGCCGGGCGCTGAACACCATCCGCCCCAAGGCCATCATCCTGATCGAGGCGGAACTGTGGCCCAACCTCTTGTGGCAGGCGCAAGACCGCGACATTCCGCTCTTCCTGGTCAACGCCCGCCTCTCCGAGCGCTCGTTCAAAGGCTACGGACGTTTTTCGTTTTTGTTTCGCCCCATCTTCTCCAAATTCCGCGTCGTCGGCTGTCAACAACCCGGCGACGCCGAGCGCCTGCTCGCGCTGGGATTCCCCGCGGAGGCGGTGCGCACGGTGGGGAACATGAAATTCGAGGCCGCCCAACCGGACGCGCGTCCCGGCCTGGACGTGCCGGCATTGTTGCGCCAGATTGGGGTCAATCCCAACGCGAAGCTGCTCGTGGCCGGCAGCACCCACGCCGGCGAGGAGGCGATCCTGGCGGAAATGTGGCCGCGGTTGCGCCGGCGTTTTCCCGATTTGTTCCTCATCCTGGTGCCGCGCCATTTTGAGCGCGCCAAGGAGGCCGCCCAGGAACTGGCCACACGCGGCATCCCGTTCGTGTATCGCAGCGATGTTCCCGGCGAAAAGCAATTCGCTCCGGGCCAGCTCGAATGTCTCCTTGTCAACAGCACGGGGGAATTGAAATTCTTTTACGAACACGCGGCGCTGGTGTTCGTGGGCAAGAGTTTGACCGCGGAGGGAGGGCAGAATCCCATTGAACCGGCGGCATTGGGCAAGGCGATGGTCTTCGGCCCCAACATGCAGAATTTCAAAGCGGTCGTGGCCGCTTTTTTGGCAGAGCAGGCGGCGATTCAAGTCCCGGACGCCGCCGCACTGGAACAAGCCATCGCCGCATTGCTGTGCGACGACCAGCGCCGCTCCGAAATGGGCGCCCGCGCCTTGCAGGTGGTGCGCCAGAATTTGGGCGCGACCGACCGCACCGTCCAACTCATCACCGAGCGGCTGGGCTCAAAAGTTCCATAGATGAAGGAAATAGCCTGTTGCAGAGTGCCAAAAAAGCTGGTAAGGTTTGGCTATATTGGAAATGGCAATATGTCCACTAGAACCATCGCGCAATCGGTCAAGAGAACAACTGTTGAAAGCGCCGCATCGCTCCCGGCCCAACTGCGCCAGAAAATAAATGAGCTTGTCGCTCTTGAGTCAAACTGGGATGGCGAACATGCCCAACCGGTGAATCCTCATGTGCTCGCGGACGTGGTCGAAACGCTGAAACGATTGAGCCAACGGACGGCCAATTTTCGCGAACCGTTTTTGGCGCCGACTTTCGATGGTTTTGTCCAAATGGAATGGCGCGAAAAAAATCGCTCTCTCGACATCGAAGCTGTTGGCATGGGATGGTCTGCCGTCGGAACCGAAGTCGGTCCGGACAGCCAGCGCCAATACCATACGGCGGAATTTGAACGGAATGATTTTGCACAGTTAATAAAATTCTATAGCTGGCTCTGCGGTGACGAGTTGATATGGCCTATGCCGTAGAAGAAATTCCAGACAACGCGAATCTTTTCCGGAAAATTCACCGATCCCACTACGACGAAAAAGACGGGCAGGTATCATCCGTTGCGTTTAAACAGGAGCGCATGTCGGTCAATTGGGAAAAATACAAATCGGCTAAAGATTCGGCCGACGCGAACTCAGCCGCCGTGGTTGCGCTTCTGGCCAAAGATTGCCGCGCGCTGGAACAGATCATCGAGCATACACCGATAGAAGCAGCCCAACCCTTTGGCCCGAATCAGGCCCATGTTGAGATATGCGGCAATAAGAACCGTGCCATATGCCAAAAGTTGCGCGACAAAGCCACGACGGTTTGGTTGAAAGAAACGGTGGCATCATAATCCACCACGCCCTAATGGGTAACCCCTTTGACCCCTCAAACCGATGGTAAAATTGCATACATTTTTGGGATGTCAAATGGGCTATTTTGGCGGGGTCTTTTTTAACCAAATGAGCCAGCAAATCGCGGCCACAAAGAGAACGAATTGAATCAATGGGAAAACTAGAATGGTTAACCTCGCGCCAAAGACGTTCAACGCAACCGAACACGGCGGCAAATTTGAAATTAAGGCACCGCCCGAGGCGTGGTCGTAGGCGCTCGTGCTCCTGCGTGCTCAAAGAAAAGAAGGCGTTTAACTCTGTCAAATAACACTTGCCCATTGTCGCGGGGCCTCTACGATGACCGCGTGGACATGCTGAAAGTGAGCGCGATCTCCAAGGCCTTCGGCACTATTCGCGCTGTGGACAGCGTGAGCTTCCATGTATCTGAAGGGGAAATCTACGGCTTGCTCGGCCCCAACGGCGCCGGCAAAACCACCACTATCTCGATGGTGTGCGGCTTGCTCCGACCCGACGCGGGGGAAGTTTTTGTCAACGGCAAACCCTTTTCCGCCAAGCCCGTCGAGGCCAAACGGTTGATGGGCGTGACGCCGCAGGACCTCGCGCTTTACGAGGAGCTAACCGGGCGCGAGAATCTGGAATTCTGGGGACGCATCGCCGGCCTGAAGGCAGCCGAGGCCCGGAAACGAGCCGCTGAATTGCTGGAGGCGCTTTCGTTGACGGACCGGGCCAACGACGCTCTTAAAAACTATTCCGGCGGAATGAAACGGCGCATCAACCTGGGTTGCGCCCTGCTGCATCGGCCCAAACTGGTGTTGCTGGACGAGCCTACCGTCGGCATCGATCCGCAGGCCCGCGCCAAGATTTTGGAATTCATCACCGGCCTGCGCGCCGCCGGCACGGCCATTCTTTACACGACGCACTATCTGGAGGAGGCGGAGACGCTCTGCCAGCGCATCGGTATTATTGACCACGGCAAAGTGCTGGCGGAAGGGACGCTCAGTCAATTACAGGAACGGCTGGGCGAGGGCCTCGTCTTCACGGTGGACGCCGATTTCGCCGGGAGTGCCCCCGCGCAATGGGACGGATTCGCCGAACGTTTCCGTATTTTGCAACAATCCGAGAAGCAATTGGTGGTGGCGGCGGTGGGCAACCGCGATCCCTCCGATTGCTTGAAAGCGCTGCTGGCGCTGCCGGTTCGATTGCAAAACGTGTCGTTGAAGCGGCCCAGCCTGAACGACGTGTTTTTGCAATTGACTGGCCGGCAACTCCGGGAGTGACGTGCTGCGC
>Ga0182024_10026695_pt1 | contig 10135 bp, 5 predicted proteins | sample P32metaG_FD_120480 | JGI IMG/M metagenome (GOLD analysis project Ga0182024, IMG submission 120480) | Permafrost microbial communities from Stordalen Mire, Sweden - P3-2 metaG (Illumina Assembly) | ecosystem: Environmental > Terrestrial > Soil > Wetlands > Permafrost | place: Sweden: Stordalen...
CAATGGCCATCTTCTTGCGATCGCGCGGATTGCGGCCGATCGCGCCTTCGATCTTCCCCTCGGCTTCCGGCACGCCCCACACGATCGCGCGATAGGCGCGTTCGATCCGGCGTGCCGCGAAGTCTTCGGACAACGCGCGGTGGGCGAGGTCGTTCTTCGCGATGACCATGAGGCCGCTGGTATCCTTGTCGAGGCGATGGACGATTCCGGGCCGCTTCACGCCGCCGATACCGATCAACTCCTCCCCACAATGCGCGATAAGGGCATTCACCAGGGTGCGGTCGGGATTGCCGGGCGCCGGATGGACAACCAAGGCCGCCGGTTTGTCGACGATGAGGAGATGCTCGTCCTCATAAGGAATGACCAGATCCATCGCCTGCGCTCGCGGGCGGTCCGCGACCGGTTCCGGGATCTCGACCGTGAATAGGTCGTTGGCGCGGACCTTGAGAGCGGGATCGGCCATCGTCGCGCCCTGGCGGGTGACCCGGCCTTCCTCAATAAGGCGTTTGGCCTGGGTGCGCGAGATCGAGCCCAGCGCACGCGCGAGCCAGCGGTCCAATCGCTCGTCCGAATCCGCCGCCGCGGCCGTCACGATCCTTGTGTCGCCTGCCATACCGCGTTCATATCGCCGATCGAGCGGCGGCGATACGGGGTCGAGAATCATGCGGGGCCTCAAATTCCTGGTCATCTTCATGGGCGTGCTGTTGGTCGCAGGCGTGGCCGTCCTCGTCGTCGCCATCGCCTATCGCGTGGGGCATCGCGCAGCGCCCGCGACGGCCGTCGCAACCTCCGGCATGGCGCCCAGTGACGAGCGTCGCGTCGTCCAACTCCCGGCCGGCGCGAAGATTCTCGCCGACCGCACGGATGGCGACCGTCTCACTCTACGCATCGCGCTTCCAGACGGAGAGGAAGAACTCCTTCTGCTGGATTGGAGAACCGGCGCGCGACTCGCCACTTTCGATCTGCGCTTTGGCGGCGTGGAAAATTCGAGACAATAGCTCCGGACGCGCTTGACCGTCCCCGTGTCGCATCGCAGAGTGGCGCGGAGAATTCGATGGCAGGGAGCATGGCGAAGAAGCTCGCGGAGGCGAAAGGCATTTCCACGGAGTCGGTGAATAGACTTCCCTTGAAGCGCGGCGCGCCGGCGAAAGCCCGACCCCGCACGTTGGGTCCGGTTTCGGATCTTGAGCGCCACCTGCCGTCCGATTGGTGGCGAACCCTGTTCAATTCGCTCTATCTGGAAACCGATGGCGACGTGGTCGAGAACGACCACAACACCGAGCAGGAGATCGATCTCCTCGTCGCCAGCGCGGGTCTGGAGCCCAACGACCGTATTCTCGATCTGTGTTGCGGTCAGGGGCGGCACGCCCTCGAACTCGCCCGGCGCGGATTCAAGCAGGTCACCGGGATCGATCGCTCGCGCTATCTGGTGCGGCTCGCCCGCAAGCGCGCGAAACAGCGGGAACTGACCCTCTCGTTCCACGAAGGCGATGCCCGCAAGTTCCGGGTACGTGACAGCAGCTTTCACTGTGTCGCGATCCTCGGCAATTCGTTTGGCTACTTCGACCGCGAGGAGGACGATGTTGCGGTCCTCGAGGCCGTAAAGCGCGCGCTTTCCTCCGGTGGCGTGCTGGCGATGGACTTGACCGACGGCGCGTGGATGCGGGAAAACTTCGAGCCACGTTCCTGGGAATGGGTGGATCAGAGCCACTTCGTCTGCCGCGAACGCGCGCTCGCGAGCGGCGGCGAGCGTCTCATCAGCCGCGAAGTCGTGGTCCACGCGGAGCGCGGCGTGATCGCGGACCAATTTTACGCCGAGCGGCTCTATTCGCGCGACCGGATCGCGGAACTGTTGCGCTCGGTGGGTTTCGGCAACATCCGGTTTCACGCTTTCCCGGTGCCGGATTCCGCGCGCAACCAGGATCTCGGCATGATGGCGCAGCGCATGTTCCTCACCGGCGAAGCGCCGCGCAAGCTCGAACGTGCCCGCCAAGTGTTGTTTCCGGAAGTGACGGTGCTGTTGGGCGACCCCCGGTTGCCCGACGCCGTCAAGCGCGTGGGTCGCTTCGCCACGGAGGATTTCGAAACCGTCGAGCGGCTCAAGGCGGCGCTGACGGAAATCCAAGGGTATCGCTACCGCTATCTCGACAATCATGCGTCCCTGATCGCCGATCTCCGGGCGCGGCGCCCCGACTTCGTTCTCAACTTCTGCGATGAAGGCTACAACAACGATGCTTTCATGGAACCGCACGTCACCGCGGTTTTGGAAATGCTCGATATTCCTTACAGCGGCTGCGGCCCGGGCTGCTTGAGCCTGTGCTACAACAAGGCGCATGTGCGGGCGATCGCGGCTTCGCTCGACGTTCCGGTGCCGCTCGAAACCTATTTCAGCTCCGACGATCAAGCCGCGACCATTCCTTCGGTGTTCCCGGCGCTCATCAAGCCGAATTTTGGCGACAGTTCGGTCGGCATTAGCCAGCAGGCCGTGGTGGAGAATTGGGAACAGGCCGTCAATTACCTGGGCTCCCTTCGGGAGAAGATGCCGCGGCGGCCGATTCTCATTCAGGAATTCCTCACCGGCGCCGAATATTCAATTGGGCTGGTCGGCAATCCCGGCCTCGCGATGCGCGCGCTTCCCGTACTCGAGGTCGATTACTCCCAACTGGATCCGGGCCTGCCTCGGTTGTTGCCGTACGAATCGAAATGGATCGCCGGCTCGCCTTATTGGGAACAGATCGGATATCGCGAGGCGCGGCTCGATGACGATGCCCGCAGGCGAATGGTCGATTACGCCAATATCCTGTTCGAGCGCCTGGGGTGCCGCGATTATGCGCGCTTCGATTTTAGGGCCGATGCCGCGGGCGAGATCAAGCTCCTCGAGGTCAATCCCAACCCCGGCTGGTGCTGGGACGGCAAGCTCAACTTGATGGCGGGGTTCGGTGGACTGCGGTATGCCGATCTTCTGCGACTGGTCATCGAAGCGGCGTCCGAGCGCGTCGCGCAAGCCGGTCCCCAACCGGTAGTGTCGCGCCTCACGGCCGCGGTTTAGATGCTGGTTCGCGGCGGAATTTTCTTCCGTTGTGCCAAGCACGCCGCAATCGCAAAAAATTTTTAGAATCAAAGCGCCGTGTGTGACTTTTTTCTTGCATAGCTGAATCAAAAGCTTATGTATCCGCCTCGCGACGCACTCGCACGTGCCTATGGCCCTTAGTGGTTATGCAACGACGTAACGCGTCCTTTTTGGCAGAACCGGTCATCGTGGGCCGGTCCCGAGAGGGAGGTCGGTATGGTTGCTTTCCAGCACAGGGCTGCGATGCCCTGCTTCGACGCGCTTTTGGCTTTATCGCGTTACAGGGTCGCCCGCGGTCGCGGTCGCGACATTCAGTCCTGAATTGACCGAGTTTCATGGCGCTTTCGGCCACGAGCGGATCGCCTCGTTGCCGGAAACCCCGTCGCCCGCCTTAGCGGAGCCGCGGGGAAAGCCGCCGATACCTCCCGCCGAGCCGGCCAAGTCGACATCGGCCGACGTGCGCCCGCGCAAGAAGCGCGCGGCGCGCGCAAAGCTTGGCGCCGTCACGGACAAAGTCGCGCGCTTTCTCGCCGAGAAGCGCCCGGAGACGCCTTGCCTCGTGGTGGATCTCGATATCGTCGCCGAAGCCTATCGTATGCTGCGGCATTATCTGCCGCTGGCCAGGGTTTTCTACGCGGTCAAGGCCAACCCAGCGAAAGAGATCGTCGGCATGCTGCGCGAACTCGGTTCGAGCTTCGACGTGGCAAGTCGCGGCGAAATCGACCTCTGCCTCGGTCTCGCGGTCGGGCCGGAGCGCATTTCGTTCGGCAATACCATCAAGAAGGAACGCGATATCGCCTACGCCTATGAGCATGGCGTTCGGCTCTTTGCCTTCGACAGCGCGCCCGAACTGGAGAAGCTTGCGCGCCAAGCGCCAGGGACGCGCGTCTTCTGTCGCATCCTCGTCGAGTCGGACGGAGCGGAGTGGCCGCTGTCGCGCAAATTCGGCTGCACGCCTGAAATGGCGGTGACGCTCTTGCGCCAAGCAAAGGCGGCAGGGCTCGATCCCTATGGAGTCTCGTTCCATGTCGGCTCGCAGCAGACCGATCTCAACCAATGGGATGGCGCCATCGGCCGTGCCGCGCGCATGTTCTCCGCGCTGGCCGAGGCCGACATCAATCTCGGCATGGTCAATATCGGCGGCGGCTTTCCGGCGCATTACCGGACCGACGTGCCGGGCGTGGAGCGCTATTGCAACGCCGTGACGGCGGCGATCACTCGACATTTCGGCAATGCCCTGCCTGAGATCATCGTCGAGCCCGGGCGGTCGATCGTCGGCGATGCCGGCGTCATCGAAAGCGAAGTGGTCCTGATCGCGCAAAAGGACTTCGCCGACGAGACCCGCTGGGTTTATCTCGATGTCGGCAAGTTCAACGGGCTGGCCGAAACCATGGACGAGAGCATCAAATACCGGATCGAGACTCCGGCCGACGGCGGGGATACCGTTCGGGTCGTGCTCGCCGGTCCGACCTGCGACAGCGCGGACATCCTCTATGAAAAGACCGAATACCGGCTGCCGTTAGCGCTCAAGGCCGGCGACCGGGTGCGGGTTCTGGCCGCCGGCGCCTATACTTCGACCTATGCATCGGTCGGCTTCAACGGTTTCGAGCCGCTGAAGACCTATTGCATCTAGGATTGGTCCGGCAGTTGGTCGGTCCAACCTGGGCCGGACTCTCAGCGAGCTGCTTGCGCCACCGAGGCGGAGCGCAACGGCTTCGCAGCGGCCGGGGCGGGTTCGTCCGCGAGCGCCTGCCGATAACGCCCCGGATCGCGCAATAACCGCTTCGCCACTTCTAGATCGACGTCTCGGTCCTGCCGTTCCGGCGGGCAGCGGTACCGAAGCGCGGTCCAACCGCCGGCATCGAGTTCGGCGAGCGGCCGACTCGAGATTTGCTTGGGCGCCGCCGGATCGGTCAAATCGGCCGTGCAGACAGCGGGCACGACGCCATGCTCGTGCAGAATGTAACCGCCTGGTGGGATCAGGCGAGCCCAGGTGACGGTCAGCTCGCCGTTGTTGGGCAGATGGATGACATTCTGAACCGTGCCTTTGCCGTATGACGCCGTTCCGACGATGACCGCCCTGCCATTGTCCTGCAGCGATGCGGCGACAATCTCCGAGGCCGAGGCCGAGCCGCCATTGACAAGGACGACGACCGGCAGCCGCTCAACCGGCCCGGGATTGTAGACGTCGAATTCCTGATTAGCCTCTCGGATGCGGCCCAGGGTGGAGACCACGATGCCGCGATCGAGGAATTCGCTGGCGACGCGAATCGACTGGTCCAACAAGCCGCCGGGATTATCCCGGAGATCGAGAACGACACCCTGAAGCGCGTTCCCCATCTCGCGATGGGCTTGCGCAAGCAGTTCGGCAAGCCTGTCCGCCGTCCCGGCGTTGAAAACGCTGATGCGCAGCACCGCGATATGATCGTCGTGCGCAAGGCTGACCGTCTTCATGACGATGTGCGAACGCTGCAAATTAAAGTGGAGCGATGCCCCGGCGCCGGCCCTTGAGACGGCGAGCCTTAAATTGCTGCCGACCGGGCCGCGAAGGCGCTCGATAATCTCGTCATGCGACAAGACGACCGCGTCGATTCCGTCGACCCCTGTTATCCGATCGCCCGGGGCAAGGCCAGCTCCGGCGGCCGGCGACTCGGGCATGACCATCGCGATTCGGACGTCAGGGCCTTGGGCATCGACCGTGACTCCGATACCGCCATAACCATCGCGGTTGTCCCGGTGTTCGGCCGCGATCCCTGGCGGCGCATAACGCGAGAATCGGTCGAGAAGGTCGACGCTGCCATCGAGCACCGTCTCGTCAAGCCGATCCCGTGTGAGAGCGGCCACGGCCGCGGATTTGTCTCGGGCGGTTCGAAGGATTGCATCCGTCAATTGACCCCAACCTTCGATGTCGTCAGGGCCGGGGGCGGGCAACTCCTGAAGGATCTTGTTCGCCTGGCTCAGTACGATGACCCGATCGCCACGGGCAACCCCGACGGAAGGATCGACGGTGGTCAGGCGTTCCAAGCCCGCAAGGGCAAGCGCATCGGCGCTAATCGGTTCTAGAAATCTGCTGGTGATCGCGCGGTAGGCGGCTTGGAAAAGCTGCGGTTCCACTTGGGAGGGAGGCGGGTCGGAGGGTGCATTGCTACACGAGCAAAGGGCGATAAGGACCCAAAGCCCCAACATCGACACCGCAATCTCGCCGCGCGACCCTGTTCGATGCCCCCGCATCTCACCTCCGCCGCCATCTTCACGGCGATGCGGCGGGGTTAGCAAGCTAATTATGTCTTTTTAGCGGCGCTTTTTTGTCGCGGGTGCGGCGCGTCTCGAGCGGGGCGGGGTTCGTTCTTCCTGGAGAATGAACGCAAGGCTCCCTGTGACCGTATTGGCTTCCGCCAACTTCACGATAACCCGGTCCCCTAACGTATAGCCCGTTCCAGTCCGCCGGCCGACGAGGCGGTGCCGTTTTTCGTCATGGAGATAATAGTCGCCGGGGAGGGTGGAAATCGGTACCAACCCGTCGGCGCCGCTATCGTCGAGCGTTATGAACAGGCCGGCTCGGGTCACGCCATTGACGCGCCCCGTAAATGTCGCGCCGATTCGGTCGGCGAGGTAGGCCGCGGTATAGCGGTCGAGCGCACTCCGCTCCGCGGCCGCGGAGCGGCGCTCGGTCATGGAAATATGTTCGCCGAGAGCCACGAATTCCTGATGGTTCGCCTCCTGCGCGGATTCGCCGCTCCAATGATGACCGGCGGCAAGCGCGCGATGGACGAGAAGATCGGAATAACGGCGGATCGGCGAGGTGAAATGCGCGTAGCGGCGCAGCGCGAGGCCGAAATGGCCGATATTATTCGGGCTGTAGACCGCTTGGGCCTGGCTTCGCAGAACCAGCGTGTTGATCATTTGCGCCTGGGGGGTGCCGGCTGCGTGCGCGAGAATCTGGTTGAAATGACGCGGCCTCACGACTTGGCCTTTTGCGAGAGCGAGGCCCGGAATGTTGAGGCCGTTCAGAAATTCGCGGAGCGCCCCGATCTTGGCGAGATCGGGGGAATCATGATCGCGGTACATGCAGAGTTGCTTAAGTTTTTCCAAGGTTTCGGCAGCCGCGACGTTGGCCGCGATCATGAACTCCTCGATGAGCTTGTGGCTGTCGAGGCGGGCCCGGGGTTCGATTCGCGCCACGCGGCCGGTCGGATCGAGCAGCACGCGCCGCTCCGGCAAATCGAGATCGAGGGTGCCGCGCCGCCGTCGCGCCCGGTCCAACGCGAGAAAGGCGCCATGGAGCGGACGCAGGACAGTCGTCAAGACCGGTTCAGTCACCGCGTCGGGATTACCGTCGATCGCCGTTTGCGCCTGCTCGTAAGTCAGCCGCGCCGCCGACCGCATCAGGCCCCGGCAAAAGCGATGGCGGCGCAACTCGCCCTCGCCATCGATCCAGAGATGAACGGCGACGCAGGCGCGGTCGACGTGCGGCTTGAGCGAACACAGCTCGTTCGACAAGGCCTCCGGCAGCATCGGCACCACGCGATCCGGAAAATAGGCCGAATTGCCGCGCTCCCGCGCCGTTCGGTCGAGCGCCTGCCCCGGCCGCACGTACCAAGCCACGTCCGCGATCGCGACTAGCAGGTGCCAGCCGTCGGGCACCTCGCCATCGGGTTCGGCCCAGACCGCGTCGTCGAAATCGCGCGCGTCGGCGCCGTCGATCGTTATCAGCGGAACCGCGCGCAAATCCTCCCGGCGGCCCAGCGTCACCGGTTTGGCGGCCTCGGCCTCTCGGATAGCCTCGACCGGGAAAATCGTCGGAATGCCGTGGGTATGAATGGCGATGAGACTGAAAGCGCGCGGATCGGCGCTCGATCCGATTCGTTCCAAGACCAGCGCTTGTGGCAAGCCGAGCCGGCGGCCGGGGACCGCCTCGGCAAGCACGATTTCGCCATCGAGCGCGCCCGCCGAATCGATCTGGGCGATGCGGAACTCGGTCTTGACCTTACGGTCGGTGGGTTCGAGCCTGCCGCCCTCGCGGTCGCGGTGGAAAATGCCAACGACCCGATCGGGGGCGCCTTCAACCGCGCGAACGATTCGCGCTTCGTAGGTTCCGTCGTCGAGCCGGGAAATGCGCGCGACCGCGCGCTCTCCGACGCCAAGCGCGGGCGCGCCGCGTTCGGCGAGGGCTACGATCTTGGGCGGCGGCGCCTCGGCGCTCCAGCCCGCAGGCCGCGCCAGCATTTCGCCGTCGAAATCGACGTCCGTGATTTCGATGACGCCGATCTCTGGCAAACTCGTTTTCGCGTGGGTCGGGCGCTTCGACTCTCGTGGACGGGGGCCCGCATGCTCGATTTGCCGTAGCAAGTCCGTCACCGCGGCGCGCTCGCTCGGCGGCACTCGGAAGGCGCGCAGAATATCGCGTCGCGCCACCGCGGTGGGATTCGCGGCGATATAGTCGAGGAGTTCCTCGCGCGTTGGGCCGCCGCGCGGCCGTCTCGGCTGGCCCCGTTTGGCGGGATCAGGAGGCTTCGGCGGCGGTGCGTTTTTTCTTCGTGCCCTTCTTGCCACTCGGCTTGGCGCTCTTCGTCATTGCGGCCGATCGTCCGGACCGCGCGGTCTTCTTCATAACACGACCGCGGCCGCCTGTTTTTCCTTTTGTGGCCTGGGCGGCGAGGAGATCGAGCGCCTGCTCGACGGCCAGCTCTTCGGGTGCGATGTCGCCCGGGACCGTGGCGTTGATTCCATCGTGGCTGACATACGGGCCGTAACGTCCCTTATAGAGCATGATCTTGCCACCATTGGGATGCTCGAAGCTCTTGATGGGTTCGCGGCCGGCGCGCCCGCGCCCTTGGCGCGGCTCGGCGAGCAGGCTCACGGCGCGGTTGATGCCCACCGTGATGACGTCGTCGTCGGCCGCGAGCGAGCGAAAATCGGTGCCATGTTTGACATAAGGCCCGAATCGTCCGATGGCGGCGACGATAGGCTCGCCGCTTTCGGGATGGCGCCCGATTTCGCGCGGCAGCGACAGCAGGCCGAGCGCTTTCGGTAGATCGAGCTCCGCCGGCGCGAGGCCGCGCGGCAGCGAGGTGCGCTTGGGCTTCTCGCCTTCGCCGAGCTGAACATAATTTCCGTAAGGGCCTTTGCGCAGGCTCACGGGCTGCCCCGTCGTCGGATCGTCACCAAGATGGCGCGGGCCAGCGTCGCCGTTCTCGCCGTTTGCGTCTTCGCTTTCGATGCCGAGCTTTCGAGTGAAGCGGCATTCCGGATAGTTCGAACAGCCGATGAAGGCGCCGAACTTGCCGAGTTTCAAGCTCAGCCGGCCCTTGTGGCAAACCGGGCAGATTCGCGGATCGCTGCCATCGGCTCGGGGGGGAAAGAAATGCGGACCCAGCCCCTGATCTAACGCCTCGATGACCTGCGTAATGGACAAATCCTTGGTGCCGGCGACCGCGATTGAAAAATCGCGCCAGAAATCCTCAAGCACCTTCCGCCAGGAAATCTTGCCGTCGGAAATTTCGTCGAGCTGGTTTTCGAGGTCGGCGGTAAAGCCGTATTCGACATAGCGCTCGAAGAAATTCGCCAGGAACGCCGTCACGACTCGGCCGCGATCCTCCGGAACGAACCGCTTCTTGTCGAGCCGTACATAATTGCGGTCCTGGAGGACCTGGATGATGGAGGCATAGGTCGAGGGCCGGCCGATGCCGAGTTCCTCGAGCTTCTTGACCAGGCTCGCCTCGCTGTAACGCGGCGGCGGTTCGGTGAAATGCTGGGCCGGATCGACCTTTCCGCGCTTCAGCGGGTCGCGCTCGGCCAGCGCCGGCAGACGGCGCCCTTCTTCTTCCTCGGCGGGATCGTCCACATCCTCGCGATAGAGCTTCAAAAACCCGTCGAACAGGATGGTCGAACCGGTGGCCCGCAGGCGCAAAGTCCGGTCGGCCGAATCGATATCCGCGGCGACCTGATCGATCACCGCCGATTCCATCTGGCTCGCGGTGGCGCGCTTCCAGATGAGATCGTAAAGCCCGCGCTCGTCCGGCGGCAGGGCACGCGCCGAAGCCGGCCTATGGAACATGTCGGTCG
>Ga0182024_10026697_pt1 | contig 10134 bp, 13 predicted proteins | sample P32metaG_FD_120480 | JGI IMG/M metagenome (GOLD analysis project Ga0182024, IMG submission 120480) | Permafrost microbial communities from Stordalen Mire, Sweden - P3-2 metaG (Illumina Assembly) | ecosystem: Environmental > Terrestrial > Soil > Wetlands > Permafrost | place: Sweden: Stordalen...
CAGCGACACCGGAATGTTGTCGACTACCAGTTCGAGGAACTTCTTGGTGGTCTCGAGCTCCTTGGACAGCGATTTCCGGTCGGTGACGTCGTCGAACAGCGCGATCAGGAATTCAGGTCGGTTGTTGTGATCGCGCGCGATCACCCGGTTGGAGGCAAGGACACGTCTTTGCGAGCCGCGCTCGACCGCGAACTCGCTGCGCGACTGGCCGTCGGCTGAGTTGAGCGCAGCCTGATCGGCCGCTTCGATCGTCGCCGCGGTCTCGGGCTGGAAAATCTCGTCGGCCCGCTTGCCGACGATCTTGTCGCGGGAAAAACGCGAGAACCGCTCGAACGCCCGGTTGGCGAAAATGTAGCGGCCGTCCTCGATGCTTTTCGCAGCCACGCATACCGGCACATTGTCGAGCACCGATTCCAGGAACTGCTTGGTCGATGCAAGCTGTCGCGACAGCTTGCGCTGCTCGCTGCAATCATCATGCGTCGCCACCGAGCCGCCGTTCGGCAGCGAGAAATATTTCACCAAAACCGACCGTCCGTCCGGAAGCTCGGTCACGAGACCTTCCGGGGAGCGCACGGTTGCGTAGAATTCGTCGACGCCGATGTGGAGCGTGCCGCGCTGGCGGCGCATCGCCAGCAGTTCCGGACCGGTCATGTTCGGGGCGATGTCCGAACGCGCCAGGCCGTAGATCTCGAGATAGCGATCGTTGCAGAACACGACGCGCTTCTGCGAATCCGTCATCACCACGCCCTGGCTGAGATTGTTGAGGGCGGAACGAACGAATCCGTCTCTGCGCAGTTGCGAGCGCTTCACCCTGCGCAGTGCCGAATGGATCCACAGGGCGACCGCGGTGAGAAAAGCGCAGACGGCGATGCTGCCAATCAGCACTTGCCAGACCACATTGGGATCGGCGGAGCCGACATAGCTTGTCGGCGAAAAATCATCCGGGGCGGCGCAGGCGGCACTGAACGGCAAAAGGATACCCAGCAGGCACAAGCCGGCCCGCGCGGGAATCAAGTTCTTGCCGCCTGCCTGCCACTTCTTGTCAGCCATCAGTCACTCGCGGATTTCTGCGCCGGAGTGTCTGGCTTGGCCGGTTTGGATCGGGTAAACGCCTATCCTTGCAACCCAAAAATGTGACTCAAATTACGGCAATTGCCCTGACATGATTAATGCTTCGCTAACGCGCGCCGAGACTTCCGATCGGTCTCCAGCCAGTCCCGGCGGTTTTTCGAAAGGTTCAGGCCAAACAACGCGATACAATGCGACGACGGTTGATCCCGGGCGTGCTCCGGCGCTATCAGGCGCGGCGTCTGGAACGGAATCGCCGACAACCGGGAATTGAACAACCGATGGACAGAGTTGATTGCGTGGTGGTCGGCGCGGGAGTGATCGGACTTGCTGTCGCCCGCAGGCTCGCCGAGGCCGGCCGCGAGGTCATCATCCTGGAAGCGGCGGAAGCGATCGGCACCGTCACATCCTCGCGCAACAGCGAGGTGATCCATGCCGGCATCTATTATCCGGCGGGAAGCCTGATGGCGCGGATGTGCGTCGCCGGCAAGCGCGCGCTGTATGACTATTGCCGCGAGCACGGCATCCCGCATCTCAACTGCGGCAAGCTGATCGTCGCGACGACGCCCAGCGAGACCGCGAAGCTGCAATCAATCAAGGCTCACGCCGAAGCCAACGGCGTCAACGACCTGCAGGCGCTCTCCGGCGAGGCTGCGCGGGCGCTGGAGCCGGCGCTGAATTGCGATGCCGCGTTGCTCTCGCCATCGACCGGCATCATCGATAGCCACGCCTATATGCTGGCGCTGCGCGGCGATGCCGAGGCGGCCGGCGCGGCCTCCGCCTTTCACACGCCGCTGCTGCGCGCCAAGGCAGCCGCGGGCCGGATCGAGCTCGACGCCGGCGGCGACGCGCCAATGACCCTCGAATGCAGCCTGCTGGTCAATGCCGCCGGGCTCGGCGCGCCGGCGGTGGCGCGCAGCATCGACGGCATGCCGATCCAGTTGATTCCGCGGGCCTATCTCGCCAAGGGAAACTATTTCAGTTGCAATGCGCGGGCACCGTTTTCGCACCTGATCTACCCGGTACCGGAGCCCGGCGGACTTGGCGTCCACCTCACGCTCGACATGGCCGGACAGGCCCGGTTCGGCCCCGACGTGGAATGGGTCGACGCCATCGATTATGCGGTCGATCCGGCGCGGGCGGAGCGTTTTTATCCGGCGATCCGGCGTTACTGGCCGACACTGCCGGACGGCGCCTTGATGCCGAGCTATTCGGGCATTCGACCCAAGATTGTACCGCCGGCGGTGGCGGTGCAGGATTTCCTGATCCAGGGACCGCGCGATCACGGCGTCGAAGGGTTAATCAATCTGTTCGGAATTGAATCGCCCGGGCTGACGTCGTCGCTGGCGATCGCCGACATGGTCGGCGATCTGGCGGGCGTTTAATCAAGTTCGGGGATACAAGCCAACAGGCAACGGCTACGCGCCAGTCCGCTTGCGGAGACGGCACGATAGCCGATCGCGGGAGCCCGTGCAGGTCCTAGTGCAGGGTTTCGGCGACGTTATGTCTCAGCCGCTCGATCTCGTCCTTAACCATCAATTTCCGGCGCTTCAACTCGACAATTTGCAGGTCGTCTGTGGAAAGATGCACCAGAGCCTCGTGTAGTTCGTTTTCGAGAATCTTGTGTTTCCGTTCTAGTTCAACAAGATGCGCCTGCATCGCCATTCGAAACCTCCTCGGTGGAAATAAACCTCAGATTCGATCCGGACGCATAAGTCTACACCAGCCACCGAATCTGTCGATGGGTATCGAAGATCCGCCCGTCATATTTCACGGTCCTGTGTAACGAATTGTGAGCGTGGAACCGGCCGGTATCCCGGTCCGAAATAGCTACCCCGGCCGCGCCCCCGCCGGCTTGCGAAGCGGGCCGGCAGGCGCGATATTCTTGGCGGAAGTTTCCGCAATCATTCGCAATCTCGTCGCGCTTTTCGGCTTAACATACGCCATGACCGACCAGGACGAGCGCGAACTCGAAGCCGAGCTCGCACGGCTGCAACAGGAGCATCGTGATCTCGACGCCGCGATCGATGCGCTGCATCAATCGCCGGCACCGGATTTGCTGCGGCTGCAACGGCTGAAAAAGCGCAAGCTGCAGCTCCGCGATCGCATCGCCTTCATCGAAGACCAGATCACGCCGGATATCATCGCTTAGGCGGTGGTCACCCGGCGCGCAGACTATCAGCCAGCGGTCAACTCGCGCAGCACGCCTTTGACCTGCATCGGGCTGTAGGGCTTTGGCAGAAACCGGCCGCCTTCCGGCAGGTCCTCTTCCGCCACATCGAGGCGGCCGGAGGTTGCGACGATTTTGATCGGTGGCCAGCGGCCTCTGACCGCGCGGGCAAGTTTCAACCCGTCCATCGAACCTGGCATCTGGATATCGGTGAATACCACCGTGATGTCCCGACGGGCTTCCAGAATTTCGATCGCTTCGTCGGCATTTCCGGCTTCAAGCACTTCGAACCCGGCGGCGGCAATGATCCCGGCCGCATCCATCCGCAACAGAAACTCGTCCTCGACAATCAACACCACGGGTCTCTTGGACTCGACAAGACCCATCGTCTACTCTCCCTGCAATAGGCGATAAGCGCCGGAATTTGTTTTCGTTCCCGGGTTCCGGATTTTCGACAGCGGTCACGCTGCGCGGGCGTTGGTGCGGGACATCGCAAACGAGATCGATGCAACCGATTGCAGCGCGGACAACATGTTGAATCGGTCGCATGAAACAAAAACCGATCGTGACGCCTATCTCTCGAGCACGCAGCAAGGGCCTGAAGACGGCGCGGCCGTCGGCGGCCCCGCCCGCGCCCGGCCTGGTGGGGCGTCGTTTGTCGATTGCGGGAGGACGAACCAGATGACTGCTGGCCTGCGGCGCATCACGGTAAGCGAGTGAACGAAAGCGTCCCGGAGCAACCAAGGGCCTTGACTTCATAAGAACAAAAAGAGAACATGGTCCCTATCTGCCGCCATCGGGGAATTCTGCCATGTCCGAATCCACTCGCCTGCCTGACATCAACCACTATGAGCGAGCCTGCGACCAGGCGATCGCGATGTGTGATGGAGACCTGCGCAGCACCATCAAGGTGCTGATCATGGCCAACGAATATCTGGAAGCGGAACTGCTGGAACTGCAGGCGGCGGCGCGACCGGCCGAGCCCAGGAGCGATGCCGCCTGATCGATCGAACAGGAGAGCGCGGCCATGGCCGATGTCACCTATTATGTCGCAATGCCGTTCCTTCAGGACGATGCCGGTTCGCCGGTCGCAGGCGCGGCGGAGGAATGCCAGAGCTCGTCTGGTGCGCTGCGACGCGCCGAGATCCTGTCAAGAACCGCCGGGAGCATCGGCGCGATCGCCTTCAGCCGCACCGGCGACCCGTCGATCGGCGAATTCAGCGACGCGCAATTGCTGCGAAAGTTCGGCCAGGTTCCGGACGACCTCAGCGGACTGTGAGAGTTCCCGGGGCATCGCGGGCGATCGGGGCGTGGTAGATTTGGTTCGTCTCAGGTCTCATGCCGCCGCTGCGCCTTGCGCACATACATTGCGCTGTCGGCTTCTTCCAGCGCCCGGTCGGGTTGCGCCTGAGGGCCGAGAATCGCGACGCCGGCGGAGGCGCCCGCCTTCACGATGCGGCCACGAAACACGAAGCTGAGCTGATCGACCGCCTGTTCCAGCGACGCCGCCTTGGCGTGAGCGTCGGTCTCGCTGAGATTCCACAATAGCAGTGCGAACTCGTCACCGCCGAGCCGGCCGATCACGTCGGAGGCGCGTACGTGACGCAGCAACGCCGCCACGACGGCCTTCAGCACCTGGTCGCCGGCGGCATGGCCGAAGGCATCATTGATCGGCTTCAGGCGATCGACGTCGAGCAGGATCAGCGCGCCGCTCGCCTGATAGCGCTTGATGTAGGCGATCGAGCGATTGAGCTCGCGCTCAAAGCCGCGCCGGTTGGGAATCTCCAGCAGAAAGTCGATATCCGCGGCGGCCTCCAGTTCATTGATTCGGGCCTGCGCCCGCGCCAATTGGCCCCGCAGCCGCCGCAGCGCCGGCTTGGCAGGACCGGAGGCGGCCGACGGGCGAGACGGAGGTGCCGGAGCCTTCGCCGCCGTTTTGCGCGGCGGCGCAACCTTGCCCACGGCGAGGCCGCTTTTGCGGCGTTTTGCCGTCCGCGCGGCCGTCACCCTGGTTTTCTTCTTCATTGGCACCTGACAGGGGCTTGCCCGGATTCACCAAGACAGGATAGTCCATTCCAGACCCCTTGCCACCGCCTTGCCGAACCCTAGGTCGATCCTATAATCCGGCCTATGTTTTTGGATTCCCGAAAAGAATTGACCGCATGACCGCCCCGATCGCCATCATCATGGGAAGCCAGTCGGACTGGGACACCATGCGCCATGCCGCCGCGACCCTGGCCGCGCTCGGGATTGGCTGCGAGAAGCACATCGTCTCCGCGCACCGCACCCCGGACCGCATGTTCGATTTTGCCAGGGGCGCCAAGGCGGCCGGTTTCAAGATCATCATCGCCGGCGCCGGCGGGGCGGCGCATCTGCCGGGCATGACGGCGTCGCTGACGGAATTGCCGGTGTTCGGTGTTCCGATCGAATCCAAGGCGCTGTCCGGCATCGATTCGCTCTATTCCATCGTCCAGATGCCGGCCGGGATTCCGGTCGGAACCCTGGCGATCGGCAAGGCCGGCGCCATCAACGCCGCGTTGCTTGCCGCCAGCGTGCTCGCGCTCAACGATCCGGCGCTGTCGGACAGGCTGCTCGCCTGGCGCAAGCAGCAGACCGAGGCGGTCAGCGCGCGCCCGGAGGGCTAGCGTGACCGTCTCAAGTCAGGTGAAGCTGAAGCCCGGCGACACCATCGGAATTGTCGGCGGCGGACAATTGGGCCGGATGCTGGCGATGGCGGCGGCGCGACTAGGCCTCAAAAGCCAGGTGTTTTCGCCAGACCCGGATTCGCCGGCGTTCGACGTGGTGCTGAATGCGACCTGCGCGGAATATGCCGATGTCGAGGCGCTCGAACTGTTCGCCAATGATGTCGACGTCATCACCTACGAATTCGAGAATGTCCCGGCGGCCTGCGCGATGATCCTGGCGGCGCGGCGTCCGGTGCTGCCCGACCGGAAAATCCTGGAAACCACCCAGGACCGCCTTGCGGAAAAGGACTTTGTCAGGAAGCTCGGGATCGGTACGGCCGAATACGCCGACGTCGCGTCGGCGGCGGGGCTGCGGGCCGCGATCGCGGCCATCGGCCTGCCCGCCGTGCTCAAGACCCGCCGCTTCGGCTATGACGGCAAGGGCCAGACCATCATCCGCCAGGGCGACGATCCCGACCGGACCTGGGAGGAGCTCGGCACCAAATCCGCGATCCTCGAGGCCTTCATTCCGTTCGAGCGCGAAATCTCGGTCATCGCCGCACGCAGCGCCGACGGCGAGGTCGAATGCTTCGATGTCACCGAGAACGAGCACAGCGATCACATTCTGAAAACCTCGCGCGCGCCGGCGGCAATCTCCGACGCGCTGGCGGCGCAGGCGCGCGACATCGCGGCGAAGATCGCGAATGCCCTGGACTATGTCGGCGTGCTCGCGGTCGAGCTATTCGTGGTGCAGGGCGACGGCGGTCCGAAGATCCTGGTCAACGAGATCGCGCCGCGGGTGCATAATTCGGGACATTGGACCCTGGACGGCGCGTCGATCTCGCAGTTCGAGCAGCACATCCGCGCCATTGCCGGCTGGCCGCTCGGCAAGCCGGTCCGCCACGGCCCGGTCACCATGACCAATCTGATCGGGGACGACATCAACGATTACGAGCGATGGCTGACCGTCCCGGGCGCGACCGTGCACCTCTATGGCAAGGGCGCGCCACGACCGGGCCGCAAGATGGGCCATGTGACCGAGGTCGCCGTCGCGCCGACGAAATCCGCCTGAATGTGACCGAACAAAGTTCAGCCGGGCCGCGCCGGACCTGCAGAATCGCGGTGCTCGCCGGTGGACATTCCCGGTTCGATCTGATACATCCGCGCGCTTGAGGCCAAGGGACCGGCTTTGCGCCGACCCTTGCTTTACCAGAATTCCAATCAATCCGATCCATTGAAAGAGGATGCCGCGTGCAGGTTCTCGTTCGCGATAACAACGTCGATCAAGCCCTCAAGGCGCTGAAGAAGAAGATGCAGCGCGAGGGGATTTTCCGCGAGATGAAGCTCCGCGGCCATTATGAGAAGCCCTCCGAGAAGAAAGCCCGTGAAAAGGCCGAGGCGGTGCGCCGCGCGCGCAAGCTCGCCCGCAAGAAACTGCAGCGCGAAGGCCTGCTGCCCATGAAGCCGAAGCCGGTGTTCGGTGCGGGCCCGGGTGCCGAACGCGGCGGGGCCGGCGGCCGTGGCGGTCCAGGGGGCGGTCCGCGTGGCGCGCGCTGATTGCCGCTTTCGCCTGATCTGAATCCGATAACGCGGGCCTGGTGCCCGCGTTTTTCGTCTTGACCGATGCATTTTGCCGGGCGACGGGCTAACAATGCGGCGTAAGCCCCGTGAGTGGTTCATCGATGGCTGATCGGGCCCGCCGTCCCGTTTGCGGATTTTCGCGTTTCCAGCGCGCCGCCGCGCCGCTCGCCGCCGCCATCGCGCTGTGCGGCTGTTCGATCAATCTAGATTCGCTCACCTCGGCGCCGGACAAGACGCCGGCTCCGAAGGCAGCCTCTGAAGTCAGTGTCAGCGAGGCCCAGACCCATACCCGGCAGGGCGAGGCGCTGGCTCGCGCCAGGAAATCCCAGGAGGCGCTGGCCGAATTCGACCAGGCGATCGGGCTCGATCCCAACAACCCGCAGGCTCTGTTCGGCCGCGGTCTGCTTTACCAGGCCGAGCAGCAGCATCAACTGGCGATCGATGACTTCACGGCGGCGAACGGTCTTGAGCCGCAACAGTCCGGACCGCTGCTCGCGCGCGCGATCAGTTATCTCGCATTGAACAAGGCGAAGGAAGCCGCGGCCGACCTCGATGAAGCCGTGCAAGCCGATCCGCAGAACGAGCAGATCTGGGTCAACCGGGGGCTTGCCTATGAACGGCTCGGCGACAGAACCAGGGCCGCCGACTGCTATGGCAGCGCAGTCAGCATCCGGCCGGCAGATGAGGTCGCACGAGGCGGCTTGACGCGCGTCGGCGGCAAGGCCGGCTAAAGCCTGTTCGGTTCTGATTGAATCAGAACCGGGCTGTAGTTTCTTGTTTTGACGCGTTTTCTTCACGCGAACCGGTACCCACTTCGCTCGAAAACGCGATAGCCAATTTGGCGCCGGCCGACCGGCTCGGCACGGGATACGGGCTTATTGCGGCAGGACCGCGTGAAACACCGATTTCGCCGCCGACAACATGTCGTCGGCAACCGTCGTGTGTCGGCGCGGGGCAGGTGCATCGGCGTCGGCACGCAGATCGAGCGGCCGCGCGTCCGGAATATCGGCCGGGGGCGTCAGGCGCCGCGGATCGTTGCCGTCTGCAGCGGCCGCAACCGGCGGCTTAGCCGGCACTGATCCGGTCATCGAATCGAGGGTCTCGCCAGCCGGCGACGAAACCATCACCGGCGGCGGAAGCGGTCGAACCGGCGGCGCTGAGGCGACGCGCGGCGCTTCGACCGGCGGCGCAGGGGTGTTACGTGGCGGCTCCGCTGCGCGCGCGGCCTCCTGCGGATGCGGGGAAGCTTCATTCATCCCACGCAGGCGTTCGATCGCGGCGCGCGCCAGATCGTTGGCATCGCGATGCTCGTCCGGGGCGATGGCGGCCTCGACCGTGGGAGCGGCTGGCGCCGCGACGACCGGCGCCACGGCAGGCTGGACCGGCGTCACCACGGGCTTCGCCGCGGTCCTTTCACGCAGCACCGGCGGGTGCCGACGTGCCTCTAGCGGAAGGCTGGCCGTTTCCGCCGGCTTCGGCTCGGACTTCTCTACGGGTTTTTCTGCTGCCTTCTCGGGGGCGGGTTTTTCTGCGGCCGACTGTTCCAGGATCGATTTTTCGGAAATGCCCTTGGCCCGGACGCCCGCCGCCGGAATATTGGCCAGGTCGGCCGAAGCCTCGGCGGGCGCTGCATCGTTCTTGCCGGCGGCCTTGGCGGCGTCGACCGATGACACCGCGGCTGCGGCCGGCGCGGTTGCGGGCTTGCTGGCGATGTAATGATTAACGATGTAAGCCCCGATGATGGTCGCTGCCACCGACGGCAGGATGTCAGAGGCAAATTTCGATAGATATTTCAGCATGGCCACCACTCCCGAGTAGTTGATGCTGGAACTTTGAGGCACATTGAGGGATCAACTGCGACGGATCGGTGGCAATTCGGTAAATGGAATTTACAGTTTCAATTCCACTTCCAGGAACACGATTTCGGCCGCGGTCTCGTTGAGCACGTCGTGTTCGACCCCCGCCTTGCGGAAATAGGACTTGCCGACGCCAAGTTGGGCCTTGGAGCGTTCCCCGTTGGGCGCCACGATGGTCATTTCACCGGAGGTCACGGGAACGATCACATAGTCCATCTGATGAACGTGATGGCCGGTGGCGCTGCCCGGCGCCAGCCGCCACTCGGTGACCCGCACCTCCGGGGTGTCCACCTGAACATCCGACCTCGCACTGATCATGGCCGCCATTCTCCCGCCTCGGGTTCCATCAGGGCACGAATACCATCAGCACGAATACCGCAAAGACCACCAGGTGAACCAGCCCGAACAGGATGTTGGTGCGGCCGGTGCCGAAGGTCAGCATGCTCAGGATGAAGGTCAGCACCAGCAGCACGATATCGCGGTCGTCGAGACCGAGAATCAGGGTCTTGTCCAGGGCGTAGGCCGCGACCGCGACCGCCGGAATCGTCAGCCCGATGGTCGCGAGCGACGACCCCAGCGCCAAATTGATGCTCTTCTGCAGATCGTTGCTGCGCGCCGCCGCAACCGCCGCGACGCTTTCCGGCAGCAGAATCAGCAGCGCCACCAAAATGCCGGCGAAGGCCGGAGGCGCGCCGATCATGGCGGCGACGGCGTCGACCACCAGCGAGAATTTCTTCGCCAGCAGCACCACCGCCAATAGCGAAGCCAGCAACAG
>Ga0182024_10026698_pt1 | contig 10134 bp, 8 predicted proteins | sample P32metaG_FD_120480 | JGI IMG/M metagenome (GOLD analysis project Ga0182024, IMG submission 120480) | Permafrost microbial communities from Stordalen Mire, Sweden - P3-2 metaG (Illumina Assembly) | ecosystem: Environmental > Terrestrial > Soil > Wetlands > Permafrost | place: Sweden: Stordalen...
CTTCACCACCTGCGAGAAGGCGGACGCGACCTCGCGGATCAACCTGCCCAGCTCGTGCGCCTGGTCTGAGACATCGCCGCTCATCTGCTCCCACGGCGCCGGCACCTCCTCGCCGCGCTCCTTGACGTACTCGCGTCCCGCGTCGGTCAGCTGGAACAGCTTGCGACCGTCCAGCTCCTGCGCGCGGATCAGACCCTCGTCCTCCAACTGCTGCAGGGCCGGATATGTCGAGCCAGGGCTCGGGCGCCATACGCCGTCGCTGCGCTCCTCCACCTCCTGCATGATCTGGTAGCCGTTACGAGGCTCCTCGTTCAGTAGCAGCAATGCCGCCGTGCGGATGTCGCCGCGGCGCGCCTTGCGACCGCGACCCCGGGGACCGCCGGGACCAAATCCCGGACCAAAGCCGCCGAAGCCGCCGCCGCGCGGGCCGTGGCGATGGCGATGCCCGCCGTGATGGCCCGGGTGATGGCCGGGATGACCTGGATCTGTTGTGTAAATCCTATTTCCAAACATGTCTTTCTCCTATCGTGAACTATCTTCGTAAGGTCACGATATATCGTTATCTACCTTCTGTCAAGTCCCTCTTGCGAAAGAGCGTTCCGACATAGGGCCGACGAGGAGGACGCTAATGGCGGAAGTGACGGCGGTCTGTCGCGACCATCGCAATGCCCGCCGCATCGGCAGAGGCGACCACGTCGGGGTCGCGCACCGACCCACCGGGCTGGATGATCGACGTCACACCCGCCGCGATCGCCAGCTCGGGGCCGTCGGCGAAGGGGAAGAACGCATCGGAGGCGAGCGCCGCGCCGGCCAGCAGGTCGGGCTGGTTGGCTTGGGCCTTCTCGACCGCGATCCGCACCGAGTCGACCCTGCTCATCTGCCCCGCGCCGATCCCGACCGTCGCTCCTCCGGAGGCGATCACGATCGCGTTCGAGCGCACGCGCCGGCAGACCTTCCACGCGAACAGCAGATCCTCCCACTGGGCCTCGCTCGGCTGACGCTCCGTCATCGCGCGCATCTGCTCGCGTGTCTCGGTGACCGCGTCGCGTTGCTGCACGAGCAGCCCGCCGAGCACGGGCTTGGAGTCGTAATCGTCGCTGGGCGCCGGCCAGTCCGCCAGCTCCAGCAGTCGCACGTTCTTTTTCCCCCTCAGCACCTCCAGCGCATCCTCGTCGTAGCCCGGCGCGAGCAGCACCTCAATGAACTGCCCGTTCATACGCTCGGCGGCGGCACGATCGACCCGACGATTGACGGCGATCACGCCGCCGTAGGCGCTTTCCGGATCGCAGGCGAAGGCGCGCTCGTAGGCGGCCTGGGCACTCTCGCCGAGCGCGCAACCGCACGGGTTGTTGTGCTTGACGATCGCGCACGCCGGCCCCTCGAAGTCCTCGACCAGTTCGCGCGCGGAGCTGAGGTCGAGCAGGTTGTTGAACGACAGCTCCTTCCCGTGTAGCTGCTCCACGCCCTCGAGCAGGTGCGCCGGCGCCGCCACGTTCGCGTAGAAGGCCGCGCTCTGGTGGGGGTTCTCGCCGTAGCGCAACTCGCTCACCAGCTCGTAGGACTCGTGCCACGTCGGCGGGAAACCGTCGAAGGTCTCCGCCGCGAACCACGTCGCGATCGCCGCGTCGTAGCGCGCGGTACACGCGAACGCCTTTGCCGCGAGCTCTTTGCGGCGCTCAAGCGTCAGACGTCCCTGGGACTCCCGCAGCTCACCCAGTACGTCGCCGTAGTCCTCGGGGTCGACGAGGACCGCGGCGAACGCCTGATTCTTCGCCGCCGCCCTGATCATCGTTGGGCCGCCGATGTCGATGTTCTCGATCGCCTCCGTCTCGCTCGCGTCGCCGCTCGCGATGGTGCGCTCGAACGGATAGAGGTTCACGCACACGAGGTCGACCTGCTCGATCCCGTGCTCGCTCGCCGCCTGCAGGTGGGCCTCGTCGTCGCGCCGCGCAAGCAGTCCCGCGTACAACAGCGGGTGCAGCGTCTTCACGCGACCGTCCATCATCTCCGGAAAACCCGTGAAGTCCTCGATTGCGCGCGCCTCGATCCCCGCGTCCGCTAGCGCGCGCGCGGTGCCACCGGTGGACACGAGTTCGACCCCGAGCTCACTCAACCCGCGGGCGAAGTCGACGATTCCGGCCTTGTCCGAGACCGACAGCAGCGCCCGCCTCACGCGCACATCCCCGGGCTCAGCGCGCTCGATGCCGGCAGCGCCGGCCTGCTCGTTCTCGGCTGTCACGGTTCGCAGATTATCCGGCGATGGTTCTCGGGGTCGGGGCGCAGCGCCCCGCGCGCAAACAGTCGCACCGCATCGGGGAGAAGTGTGTGCTCGAGCGGGCGTAGCGCTTGCAGAACCTCCTCGGGGTCGCTGACGTGAGGCAGCTCGACCGCGCGCTGGGAGATCACGGGCCCAGAGTCCACGCCGGCGTCGACGATGTGCACGGTCACGCCAAACACCTTCACTCCATACGCCAGGGCCTGCCCGATCGCCTCGAGCCCCGGGAAGGCCGGCAACAGCGAAGGGTGGACGTTGATCACCGCGTCCGTGAAGCGCCCCAGAAAGGCTTCGCCGAGCAGCTCCATGTACCCGGCCAACACGACCAGGCGCACGCCCTTTCCCTCCAACCAGTCCGCAATCGCACCGTCGCGAGTCTGCCGGTCGGGGTACTCCGAGCGAAGAAACACCGCTGTCGGCACCCCGTGCTCGGCGGCACGCGCCAGCGCGGGCGCGTCCGCGACGCTCGATGCCACTGCCACGATCTGCGCCTCATGCCCGTGCACCGTGTCCAGCAACGCCTGCAGATTCGTGCCCGTACCCGACACGAGGACGGCAATCGGCAGTTGCTCAGGCACGCGCGGGACGATACCGACCGGGCGCCATCTGACGATCGGGCGGTGTGACTCAACTCACAGAGAGGTGCGCCCGTCCGTTGTTCAATGGGCAACGAGGGTGGAGGACAACAAACGAATCGAGGTTCCCCCATGCTTGCATCGATCATCGTCGCACTCGTCATCTTCGCCGCTCTGGCGAATGCCTTCCGCGGAGGGCGCCGAGGCGATCTCATCACCAGCCGGCCATACAGCAACCGCTACAACGCGGCCTCCGGGGCGCGCGAGGATCTGACGGCCGAATAGACCTGCTCCTCGGGCGTCTAGGAGCAGGAGAATCTAGGCGCCGACTAGGGGGAGGGAGGAGCCTGTTGGCGCCTTTTTGTCCTCCTCAAACGAATACTTGCCGGCGGCTCCGTCGCTGCCCGCCAGCGGATACTCCCCGGTGAAGCACGCGTCACAGTGAGTGGCACGGGTGCCGCGAACCGCCTCGTACACGCCCTCCATCGAGAGATAGTGCAGCGAATCGCAGCCCAGCTCCTGCGCGACCTCCTTCGTCGTGCGACCGTGGGCGATCATCTCCTCGCGCGTGGACATGTCGATTCCGTAGTGGCACGGGTGCTTGATCGGCGGCGCCGAGATCCTCAGGTGCACCTCCTTCGCGCCCGAGTCGCGCAGCATCTGCACGATCTGCCTGGTCGTGTTGCCGCGCACGATCGAGTCGTCGACGACGACCAGCCGCTTGCCGGCGATCACCTCCGGCAACGGGTTGAACTTCAGCCGCAGCCCGTGCTTGCGCAGCTCCTGGCCAGGCTGGATGAACGTGCGCGCGACGTAGCGGTTCTTGACAAAGCCATCGTCTTGGGGCAAGCCCGCCGCGCGTGCCAGCCCGCGCGCGGCCGGGTTGCCGGAGTCCGGCACGGCGATCACCAGGTCGGCATCCACCGGCGCCTCGTGCCACAGGATCTCGCCCATGCGCCCGCGCGCGAGGTGCAGCACCTGATCGTTCATGCGCGAGTCCGGGCGCGCGAAGTAGATGTACTCGAACACACAGAACGCCTTGCGCGCACCGTCCACCACCTGGTTGCTCGAGCAGCCCTCCTCGCTCAGCGTCACCACCTCGCCCGGCTGTACGTCGCGCAGGAACTTCGCGCCGATGGTGTTCAACGCGCACGACTCGCTCGCCACGCAATAGCGCACCGTGTCGTCGTGCGCTTTCGTCGTGGGCTCCAAAGTACCCAGCGCGAGCGGGCGCAGCCCATGCGGGTCACGGAAGGCGACCACACGATCCTTGGTCATCACCACCGTCGAGAACGCGCCCTTCAGCCGCGGCAACACATCCGCAATCGCGTCCTCCACGCGCTCGGCCGGATGCGTCGCGATCAGCGCCGCGATGATCTCCGAGTCCGAGGTCGAGCTGAACGTGACCCCCTTCGCCAGCAGCTCGTTGTGCAGCTCCACCGCGTTGATCAGGTTGCCGTTGTGGGCCAGCGCCACCTCGCGTTGCGAGCCGCGCGTGCCCACCGAGCGCTGTACCGGCTGGGAGTTCTCCCAGGCGTTCGAGCCCGTCGTGGAGTAGCGCACGTGCCCGATCGCGAGCTCGCCAGCGAGCGTGCTGAGGTCGTTTTCGGTGAACACCTGGCTGACCAGCCCCAGCTCGCGACGCGTGATGATTTGACCGCCGCGGGCGGCGGCGGCGATCCCCGCCGACTCCTGCCCGCGGTGCTGCAGCGCATACAGCGCGAAGAACGACAACCGTGAGACATCGTGGCCGGGTGCGTACATGCCAAACACCCCGCACTCGTCGCGCGGTCCGTCGCGCATGTCGGTGCTCGCGCCAGCGAACAGCTGACTCTCTGACGGATCCCGGAGGGGCGACTCCAAGCGGTCCTTGCCAGGCCTCACTCCCATCAAGCTAGCAGCCCCTCTTCATCCGAACAGCTCACCCAGCGCCGCGTGCGCCCGCGTCAGATCCGCCAGCCCGACCTCGAGGCGCTCACCGCCGAGCGTGATCCGCAGCACCTCGCCGCCCACCGTCCCGATCAGCTGAAGCGTGGTCTTCTCGCCCAGGCTGCGCAGCGCCTGCTCCGGGCCGCTCACCACGAAGCCTCCCGGACCCTCTCCGAACAGGGTGCTCATAAGCGTGGCGGGCGCGCAGTCCACGTCGGCCTGCACCCCAACTCCCCCGGCCAAGCAGCCCTCGGCCAAAGCCACGGCAAGACCGCCCTCCGCGATGTCGTGGGCGCTCGCGCATGCGCCCGTCCGGACCGCGTCGCGCACCGCCGCCTGTGCCGCAAGGACCGCGTCGAGCTCGAACTCCGGTAAACCGTCCGGCAGCGGCTCGCCCCGCAGCTTCGCCAGCTCACTCGCATGCAGCGATGGGGCAAAGGGGCCCACCAGCGCCACCGCATCTCCCGCCCGCGCAAATCCCAGGCGGCCCGCACGCGCGACATCGGGCAGGTGACCTACCATGCCGACAACCGGCGTCGGGTAGATCGGTCCCTGCGTGGCTCCCTCGTTGTACAGCGACACGTTGCCGCCAACGATCGGGGCCTCAAGCGCCCGGCAGGCGTCACCCAAGCCACGCACCGATTCGCTCAGCTGCCAGGCGATGTGCCCCTTCTCCGGGTTGCCGAAGTTGAGGTTGTTCGTCGTCCCCAGCGGCTCCGCTCCCGTGCACGCGAGATTCGCCGCGCACTCAAGCACCGCCTCGACCGTGCCCGTGTATGGATCGGCGGCGACCCGTCTACCGTTGCAGTCGATGCTCACCGCCAGCCCACTCCCATCCGCGAGCGCCAGCACCGCGGCATCGGCCTGCTCGGGCCGGCGCACCGTCCGCGACTGCACGATCGCGTCGTACTGCTCGAACAACGGCCTGCGCGAAGCGATGTTCGGAGATCGGAGCAGCGCCAGCAGCGCCTCGCGCGGCGTTGCGTCCTTGGCGAGCGTCGCCTTCGGCGGCGCGTAGATCGGCGTGGTGGGCTTCTCCGGTCTCAGGTCATACAGCGGACAATCGTCGACGAGCGCTCTGACGGGCATGTCCCCGACGAGCTCCTCTCCATCGAAGACCCTCATCCGGCCCGTCTCGGTGATCGAGCCGATCGCCGAGCTGTTCACCTCCCACTTCTCGCACAGCGCCTTCACCGCCTCCACGTTATGCGGCTCGACCACGCACAGCATCCGCTCCTGCGACTCGCTCACCATCACCTCGAACGGCTCCATCCCCTGCTCACGCAGGGGGATCATCGCGACGTCGAGGTCGATCCCCACCTCGCCCTTAGAGGCCATCTCCGCCGCGGATGAAGTGAGGCCTGCCGCGCCGAGGTCCTGCAGCGCCACGATCAGCCCCCGCTCCAGCAGCTCCAGCGAGCACTCCAGCAGCTTCTTCTCCTCGAATGGGTCGCCCACCTGCACCGTCGGGCGCTTGCTCTCATCCGCCTCGCCCAGCTCCGCCGAGGCCAGCACCGATGCCCCTCCGATCCCGTCGCGACCGGTGCGGGCGCCGAACAGCACAAGCGTGTTCCCCGGTCCAGCGGCCGCGCTGCGCACCAGCTTCTCGCGTTCAGCGAGTCCCAGCGCCATCGCGTTCACCAAGCAGTTCTGCTCGTAGCACCCCTCGAAGTAGACCTCCCCGCCCACGGTCGGCACACCGATCGAGTTGCCGTAGTGACCGATGCCCGATACCGCCCCGTCGAGCAGATAACGCGAGCGCGTGCCTGAGCCCGAGCCCAGCGGAGCATCGAGCGGCTCGCCAAAGCGCAGCGAGTCGAGCACCGCGATCGGTCGCGCTCCGATCGCGAAGATGTCGCGCAGGATGCCCCCCACGCCCGTCGCAGCTCCCTGGAACGGCTCCACCGCGCTCGGATGGTTGTGCGACTCCACCTTGAACGCGCACACCAGACCACCCCCCACATCGACGGCTCCAGCGTTCTCGCCAGGACCCATCACCACATACTTACCCTCGGTCGGCAGCGTCCGCAACAGCTTCTTCGAGTGCTTGTACGCACAGTGCTCGCTCCACAACAGCGAGTACATCGCCAGCTCCACCTGATTGGGCGGGCCATCCTGCTTTTCGCAGACCAGCTCATACTCGGCGCGCGTCAACCCGAGCTTCAGCGCGTCCTCGATCGTCGGGAGCACCACCCTGTCAGGCATGCACACCCTCAACCGTCAGGCGCATCGACTCGAAGATCTTCAGCCCATCACTCGAGCCGCCCACCAACTCGTCGATCGCGTGCTCGGGATGGGGCATCAACCCAAACACGTTTCCTCGCTCGTTGCTCACCCCCGCGATATCGTGCACCGAGCCGTTGAAGTTCTCGCCCGCCGCATACCGCAGCACCAGCTGGCCGGCCCGATCCATCGCCGCGAGCGTCTCCGCGTCCGCGTAATAGCGTCCCCACGAATGCTTCGCCGGGATGCTCAGGCGTTCGCCCAGCGCGCATCCGTGGGTGAACGAGCCGCCACTGTTCAGCACCTCCAGTCCAACCTGTCTGAACGTGAAGCGCCGGTTCATGTTTCCCAGCAGCGCCCCCGGCAGCAGCCGTGCCTCGCACAGCACCTGAAAGCCGTTACAGATCCCCAACACCAAGCCGCCGTCTTTGGCGAAGTCGATCACCGACTCCATGATCGGCGCAAACCGCGCGATCGCCCCCGCGCGCAGGTAGTCGCCGTAGGAGAAGCCCCCTGGGACGACGATCGCATCGGCGCCCTTCAGGTCGCGATCCCCGTGCCACAACAGCTCCGCGTCGCCCACCCGTCTGGCGGCCTCCAGCGCGTCGACCTCATCGCAGGAGCCGGGGAACTGAAGTACTCCAAAACGCACTTCGCGTCAGCCGTTGCCGTCGAGCAGCTGGACCTCGTAGTCCTCGACCAGCGGGTTGGCGAGCAACCGCTCGCACATCGACTCCAGCTGCGCCGGATCCTCGACGTCGAGCTCGACCAGCCGGCCGACGTGCACGTTCGTCACGCCTTCGAACCCAAGCGCCGGCAGCGCGCGCGCGACCGCCTCGCCCTGCGGGTCGAGGATGCCCGCCTTCGGCCTGATCAGGACGCGTGCCCTCATCGCGCGCCGGCGTCCGTGCGCTGTAGCCACGCCGCGAACGGCTCGCCGGTGATCAGCTCGTACGCCTCCACATACCGCGCACGCGTGCCCGCTACGACGTCCCGCGGAATCTCCGGGGCGGGCGGGCGCTTGTCCCAGCCGCTGCCTGCGGCCCAGTCGCGTACGTATTGCTTGTCGAAGCTCGCCTGCCCTCTGCCCACTTCGTAGGTGTCCGTGGGCCAATAGCGCGAGGAGTCGGGCGTCAGCACCTCGTCGCCGACCACCAGCTCGTCGTGCTCGTCGTGCCCAAACTCGAACTTCGTGTCCGCGAGGATCACGCCGCGCTCGCGCGCGTGCTCGGCCGCGAAGGAGTACAGCTCGATCGACTTATCGCGCACCCTCTCCATCAGCGCCTTATCGCCAACCAGCTCGATCGCCTGCTCAAAGTCGATCGTCTCGTCGTGGCCAACGTCAGCCTTCGTGCTCGGCGTGAAGATCGCCTCCGGCAATCGCTCGGACTCGCGCAGTCCCTGCGGCAACTCGATTCCCGAAACCGCTCCCGTGGCCTGGTAGTCCTTCCAACCCGACCCCGTGATGTAGCCGCGCACGACGCACTCGACCGGCAGCATTTTTAGCTTGCGCACCACGAGCGCCCGTCCGCGCACTTCGTCGGGTACGTCCTCCGTCGCGGAGATCAAGTGGTTGGCGACGATCTCACTCGTCTTCTCGAACCAAAACACCGACAGCCCTGTGAGCACCTTGCCCTTGTCCGGGATCGGCGTCGGATGAACCGCGTCGTACGTCGAGATCCGGTCGCTGGCGACCATCAGCAGCCGGTCGTCCAGCGCGTACATCTCGCGGACCTTCCCTTTGGCGATCAGCGGCAGGTCGACGAGCGTGGTCACGTGGCGCGATGCTAGCAATGGAACCGGGTGTGAAGCCGGCGCACCTCAGGTATGACTCAGCTCAAGCGACTGCGTCCAGACGTCGAATGATCTCCTCGGCGTAGCGCGTGTAGTGGTCGTACGTGAAGATCTCCTCGAGGTCCAAACCGGCCGCGCGGTCGTCTTGCGCGAGGAGCTCGCGCAGGGGGGTTCCCTCGTCCCAGGCGCGCTGGGCCAACTCCTGCACGATCCGGTAGGCGTCGTCGCGGGTGCTGCCGTCCTCGACGAGCGCCAGCAGCACTCTTTGGGAAAAGAGCGCGCCGTGGGTCAGCTCGAGGTTCTCGCGCATCCGCTGCACGTTGACCTCCATGCCCTCCACGAGCGCGATCGCGCGATGTTGCAGGTAGTCGAGCAGGATCGTCGAGTCGGGCAGGATCACGCGCTCGACGGAGGAGTGGGAGATGTCGCGCTCGTGCCACAGCGCGACGTTCTCGAGCGCCGCCTGGGCGTTGCCGCGTAGCACGCGCGCGAGGCCGGAGATCTGCTCGCTCCTGATCGGGTTGCGCTTGTGCGGCATCGCTGAGGAGCCCTTCTGCCCGGCGCGGAACGGCTCCTGCACCTCGCGCACCTCCGTGCGCTGCAGTTGCCTGATCTCGGTCGCGAACCGCTCCAGCCCGGCCCCCGCCAGCGCGATCGCGCTCAGCAGCTCGGCGTGGCGGTCGCGCGCGACGACCTGCGTGGAGACGTCCTCGCGCCTGATGTCCAGACGCTCCAGCACGCGCGCCTCGAACTCGGGGCTCGTCGCCGCGTACGTCCCCACGGCGCCGGAGATCGCCCCGACGACCACCTGCGCAAACGCGCGCTCGAGGCGCAGCGCGTTGCGATTCGCCTCGAACGCGAACCCCGCGAGCTTCACGCCGAACGTCGTCGGCTCGGCGTGGACCCCGTGCGTGCGGCCAACGCACAGCGTGTCCTCGTGCTCGCGCGCGCGTCTGACTAAAACGTCGGCAAGCTCGCGCGCGCCCGGCACGATCACCTCACCGACGGCGCGCAACTGCAGCGCGAGCGCGGTGTCGAGTACATCCGAGGAGGTCAGCCCGAAGTGGATCCAGCGCCCCGCCTCACCCGCCGATCCGGCGAGCACGTCGACGAACGCGGCCATGTCGTGGTCGGTGGTCTGCTCACGCTCGTTGACCTCCTGCACCGTGAACGTCGCTTTGCGGATCGCCTCCAGATCCGTGGGTGTGGGTCCGTTCCCCTCCCCGAGCAGGCCCGGCAGCTCCTCGCAGGCCGCGATCTCCACCCGGCGCCAGGTCTCCATGCGCGCCTCGTCCGTCCATAGGCGACCGAGCTCGGGGCGGGTGTAGCGGGGGATCA
>Ga0182024_10026699_pt1 | contig 10134 bp, 13 predicted proteins | sample P32metaG_FD_120480 | JGI IMG/M metagenome (GOLD analysis project Ga0182024, IMG submission 120480) | Permafrost microbial communities from Stordalen Mire, Sweden - P3-2 metaG (Illumina Assembly) | ecosystem: Environmental > Terrestrial > Soil > Wetlands > Permafrost | place: Sweden: Stordalen...
CCGCGGATCGTCTCGTCGAAATCGTTGATGTCGAAAACAAGTTTGCCGTCCGGAGCCGCGAAAGAACCGAGATTCTGCACATGCGCATCGCCGCACAACTGCGCATACAGGCCTGAATTGGGAAGGCGCGCCAGATCCGCCGCCATGACAGCCACGGCGCCGCGGAAAAACGCGAATGGCGATACGCTCATGCGGGCGTACTTGACCGGCAGCAACTGACGGACGCGCTCGGCTCCGGATGCCAGCAGCACCGCGATCGGATCGAAGTTCCTGCGCTTCGCCAGCACTAGCGCGTGCGCCTGCCGCGATGTCTGAACCCGCTGCTGTTTGCCTTCCTGGATTCGTTGCTGAACGGTGCCTGGATTCAAATGGGACTCCCCCCCACCATGATCTACCCACACCATGATCTACCCACACCATGATCTACCTACATCATGATCGTTCATTCCGAACGAAGTTGGGGATTCAGGCCGATTACCGCACTCTCGCGCGCCGCAACGCGAATCTGGCTGAGTTCATCGACGATCTTCTGCCGCACCGCATCCCGCAGCGCCGCGCTTTCCTTCACGCCGCGGCCCTCCACCGGGATCGCTTCCAGCACGCGAAGCTGTATATCGCGGCTCTCGCCCCAAACCCAGGTCTTCGATGGAAGAGCCTTGCCCGTGCCTTCCACCACTACCGGAAGTATGGATACCTGCTCACGGATTGCCAGCTGGAAAGCGCCTTCGTTAAATGGCTGCACCTCGCCATCGGGCGATCTTCCGCCCTCCGGGAAAAAAACCACGGAGCAATGCTGGCGAAGATATTTCGCGCATTGCATGAGCGCCCGCGCAGCCTGCCTCGGCGCGGCGCGGTCTACCGGCACATCGCCCGCCATGCGCAGCATCCAGCCAAATAAAGGCACGCGGAACAGTTCGATCTTCGCCAGCCACTTCGTGTTGAGCTTCAGATGCGAAAGCAACGGAATATCCGCCAGCGACTGGTGATTGCTCACGATCACATAGACCTGATTCGTGTCTATGTGTTCGCGCCCGGTGATTGTGATACGCCACGCGCCGATCCGCGTCACCATGCGGCCGAGGCGGCGAAACCACCGGCCGGTTCTGAGCCGCGGCTCCTTGTCGAATACCCAAATGATGCCCATGAGCGGCAACCAAACGACGACAAGTACAGCGCTGGCGGCCCAGATCCAGACGGAGCGGAGGTATTGGAACATGTGAAGTGGCGCCGTAAACAGCGTCATTTCATGCTATCAGGCGCGATTTACTTGGTGTAATAGAAACGTTCGAAAACAATCTTGCCGTCTTTCCAGCGCCGCACCGCCGCCTGCGCCAGCTTGAGGCGATAGCCGTTCTTGAACGTGACGTCCATGAACCACTCGCCAAACGTGGTGTCGCCGTTGATCGCGCTCGAAACAAGTTTGCCGTCGTGGAACTCCGCGAGCGATGAGAAAAACTCTACTTCCGCCTTGCGGTTCGCTTCCTTGCCGACGCGCGGCTCTTCGGAATTCTCCTGCATCACGACGTCGTCGGCGTAATACTGCTCGAACGCCTCAAGCGCCTTTCCCGAGAGAATCGCGTCATTCAACGCTTTGTCCAACTCTGCAACGCTCTTTGCTTCCAATGTGGTGCTCATGATATTCCCTTTCTTTCTCTATGCTTCTTCTTCGTACGCCTCGCGGACGCGCTCCAGACCCGCAATCAGATCCGCCAGCGCCTCTCGCCCGAACTTGCCCAGCTTCCCTTTGTTCACCGACCGTAGCGGCTGATCGATGCTGTCTACCAGCGCTAAACCGGTGTTGGATATGCGTGTAATGACTACCCGCCGGTCTTCGCTGCTTCGTTCGCGCTCAATCAGGTCCCTTGCCTGCATGCGGTCGAGCAGGCGCGTGATATCCGGATCGCGCGCCAGCAGCCGCTCACCGATCTGCGAACAGGTGGCCCCCGCCGCACCCGCGCCGCGCAGAATACGCAGCACGTTGTACTGCACCGGCGAGAGATCGAACGGTCTGAGGAAATCCGCGATAAAACGCTGCAGAACCTCGGCCGTCCGGATAATGTTCAGAGCCGCTTCTTCCTCGATCAGCGAGAAAGGCCGCGTCTGCCTGATCTCAGCCTGTAGTTTACCGGGCACATACCAATAATACTCGTTATAACGACTATCGTCAAGAGGAATTTTTGGAATCCGGAAATACCGTAGAATAACCGAAGGGAGAGTTGTCCATGAACCTGAGACTGATCGGCATCGCATTGGCAATCACCATGACATTGGCCCCTGCGCAGACAAACTCAGAGCCCCGGTCGGAATTTGAGGCAGCGTCTGTTCGAATGAATCAAACGCATGGTGGCACGACCCGTGGAATCGAGCCTGACAGATTAACTTACCTCAACATTACTCTCGGAGAATTTATCGAAATGGCCTACGGGGTTAGGCATTATCAGGTTTCGGGGCCCGATTGGGTCGTGGACTTCGGCAGCTCAGAACGATACGATATCGTCGCTAAGGCAGCTAGCCCAGTATCCAGTCAGGAGCTTCAGCGAATGCTCGCGCCTCTCCTGGCAGAGCGTTTTCACCTCGCCCTTCATCGCGAAACCCACGAACTTTCGGTGTATGCGCTGGTGGCAGGCCCAAAAGGCCCGAAGTTCAAGCCAGGGGACGGTGGTCCTACACACATTCGGGGTGACGGCACCGGAGGAGCTATTTTCGAGAATTATTCCATGGATAATTTGGCGGCCTCGCTGTCTTTGTATCGATCCGTAGGTCGGCCTGTTTTGAACCGCACCGGGCTGGAGGGTGGTACAACCTCAGCATGAACCTTCAAAGCTTTCCCGCCGGGGCGAGCCCTGCCGACATGAAGCGCGCCGTAACCGAGGATATTGAACCTCTTTTTACAGCTCTGGAGGATCAGACGGGATTGAAGCTGAGGCCCGAGAAAGCTCCGGTGGAAATTCTTGTAGTTGACCATGCGGAAAAAGTTCCTACAGAGAATTAATAGCCAACAGACAGCGCCTGAACATGCTACCGCATTTACCTGCGTATATAATGATTGGCGGTCGGGGCTTCAGGATGCATCATCCATTACCTGCGGCAGGACCGGAGAGCTTAACGCATGAAACGTTCGTTGTTTGTTCTGACCTTCCTGATCACGGCCGCATGGTCCGGCAGTGCGGCTGACCCGCCTGCATGGGCCTACGGATTCACCACTGGGCTTTCCACGGCGCCTCCGGCTGGCGGCGGTGGAGGCGGTGGCGGCCGCGGATTCTCCGGCGGCGGACGCGGCGGTTCCGGCCGTGGCGGCGGTGGGGGACGCGGAGCCCAGGCTCCCGACACCACTGCGCTCCATCTCGATGGCAGCACAGGCGAGTTCACCCGCACTCAGGTCAACGACGGCTACGGCCCGGCCGACTGGTTCCCGAACGAGCATCCGCAGATGCCGGAGATCGTCGCGAAAGGCCGCAGGCCCGATATCCGCGCCTGCGCGCTCTGCCACTATCCGAGCGGCCAGGGACGCGCGGAAAATGCCAGCGTCGACGCTTTGCCGGTGGAGTATTTTATCCAGCAACTGAAAGACTTCGCGGCTGGAAACCGCAAGAGCGCCGATACGCGCAAACAGAATAGCGCCGCTATGGCCGCCATCGCCAAAGCGATGACGGACGATGAAATCAAGGCCGCTGCCGAATACTACACGCAGATTCCGTTCAAGCCGTGGATCAAGGTACAGGAATCCACCACCGCGCCAAAAACGCGCATCAACGTTGGTCTGTTCATCGCGCTTGATGGCAATGAAACCGAGCCGCTTGGCGACCGGATTATCGAAGTACCCGTCAGCGGTGAGATGACCGAAACCTACCGCAATCCCCACTCTGGCTTCATCGCCTACGCCCCTATCGGCAGCGTAAAAAAGGGTGAAGCGCTGGCGAAAGCCGGGCAGTGCACTCTCTGCCATGGGCCCGATCTCAAAGGCATCGGCCCGGTGCCTCCCATTGCCGGCCGCTCGCCGAGTTACATGATGCGCCAGATGTACGACATGCAGCAGGGCACACGCAAGGGCCTGTGGACTGGTCTCATGAAGCCGATCGTCGCGCCGCTCAGCCAGGAAGACTTGCTCGATCTCGTGGCCTACGTGGCCTCGCGAACGCCATAATTACCGCCGGCAACGCGCATTTTACAGAGCCGCGACCGAGAGGGACCGGTTGCTACTCCTCTTCGAAATCGGGATTGGAAGCCGCTTCAGCCTGCGCCGCCAGTTCCTCATCGGAGAGCGGAGTCGCCAGCATCATGAGCGCCTGTTTGCCAAACTTCTCCGGTACCATCAGCCGCGCCACGCCAGGCTCGCTCTCAACCTTTGCCGGAATCTCCGCGGCCTCCAGCAGTCCACGAGCAAGATCGGCCTCGTCCGCATAGTCGTATTCCACGATGCAGATCAGCTCTTCTCCATCTTCGGCCACCGCGCCTGCCGCAGCGGCCGCCCCGTCTTCATCGCTGATAGCATCGCTATCCAGCCCGCGCCGCGCCACTTCATCGGCATGGCAGCGGCACGCAAGTTCCGTCAGCTCCCCTGTATCGATGTCCAGCAGAGCCTCGTCCGACAGGCTTTCATAGTGGCGGATAAAATCTTCGGCAGTAACGTCCAATGTGACCTCTAAGAGCCAGTATGCACGAAGCACAACCGCAATGGATCACCCGCCCGCCTACTTTTTCTTAACCGAAAGCGTTCCGCGATCCGTCACCACCACTAGCTGCGGCCCGCTCCCCGTTTTCCCTTTGACCGTAGCCGATCGTCCGTCGTTTTTCGTCTCCAGCGGCAAACCAAAATCGTTCTGCACTTCACCCGCGCCGGTACGGCCCTCCAGATCGAACGGCGCGCCTTCCGGCAGCGTGAGCGTGAGATCGCCATTGCGCGTCTGGATATCCATTTTCGGCAGAGGCGCTTTCGACTCCGTTATCTGAATATCGCCACGATCCACATTGATCTCGATCGAATTCGTAACATCGGTGGCGTCGATATCGCGGTTACCGGTGCGGAACTTGACAGGGCCCACGACGTTATCCATCTTCAGACTTCCCAGATCCATCGTGATCGAGCCTGGCACCTGCTCCGCGCGAAAGTCGGAGTGAGAAGACTCGAAATGTATCGGCTTCGCCAGGCCGCGAAATTCCAGCGTGCCGGAAAACTCGCCGTTGATCGTCACCTGACCGGTCACGTCTTCCAGTTGCACATCGCCCCCGCGGCCCTGCAGATCCACAGTCCCTTTCACGCCCGCCGCCCGCACCAGACCACCACGCGCGGCTTCCACGCGAACATCCTTGCCGATGTTATTGATCCGCACATCGCCCCGGCTATCGGTCACTCCGACCGTGCCGTCTATATCCTCGATGTTGAGATCGCCGCGGCCGCGCGCTTCCACGTTGAGGCCCTTCGGAACGACGATATCGAGATCCGTCGAGATGCTGAGCATGCCCGAATGCGCCGGCTCGTCGGCGCGCAATACGAGCGAATCGCCCTGCCGCTCCAGGTGAACGGCGGTTTCCTTGTCGGCGCGATCGGCATCGCTGTGACTGAAAGCGCGCACCGTCTTGTGCCCGGTGACTTTGACGTCGCCACCATCGTCACCATGAACCGTCAGATCGCCATTGATGTCATCCAGCACCAGGCGCGTCACGCCATCGGTTGAGCTGTTGGCAGTCACACCGTAATCGAAAACGCTACCCAGTATGCTGACAGATCCCGGCGTACCGATGCGTCCCAGATGGATGCCGTTCGCGCCACCCCAGATGGCAAGAAAAGCGCAAAGCACGAAAGTCCAGAACACCCACGCGCCGCCGCCAGAGCGGGGCGGTAGCGTTGAGCCCCGGCTGAAATGAAAAAGCACTTCAGCCAGCCGGATGACTCCGATGCCAATCAGCAGAAATGGCCAGTAGTCCGCCAGGTAACTCCAGAACGGAATATCGTGCCCCAGATTGTTGAGCAGGAACAGGACGCCGATGACGACCAGAATCAGCGGGCCGGTAATCGAGCGCGGTCTCATGATCGTGGTTCCTCATGCGTAGTGCCCGTCGATGGCGGCGCGGCAGGTGGATAAGACTGAGCGGGTGGCGTATACGGGGCCTGTCCGGAACCAGCCGGCGGAGGCGGCGGATAGTAAGCCGGCCGGCGACGGCGCCCCGCCAGAAGCTGCATCAGACCGATCACAATCAGCAGTACCGGCCATGTCTGATGAAAGTGATAACCGGTGAAACGGTCGGCGGCGAACAGAACGCCGATCGTAATCATGATGACCGGGCCTTTGATGGATTGCAAAAGGATATGGCTCTGATCGTTCATCGCCGTGCCTCCGCATCCTTATTACGATGGTCACCTCTGTGTTCCGGGTTCAGCCGGTTATACAGCAGCCAGATCCCCAGAACAATCAGACCGATCGGCCAGTACTTTCCAATGTCATCGATGCTGATGATATCGGTGGTATCGAGCAGCAGAATAAATCCCAATCCGATCAGCAGGATCGCCCCTGCCGGAAATCTGCCGCTGGCCGCGTGAAAATCGAACTGCCCGGAAAACTCTTCCACCGTGACCCCATAGCGCCGCTTGCGCGCCGTATGATACGCCTCGAAGGCCATATAAAAGACCCACGCGGCGATCATGATGCCGACCAGCGCGTCCATTCCGCCATTACCGTGACCGTTTGCGATGACGCTCACCAAAAGCCCGAAAACGACGGCGTGCACCAGTCCCTTGGCATATTGCCCGTTGTAGATGGCGCCCACGCCAGGTATCAGCCCCAGCAAAAGCGCCAGAACCGGGTGTACCGAATAATCCGGCACCGTTTGCGTCGCATAGGGCGTTTCCGCGGGAGCGCTATAAGGAGAGGATGCCGGAGGTGTCGCGTAGGGATTCGGAGTATATGGCTCGGCGGGAGCAAATCCTGCAGCTGGCGGCGCGGCAGCCGGAGCGGGCGCCGGCAAATGAACATCGCAGTAAACTGAGCCGAGTGCCGGACGCTGACAGTCCGGACACATGGGCTTTCCGCACTCCCGGCAAAATGCCGTTGCGGGGGTTTCAGGATGTTGTGCGCAATTCATGGCTCTGTTGTCCTTTGGTCACTGTTGTTTTGCCGGCTGATTTTTATCTGGCTGGCTGTTATCCGGCTGCGAAGGCAGTTTTCTGCTGTTCGCCTTCGCATCGGCCGCTGCTTCTTCATCGGCCGCCTGCTGCGCATTCCAGTCGCTGATCTGGTTGCGAATCTCATAAACGAGCCGCATGCTCTCGTAACCTTTCACTGCACGGCCCCACACGCGCTCGCCGCGGGTTTCGAGCTGTGTCCATAGCCGCGTTGGATCAAGATCCGCCGCAGTCAGCGTACTTTTCGAGCCGCTCGCGCAGCGTGTCAGCATCGTCATCGACATCACGATGCACATCGCGCCCATCACGAAACGCGGCTGCAGTATGGGGGCAAACTTGCGGTTGATCCAGCCGCGAAGACCCGGGCTGCGAAGTTTCAGCTGCCAGCCCGAATTCGTGGCGTGCAGGATCTTCCCCACCAGTTCCTGCGGGAGTTCCGGCTCGGCCGCCACTTCCATAAACCCCACGGCGCTGCGGACTTCTTCCGCCATTTCCGCGCACGCTTCGCATGATTTCAGATGGTGCTCGAATTCGTTCCGCTCCCGCTCACGGCCGGGCAGGGCGAGCGCCCCGTCCAGGGAGTCGGCCAGCAAAATCTCGAATTCGGCGCAATTGATCATTTCTTACAGCTTCTTAAAACGCTTCGCGGTGCTTCTTCAACAGTCTCGCCAGTTCCGCCCGGCCCCGATTCAGCCGCGACTTCACCGTGCCCTCGGGAATTTCCAGAACCTGTGCGATCTCACGATACTCCATCTCCTGCAGGTCGCGGAGAATAATTGTTTCCCGCAACTCGGGCGAAAGACGGGCCAGCGCTGCCTGAAGCATTTCACTGGCCTCGCGTCCGGCCAGCGCACTGTCCGGCCGGCTCACCGACACAAAACCCTCTTCCGCGCGCGGCAATTGTTCTTCAATCGAATCCGTCACACGCTGGTTCCGCGTGCGGCGGTAATGATCGATCAGCAGATTACGCGTCAGCCTGGTAAGCCACGTCGTGAAACAACCTTCGGCGGAACGAAAACTGCCGAGCGCACGGAAGACACGCAGGAACACGTCCTGGGTCAAATCCTGCGCTTCGGAATCGCGGCCGGTAAAGCGATAGCAGAGTCCATACACGCGGCGCGTGTGTTGGCGCACGAGGTCTTCCCATGCGTTCGCATCGCCCGTCAGGCAACGCTCGACAAGTGTGGTGTCCAGGTCCAAGCTCTTCGACGCCGTTCCAGTCCAAATGAGGCCCGGGCTAACTAAGTTTGCCTGTGCCCAGGTTGCCGCTGCCGCTTCCGCCATCACGCTTGCCTCCTCTTCCGGCCTTCGAAAGATGAAACGAGGCTCTCCCATCATAGGTTCATTATTTCGGGAAAGTCCACTCGGACCTGAAACCGGCCTGTAACGGCCGCTGACCTGTTATTCTATTATTTTGATTGACTTATGAGGATTTTGGCCAAAAGCGAGAGGTGCCGGCGCCCGTGACCTGCCCGTTTTGCGGCAATATCGAGGACCGCGTCATCGATTCGCGCGAGAGTCGCGAGGGCGATTCCATTCGCCGCCGCCGCCAGTGCACTAGCTGCGAGAAGCGCTTCACCACCTACGAACGCATCGACGAAGTCCCCTACATGGTCATTAAGAAGGATGGCCGCCGGGAAAAATTCGACCGCACCAAGGTGCTCAACGGTCTCATGCGCGCCTGCGAAAAGCGGCCGATCAGTATGGTGAAACTCTCGGACCTGGTCAATCAGGTGGAAGTGCGCGTGACCGAATCGCCCGACCGCGAGATTACTACAACCGAAGTTGGCGAATTCCTCATGGACACGCTCAAAACGATCGATAAGATAGCTTATGTTCGTTTTGCATCGGTGTACCGTGACTTTCAGGATGAGCAGGCCTTCATGAACGAGCTGAAGAGCCTGGATAAACCTCATCCAAAGCCCTGATTAGCGGCTTTAAGTCTGTAACCTTTGCCGTTGATCGGCATCTACATATATTGAGGGGAACAGTTATGGGGCATTTATGGTAACATAAAAACTCGGGAGTTTTCTACTGCCTGGCTGGGCCGGAAAACTCCTTATTTACGTATACGGCTTGGTTCGGTCCCGTGGCAGTTCAGCACGTTAAAAATAACAAAACAAAAGACATGAATGGTAACCCCATAGTTTTTGCCGGTCTTCCCGCGCGGGAGGTGGTGTAGATGGAATATGATGATCAGTTTCTTCCGATAGCTCCGATTGCGATTAACTTCGACGAAGAAGCGAAGTTCTTCGATCCGGAAGCGGAAGCGGATTTCCTCCAGCCCCAGCAGCAGGTCGAAGAGTCGATTTATACCGATGATCCGGTACGGGTCTACCTGCGCGAGATGGGCGCCGTCCCTCTGCTCACGCGCGAGGGCGAAGTCGAGCTGGCCCGCCGCATGGAACGCGGTAAGTTGCGGATGCAAAAGGCGATTAGCCGCTCCGCACTGGTGCAGCTCGCGGTCGTCGAAGTTGCTGAAAATCTCAAAAAGAACCCCGAAGAGCTGGAAAACCTGGTCGATGTCGGCGGTGTGGAGATCGAAGAGGGTTCGCCGGCCGATCTGAAGCGCCGCGCCGATATTCGCGAGACCTTCGGCTCCATCCAGACCTTCCACCGCAAGCAGGGTCAGTTGCAGGAAAAGCTCGACGAAGCCCCTGCGTCGAACAAGAAAGCGCGCAAGAAGCTGCGCATGAAACTTCTGCGCGCTTTCGTCGATACGTCGATGTCGATTCGCCGCGTGCCGTGGATTTCCACCCGCTGGCGCGATCTGACGCGCGAGATCGAACGCGCCGTCGAAGAAATCAACCAGCTGGATCGCGAAATGAAGAAGCTGGAGGCGCGCAGCAGTGCCGCCCAGCAGCCGCGCATCCGCGAACTGAAGCGCGAAATTCGCAAGCGGGAAGTCACCGCCGGTGCTTCGCTGGAAGAGCTGAAGCACACCATCACAGTCATCCGCCACGGCGAGCAGGAAGCCGAGCGCGCCAAAAAAGATCTGGTGGAAGCCAATCTCC
>Ga0182024_10026700_pt1 | contig 10134 bp, 10 predicted proteins | sample P32metaG_FD_120480 | JGI IMG/M metagenome (GOLD analysis project Ga0182024, IMG submission 120480) | Permafrost microbial communities from Stordalen Mire, Sweden - P3-2 metaG (Illumina Assembly) | ecosystem: Environmental > Terrestrial > Soil > Wetlands > Permafrost | place: Sweden: Stordalen...
GGATGCGAACGGGGCGGCGCTCTCACCGCAAAGACTGGCCGCGTTGCGCGATGACGTCGCACACTTCCAGGCGACGTTGCCGGTCTCCTAGGCAGGCAGGTCCGCAGCGTATGCCGAAGCAGAAATACGCGACCCGTGCAGCCGAGTTGCGCACGCTGTTGGAGCGGTACAACTATCGCTACCACGCACTCGACGATCCTGAAGTCCCTGATGCCGAATACGATCGTCTGATGGTTGAATTACGGGCCCTCGAGACCGAGCATCCCGACCTGATTTCGCCGGACTCGCCCACCCAGCGTGTCGGCGCCGCGCCGGTGGCGGCATTCGGAACCGTGCGGCATCGCGTCGCGATGTTGTCCCTGGACAATGCATTCAGCGAGCAGGAAGTCCGCGACTTCGATCGGCGCGTCCGCGAACGCCTTAAGCTGGGCGATGCTCCGGTTCGCTATTCGGCCGAGCCGAAACTGGACGGCTTGGCGATCAGCGCCCGCTACGAAAACGGCGTGTTCGTGCAAGGCGCGACTCGCGGCGACGGGGAGACGGGCGAAGACATCACGCAGAATCTGCGCACCATCAAGGCGCTGCCGCTCAAGTTGCGCGGCAGCGCGATGCCGGTACTGGAGGTGCGCGGCGAAGTGTTCATGCCGTTGGCGGGATTCAAGCGCTTCAACGAAGAGGCATTGGCGCAAGGGGAGAAGGCCTTCGTCAATCCGCGCAATGCCGCGGCCGGCAGCCTGCGGCAGCTCGATCCCCGCATGACCGCCGCGCGGCCGCTCGATATGTTCGTGTACGGCATCGGCAGCGTCGATGGCGCGCCGCTGCCGCAGCGCCACAGCGAGACATTGAAATTGCTGCGCGAGTGGGGTTTCAAGGTCTGCCCGCAATCGGAGGTAGTGCAGTCCATCGAGGGCTGCCTGGAGTATTACCGCCGCATGGGCGCAGCGCGCGCCAAGCTGGCCTACCAAATCGACGGCGTCGTCTACAAAGTCGATGACGTGGATCTGCAGCGTCAACTGGGCTTCGTATCGCGCGCGCCGCGTTGGGCGATCGCCCATAAGTTCCCCGCCGAGGAGGCCCTTAGCGTGGTGCGCGGCATCGAATTTCAAGTCGGACGAACCGGCGCGCTGACGCCGGTGGCGCGCCTGGAGCCTACCTTCGTCGGCGGCGTCACCGTCAGCAATGCGACGCTGCATAACATTGACGAATTGACCCGCAAGGACGTGCGGATCGGCGATACCGTGGTCATCCGCCGCGCCGGCGATGTGATACCCGAGGTGGCGCGCGTGCTGCCGGAACGGCGCGTTGCCGGCGCCGAACTGATCGAGCTGCCCACGGTTTGTCCGGTGTGCGGCTCGCCGGTGGTGCGGGAGCTCGACCAGGCGGTCGCCCGCTGCAGCGGCGGCCGGCGCTGCGCGGCGCAGCGCAAGGAGGAGATAACGCACTTTGCATCGCGCCGAGCACTCGACATACAGGGACTGGGGGACAAACTGGTGGAGCAGCTGGTGGATCGTGATTGGGTAAAAACGCCGGCGGATCTCTTTGCCCTGGAAGCGCAACAGCTAGCCTCCTTGGAGCGCATGGGCGAGAAATCGGCGCACAAGCTGCAAACCGCCATCACCGCGGCAAAACACACCACGCTGCCGCGATTTCTCTACGCCTTGGGAATTCGCGATGTGGGCGAGGCTACGGCGCTGGCCTTGGCGCAATACTTCAAGCATATCGACGCTCTGCGGCGCGCCGGCGAGGATGAAATACAGCGGGTGCCCGATGTGGGCCCGGTGGTTGCGCAAAATGTCGCGGCCTACTTTCGCGACGCCGAGAATGCCGGCGTGCTGGATCGGTTGCTGGCGGCGGGAATTGCCTGGCCCGATGTCGTTGCGGCGACCAGCACGGGCGGTTTGGCGGGGAAGGCTTTCGTGCTGACCGGCACGCTGGAGAGCATGTCGCGCGAGGCGGCGGGAGAAGCGATCCAGCGGTTGGGCGGGAAGGTGAGCGGCAGCGTCTCGAAAAAAACCGACTATGTCGTGGCGGGCCAGGAGGCCGGCTCCAAGCTCAAGAAAGCCGAACAGCTGGGCATTGCCATACTCGATGAAGCGGCGTTTTTGGCGCTATTGAACGAATAGGATGCAGCGGATCGTACCGATCCGCTGCATCCGCACTCGCCTCGATTCCTACTGCAGCGGCTGCTTGACGATGGTGGCGGTCTTCTTCAGCCCATCGACATACGCCAGCAGCTTCTTCTGGATGATCTGGTTGGTGAGCTGCGGCTTCACTTGATCGAACGGCGGCGGTGTCGCCTCGCGCGTGTCGTCGATCTTGATGATGTGCCAGCCAAATTGCGTCTGTACCGGCTCCTGGGTCATCTCGCCCTTCTTCATCGAACGCACTGCATCGCCGAACGGTTTGGCCATGCGGCTCGGAGTGAACCAGCCGAGATCGCCGCCGTTGGCCTTGGAACTGTCGGTGGACTCGGCCTTGGCGACGTCTTCGAACTTTGCGCCGCCCTTGATCTTCTTGATCAGTTCCTGAGCCTTCTCCTTGGTGGCAACCAATATATGGCGGCCCTTGTACTCGGTCTTATCGAGCCCTGCGACTGCAGTATCGTACTGCGCGTGCAATTCGGCGTCGGTCGGGTCCTTGTCCTTCAGGTACTTCTGCGATTGGGCGTCGGTCAGCACGCGCATGCGCAGCAAGTCGAGGCGCGCAATGACGTCCGGATCCTTATCGACGCCATCCTTCACGGCCTCGGTGGATATCAGCTGCATGCCGATCAGTTCGTCCAGCACCTGGCTCTTTTGCTCCGGCGTCAGGTCATTCGGCGTCTTGCCGCTCTGCTGCAGCAAGCTCTTCAGGTAGATATCGTAGATGGCGCGGGAGATCGGCGTGCCGTTCACCGTGGCCACCGTGGCGGCGTCGGTCTTTGCGGCGGGAGGGGGCGTCGGCGCTTGCGCCTGCTGTCCTTTGCCGCAGGCTGCCAGCAGCACGGCAAGGGCCGCGACGGCGGACAGGCGTCCCCATGGTGCGGTAGAAAATTGGCTCATTTGAATCCTTTACACATAAAGGCGCCGTAGCGGCGCCCAAGGGGCGGCAGTGTAGCCGTAACCGCCCTATCTCTCCAGCGGGGGAAGTGCTTCGATGGCCAGCGCGTGAATATCGGTTTCCAGCAGGTCCGCCACGGCCGCATATACCAAGCGGTGCCGGGCCAGCGGCGTCAATCCGCGGAAAGCGGCGGCGAGGATTTTGACGCGAAAATGCCCGCGCCCATCCGCGGCCCCGGCGTGGCCTAGGTGCTGGTGACCCTCATCCTGTATGTGAAGAAATGTCGGCGCAAAGCGGCTCTCGAGCCGTTGGCGCAGCCGTGCTTCTCGATCGAGACCGGGCATCACGCTTGCTCGGGTGCAGCCGGTTTGATCTTGCCGCTCAGCCATAGTGCCTGTGGAATCACGAACAGCAATGTGGCGGCGCTGATGCCGAACACCTTGAAATTGACCCACGCGCTTTCCGCGAAATTTCGCGCGATGTAAATATTGGCGAGCGCCAGACAGGCAAACCACGCCGCCCACAGCGCATTGATGGTCTTCCAGCTGCGCACCGACACCTGCAGCGGCTCCTCGAAAACGGACTCGAGCATGCGCCGCGCGAGCGGCTGTTTGCCGATCACCGTGCTGCCCAAGAACGCGATGGCCGTGAGCCCCAACAGCACCGTCGGCTTCCACTGAATGAAGCGCTTGTCGTGGAGCAACAGCGTGGCGGCGCCCAACGCCAATGCCACGCCGGCCGTAATTACGTGCATTGTCTTGAATTTGCCGGTGCGCAGCCGGTGCACCACCATCACCAGCACGCAGGTGATCATCAGCGCCCCCGTGGCCCAATACAGGTCCAATGTCTTGAAGGCGACGAAAAATACTACCAGGGGCGACCATTCGAGGAGCGTAAGCATCCGCGTATCATAGCTGAGCGCATGAGCATCTATCTGCAACTCCATCCAGTCTCCCCGCAACGGCGTTTCGTGCGGCAAGCCGTTGAGGCACTGCGCCGCGGGGCGGTAATCGTCTACCCCACCGATTCGTGCTATGCGCTCGGCTGCCACATCGGCGACAAGGCGGCGCTGGAGCGCATTCGCGAGATTCGGCAGACGGACCGCAACCACCATTTCACTCTGGTATGCCGCGACTTGACCGAGGTCGGTAAATACGCAGTCGTGGAAAATTGGCAGTACCGACTGCTGCGCGCCTATACGCCGGGACCGTATACGTTTTTGCTCAAGGCATCGCGCGAGACTCCGCGCCGTTTGAAGCACGAACGGCGCGGTACCATTGGTTTGCGCGTGCCCGATCATCCGGTCACGGCCATGCTCTTGGAGGAACTGGGCGAACCTGTGATGAGTTCGACGCTGATGCTGCCGGGCGATGAATTGCCGCTCACCGACGCCAAGGAGATCTACGAACGCTTGGGCAGAAGCGTCGATGTGGTGCTGGATGGCGGCAATTGCGGTTTGACGCCAACCTCCGTCATCGACCTATCCGGCGAGCGTGCGGTGGTGGTTCGCGAAGGACGCGGCGATGTCGGCCCCTTTGCAGCAGGCGCCACCGTATAATGCCTACGTTGCGCGCATCTAAGTTCGCGCCCCATATTAAATAACGAGTGCAAGCGTTGGATTTAGATGCGTTTCTTATCAAGATCTCGATTTATGCGATCCCCCTGCTTTTCGCCATCACCCTGCACGAAGTCGCGCACGGCTGGGCTGCCAGGTTTTTCGGCGATCGCACGGCCGACATGCTGGGCCGTCTAAGTTTGAACCCGCTGCGGCACATTGACCCGGTCGGGACGTTGTTGGTCCCGGGCCTGTTACTGGCGATGAGTCTGCCCGTGTTCGGCTGGGCAAAGCCGGTGCCGGTGGCGACGAGCGCGCTGCGCAATCCCCGGCTCGCATCCATTCTGGTCCTGGCCGCCGGCCCCGCCGCAAACTTCGCCATGGCGCTGCTGTGGTGCGCGGTGCTCGCGGCGGTGCTGCGCGTGCGTAGCGGCGTGACCTTGAATAACTGGATGGTGCTCATGGCGCAGGCGGGCATCGTCGCCAATGTCGTGCTCGGCCTCCTCAATCTGCTGCCGATTCCGCCGCTTGACGGCGGCAGGGTGCTTGCCGGATTGCTGCCGGCGCGCATCGGCGCGGGCCTGGAGAAAGTGGAGCCGGTCGGCCGTTTCATCGTCATTGGGTTGTCCGCCACGCACGTCATCGGCTGGCTCTTCGATCCAGCGTATCGCGCCATGGGCCGGGCCATCAATGCGATCTGGATCGGACCGGCCGCATGAGCAGCACGCTGCAAAATCGCCGCGTACTCTCCGGCATGCGGCCCACGGGCCAGTTGCACCTGGGCAATTTCCACGGTGCACTGAAGAATTGGATCGAACTGCAGTATCAGTACGAATGCTACTTCTTCATTGCGGACTGGCATGCATTGACCACCGGTTACGAGGACACCTCTGCGCTCGAGGATCACGTATGGAACATGGCGATCGACTGGCTTGCCGTCGGACTGAATCCAGGCGTGGCCACCATGTTCGTGCAATCCAAGGTACCGGAACATGCGGAGCTGCACCTGCTGCTGTCCATGATCACGCCGCTCGGGTGGCTGGAGCGCGTACCGTCCTATAAGGATCAACAGACGCAGCTGGCGGACCGCGAACTGGGGACCTACGGCTTTCTCGGCTATCCACTGCTGCAGAGCGCGGACATTTTGCTGTATCGGGCGCAATACGTACCCGTCGGCGAGGATCAGGTTGCGCACGTCGAAATTACGCGCGAAGTCGCGCGGCGCTTCAATCATATCTACGGCAAGGAAACCGGGTTCGAACAGAAGGTGGAAAAGGCGATCAAGAGCCTGGGCTCGCGCAACTCGGCCATGTACCGAACTTTGCGCAAGGAGTATCAAGAAAAAGGCGACGGCGAGGCGCTGGACAAGGCCCGCGTTCTGGTCGAGGCCAATGCGCGGCTGACGGTCGCCGATCGCGATCGGTTGCTCGGCTGGCTCGAGGGTGCCGGCATTGCAATCCTGCCGGAGCCCGAGTCCTTGCTCACCACGACGCCGAAGGTGCCCGGGTTGGACGGCAGGAAAATGTCCAAGTCCTACGGCAATACCATCGGCTTGCGCGAAGATACGGACTCGGTCGTCAAGAAACTCAAGGCGATGCAGACGGATCCGGCGCGGGTTCGCCGCACCGATCCGGGCGATCCGGACAAATGCCCGGTATGGGATTTGCATAAGATTTATTCGAGCGAAGAGACTAAAGGCTGGGTCCAGCACGGCTGCCGCAGCGCGGCGATCGGCTGTCTCGAGTGCAAGGCGCCGCTCATCGACAAGATCGTGGAGGAGATCTCCGGCATCATAAAGCGCGCCCAGGAGTTCGAGGAGAATCCGGATCTGGTACGGGGTATCATCGCGGAGGGTTGCGAGCGGGCGCGGGCGGCGGCGCGTGAGACGCTGGATGCCGTGCGCCAGGCCATGGCGATGAATTACCGATGAAACCGGAGCTCAAGCTAGTGCAGAAAGTTGCGGCGGTGCCATCCGTCCCCGTGGCGGCGCCCGCGCAAGACGAAATGCCGTTCGCCGTGGTGGATGGTCAGGCCATCACCGAGATGCCGCGCGACCTGTACATTCCGCCGCAGGCATTGGAGGTTTTTCTCGAGGCATTCGAGGGCCCGCTCGACATGCTGCTGTACCTCATTCGGCGGCAGAATCTGGATATTCTGGATATTCCGATCGCGGAAATCACCAAGCAGTACATGCGCTACATCGAGCTGATGCAGGTGCTGCAGCTGGAATTGGCGGGCGAGTACCTGCTGATGGCGGCGACTCTGGCGGAGGTGAAGTCGCGCATGTTGCTGCCGCGGATGGCCAACGATGCCGCCGCGGAAGAGGCGGACCCCCGTGCCGAGCTCGTACGGCGCCTGCAGGAGTATGAGCGCTTCAAGAGAGCCGCCGAGGGCATCGACCGCATGCCGCGCCTGGATCGCGACACGTGGCAGGCATCGGCCGAGCTGGTGGACCGCAAGGTGGTGCGCCTGCCGCCCCAGGTCACGTTGCAGGAAATGCTGTTGGCATTTCAAGACGTCTTGTCGAGAAGCGACATGTTCGCGCACCATCACGTACAGCGCGAGCCGTTGTCGGTGCGGCAGCGCATGACGGATGTTTTGTCGGCCCTGACCAGCAGCGCTTTCGTGGATTTCTCGCGCTTGTTCAGCGCCGAGGAGGGCAGGCGCGGCGTGACGGTCACTTTTGTGGCCATCTTGGAACTCCTGCGCGAGGGGTTGATCGAGATTGCGCAGTCGGAGCTCTATGGGCCGCTGCATGTGAGACTGGGCAATCCGGCCCGCCACCTCAAGTTGGTGGCGGATGATGGGGCTGGAAATGAGGACGTCGATATTCAATGAACGATCAATACGTGAAAAATGTGGTCGAGGCCGCGTTGCTGGCCGCAGGTCGTCCGCTGTCCGTGGATGAGTTGGTCGGCGTTTTCGATGAGCGCGATGAATCGAAGCCGGAAGACGTGCGCGGCGCCCTTGCGGCGCTGACCGAGGATTATGCGAGCCGCGGTATCGAGCTGGCGGAAATCGCCAGCGGCTTTCGGATTCAGATCAGGGCCGACGTGGCGCAGCCGGTGTCGCGGCTGTGGCAGGAGCGGCCGGCGAAGTATTCGCGGGCATTGCTCGAAACGCTTGCGTTGGTGGCATATCGGCAGCCGATCACCCGCGGCGAGATCGAGCAGATCCGCGGCGTGGCGGTAAATCCCAATATCATCAAGACTTTGTTGGAACGCAGCTGGATCCGCGTGGTTGGCCATCGCGACGTGCCCGGCAAGCCTGAACTGCTTGGCACGACGCGCGATTTCCTGGATTACTTCAGCCTGAAGAAGCTCGATGATTTGCCGACGCTGGCGCAGCTGAAGGAGCTGGAAGATCTACGCGTGCAGCTGTCGTTGCCGGGAGCCGAGGCTGAAGCGGCGCTACCCGACATGGACGCTGCCGCGCCGGACGCTTCCGCTCCGCAAGGCGGCGCGGAACTCGACGCGCATTCGGACGATGACGAGGAGCAGACGGAGCAACCGGAACAGAACGCCGAGCGTTCTCAGGGTCTGGTCGCCCGCGGTGTTCAAGACGACACGCATTGATGCCTGCGCGACCTCCCCGCAAGGCCGCCCCACCGCGTAGAGCCTCCTCGCTGCGTAAAGCTTCCTCGGCCCGCAAGGATGGAGCGCCTGCTGAGCGAATCCAGAAAGTCATGTCCGCGGCGGGCATCGGCTCGCGGCGCGAGGTCGAGCGCTGGATTCGCGAAGGCCGATTGCATATCAACGGCGCCGTTCCGGCGCTGGGCGCCAAGTTGGGCGAGCGTGATCGCATCACGCTGGACGGCCGCCCGGTGCGGTTGCACGCCGACGACGCGAAGGAGTCGCGGGTGTTGCTGTTCCATCGCTCGCCGGGCGAAAACCTCGATATCAAAGCCGCCACCGCTCGCGCCGCCGAACTGCTCAAGGCGCCCCGTTCCTCGGGACGCTGGCTTGCGATTCAGCCCATGCCGCCGGTCGATGGCGGCCTGGAGATTCTGACCGACGATGGTTCCTGGGCGAACCGGGTATCGCGCGGCGTGCACGCCCTGACCATCGATTACGTGCTGCGCATGCGCGGCGCCTTGAACGAGCCTCTCATCGAGGAGTTCCGCAACGCGACCGATTGCGAGGGTGAGGCGATGAGCATTCTCAATGCCGAGCCGCAGTTCGGCGCAGGCGCCAACCATTGGTTGAACGTCACCGTGCGTGCCACGAGATCGGCGCTGGTGCGCCACTGGTGGGCAGCCCGGGGCATCATCGTCAGCCGGCTGATGCGTGTGCGTTTCGGGCCGGTGCACCTGTCGCGGGAGCTGCCGCGGGGGCATTCGCGCGCGATGCTGCCCAGCGAGCGCAATGCGCTGGTGAATGAAATCGACGCCGCCGTCGCCGCAGCCGCCACCGCCACCGCCGGGCACCGGGAGCCTGCAGACAGGCTCCTAGCCTAGTTGTTCGGAGTCTTCGACGCCTCGAGCAGCTGCGCCAAATATTGCTGCCAGACGGCCGCCCAGGTGTGCGTGCCATGTCCGTGCGTCTGATCGGATGCGGGCAATAGAATGAAGCGGCCGTTCTTGACGCGCTGGATTTCCCGCTCCGCTATCCTAAGTTCCGGCGGATTGATGAAGTCGTCGGCGGAATTGATTTGCAGCAACGGCGCTTTGATCTTCTCCAGATCCCGCGACGGGTCGTAATCGCGCGAGGCATTGACCGCATACAGAATATCGTTGGCGTCCAAATCCGCCAGCTGACGCGGCATGTATTTCTGCACGAACTCATCCGCGGCATCGCGCGAAGGCAGCGCAAGCTGCATCTGGATCGGCGCGCTGCCGGCAATCAGCAGCAAGCCGGCCGTGGTGCGCAGCGAATTCAGCGGTTCGGCGGTGTATTCGCCCTTGTTGTACTGCGGATCGTTGCGGATCGCTTCGATGATCAGATCGCGCCACAGGCGGTTGCGCCCGGCGATCTGCACGGGTAGACAGGCCAGCGGCATCAAGGCATCCATGAAGTCCGGATAGGCCTCGCCCCACATGTATGCGTGCATGCAGCCCATCGAGGTACCCAACACCAGCCGTAGATGATCCACCTCCAAGCCTTTGGTGAGCAGCGCGTATTGGGCGTTCACCATGTCCTGATAACCGTATTGCGGAAAGCGCGCGTGCAAGGCGTCGCTCGGCTTGCTCGATTTGCCGTGCCCGATGCCGTCCGGCAGGATGATGAAATACTTGTCGGCGTCGAGCAGTTGTCCGTGCTGGAACAGCACTTCCGAGAACCGCTCGTTCATGAAGCTGTTGCCCGAGCCGCCGGTACCATGCAGGATGAGCACCGCGTTGGTGACGTGGCCATGCGCATCCTTGCGAGCCTTGCCGAGCGCGGTGTAGTGGATGCGCAGCTCCGGCAAACTCTCGCCGGAGGCAAAATGAAAGTCGTGCACGACGTAGTAGCCGTCGAAAGTCCGCGCCGGAGCATCCTTGGCGCGCGCCGACCCGAGGCTCAAGATGAATACCGTGACCGCGAAAACCGTGCCGTACGCTA
>Ga0182024_10026701_pt1 | contig 10134 bp, 10 predicted proteins | sample P32metaG_FD_120480 | JGI IMG/M metagenome (GOLD analysis project Ga0182024, IMG submission 120480) | Permafrost microbial communities from Stordalen Mire, Sweden - P3-2 metaG (Illumina Assembly) | ecosystem: Environmental > Terrestrial > Soil > Wetlands > Permafrost | place: Sweden: Stordalen...
GCTCACGATCGTCGGCGTGTCGAGCCTGCACGGCGCCCGCCACCGGGTCATTCCCGACCGCATCGAGACCGGCACCTATCTGATGGCGGCGGCGGCGACCGGGGGCGAACTTCGCCTCGTCGGCGCCCGGTTCGACCACGTCGAAGCGGTGGCGCGCATCCTGGAGCCGGCGGAAGTCGAGGTCGAGGAGGCGTCGGATGGGCTCGTCGTGCGCCGCTGCAACGGCCGGATCGCCGGGGTCGACGTGATGACCGAGCCGTTCCCCGGCTTCCCGACCGACCTGCAGGCGCAGGTCATGACCTTGATGGCGATCGCCGAGGGCGCCTCGATGATCACCGAGACGATCTTCGAAAACCGCTTCATGCACGTGCCGGAATTGATGCGGATGGGGGCCAATATCACCGTCCACGGCGCCTCGGCTCTGGTGCGCGGGGTGCCGCGGCTGCTCGGCGCGCCGGTCATGGCGACCGACCTGCGCGCCTCGGTGTCGCTGGTCATCGCCGGGCTCGTCGCCGACGGCGAGACCGTCGTCAACCGCGTCTATCACCTCGACCGCGGCTATGAGCGGATCGAGGAAAAGTTGGCCGCCTGCGGCGCCCGCATCGAAAGGATCGCCGGTGGCGCCTGAGGCGGGTTTGCGGTTGCGCGCGGAAGACGCGGCCGATCTCGCGGTCATTTCCGCCTGCCTCCAGGACGCGCTGGTGCCGGTCTGCGACCTCGCCTTCGACCGCGACGAACGCCGCTTCCTGATGATCGCCAACCGCTTTCGCTGGGAAGCCGGCCAGAACGGCGTGGCCGGGTTCGAGCGCACGCTGTGCGGCATCGCGTTCGAGGATGTCGACGGCGTCTCCTATCGCGGCTTTCGCCGCAACGACGAGGAGCGAATCCTGTCGCTGCTGGCGATCCGGACGCAGGATGCGGGCCGGATCATCGATCTCGATTTCTCGGCCGGCGCCTCGATCCGGCTCAGCGTCGGCACGATCCGGTGCCGCGTTCGCGATCTCGGCGAACCGTGGCCGACGGCGTGGCAGCCCGGCCACGAAACGGACCGGCCCGCATGAGCCCGCGCGCGCGGACATCGGATGCGGCGGCCGCGCCGCTGATCATGGCCCTGCCGAACGGCCGCATCCTCGCCGAGATGATGCCGTTATTGCGGCGGATCGGGATTGAGCCCGAACCGGCCTTCGACGACCCGGCCTCGCGCCAGCTTCGCTTCGCGACGTCCGATCCCGGCCTCGACCTGATCCGCGTGCGCAGCTTCGACGTGGCGACGTTCGTCGCCTTCGGCGCCGCGCAGCTCGGCGTCGCCGGCAACGACGTGTTGATGGAATTCGACTATTCGGACATCTACGCGCCGCTCGACCTCGACATCGGCCAGTGCCGGATGATGGTCGCCGCGCCGGCCGACCGGGTCGGGCAGGAAGACCCGCGCAGCTGGAGCCATCTGCGCGTCGCCACCAAATACCCGGAAGTCACCCGCCGCCATTTCGCCGCGCGCGGGGTCCAGGCCGAGTGCATCAAATTGAGTGGCGCCGTCGAACTCGGCCCCCGCCTCGGCCTGTGCCGCCATATCGTCGATCTGGTCCAGACCGGCTCGACATTGGCCGCCAACGGGCTCGTCGAGATCGAGCACATCGCCGACATCACGTCGCGCCTGATCGTCAATCGCCCGGCGCTGAAGACCCGGCCCGACGAGGTCGGCGGCTGGATCGAGCGCTTCCGGCAGGCGACCCAGGCGGCATCGGCGGCGCCGGCGGCCGGACCGTAGCGGCCGTTCGGGATGGCGATCACCCTGTCGACGCGCGATCCCGGCTTCACCGCCGGCCTCGCCGCCCTGGTCGCGAAGCAGCGCGAAACGGCGGCCGATGTCGGCGATGCGGTCGCGGCCATCGTCGACGACGTTGCCCGGCGCGGCGATGCGGCAGTGATCGAATACACGCAGCGCTTCGACCGCGTGGCGCTCACTCCGGCCACCTTCCGCCTGTCGCCGCAGGACCTCGACGCGGCATCGGCGGCGCCGCGCGACGCGGTGGCGGCGCTGCGTTTTGCAGCGGAGCGGATCGAGCGCTTCCACCGCCGGCAGGTGCCGGCGTCGATCGATTATGTCGACGAGAGCGGCGTGCGCCTCGGATTGCGCTGGACGCCGCTCGCCTCGGTCGGGCTTTACGTTCCGGGCGGCACCGCCGCCTATCCGTCATCGGTCTTGATGAACGCGATCCCGGCCAAGGTCGCCGGCGTCGAGCGGCTGGTCATGGTCGTGCCGGCCCCGGACGGCGTGATCAACCCGCTCGTGCTGGCCGCCGCGCGGCTCGCCGGCATCGACGAAATCTACCGCATCGGCGGCGCCCAGGCCGTCGCGGCGCTCGCCTACGGCACCGCCACGATCCCCGCGGTGGACAAGATCGTCGGCCCCGGCAACGCCTATGTCGCCGCCGCCAAGCGGCTTGTGTTCGGCACGGTCGGCATCGACATGATTGCCGGGCCGTCGGAAATCCTGGTCGTCGCCGACCGCGACAACGACCCGGCCTGGATCGCCGCCGATCTGCTCTCGCAGGCCGAGCACGACCGCGCCGCGCAGGCGATCCTGGTCACCGATTGCGCGCCGTTCGCCGCCGCGGTCGAAGCCGCGATCGAGGGCCATCTGTCGCGGCTGCCGCGCGCCGAAATCGCCCGCGCGAGTTGGATGCACAACGGCGCCGTCATCATCGTCCGAGACTGGGACGAGGCGCCCGGCATCGTCGACCGCATCGCGCCCGAGCATTGCGAATTGGCGGTAGCGGCGCCCGCCGTGCTGGCGGCGAAGATCCGGCATGCCGGTGCGATCTTCCTCGGCCGCTACACGCCCGAAGCGATCGGCGATTACGTGGCCGGGCCGAACCATGTGTTGCCGACCTCGCGGAGCGCCCGCTTCGCTTCCGGCCTCGGTGTGCTCGACTTCATGAAGCGCACGACCACCGTCGAGTGCGACGCCGCTAGCCTCGGCGTGCTCGCGCCGTCGGCGATCCGGCTGGCCGAGGCGGAAGGCCTCGACGCGCACGCCCTGTCGCTGGCGATCCGGCTGAACCGCCATGACTGACGGCCCCGATGCCGAAAAAACCGGCCGCATCGCCGAGATCACACTCGACGAGCGCACGGTCATACGCCGCAGCCCCGAGGTCGAGCACGAACGCGCCGGGGCCATCGCCGATCTGCTGTCCGACAACCGCTTCCGGCTTTCCTCCGGTCGCGCCGGCCCATTCCTTTTGCACCTGGCCGTCGAGGAAAACCGGCTGTCGATCGAGATCCGCAGTAAAGCGGACGGCGACACCGAGACGATCGTCGTGCCGCTCGACCCGTTCCGCCGCGTCGTCAAGGACTACTTTCTGGTCTGCGAGAGCTATTCGAAGGCGATCCGCAGCGGCAATTTCGGTCAGGTCGAGGCGATCGACGGAGGCCGGCGCGGCTTGCACAACGAAGGCGCCAGCCTATTGATCGAGCGCCTCGCCGACCGCATCGACACCGACCGCGACACGGCCCGGCGGCTCTTTACGCTGATCTGCGTCTTGCACATCAAGGCCGCCTCGCACGGCCTCGGCGAGCATCCGCGGTCGTGACCGCGCCGCTAGTGCTCGCTTCCAATTCGCCGCGTCGCCTCGAATTGTTGCGCCAGATCGGCATCGAGCCCGAACGGGTCGATCCGTCCGAGATCGACGAAACGCCGCTCGCCGGGGAATTGCCGCCCGCCCTCGCCCGCCGTCTCGCCTGCGCCAAGGCCGAAGCCGTGCGGCCGCGGCACCCCGACGCGTTCATCCTCGCCGCCGACACCGTGGTCGCCTGCGGCCGCCGGATCCTGCCCAAGCCGGATGACGAGAGGGCGGCGCGCGCCTGCCTCTCGCTGCTGTCGGGCCGGCGCCATCGCGTCATCGGCGGGCTCGTCGTGATCGGGCCGGACGGCCTCATCTCTGTGCGGCGCGTCGTCAGCCAGGTCGCCTTCAAGCGCCTCAGCCAGGCGGAGATCGCCGCATACCTTGCCACCGAGGAGTGGCGCGGCAAGGCCGGCGGCTATGCGATTCAGGGGCGCGCCGCCGGATTGATCTCGTGGATCTCCGGTTCCTATTCCAACGTCGTCGGCCTGCCCCTTTACGAGACCGCGCAAATTCTCGCCGGCCAGGGCTACGGCCAGGCTTGAACCGCGACCTGGTCATCGCCGTCGGCCCCGGCGAATGGCGCGCCGCTCTGGTCGAAGACCGGGAGATCGCCGAACTCTATGTCGAACGCGGCGACCGCCGCCCGGCCGGCAGCATCCATCTCGGCCGGGTGGTGCGAATCGCCAAGAGCCTCGATTCGGCCTTTGTCGAGATCGGCGACAGGCAGCCGGGGCTCGCCCCGTTGCGCGAGGCCGCCGCGGCCGGCGTTGCGCTCGACGAGGGCGGGCGCGTGTTGGTGCGGATCCGCCGCGAGGCGCAGCGCGACAAGGGCGCTCGGCTGTCGACGCGCCTCACGCTCCCACCCGATCTCGACGGCGCGGCTCTTGCCGCCCGCGCGGCCGGGCACGACCCGCCGGCTCAACTCGACCCGCCGCCCGGCTTTGCAAGCGCCCTGGCGCTGGCCGTTCCAGGCCCGCCCGAGCGGATCGTCGTCGACGACGCTGCCGCCGCGGCCGAATTGCGCGGCGCTTTTCCGGAGGCCGAAATCAGCCACCAGCCGAGCGGCGCCTTGCCGGCCGATCTCGATGCGGCGTTCGACCGCGCGCTGGCGTCGCGCCTCGACTTGGCCGGAGGCGGCCGCGTGCGGTTCGCGGAGACGCACGCCGCCATCGTCGTCGATGTCGATACCGGCACGCCCCTGGCCGGCTCGGCGCCCCGCGCCGCGCTGGCGGCCAATCTCGAAGCGGCCCGGCTGATCGCCGGTCAGGCCCGCTTGCGCAATTTGGGCGGCGGCATCGTCGTCGATTTCGTCGGGCTCGACGGACGCGGACCGCGCGAGCGCGTGCGCCAGGAACTGGAAGCAGCGCTCGGCGCCGATCCGGCGCGGCCGCAAGTGCTCGGCTGGACGCGGCTCGGCCACCTCGAGATCGTGCGGCCCTACCGTTCCCGTTCCCTGGCCGTCGCGATGCTGGATCCGGCGGAGACTACGGCACTCAGCGCCGCCACGCTTGCCTTCGCGGCATTGCGCGCGCTGGCGCGAGAGGCTCGGGCCAGGCCGGCCTCGGACTGGCGGATCGTCGCCAGCCGCGCCGTCGCGGCCGCCATGCAAGCCGAGGCGGCCGGCGGGCTCGACTCGCTCGAAGCCCGGCTCGGCCGGCGCATCGAGATCGCAATCGCCGAAGATCGCGACCACGCCCACCCTTTCGCGATCGTGCCGCGATAACGATATCTGGGGGGATGCGCACGGACCCGCCCGCCCCGCCCCGCGCCCAGCGGCCTTGCCCGCGTTGCGGCAAGCCCGCGGTCGCGCGCTATCGACCGTTCTGCTCTTCCCGCTGCGCCGATATCGACCTCGGCCGCTGGCTCAACGGCGACTACCGCGTTCCCGTCGAGGAACGGGACGAGGATGCGACGGACGCGATCAAGCCCGACTGAGCCAGCCGGCGCCCGATCGCCGGTTAGCGAGTACCACTCCCGCCGAGGCAAACCCGGCCGATCGCCATCGTCACCGCGGCCTGGGTCGGATCGACGACCGGCAATCCTAGCGCCTCTTCAAGTGCAGCGCGGTAACTCGCCATGCCCGCGCAGCCGAGCACCAATACGTCAGCGCCGTGCCGGTCGCGCAACGCGGCGCCGGTCTCGGTCATGCGGGCGAGGGTCGCGCGGCCGTCAGCCAGCGCGGTGACGCCGAGCCCGATCGGCAAATCGCCGGCGAGGCGCTGGCCGACCCCCATCGCGCCGTAATAGCGCAGATGACGCGGCACCGACTTGGCGAGGATCGAGACGACGCCGAAGCGCTGACCCAGGGTCAGTGCGGTCAGGATCCCGCATTCGGCGATCCCCAGCACCGGCTTGGCGGTCGCCTCGCGCGCCGAATGGAGTCCGGGATCGCTGAAGCAGGCGATGACGAAAGCCGCGGCCGAATTGTCCTGGGCCGCGACCGAGCGGCACAGCGGCGCGATGACCGCATCGGCGTCGCTCTGGCTTTCGATGCCGGGCGGGCCCTCGGCCAGCGTCTGGCATTCGATCTCGGGACCGCCGGACAGGCGCAGCGGCGCCAGCGCGGCGTCGATTGCCCGGGTCACCGCTTCGGTCGAGTTCGGATTGATGACGACGATCGGTCCTCGCATCGACTCCTCCAGATTCGGCGCGCGCAGCGCATGGCTAGCGCGCCGCGGCGTCGCGGTCCAGGCCCCGCGCGCCTGGATGCCGGCGATCCGGCTTGTTCCTCGGCATCGCCCCACGGTAACGTCGCGGCCTTCGCAACAATGGTCGGTACAGTTTGATGCGTTGTCGGATCGTTTCATCCTGCGGCCTGGGCTTCGGCGCCTTGGCCATGCTCCTGATGACCGGGTGCGCGCCGCCGCCTCCAGCGCCGCCTCCCCCCGGACCGCCGCCGGTCGCCGCCGGCCCGATGCAGGCCCCCGAGCGGCCGCCCGGGTCGCCGCCCCTGCCCCATTGCGAACCCGGCATGATGGGCGACTGCATGAAATGACGATCGCCCGCAGGCCCGTTCTGTCGCCGGGGCGCTCTTGACGTGACCGACGCCGGCGGAGGGCGATGAGTCTGCAGCTCGCGGCGACCGAGTACGGCACCGGCCCGCCTGTGGCGATCCTGCACGGATTGTTCGGCTCCGGGCGCAATTGGCACTCGATCGCCCAGCGTCTGGCCGCGACCTATCGCGTGATCGTCTTCGACCTGCGCAACCACGGCGCGTCGCCGTGGGCGGACTCGATGGACTACGTCGAGATGGCAGCCGATGTCGGCGCCGCCCTCGCCGAGCGCGGCTGCGGGCGGGCGGCGCTGATCGGCCACAGCATGGGCGGCAAAGTGGCGATGGCGGCGGCATTGTCGGCGCCCGAGACGGTCGAGCGGCTTGTCGTCGTCGATATCGCGCCGGTCGTCTACCGACCGCACCATCTCGGCCTGGTCCGGGCGATGCGGGCGCTCGATCTCGATGCCGTCACGCGCCGGGTGCAGGCCGATGCGAGCCTTGCCGCCGCGGTCCCCGACCCCGCCGAACGCGGCTTCCTGTTGCAGAACCTGGTGTTGGGCGACGGACGACCCCGCTGGCGCGTGAACCTCGCCGCGATCGAGCGCGAAATGGGCTCGCTGGCCGGCTTCCCCGACCCGCCGCCGGGCGCCGTCTATCCCGATCCGGCCCTGTTCATCGCCGGAGCGGGTTCGGACTATCTGCGCCCCGAGCCCGAGTCGGCGATCCGGCGCCTGTTTCCGACGGCACGCATCGAGCGCGTCGAAAAAGCCGGCCATTGGGTGCACGCCGAGCAGGCGGACGTATTTTTCGCATTGGTCGAAAAATTTTTAGCCGGCGGATGACGCTTTAAGCATTGAACGCCGATGCAGCATCGCCGTTTTCAAAATTTCATTCGATTCAATTAATTAAAAATTTTACTTAATGTCCAATAGCAGGAGCGGCAATGCGGTTCTCGTGTACCTGCAAATGGCAATAGGCTGCGCTCAGAAGGGGGGCAGCGAGGCCAAGACGACGCGCCCGCCCCAACATGTCGCCGAGGATCGCATCGGCCTCGGTGCGGCGGCCGGCTTCGAGGTCGGTGCGCATCGAGGCGCTGTTGATGCTGCCTTTTTCGGTCAGCATCGCCTGAATGCGTTCGCGATAGGACTGGCGCGGCGCGAAGTCCGACGCGCTCGCGACAGATTGGCATTCGTCGAGAAACGCGACCATCAGCGCGGCGCCGTCGGCGGTCGCCGTAATCTCGCCGATGTTGCCGCGCATCAGGCAGTTCATCCCGGCCATCGCCGAGATCATCACAAACTTCTCCCACATATCGAGCAGGATCTCGCCGCTGCCCGGCGCATCGACCAGGGTTCCGGCAAACTCGGCCGCGACCGCCTGCACACTGTCGGTGATTGCGCCGCTCCGCTCGCCGAAGGCGATGCCCGAGAGGCGATTGTGGTGCCGGATGCCACCCTCCGGCGTCAGGCTCGCCCCGACATAGGCGACGCCGCCGAACACCCGCTCCGGCCCGAAGGCCGCATCGAGCCGGTCGAGATGCACGAGCCCGTTCAACAGCGGGAGCACGGCCGTGTCGGGGCCCGTTGCCGGCCGGACCGCGGCGATTGCCGCGTCGAGGTCGTAGTGCTTCGCGGTCAGCAGGATCAGATCGTAGGGAGGCGCGAGGCGGTCGGCGGTCGTCGTCTGGACCGGTACATTAAAGTCGCCGAGCGGGCTTTGGACCGCGAGCCCGCGCTCGGCAAGAAGAGCCGCCCGGGGCGGGCGCACGAGAAAGGTGACGTCCCGTCCCGCCGCCGCCAGTCGGCCGCCGAAATAGCCGCCGACCGCACCGGCGCCCAGCACCAGAACGCGCATCGTCCGGCGTCAGCGGGTGTTGCGGGCGCTGACCATCGCCAGCCCGCGCAACACATCGCGAGCCTCGGCGAGCTGCTCGTCTTGGGTCGTTCCGATGTCGGCGGTAGCGACCGGCTCGGGAGCCGCCGGCTTTGCGGCAGCGCCGGGCGTCGGGCTGCTTGCGCCGGCCGACGGTGTCGTCGGCGGGGCCACCGGATCGGTATTCTTTAGCGCGCCGGGAAGATCGGCCTCGCGCTGCAGACCGGCGTTGGCCAGCCGTTCGAGCTTGAGCGGCTGGACCGTCAGGTCCGGGGTGATGCCGTTGCCCTGGATCTGATGGCCGAGCGGCGTCAGGAAACGCGCGGTCGTCAGGCGCACGGCGCCGTTGCCGCTGATCGGGATGGTCGTTTCGATCCTGCTCTCGCCGAATGTCTTGGTCCCGAGCAGCAAGCCCCGGTGATTGTCCTGCAAGGCGCCGGCGACGAGTTCGGCTTCCTCGGCGGTGCCGCCATTGACGATGGCGACGATCGGCAGCCCCTTGGCGAGGTCGCCCGGAGTCGCCGCGATATGCTTGGTGCTGTCCGCGCCGCGCCCCTTGACGATGGCGATGTCGCCCTTGTCGATCAGCGCGTCGGCGGTCGCGACCGCCGCGTCGAAATTGCCGCCCGGATTGTTGCGCAGGTCGATGACGAAGCCGATCAGCTTGTCGCCGGCCTGCTGCTGCAGGCTCTGTATCGCGGTTCCCAGATCCGCCGCAGTCTTGCCGTCGAACCCGGCGATGCGGATGTAGCCGATGCTGCCGTCTTCGAGATGCGAGGAGATGCTTTGAAACGTGCTGACGGCGCGCTTGATCTTCACGTCGGTCGGATTGTTGGTGCCGCGCCGCAATAGCAGCGTCACCTCGCTGCCAGCCGGCCCGCGCAGGCGCTGCTCGACATCGGCAAGGCTCATATCGTAGGTCGGCTCCTTGTCGATCATGTAAACCTGATCGCCCGGCTTGATCCCGGCGGCGGCGGCGGCCGATCCGTCGCGCGGCGACACGACCGTCAACTGTCCGCCGATGATCGTCATCACGAGACCGACATTCGCGACGCCCGCGGCTGCGGGCGCCTGCTGCGCCTTGTACTCCGCCTCAGGTATGTAGGCTGCATGCGGGTCGATGCCGGCAAGCATCCCGGTGATCGCCGTGTCGACAAGCCTCTCGTCGCCGACCGGCTCGACGGCGTCCTGCCGGATGCGCTCGAACGCCTCGTCGAACAGGTTGAGCTGTTCGTAAATCGAACCCTTGTTGTTCTTGTCCTGGGAAAACCCGTGAACCGGCACGAGCAAGGCGACCAGGCCGATCGCCGGAACCCATCTGCGCATAAACGTCAAACTCCTGGAAAGCGGCTGCACACTAGCCGAGCGCACGGCTATTGCAATCCTCTCCGCATCGCGTCCCGCTCGGGAGCGCTGGCTGGCACTTGTGGTTGGGCCTATCCTGGCTTTCTGGCTTATTCAAGGCGGGAGGAACGTGATGGCGGTCCGGCTCGGCGGCGGCGCCTATACCTTTGAGGTCAACGAGAATTGGGCACGGATTCCCGACGAGATCGTGCTCGGCGACGTCGCCGCGGTCGGCGTCGACGGCAACGACAATGTCTACGCCTTCAACCGCGGCGACCACCCGGTCGCCGTCTTCGA
>Ga0182024_10026702_pt1 | contig 10134 bp, 7 predicted proteins | sample P32metaG_FD_120480 | JGI IMG/M metagenome (GOLD analysis project Ga0182024, IMG submission 120480) | Permafrost microbial communities from Stordalen Mire, Sweden - P3-2 metaG (Illumina Assembly) | ecosystem: Environmental > Terrestrial > Soil > Wetlands > Permafrost | place: Sweden: Stordalen...
ATACGCGTCGATGGAATGACGCCGCTGAATGCGCGGGAAACAGTTTCCTTTGTTTTTCAGGATGCGACGCTGCTGCCCTGGCGCACAGTGAAAGAAAATATCGCCCTCGGGATGGAGCTAGAGCGCGTGCCGAAAGATCGGCGCGAAAAAGAAATCGTCGCTCTATTGGAACTTGTCGGGCTGAAACCAGTATCGAAATCCTACCCGCGCGAATTGTCCGGTGGAATGAAGATGCGCGTCTCAATCGCGCGCGCATTGGCAACTCATCCTCGTGTCATCCTTCTGGACGAACCGTTCGCAGCGCTCGATGAAATGTCACGCGATCGCCTGAATGAAGAAATTCTGCGTCTGCGCGCGGAGCAGCGATGGACCGCTGTCTTCGTGACACACTCCGTCCCTGAAGCCGTATTTCTTTCCGACCGCATTGTTGTGCTGGCGCCGAACCCGGGGCGAGTGTACGCGGAGTTCCGCGTGGATCTGCCGGCGCCGAGAACTTCCACAATGCGTAGTTCCAAAGAATTTGACGCGCTCGCCTCGCGTGTGGCGCACACGTTGCGGGAGACAATTCTGCAATGAAGCAAAGAGCCATCACGGTCTTAAATGCGCTCGCTGTTTTTGCGGCGTTTCTCTTTTTGTGGCAGCTCATCCTGTGGGTGTTCCATGTGCCGCGCTTCATGTTGCCTTCGCCTTACGCTGTGGCGCGCGCCGTCTTTGCGCGCTTTCCCTCCTTGTTGAATTCACTGGCGATTACAGCGGAGGAATCTGCCGGAGGATTGGTTGCAAGTATTGTGGTGGGAGTCCTTGTCGCTCTCGTTTTTGCACAATCGCGTTGGGTCAGAAAAATGCTTTATCCCTACACGTTATTGCTGCAAACCGTGCCTATCATTGCCATCGCGCCGCTCATCCTGATGTGGATGGGAGCGGGCATGCCTGCCGTGACGCTCATCGCATTTATCATTTCGCTGGCGCCGATTATCGCCAATACCACGCAGGGCCTGATCAGCGTGGACGAAAATCTGGTACACCTTTTCCTGATGCACAACGCATCCAGCAGGCAGCTTCTTTTCAAATTGCGCCTGCCGCATGCCATTCCCAATCTTTTCGTGGGCATGCGAATCGCCAGTGGAATTGCGGTGATTGGCGCGATTACTGGAGAGTTGTTCGCGGGTTCAGGCCGTGTGGGAGAAGGCGGCCTCGGATACTCGATTCTTTACGCTTCATCGCAACTTCAGACTGAATATTTATTTGCCCTGGTGCTGGCTGCGACGGTGCTCGGTTTCGGTTTTCTTTTTATAATCATGTTTCTGGAATGGTATTTTCTGCACAAGTGGCACGAATCGGCTCGCACCGCTGAAATAGAGTGACAAGGTAAAACAATGTATTAAATTCCTCGGGGGAGAAAACAATTGCTGCGACTCGAAACAGAAACTGGATGGTGGCTTGTCACTCATCCCGATCATGCACGGCTGGCGGGAGCATTTGCCGAGCGATGGGGCAACGATCTCTTTCTGCCACCGGAGCCCCGCGAACACGTCATGCGCGGAATTGCGCGCCATGATGACGGTTGGTCCACGCGCGATGCCGCGCCGCAAATTACAAAGCAAGGCAAGCCCAGTGCATTCTCAACCGAACTCGTTGGAAAATATTCGGCATTCGAGGAAATCGATCTCGCGGATTACCTGGCCGTGCGGGATCGCGCTGTCCGCCTAATCGCGGCTGAAGATCCTTACGCAGCGGTTCTCATCTCCATGCACACCTACAGTCTTCTTAACGATCATGCGGACCGCTCGACGATTGCTCCGGCACAACTACCTTTACTAGATCGGTTCCTCGAAGATCAGCGGGCGCTGCAGGATTCTCTGCGCAAGCAAATCGCGGCGAATCCAAAACTGAAACCGGAACATAGAAGCGACGATGCCATTCTGGATCACTTTCATCTGCTGCAAGCCAATGACAATCTCTCACTGCTCACCTGCGTGGATTTCCAAAAATCGGCGAATTTATTGCATGCCTTGCCAACTCGCGACGGCAGGCGCGTCCCGGTCGAAGTGCGCCCGGTAGGCATCCGTCGCTTTATTTTGGAGCCGTATCCGTTCGCGGAGCGCACCTTAACCTTTCAATTTCCCGCGCGGCATGCAAAGGGGAAGCTTTTTTCCAGCGCCAAGGAATTGCAAGACGCATTTAATGCTGCGCCACGGGAAATGCTCTCGGTTATTGTCAGCGCAGATTAAACGGAAATGCGGGTTGGGCGAATTTGTTTTCTGAATGAGGAATTTAACTTACCCACACAAGCCATAGCCATCCAAACGCCAGCGTGATCAGGGTAATTGGAACACCCGCGCGCAAATACTGTCCAAACGTAATTTTCACTTCAGGCTTGGCGCGCTCCACTACGATAATATTCGCCACCGAACCGGTGATTGTCAGGTTGCCGGCCAGAGTGCTGGCCATGGCCAGCACGAGCCAGCCTTGCTGCGGATTCGCAAATCGCGGCACCACCGATTTCAGCAGCATCACGGCAGGCACGTTACTGACAAAGTTGCTCAGTGCCGCCGTGACAATCGTCAATGTATAGGCGTGCTGCAAATTCCATCCCTTGCTAAATTCCAAAATGCGAGCCGTCAAGCCTACATTTTCCGCGCCGCCCACGATCAGAAATAATCCTACGAAGAAGACAAGCAGTCCCCAATCCACTTCATCGTATACCTGCCGCGGTTCGTGCCTGCGCGTCATCAACATGATGGCTGCGCCGACGGCCGCTACCTGCGCAGGCGGTAATCCCGCAAGAAATCCCGTCAGAACCAGCAAAATTACAATTCCAACTTTCAACAAGGCGCCATGGGAGGCCGGCGCAGGGACGGGAAGATCGACGGGCTGCGACGCGGGAGTTTCATGACGCGTGTAAATGAACCACAAGATTAGCCAATCCACTAACAGACCGACAATTGCCACGGGCGCGAGGTGAAATAAAAACCTGCTGTAACGCATGCCGGAATACGAACCGATCAACATGTTTTGCGGATTGCCTGTGATGGTGGCGACGCTGCCAATGTTGGAAGCTGTCGCTACTGCGAGGAGATAAGGGGTAGGTTTCAATCCCATGCGTCGAGACACTTTGAGCGTAAAAGGAACCATAATCAGGCAAATGATGTCGTTGACAAAAAATGCGGAAAACGCGCCGCTCAAAAAAACAATCGCCGGCAATAAATGTCGAGGGCTGATTCGCGCGGTAATCCATTCCGTAACCCAATCGAAAAATCCGTCCAGGTGAAGATAGGCGACCAGCAGCATCATTGAAAACAACAGAACGATCGTCCCGAAATCGATGAAGTGCAGAGAATCCGCAGGCTGGACGGCGCGAAATGCCACCATCAGCACGGCTCCGATGATGGCAGCCCCCGGACGATCAATTTTCATTCCCGGGAATTTTCCGATTGCGAAGACCAGATAGCTGAGCAGGAAAATTGCGTAGGCGGCGAGCCGCGTGAATTCACTCAATGTTGCGGGCGACAGGTTCAAGCTTCGATGATAGCGCGCAATTCCCGCGACCGCCAACCGCATGCGACACACTTTCGCAGCATTTCTATCAGTTGCTATAGCTCAGCGTGCGCTTGACTGTTACAATATTGCCCAGTGAGCGATTGGCGACAAATTCAGGCCCGCATCCGCAAGGCACGAACCAGCGCGGATCCCCCCGGCCAGCTATCCGCATTATATGAACGAACCCATGACGCCATGGTAGCGTTCGAACTTGGCCAGCTTCATGAGAAGGCTGGAACAATTTCCGAGGCCGTACGTTGGTTTACCACGGCTGCCGAACGTTTCCGTCGCCCACAATGGAAACAAAAAGCTGAAGAAGGTTTAGTTCGCCTGGGCGCGCCCGTACCTGTGACGCCTGCCGTGATTACAGGCGTAACGGTCAGCGAAACTACTATTGAAACGGTGACGCAGTTGGAGCCAATTATTTCAGAGTTTTCAGAAGATGAGTCGAACGAAACCGAGCAGGAAATGACCGAAGGAACTCAAGAAACTGTTTTCGAACAGCCGCCAGCGGAAGGCACGATTGCTCCTGGCGCTCAAGCCGCCGAAACTGGTCCAGACCGGCGCCGCAGGCGTCGTGGACGTCGCGGTGGGCGCGGGCGGCACAAAGGTGTGCGCACAGCATCTCCTTCACCATTGTCATCCGCTACCGCATCCGCATCTATAGCGGCAGTTCCCGCTGCGCCGCCAGCGCCGCCCTCGATGTTCGATCGTGCGGCGGCAGAGCCGCGACCGTTTCCCGTCGCTCGACCTTCGGTCTCGGCCGATATCGCGGAATCGCGAATTCGCGAGCCAGAACCAGCACGCAGCTACGAGGCCGCCCATACTGGCCCCCTACTCTCCGCGCGTGTCAGGTCCGGAGATCCTGCGCTTTCCTCCCGCATGACGCAACTGGAATCCCAACTTCGGCGTTTGCTGGCCTGCTCGATCCACTCGCTGGAACAGGCGGATGAGGCGCCGGCAGGTCCGGGCGTTTTTCTGATCACCGACAAGGACCTGACAACTTATTATTACGCCGAAGCTTGCCAGACCTTGCGCGTGGGCATAGGAAACATGCTGCGCAGCGGTCGCGGTACGCGTGAAGGCTCCAACCTGAAAGAAAAACTCGCGGAACATCTAGGCATTAACGAAGCGCGCGTCGGCAAATATTTGAAAGATCATTGCGGCGTACGGTGGCTCCAATTGGACGAGGGGGCGCCATTCCTGGCTCACTTTGCCGTCTCTGTTCTTCGGCCGATTTCTAACGATTAACCTTTTTCTCTTCTCTCTTCGCAAAAAATTTCGGCTCCATTCATATCGTGGACAAGGTGTGCCTCGTGTGTCTAAACTGCGCGTAGTTCCGTAACGCACCGTCCGAGGCGAAAGGAAAACGTGCGCACGCAAATCGGCATTGTGGGGGCGGGGCCTGCTGGACTGGTGCTCGCTCATTTACTCCATCTTCAAGGAATCGAATCCGTCGTCATCGAATCGCGCAGCAGAAAATATATTGAAGAGCGCATCCGCGCGGGCCTGTTGGAACAGGGCACGGCCGACCTGCTGATCGAAACGGGTGTCGGGAAGCGGCTCCAGCGCGAAGCTCTCACTCATCACGGAATAGAATTGCGATTCAACCGGCGCGGCCACCGCATTGACTTTAATGATTTGACCGGCGGCAAGACTGTCACGATCTACGCCCAGCAAGAAGTAATTAAAGACCTGGTTGCCGCACGCCTCGAAGCGGGCCTTCCGCTTATTTTTGAGGCGAGCGATGTGAGCGTGCATGGATTCGATAGCGCAAATCCATCGATCCGTTATCGCGTCGCAGGCGAGGAACAGGAACTTCACTGTGATTATATTGCCGGCTGCGACGGTTTTCATGGCGTCTGCCGCCCCAGTATTCCTGCGGGAGTGCTTACGGAATTTGAGCGAATTTATCCGTTCGGTTGGCTGGGAATTCTCGCGCAAGCCCCGCCTTCTTCGCCTGAATTGGTTTACACCTACCACGAGCGCGGCTTCGCTTTGTTGACCATGCGCACAACGGAAGTCAGCCGCCTGTATCTTCAGGTTCCGCACGATGAAGAAATCAGCGCTTGGTCCGATGATCGCATCTGGAGCGAACTGCGCGCACGAACTGCCGCGGATGGCGATTGGAAACTTAATGAGGGCGCAATTTTTCAGAAGGGCATTACGGGAATGCGAAGTTACGTGGTGGAGCCCATGCAGTACGGCAAAATGTTTCTGGCCGGAGATGCTGCTCACATCGTGCCGCCAACCGGCGCCAAGGGTCTTAATCTTGCCGTGGCCGATGTTCGCATCATGGCGCAGGCCTTCGCGGAATTTTACAAGTCTGGAAAAACTCATTTGCTTGAGCGGTATTCCGAAATTGTTCTTCGCCGGGTGTGGAAAGCGCAGCGCTTTTCCTGGTGGATGACGTCCATGCTTCACCGCTTCGATACGGACAATGCATTCGACGAGCGGCGCCAGATTGCGGAGCTGGATTACGTAACAAGTTCGCGCGCAGCGATGACAACGCTTGCCGAAAATTATGTTGGATTGCCTTGGGATTAGATTTTAGTAGAGCGGGCTTCAGCCTGCGTGATAACTCGTATTTGGTCCATGTAGCACCCGCCTTCAGGCGGGCATCTGATTGAATCCACGGTGCCAAGCTGAAGGCGGGTGCTACAAAACTGGGTGGCGCCACAGACTGAAGCCCGCGCCACATCGCACCTACGGAAAGACTGCCTCTACCACTGGATCGGCAGGCTTCATGCTCCAAAGACCAGCTGAACCTTTTCGCAGCGCTTCGAGCAGACTGGCGGCGGCTTCGTTGTGTTGGTCCGGGTCTGCAAGCTGCGCCAAAACATTTCCAAATCCGCCGCCAAGTTCGAGAGCGGAAATCATGGCGTGCAGCGCATATTGGTCGCGTGAATCCACAATGCTCTGCAGGATGTCCATGGTTTCGTGTTCGAACTTGGCGAGTGCCGTGGCGGCTCGAATTCGAACCAGCCGGTGCGAGTCGCGAATCGCTTCGAGAAGTATGGGAATCACGCGAGGGTGGAGGATCTGGTTTAGGGCCGAAGTCGCGCGCAGGCGCACGAACCATGCATCATCGCGAATCAGCTTGGCGAGCACTGGAATCGCCAGAGGGAGGGGCATAGCGGCCAGGGCTCTTGCGGCGCTGGCACGAACTTCCTGTTCCGGATCCTCCGCTAAAATTAATATTTCATCCGCCATTTGCGGTGTGGCCAACTCTCCGGCTACTCGCGCCAGCAATACGCGCGATTCTCCCAAAGAACGGCGCAAATAGGGCAGCAAGGCCTCCGGTTTATCTTTGTAGCAACGGATTAGCGTATCCGCGATTGGAGCTGTAGGAATTTTGAGGCCGCCAACCATATGAACTTCCAGAATCGGTTCCGCTGCCTCGGGCAGTCCGATTAGGCCAAGAGCTCTCACGCCCGCGATCCGTGTATCCAGTTGCCAGTCATCCAATGTTTCCAAGAGGGCGTCAATCCCCTCCGGGATGCGCATCGAACCTAATTCCAGCATCGCGCGGCGTTTCGCCCATCCACTTTCATTGAGCACGCGTTCGATGCAACGGCTGAGCAAACCGCTCTCTCTCAAGAACTTTTGTAGTCCGGCGCGGTCCTTATCCGTCACGGAGCCAATTTCTCGAATGACGATCGTTTGCAGAATTTCAGTTTTTAGAGAGTTATTTCGCCACTCGTTCGCCGGTATATCCCCTCGCACGATGCTTCTCCACTGACCGTGTATTTTGAACGAAACAGCGTCATATCGCTGTTCGCAATACGTTTTCCACGCCCGCCGTGCCAATAGGAGCACCATTAGAAAAATGGCTCCGACCGGGAAGGTTAGAAGTAAGTTGGACAGGCGGAAGGTCGATTTCAACTGAAACAAAACTGCCAGGACCAGCGAATTCATTTTTCACTCCCAAATTGGAAATTTTGAGGACCAAAACGAAACTCGGTCCCGTGGGCAGACTCTCGGAGTTTGTTCGGTTCTTGGCTTAGCTGTGCGCATCAAAGCTCAAAAAATCGAAAGAATGGAGACCTGAAAGAGGAATCGGGCCCAAATTTCTGGTGAAAGCGCTCTTTTCACACGGTTGCGCCTGCTCTCTTTTTCGGCTCCTCAAGAGAAGTTGGAGCAGGAACGATGCCAATTCAATCTGTTTGGAGTCGTTCAAGAAATGTCTTTAAAGATCCGACTTGCCTACAAACGAGTGGAAGTGAAAAGCAAAGGAGAAATTATGTTCTTCGCGGCAATATTAAATAGAAATGAAGGGTGGGTTGGAAACTGTGAATCGGCCAGTGGATTTGTTTTCCAGGATTTAGTGTTGTATAGAGGTCTTTTGAGCTGTTGAAACGCGCGACCCGAATCCAATGGCCATAGCCGAATCTTTCGCATACACCACTTCATGTCCGCGCGAAAGGAAATTGCTGTAGATCGACTTTCCCGCTCCATAGGCGCCGAAACCAGATGCGAGAGGCCTGGAATGGACAAGTAACCCGATTGCAAATCCAACGATGCGGAATCCTGAAGCGCCAGTCGCTCCCTGACTTCCAATTTCGAGAACCGATTCCCCACTGCTGCCGGCATCGCTATCGGGCGCGAAAGATGCGGCGGCAAGCGCTAAAGTGAGCCCTGTGGTCAAATATCTCGTTTTCGGAGTGGTGGCCTTGGCGCCGCCTTCGGAATCCAAACTTAAATTGGCGTCATTGCTCGCCTCCACGCCTTCGAGGCTGCCTTCGATTTTCTGCTCGGCCGAATCGGGTGGCACGATTTCACGGAAAATAATTCGAAGCTGCCCGTTGCGGTGCAATCTGCGCGCGGGTCGAACCTGCAAAACGGTTCCATTCAGAAGTGTTCCCTCGGGAAGAATGAGTTGATTATCGGTGATGAGCGGCTCGGTCATTACAGCCTCTATCGATTCGCCTTTTTGGACTGTCGCGGAACTAAGCGGCGTTTCCAGGCGAGCGTGGACTATGCTTCCAGCCGCCGGGGCCGTGCCAATCATTCGTAATTGTTCCGCCGATTTATTTTCTGTTCCAAAATTCAGAGAATCCAGAAGCTCCGCGTTGAAGCGAGTCCCCGCCTCGATGTACTGCGGATGGACGGGCAGTTCCGTGATCAATATTCTTTTCAGTCGGTGCATTTTTCCCGGTGCGGCGATCTGCTCCTTTGCCAGGTTCCATTCCCGATTCACTTCCTGTTTTTTGTCGCTCACTTTTTCAGAGGCAAGTTTAACGGCGGCATTTTGCTTATCGCTCTTGCTTCCGTTTTTAGGTTCTGTCGCGGTGGCAAATTCCAAAATTCCTTGTGGCGCGCGAGAGACGCGTGTGTGCAGCGGAATCTCATTCCCACCAGACAAAATTATTTGAGTAAATGTGATTTCCACGTCGCGAACGGGAGAGAAATCGGAATTCAAGGCCGCGTAGGTTCGCTTCAAAGCCGGTACGCCCCCAATTCGAGTCACTTTGCCCACGACATCGCTGCCGGCCGGCACAACCAGCTTGTCAAATACGAATACGGGTTCCGCAATTTTTCCGTGGATTTCCTGTCCCACTTTTTTGATGCGAACTTCCTTATCGAGAACGACGGGAAGCGGAGTGCCAGCCGGTATGCTTAATTCAATAATCTTCGGAGATGCGGGTCCCGACCTCGCGCCTCTTTCGTGATTTTCCTGCGCGCACATCAAAATGGGAGACCATAAAATCAAAATGATAATGGTGAGATGATTGCGCATGAAAAGTTCTTTCGCTAAACGTCTCTTACTTGCTGCAAATGCCTACTGTGGACCTTCCAATTCAGATATACCTGCCGGCATTTCCCCGACGAAAATGCCTAACCAGAAGCTGAGTTATAGATGCATCGCAGTGGGCCAATGTTGTATCGCGGCCAGCTACGCATTACACCGTCTAAAGTATCTGGCGGATGGAAAACAAGAAGGATTGCTCGCCGGAATCCAAATCAGCGATTGGGCACGGGCGGAATGATCGCGGATGCAGCGGGCTTGGGAGTTGCGCGGAGCGCAAAGTAATTGCGTGCGAACGCAGCGTACGTCGTTCCCGCATCGACAACGACGGCCTGCACGGTGTAACGCCCGGTGGCCAAATCCGCAAGCGGAATGCTCAGACGGAAAGAGGCCGTGCGGCTATTCTCATCATATTCCGTGGCGCTAACCATGGGTGTGTCGGAAAGCCTCAGCCCATTGCGGAAAAATACGAGACCGGCACGAATCGAATTTGCTTCCGCTTTTTGCGGCACATAAGCCTGGAAAAAGACATACAGGGTTTGTTCGCCAGTGAAAACACGCGTCACGCTGGGAATGATTCGTTCGCCGCCCACGTCCAGCGGCGATGATTTCATTTTAGCGTCCTGCCCCAAAGCCTGCGTTTTGATCTGCGCCGTATTCTGCAGCGCTTGCACTTGGCTGGAGAGCAGCAGAGAACTTACTTGCAGGCGATCCGGTTGCGGTCGTGCAATGGAAAGTTTTTGCTCGAACGTGCCGATTCTTCCAGATTCATTTTCGCGCGCCAAAAATTTAAGTTTATATTCGCCCGGCGCAAGAATTATGCCGCCTTGGTAGAGCAGGGCATG
>Ga0182024_10026703_pt1 | contig 10134 bp, 9 predicted proteins | sample P32metaG_FD_120480 | JGI IMG/M metagenome (GOLD analysis project Ga0182024, IMG submission 120480) | Permafrost microbial communities from Stordalen Mire, Sweden - P3-2 metaG (Illumina Assembly) | ecosystem: Environmental > Terrestrial > Soil > Wetlands > Permafrost | place: Sweden: Stordalen...
CCTCCGTGTTGGTAGGAGTCGCTATAGTGGTTTGGAGCATTAGAGATGTATAGAGTAGCAGGTTGCAGGCCAATAGACGTCTACTTTGTGGCTTGTTTTGAATGAGTTACCGAGTAATGGACCGTGAATAAATGACACGGTGTGGTTAAATAGCATCAAAACCCACCTCCCCGTGTCTGTTCGTGCTTTTGCCGGTGTCTATATCGTGCTTAAGTGCACCTTCCGTCACTTCACTCGCTCCGCGGACGAAGGCTTCCTTTCTGCAGCGGCGCGCGTCCCACTATAAGAAGCAGTGTTATACTTTTGAAAGTTTCCAGACAGGTGGATCAATGAGTCGAGCGGCACGCGTTGGGCTAATCTGCGTATCGGTGGCGATATTTTGTTATGCCGGAATTGGACATGTCCTGGGACGCACTCCGGACGATAAAGCCTACAAATCGCTCACGGTATTCGGCGAAGTCTTGCAGAAAATCCAGCAGGATTACGTTGACGAACCGAACATGCACACCGTTACCGCCGGATCGTTGCACGGCCTGCTCGAATCACTCGACACGCAGTCCAGTTACTTGACTCCCCGCGAATACGACGAATACAAGAAAAAAATTCAAAGCTCCAGCACGGGAGACAGTGGAATCACCTTGAGTAAGCGGTTTGGCTACATCATCGTAATTTCCGTGCTGCCCGACAGTGCCGGCGCGAAAGCCGGAATTCACAGCGGCGACATTTTCGAATCAATTGGCGGCTTCACGACGCGCGATATGTCCGTAGGCCAGGCCATGAATCTGCTCACTGGAGCGGCTGGTACGGGAGTAAAAGTGGCCGTCATTCGACGCGGGAAGGCCACCCCCGAAGAAGTGGATGTGGTTCGCGAAAAGCTGACAGCGGTGAAAATCACAAGTCAGAAAGCCGATCCAGACATACTGGCGTTGCGCCTCACCTCGCTCGATCCCGGACGAGCCGATGAAGTGCGCGGGCGATTATTGGAAGCCGAAAAACAGGGCATTCACAATGTCATTCTGGATTTACGCGAGTGTGGCCGCGGTCCGGTTTCCGAGGCAATTTCTGTGGCTCGACTTTTTGTGCCGTCCGGCACGCTGGCCACTTTGCGCGGGCAGACCGTCTCCTCACAAACTTTTTCCGCTGAACCAAAGCAGGTAGTTTGGAAAGGCCGCGTTTCGGTCTTGATTGACGCTACAACGTCCGGCGCCGCCGAAGTGCTGGCTTCCGCGATTGAAGCAAACCATCGCGGAGATGTTGTGGGTGAACGTACCTTCGGTCTGGCTTCAGAACAAAAATTAATTACTCTCGATGATGGCTCAGCGTTAATCCTGACGACTGCGAATTATTACAATCCGAGTGGGAAAGCAATTCTTGAAGAAGGAGTTACCCCAACGGAAGTAGTCCATGCCAACTTGGAAGATGATTCCGATGTCGACGACTCAGTGCCGGATGCCACACCCAACAAAGAGATTCCGCAAGGACCGCGCCCACTTTCGCCGGAAGATCCCATCTACCGCAAGGCGCTCGAGCTGGTAAAGGCGCCGGTAAAGAAAGCCGCCTAATCTTCGGTGTTGCCGAGTTCTTTCGCCAATTGCTGTTTTCCAACTCGTTCTAGAATCCGCAAAATCGCTGCTTTTCTTTGTATCTTCATTGCCTGCGCAACCGGCTGCAATCGCGGCCGGCAAAAGCGCCTGACCGAGGAAGACATCCACCGCATCACCCGGGAATTCGTGTTCGCGGCGAATTCCGCCGCGCCGCGAGGTTCAGAGGTGCATGGCGAGGTGGGCGCATTTGACAAAGTCGCAAATTCGTCGGACCTGGTGGAGATACATATTTTTGCCAAACGCCACGGGAAGGACTATCCGCCGGCGGTGTCGCGTCTGATTAACGAACTCAGCGGCATTGCCACGGCGCATGGTTTAACGCCGGATCAAACGGAAAGTGGGGATGCGATTTATATTAGTTATCGCCATGCCGGGGTGATTACCCACACCGTTCATATCCACTTTGCCGGAAGCACGGATGTATCGAACAACCCGGAGTCCGCGCCGGCGAGAAGTGATAATCAAACTCCGCGCCTGGCGATTATTCTGGACGACCTGGGAAACGATAGCGCTGCGGCCCAGGCCGTTTTTGCCATGCCGTATCCGTTGACGATTTCAGTTTTGCCCAATCAAACACATTCCGCGGAAATTGCTCAGCAAGCGCAGCAGCGGGGTGACCAGGTAATGCTGCATCTCCCGATGCAATCCCTCGCAAGAGAGCACCCGGAGGCGCAAGAGCTTCATGGCGGCATGTCCCGGGCCAACATTTCCCGGCTGGTGTCACAATTTCTTAATGAGGTCCCCGGGGTAATTGGCGTGAACAATCATCAAGGGTCGGCGTCCACGGCGGATAAAAAATTGATGGCCGAATTGATGCCGGTGTTAAGGGACCACAAACTTTTTTACGTAGATAGCCGCACCAGCGCGGCTACGGTCGCCTACGATACCGCGCAACGATTTGGAGTGCGCGCAGCATTTCGCAACGTGCCTTTCCTGGACGATGTAGAAAATGTTTCAGCCATCCGCAAACAGATTGAGATCGCGATCGCCGGGGCCGCCAGAAAAAAAGATGCCATTGCCATCGGACATGCTCATCCATCTACGCTGGAAGCGCTGAAGGAAACACTCCCTAAGGCCAAAAGTCACGGAGTAAAATTAGTATTTGCTTCGGAATTGGTGCGGTAAATACTGGCGCCGGCCTGGAGCGGTATTTTATTCGCCGGATACAGCCGGTGAATCACGTAAAAGAAAATAAATAGCAGCACAAAATCAAAAACACTTGCTTCGGGACCGACGGTGCCTCCGGTAAGCCACGCCGGACCATGAAGAGTGGCGTCGGAAAGATGACCCGGCAAAACCATGCCGCTGTCCGGAACGGAATATAAAAAAGTCTCGCCGAAATCGAAAGCCGCGTGCATCCCTACCGCGAACCACAGACTGCCTGTCCTCCGTACCGTAAAGCACCAGAGCATTCCGACAACAAAGACACCGGCCACACCCACGCGGCCTTCGCCACTATTTTCCAAATGCACCGCCGCAAAAAGCAGCGAGAGCACAATGGCAGCAGGCCAGAAGCCTACGCCGGAACTCAACGTAAATAAACTGTAGCCGCGAAACAGAAACTCCTCGAATAACCCGACAAATGTCAGACAGAGCCCCCACAAAACGGCCCAACGAACGATCTGCGGACCGTGCAACGCCAACGCGCCAAAGGAATATCCGCCAAACGCGTAAATTAGTCCGATGACTGCACTGATTTCCAGAAAACCGAGCAAAACTCCCTGCCAGAAACATTTTCCGAAGGCCTGCTGCACCGGTAAGCCGTAACATCCCACTGGACGATGTTCGAGGAAGGACATCAGCCCAGCCGCGCCAAATGCGGAAATAAAACCAATCATTTCGGAGAATAAGGTGCTCTCAAACGAAAACTTGTCCGGGGTGGGCCGATAGAATTGCATTAACAGCATTTTCAAGCCAAGGAAAAGCACGGCCGTTATCACCACGTACAACAGCAACCGCCAGCCTGCGCGGAGACCTTCGGCATTAGCAAATATTTGGTTTAGTCCCTTGGAGGAATTATGGGAAGTGTCGCGGAATTCCTGAGTGGGCGGCGTTTCTATGGGCTTCTCTTGCTCCATTCGTGATCACCGGATCAATTCGTGAGTCTTGGTCAGAATTACTTAGACGTATCAAGTCAGGCAAGCACTCGCACGCGGCCTGCGCTATCGAGAACGGCTCGTGCGCGCGCCCAACTGCGCCATAGTGCGTAACCACACTATGAATTTAGTCCCAGGCAATATTATTTCACATACTTCGGGGGCTCGCCTTTGGACCACGGGTCGTAAGCGTGCGCGAATACTAGCCGCTCCGCCAGTGGAGGATGACTGTAAAGCCAGAACGTAATAAAAGAGGGAGGATTTGGATCGGAGAGATCTAGTTCGCCCAGGACTTGAAAACCGTGCGCGGCCACTTCTTCAGAATTGGGCACCAGGCCGTGAATTACTTCCAGGCCGTAAACATCGGCGGCATGTTCCTGCATGCGGCTGAAGCCGTTCACGATCGGTGAAGAAATAAATGACAGAATCTCCAGCCAAAGTAAAAGCACAGCGATAGCTGCCCAGTCTTCCGGTCCCTGAATTTTCCACTCAGAGCCCCAACGTTGGAGTGACCAATGCAGCGCGCGATACATGAGATACAACGCGAGGAGTAGGGCCACGGCGAAAAACAAGAATCCAGTAGCGATGTGGCCAAGGACGTAGTGTCCCAGCTCGTGGCCGAGGATAAACAGCGCTTCGTCGCTGGACGTTTTGTTTATGGTGTTGTCCCAGATCACCACGCGTTTGGATGCGCCGACACCAGTGACGTAGGCGTTTATCTGGTTGGTTTTCTCGCTGGCTTTCATTAAAAACATGCGATCCCGAGGAATGGGGACGCCGGCTCGTTGCGTGAGCGCTTCGATGGAAGTCACCAACTGCGGGTGCTCCTTCTCGAGCGGCTCGAAATGATTAAACAATGGATCGATGAACCATGGGCTGATGAAAAAGAAGAACAGCAAAATTGGAAGTGCCGCGAGCCAAAAATAAAACCACCAGCGCCTGGGACTTTTTCGCATTGCAAGGGTCAAAATAAAAACCAGCAACACGGCCAGACCAACGCTCAGCGCTTCTTCTTTGGCCCAATCCACGAGCCAGGAGCCCCAATGTTGAATGGATTGTTGGTAGCGCAGGCTCAGCGCGTGCCAATAAATGCGCACGGGCAAGTCAAACAAATCGGTCAGCAATATCAGTAACGGGACAAAAATCAGGCACTGAATCCATTTCTTTTCACTGACAGCTTCCGCGATGTCGCGAAACCTTGCGGCCACACCCAATCGCAGAATCAAGAGGAGTACGGCTACGCTCACAAAATAGGAAACGAAATACAAAGTGTAGCCGGCGCGGGAATACGAAACGGCTTTTTGGTAGCGCTCCCTGGAAAGCCGGTATTGATCGGTTTCGGCCTGTGTGGGCGAGGGGGGCTGTTGGTTGCCCGCCGGAACCTTCGGATTTGATTGCAAAGTTTGAGCAGCTGACGCGGAGGAATTGACGCGGTCTATGCTTTGAGCGCGGAGGTGAGGCGCGGCAAAGCAAAAAAACAGAGCCGCAATACACAAGGAACGGCGAGTAGACACACACTGTCTCATGCGACCTAACGGGATTTTAACCTGAAGCCTGAGCAAGAAGTCCCCTGAAATGCGCGGCGAGTATGCCGCACGCTAAGCAGTTGCGCAACAGCGCGAATACATTAGACGGGTGAAAATGACAAAGCGTCGCCCGTAGTGTTACTGGTGATTGTGGAGTCTCCAAAGTTTCAGACTCCAAAGTTTCACTCTACGGTTGCGTGACCACAATTCCGCGGTGGGCCGTTTTCAAAGAATAATTGCGCACCGCGCCCGTAGTCGCCAGTCCGATGTGAACGATGGAAGTCCAGCGCTCCAGTTTGTGGTGTCCGTTACGATGAAAAAGATACGAAGCGCCGATAGAAACACCGGTGGCACCCGCTTCTATGAACGCAAACCCGGCGTGATTATCGACGGCATCGTTGGTCAGAAATATTTCCTGGCGGCCACGGCGCCGCATGTTCAGGGTGGAGAAATAATCCAAAGTGCGGGCTGCGGCGACTCCGGCGAATAGCAGATCGTTTTCCTTGTCCCAGAAATGATGTTCGATTGGCTGAATAGTCTTCGCGGATTGCGACTGCACGGCTTGTGGGTCGATATCATCCGCGGACGCTCGTGGTTTTTCTTGGCAGCACAGCGGTCTTGCATATGCGAGTATCAAAAATGTTAGGCAACCTATGGACCGTTTCAACCAATGTCTCCGCGTTGTTGGAACTTCTTAAGTATCTTCGATTCTCAAACCGATAGGTGCAGTTTCAGCGGGTACTCCGTTCTTCTCTTTTCGCGGCGAAGCATTTCGATGATGTCATAAGTTTCGCGCCGGACCTGAGGGTCGAGGCCGGCGGTGGACTCATCGAAGAAAAGCTCAATGGCGGCTGCCTAACGCCGACCGAGCGGCTTCCCGGGCGTTACCTATGCGCACCGCGCAGACTGCGGCACAGTGGCGGCAGGCCATGGATAGCGTTATCTTGGAGATTCAGATATCTGCATTGGCACGAGGTGATGAAAATGTCAGGCCGAATCTTCTCTCCGTTTCTCCTCAGGTTAGTCATTGTTCTGCCCGCGGCACTGTTGGCGGCGATGACGGTGTGTCCGGCTGCTGCGCCGAAGGGGCAATCGCAGAACCAGCAATCGTCCGACGCGCAAAGTCAATCTATCGCTGAGGCTGCCCGGAAATCGCGCCAAGCGGCGAAAAATTCCAGCAAACCTTCCAAGGTCATCACCGACGACGATCTAGATAAGGAAAACATAAAACCCGGGGCGCAAGGATTGAATGTCGGGGCTCCTGCAGAGTTGGAAACTCAGCCGCCCAGTCCTGCCGCAGTCGCCGAGGCGGCCGCGACGCCTTCCACGCCGCCGGATCCCGCGACGGAAGCGGCTGCTTCCGACGATCCAGAAATTGCCAGGCTAAAGGACACCATTGCCGATGCGGAAAAAGATGCCGATTTTGCACGGCGCGACCTGGCACTGCAACAGGATACGTTCTACTCCAATCCCGACTACGCACACGATACCGCCGGTAAAGCCAAGCTTGCCGGGCTACAGCAACAAATCAACGATAAGCAGCAGGAGATCGAGCGGCTGAAGGTGCGCCTAGCAAAGTTGGAAGAGGCGCAGAAGAAAAAACGCGCTTCCGCCAAACCGGCTGCTGCTCCGCAAGCACCCACGGACCAAGGCGCAAATCAAAACGTTCCACCGGCCTCCGCAAAACCCTAAGCACTGTTTTCCAATTGGGGAAACAGCTACCTGCTCGTCAAAGGCAAATTCACCGTTTTTCCACAAATGGAACGCCACCACCATACCTAGTGGTCGATTTTTGTTGACACCAGAGTGCCTCCAGCGCACAATCGCGACATTCAAAAAATATTTTCTAAGTTAATTCCGTCAGACAACTGTTCCTAATCGAAATAAGATGCACGGGCTCCAGCGATACGCAATTACGGAGGCAACGATGCAATATCTGCCGGGATTCACGGTTCAGTGCATCAACCAGCTGTGCGAAGCGCGGGGTCATTGGTTGCGCGCGGATGCCACAGCGGCTACTTCGCATGAAGGACGCTGCCCGTGTTGCGGAGATTTTTTGCGAAATGTCCCGCCACCTCTGGCGCCGAGATTTCGTATGCGTCCTCGAGCATTGACTTCTTATCGTCCGCCAATGCGGCGGCGGTAATGTCGTCAGCGGTACGACTACCGCGCAATTCTAAAAACCATTGCGCGCCTTGATTCTCTCCGCACGAAAAGCCGGATTAGGCCTATGTGGTCAGTAGCGCGAGATCTTGCCTCCATTTTTCTCAGGCATCCTGCCGGTTCATAAAAGGTGATTATTCCCCTTCGGGACGCTTACACGTCCACCGAGGTATAAAGTCGGCGCAATAGACCGCTCTGCCGACCCACCGTCAGATTGGCCGGGAAGAAACCCCGGTTGACTTATGTTGGAGGCGACAGAAAATACACACGAAGCTACCCCCTGTACTGAGCAAGTGCATCGGGAACCGCTTTCTGAGGCTCGGGCCGTTAGCGCGGCTGCGAGCCTCACTTATTTTGCTTGGTTCCGAACATTAATTTCTGCATTTCCAGGAATTTGTCAATTTCTCCCTCCTTTGGAGCTTCCCCAACTTCGACCCACCATACGGATGATGTACTGACTGGAATTGGTATTCGTTTCAGTCCGAGATTAGAAGGTTTTTGAGGATTGAATTTTTCGCTTCCATTTTCAGGGTCCCTATAACGCTCTTCAGTACGGCCTCTTAAGGGCCGAAGGGTGTCACCTACTAGCTCAATCGACCCTGAACTTACGAGGATTTCTTGAAGAATAGTGACTCCAGTTGCGAACCCATCTGTCTTTCCGTTCATGCGAAGAGCAATCTCGTCGCTAAAATTCTTAACTTTTAGTTCGCCCCTGCCTTTAATAACATCTAACATATGGCTCAGAAGCATATTACTTTTGATAACTAGCTGTAGACCTTCCCGTAGCATGCTCTCGTTATCGCCTGAAATACCAATGCCAATGCGCTTACCTGCTTCTGTCAGAGAGATCCCATCCGGAGTTAAAATCCCAATTCCCTGTAGGAATCCCTTGTTGGTGCTCACTTGACTCTGTTGAACGCCAGCGATATCAGCGATTTTTTTCTGGGTCACCTCGCTGTCGCCTTGCTCGACCGTATACCAAGCGCGAATGATCTTCGTAAGGATGGCCCAAGAGTTTCTGGGCCACTGGATTGCTGTTTTTTGTGCCTCAGCCATGGGTGACCTCCGAACTGGAATTCTAGTGACTGGAATGTCAGTTGTCAACGGTGCCGTTATAATGGAATCCAGTTCTAGCGTGAACTGAGAAGTGTGATATGCTCTTCTTTGTTAGGCCGCTGGCTTAAACTGGATAGGAGAAAGTCCCTGCCATGTCAGACGAGAAAGAAATTCGCGAGGTTATGCACGACGATCTTCGCGCGGCGAAAGGGAAACCGCCAATTTATACAACAACGGCGGAACAGCGGGCACGAGTCAGAGCGGCAATGTTAGCGGCGATACAGAATGACGACGAGGGAGATTATATTAATTGCGTTCTCGATCTCGGGCATAAACAGGGCAGTGCGGAGTATAAGAGGATGATGAGGGTGTGGACACAGCGGCCCGCTTCTTTGAGGAAGAGGAAAAAGTAGCAACTCTTTTTTCCAACGCCTGAATGCGCTTCTCTCGTTCTTCTGGAGACAGTTTGTCAAGATGCTCGACGGCAATCGTAGTTAGTTCGTCGGCGATCTCTTCAGCAGTCTTTTTTCTCTTCTTTGACAAGATACCTCGCTATGGGCAGGAAGAATATCAACCTAGGGGGCAGCTTTGCAATGCCCTTAAAGTACTAGTTAAAACAACTGGCAGCAATCAGTAATCCTAAGATTTATTCTGCTACTTACCCATTAAGTTTGACTATCAAAAGGGAATAATGGTTACTTGCCCTGTCACGGCGTCTCATTTTGACATCGCTGCCTATTGTGTAAACGGAATAATCAACCCATAAGATACTAAAAACAAATGGGTAAGGCGAAAGACATACGGAAACTTGTGGCTGGGAGAGATGTTTGCGCCTTGTGCAAGGCAGCTTGGTCTAGAGCCGCGATCATGCCTATATTACCATTTAGTTAAATTAACTACAATGTATCTTAGGAAGCAGATGGTCGTCGCGGTGGTTTCGCCGGGATTCAGCTTTCGATGAGGCCTTGCTCGGCCATTTGTTCGTCGGTGAGCCAGAGGTCGGGGATGTTGGCGGAGCCGAGGCGGTGAATATCCTGGAGGGCGCCGCGCACTTCTTTCAGTTCGAGGTTTACGCCGAGTTTCTCCAACAATTCGATCAGGATGCGGGAACCTTCGGCCAGGACAGGCTTAGGATCTGAGCCGATGCGATCGAGCCTGCGGTAGGTGAGCACGTAGATTGCGGCTGGACCGATGCCATGGCGCACGATGTTGAGAAACGCGCGTGTAGCGGACGGCAAGGCTGCCTGAGCGGGGTCGTGCACGGTGTAGGCGGGTGACAGGTCCTGGAGGGAATCGGATTCGGGGACGGGAGTGGAGCACGGCGCCGGTGACGGTTGCTTGGGAGCGGAGAACGCGTCCTGCTCCCATCCCACAGGGGGAATGCTCATTCTTCAGGGACCCCGTTGAGCCCGCTATCTTCCAGCAGGCACTTCACAAATTCTTTTAGCTACAGCCGCTAGTGCTGCCACAGTTTTCGCATTTGTAGCAGGCGCCATTGGGAACCATGAGCATGCCGCACTCGGAACAAGTGGGTGCGCCTTCATGAGCATTGCTGGGCTTCGACGACGCGCTGGAGGCCGGCAGGGATGGCATTGACGCCATAGCGTGGGCGACTACCGGCGCCTGGCCCGCAGATGCACTGGCTGCAGCTTCAGGAATGGCGGCGCCGTTCAGCTTAAGATAATCCGC
>Ga0182024_10026704_pt1 | contig 10133 bp, 6 predicted proteins | sample P32metaG_FD_120480 | JGI IMG/M metagenome (GOLD analysis project Ga0182024, IMG submission 120480) | Permafrost microbial communities from Stordalen Mire, Sweden - P3-2 metaG (Illumina Assembly) | ecosystem: Environmental > Terrestrial > Soil > Wetlands > Permafrost | place: Sweden: Stordalen...
CACGCAAACGGGCGATTATACCCTCGCCAACGTTCAGCCTGGCGCCTATGAGGTTTCAATCTCGGCGAGCGGCTTCACTACATCGAAGCAGCGCGTGGTGGTAGCGGTCGGTTCGGCGGTGGGTGTGAACGCCCAGTTGACTGTCGGTTCCACGGCAACCAGCGTCGAGGTCGCAGAGAGCGCGGTTGCAGTGAATATCGAAAGCCAATCGCTAACGAACGTGATTACGTCGGAGCAGGTCCTGGAACTGCCTTCGTTGACGCGCAATCCTTATGATTTCGTGTCGACGCTGCCAAACGTCGCGCCGGATATGGGCGGCCGCGGCGTCGGCTACATGATTAACGGGGTACGGGCTGCGGGCACTAATGTGCTGCTCGATGGCGTACCGAATAACAACGAATTCACTGCAACCGTCGGTCAGCCGGTGCCACTCGATTCGGTGCAGGAATATAGCGTCACCACAAGTTCGTTCACGGCGGAACAGGGCAGAGCCGACGGAGGAATTGTGAATGTGGTTACGCGATCCGGATCCAACGCCTTCCACGGTACGGCGTACGAGTTCAATCGCGTTTCCGCGCTGGGCTCCAATAGCTTTTATAACAATGCCTACGGGTTACCCAAGGGCATCTACGACCGGAATCTTTTCGGTTATTCGATTGGCGGGCCGATCGTGAAGAACAAGCTGTTCTTCTTTCAGAATACGGAATGGACCAGGGTCCGGAGCGGAGCCAACGAAGTGGATTATATACCGACCCCGCAGTTAATCGCGGCTTCCGGGGCGGCCACCCAGGCGTTTTTCTCCGCTTACGGAGCCTTACGCAGCGGATTGTCCACGATTGCCACCTATAACAAGAGTCAGTTGACCGCGTTGGGGCAAAATCCTTGCGCAGGCGCGGCAGCGGCGGGTGCGTGCAATTCTCTCTCCGCGAGTACGCCGCTGTTCTCCAAAGTAACCTACACAGCACCAGCCGATGCGGGCGGTGGAAGCCCTCAGAATACCTACAATCTGGTGGGTCGTGTCGATTATGCCATGACGGATCGGACCCAGCTCTATGTGCGCTATGCACTGTACAGCGAGGACGACTTCCCGGGCACTAACGAAACCAGCCCGTATGCCGGTTTCGATACGGGATCGAACAATTTTAACAATGCGCTCGTGCTATCCGGCACGCACACATTTTCGCCGTCCTTCGTAAGCCAAACGAAGATTGCCTACAATCGTTTGAATAACATCCAGGGTCTCGGTACGGCGCCGGTCGGTCCCACGCTCTATATGAGTTCCTCAGCAACGGCAGCGATTCTGGGCACCAACATCGCATTCCCCGGCTACAACGCCTTCACGCCTGGCAGCGCCATCCCGTTTGGTGGACCGCAAAATGTCGCTAACCTCAACCAGGATTTTAGCAAGGTGATCGGCAAACATAATTTCCGCTTCGGCGGTATGTACACCTACATCCAGGACAACCGCGTTTTCGGCGCTTACGAGGAGGCAGTCGAGGCACTTGGCTCAGGCGCGATCGGCGCGTCACTGGACAACTTCCTGACTGGCAATTTGAAGAGCTTCACGGCGGCGGTCAATCCGCAGGGTAAATTCCCTGGCCAGACGCTGACGCTGCCCGTGGGTCCGCCGAGCTTCTCGCGCAGCAACCTGTATAACGAGGGGGCGGCTTACGCGCAGGATACCTGGAAAATCCGGCCCCGCCTTACTCTCAACCTGGGCGTACGCTGGGAGTATTTCGGCACCCAGCACGACAAGAATCCGAATCTGGACGCGAATTACTACACGGGCGGGACGTTCGCCATCACTGCTGCCAGTATCCGCGCGGGACAGGTTTTTACCGCGCCAACTAGTCCTATCGGCGAGCTGTGGAAGGCGCAGCCTCTTAACTTCGCTCCCCGCGTCGGCTTCGCGTGGGATGTGTTCGGCGATGGCAAAACCAGCCTGCGCGCCGGTTACGGCATCGGCTATGAGCGGAACTTTGGCAATGTGACCTATAACGTGATTCAGAACCCGCCAAATTATGCGACGATTTCGCTAACCGCCGGGACGGATCTACCGACCATTCCAGTTTCGGTCAGCAATGCCGGTCCTCTCGCAGGCAATTCCGGAACCAAGGTCCTTCCCGCCGTCACGCTGCGGTTCGTGGACAATAACATTAAGACAGCGTACGCACACACCTACAACTTCACTCTGGAGCACTCGTTTGGATCTGGCATTCTGGGTAGTGTGGGATATTCGGGATCGGCTGGTGAGAACCTTTACTCCATCGATGCCTTTAACAAGGTTGGATCGGGCAATGCGTACAATGGAGACCCCTGCGTTCCGGGCGTCGACGGCGATCCTGGAACGTGCACCAGCCGGTCTCGCATCACTCAGTACAGCGGTATCAATGGCCGCACCAATGGCGGTATCTCGAATTACAATGCTCTTATCGGCCGCGTGGTCATCAAGAATTTCGCGCATTCGGGCGTTACCTTGGACGCGAACTACACTTGGTCGCACCTGATCGACAATTTGAGCAGCACCTTTAGCGACGGCAATCAAGGGGCCTACGAACTAGGATTCCTCGATCCGTACAATCCGGGGCTCGACCGCGGCAACGGAGACTCGGATATTCCGCAGCGGGTAGCGATCTCGGGAGTCTGGCAGGTTCCGGGATACAAAGGTAACAACTTTAAAGGCCGGATTCTAGGCGGATGGGAAGTGGTGCCGCTGTTCACCGCAGCCTCCGGTGGGCCGATTACGCTCTACAATTGCCAAGATGCCTACAACTATTGCTCGCGGGCGTTCATTAACGGTGTGGCCCCTACTACTGGTAATTCGAATGTTCAAACCGGTACTCCGGATAACTATAACTTCTACGACTTTTCAAAGCTTCAAGTCGTGAACTGGTATAACCCCAAGTTCGGTGTTAGCGACTTCGGACCGTTCCCTGGCGACTTGATCGCCCGAAACTCAATTCATACGCCGGGCAGTTGGAATATGGATCTGGGAGTTTACAAAAACACCGTGATCACCGAGAAGTTGAAACTACAGTTGCGGTTGGAAATGTACAACGTCTTCAATCATGCGAACTTCCAGGTTTACGGCACCGATACGGACACGGCATCCTTCAATTTCGTAGACGGGTTCCGTAACGGGAATCGAAACCTGCAACTCGGAGCGAAGATCGTATTCTAGGGATACTTGCCTTGAAAAGACGGGCGGGCCTTCGGGCTCGCCCTTTTTTGTTTACGCAAAGAAAATCTTCCACGTCGTCACCACCAAAGCGTGCGTCACCATCGAGGCCCGGATGCTGCGCGCGCGGCGGAAGGCGAGTCCATAACAGACGCCGGCCAACGCCGCCAGTGCAGCGAGCTTCCAGTTCGGGAAGAGCCGGTAAAAAATGTGCACGAATCCGAATAGTACAGACGCGGCGATCAGTCCTGCCCATTCGCTACGCGTCCAGGCAACGAGCCACTGCTGAAGCAGTCCTCGGAAGAAGAACTCCTCGGCGAGGGCGACCACCCATAAGATTCCAAAGAAGGTTCCCACGGCCACGATCGACGTTTTCTCCCAGCCGAGGGTCGGGAGGCGAGGCCCCGCGAATCCGATCGACCATGCGAGCATTGCGGCCAGAGGCAGGAAAATCGCGAAATAGACCAAACCGATTTTCCACTCCCGCATCAGGGGCCAGAACCCGAATCCCACGTTCTTCACGCGACGGATGCTCAGCATCGCGAACAGCCCCGTCCGGAACCACATCAATTGTCCCAGTACGGGAAGATAGAGCTTCGGGTAAGGGCATAAGTACCAAAGAGAAAACAGTTTGGCGATCCAGACCGCCCCCATGAAAACGAGTAGCAGAATATCGGCGGCAGGCTTCTTTGGCAATAAGATATACCAGAAAGACACCGCGCCGGCCAACATGGAGATCCATGCCAAAGACTGCCATCGAAACGTTCCGAAGGCCAGCGTCGCGAGACAATAGGGCAGCACGGAAGCAATCGTCAGCATGCTCGCAAACAAAGGCGGCGGAAGCCGCTCAAAACGCGCGCGGATTCGATCCGATGCGAGCGATGCGTAGAAAACCACTTCGAGAACAAACGCCGGTAGCGCCGTCTGCCAGGGGATGTTCTGTAGAGGCCAGGTCAACTGTAACTTTCTCCCAGTATTACGGTATCCTCCTGTGAACGTGAACGCAACGGACAACTCTTTGATGGCAGCAGTTGGCGAAGGCGAAGTGCAGAAACTAGCCGTGCTCTTCGAGCGCCATCATAGGGGATTGTTCCGTTATTTTGTGTCGATGAACCGGAACCGTGAATTGTCTGAGGATTTGGTGCAGGATGTATTCTTCCGCATGTTGCGATATCGAGCCACTTACGACGCCCAGCAGTCCTTCACCGCCTGGATGTACCAGATCGCGCGCAATGCGAGCGTCGATTCGGCCCAAAAGCGGAGGGGCGAAGTGATTGGGATTGATGAGTTTACCGAACATAAGGCGGATCAGGGACCGGGTCCGGAAGAGTCCGCGGTGCGGGGCCAGGATTTGAGATTGCTGCGGCAGGCGCTCGACCGGCTGCCTGCCGATAAACGGGAAATTCTAGTGCTCAGCCGGTTCCAGGGAATGAAGTACGAGGAGCTCGCAGGGGTACTTGGATGCGAGGTCGGGACGGTAAAAGTGCGGGTTTATCGCGCAATGCGCGCTCTTGAACAGGCTTATTTGACCATAAGTGGGGAAAAAACAGCATGAATTGTGACTTAGCGAGGCTTATTTTACCCGAATATTTAAGCGAATCCTTGAGCGAGGCTCAGGAGCTCGCATTCGCCGCGCACCTGGCCGAGTGCGAAGCATGCCGCACCGAGTCGGAGCGATTGGGGTCATTATGGCGCGGGCTCGCGTTACTGCCGGGCACGATGCCCGAGCCGAGCGCGACGGTGCGCGATAGGTTTTACGAATCGCTGGCAGCTTACCGGCACGGGATGGAATCGGCGCCGAAGCATGGGTTCAAAGAAAAACTGGCGGCGTTGTGGCCGAGGCAGCCGGCCTGGCAGATGGGAATCAGTTTCGCATTGCTGGTGCTGGGTGTCGGCGCAGGTTATGCGATTCGGCCGGAGAAACATGAAGTGCAGCAGCCCGATGTGGCGCAATTACGTGGAGAGGTTAGCAACATGAGACAGATGGTGGCGTTGTCGTTAATGCAGCAGCAATCGGCGGGCGAGAGGCTGCGCGGAGTGAGCTGGGCGTATCGTGTGGAATCGTCGGATACGGAAGTTTTGTCGGCGCTGCTCGCGACGGTGAATAACGATCAGAGCATCAATGTGCGGATCGCGGCCGTGGATGCGTTGCACGCGTTTGGCGCAAGTCCGGTGACCCGGACGGCGATCGTGCAATCGATCCCGAAGCAGACGTCGCCGCTGGTGCAGATCGCGTTGATCGAGCTGCTGGTGGATCTGAAGGTCACCGATGCGGCGACGGAGCTGAAGGCGCTCAGTACCGATGAACAAATCGACGTGAGCGTGCGGGAGAGAGCGAAGTGGGCTCTCGGGAAGCTGCTTCAATGAAGCCGATAGTTTTGGGGTTGGCCTTGACTCTCGCGCTTTACGCCGCCGAAGAAAAGACCACCGAGCATAAGACGTTTTCGGGAGTGCGAGAACTGGTGATCGACAACATCACGGGCTCTATCGACGTCACTGCGTCGACTGGCGGCTCTGTGGAAATGGATATTGAGAAAACGCTGAGCGGTGCATCGGAGGACCGTTTGTCGCTGGCGAGGAAAGAGATCAGTCTTCTAACGACGCAGGAAGGAGGCCTGGTCCGCCTGCTGGTCGACGGGCCTTTCCGATGCCACTGCTCCGACAATTCGGTGAGTTTTCACGGCCATCAGGTTTACGACTTCAATTACAACTTTAAAGTTCGGGTGCCGCGTGACGTGAAGCTGGAATTGCGGACGGTGAACAGCTCGCGCATCAACGTCGAAGGCACGGCGGGAGATTACACGATCAGCAACGTGAACGGGCCGATCGAGATGAAAGATGTGGAAGGGTCAGGGTCCGTTCACACGGTGAACGGAGGGGTGAAGGTGCTGTACGCGCGGAATCCGACAGGCGCGACGTCATACCGGACGGTGAATGGATCGCTGGATATTTCGTTCCGGGCGGGGCTGAATGCGGACGTGAAGATGAAGACGATGAATGGCGGATTGTATACGGATTTCGATGTGTCGGCGATGCCGGTGGCGGTGAATGCGCCGGAAACTCGTGACGGGAAGTTTGTGTGGAGTAGCCGGCGAATGACCGGCGTGCGGATCGGCCGCGGCGGGCCGGAACTACAGTTTGAAACGCTGAATGGAAATGTCATGATCAAGAATCGGGAGAAGTAGAGATGTTGAGACAAGTGATTTTATTTGCGGCCGCCGGAGTGATGCTGGCCGCGCAGGACGACAAGGTCACGGTGCCGTTTCGCGATGGGTCGGCTCCGAAGACTTTGAAGGTCACCTTGCAGAACGGCAGCGTGACGGTGAAGGGCTACGAAGGAAAGGACGCGCTGATCGAAACTGCGGCGCGCATTTCAGGCCGCGAGCGCCGTCCTTCGCATGTGCCGGAGGGGATGCATAGGATCGACAACGATGGCATGGGCCTCGATGTGACGGAGGAGAACAATATCATCACCGTGATCGGGCAGAACAGCTCGGCGCACCTGATAATCCAGGTGCCGGTGCAAACCAACCTGATGCTGCGGTCGGTGAACGGCGGAGCGATCGTGGTCGAGAATATTTCGGGATCGATCGACGCCAATCACACCAACGGAGGCATCACGATTACCAACGTATCGGGATCGGTGCTGGCGAATACAACGAACGGGACCGTCACGGTGTCGCTGAACAAAGTGTCGCCGGATAAGGCGATGAGCTTCACGTCGTTCAACGGGAAAGTGGACGTGACGCTGCCGTCGGATGTCAAAGCGAACGTCATGATGAAGACGAATAACGGCGAGATCTGGAGCGATTTCGATATTAAGCTGATGGCCGGCGGGAAGCCTCCGGTGGTGGAGGATAACCGGAGTACAAACGGGAAGTACAAAGTGCATCTGGATCGGGCGATGTATGGACAGATTAATGGAGGGGGCCCGGAGATGCAGTTTGTAACATACAACGGGAGTATTTTGATTCACAAGAAGTAGAGAAGTGCTCTTTGTTCAGGAAAGGGAAACACGCGGGCTGTCCCCGGTTTTCCCCAAAGCGACGTTCCTCCCACCGACATTTTCTTCGGTTATGTACAAAAGATGGTGGAGCTTGGATTCTGGACGGGCTGCGGCGGGGGACAGAGCAGTTAGAGCAATTTCATAGTTGCTATAGACCAGGATGTTTCCCGCATGCCAGTCCCCTGGCTGACGCCAGGGGTTATAACCCCGTCCCGTCAGGGCGGGGATTCCGCTAGCCTGCCTTCGCCTGTGTTGTGTTGGCCGGGCTGGGTCTATAGCAACTATGAAAATGGCCTAGTCCCCATTTTTCGCGGTGATGAGCGTTTCGGGGAGGAAGGCTGGCAGGGTCTTCACGATTGCGGCTGTTTCGATGCTGACGCGGACTACTTGGCCTATTAGGCGGACGATGTAGGCGGGGTCGTCTTCGCGGTTGGGGTCGGAGTCGCCTTTTACCTGGTATTGGTCGACGATCCAGTCGAGGGCGGAGCGGGAGCCGAGGCGGTAGTCGAAGGTCTCAGGTGGGATGTTGGCGAGAGTTAGGGATTCGTTGACCCAGAGGGATTGCTTATCCTTACTCAACTTCATTTTGGTGACTCGCTGGGTGAACTTCACATCCTTGTTTTCGATTTCTGTCAGGAGCCAGGGAGGGAGGGATTCGTATTCGACGTGGAGTCGCGCGAGTTCTTTGCCGGCGGCGGCGAAGGCTCGGAAGTCGGTGGCGAAGGGGATGCGAGGCAGCTCGCGCTTTAGATTGGCGGCGTAGCGGGTGCGATATCCGGGGTGGTGGAGGAGGGCGTAGATGTAGTGGAAGATCTCCTCTTTGGTGATTTCGGGGTTGGAGTAGTGGGCGCGGAAATCGAGTAGGGCGGAGTCTTTGAGGCGATTAGCTGGGAAGCATTGCGAGCCCCCTTGCGGGAGCAGGTCACAAATCGAGTCCGAGGCAAGCGCGAAGAACGGCCAGTCGGCGCCGACTTTGACCCAAATGACGCTGCCGGAGATGTTCGCCCATTGATAGACCTCTTCGTTGAGTACGCGATCTAGATATAGCCATTTCTTTTCGAACGGGCGGTATAAGGAGGGTACGATCCTTGTCTGCTCAAACTCAGCTGTGCGCCCGCGAATTGCATCTTGTTTCAAATCGCGGCTCCAGTTAACGTGATCAGGCCAGTCCGCATCTGGATTCGATTTGTGACGATGCACCTCAGCGTTGTAGTCGAGGATGAACTGCTTAACGCGAACCGCAAGCTTTTCTGCGTTCCAGTCGTAAACGACGGCGTCTCGATTTGTTTTTACTCCGTTTGAGTGCAGCCCGAAGAGTTGATAGATGGGCTGAAGCGCCTCCCATTCGTCGGCGTGCTCAGCGATGAGCCATGTATTTTTCGCGTCGGGCGTCATGGTTTGCCAAGGGATTTCGCGCGACTCGAGAAACTTTAGCTTTTCGCCTTTCCTCCACGTCTCCGGGACGCGGTGGTAGCGCAGGCGCGGAGGCGCTCCCTTTTTCTTAACGGCCAGCGTTATTCCGACGCCTACCTGAATTCCGAAAACATTGTGCGTGGTACCGGATAGCTTGGGATTTCGGCGCACGTTGCCGTGCAAGTCGATGTGGTCGATGCGTTCAAAATCCTGCGCGAGGTGTTTGCGCATTCCATCAAACGCGGTCTGGTCGACGAAGCTGTTGTTCGAAACAAAGCAGACAATTCCATCGCGTCCTTGCAAGCGGTCCGTCGCCCAGCGGAAGAATTTGACGTAGACGTCGGACAAGGAGTTTTTGTTGGTCGCCTTTGAAGCCTTCGTATAAGTCTCGCGGACGCGGGCGTCGAGGATTTTGTATTTTCGATTCTTGTTGTTGTCGTTTTCACTCTCCTGGCCGACGTTATAAGGAGGATTGCCGATGATTACTGTGATTGCGGCCTTTTTCTCGTCCTCGACGCGCTTGGTGTTTTCCTTTTCGAAGAATCCCAATTGTTTGGCTTCGGCCATGTCCAAGGTGTCGACGAAGCAGAGTCCTTTGAATTCGTGATAGCCGCCCATGCGATCGGAGTATGCGTGCTCTATGTTCAGACTGGCGATGTAATAGGGGAGCAGCATCACTTCATTCGCGAAGAAGCGGTTGGCATAGGCGTCCGCGAGGGCGCTGCCGGAAATTTGCTTGATCAGGTTCACGATGAAGTTGCCGGTGCCGGTGCAGGGGTCGAGCACGACCACTTTCGGCGATGCGAGGGTGAGGCCAAATTCCTCCTGGAGCGCGTCTTCGACCGACTTGCACATGTAATCGACGATCTCGTAAGGGGTGTAGACGATGCCGTGGGTGTCGGCGATGTCGGGGGAGAAGCGCTGGAAGAATTGTTCGTAGACGGAGTTGAGGAAATCCTGCTTCCCGGCGAAGTCGTTTAAGTTGGAGCCTTCGCGTTCGATGGCTTTGTAGTACGGGTCGAGGTTTTTTAGAAACCCGGCGCGGGAGAAGCTGCCTTTGGCCAGGGCGTCTATCACTTTTTCTACTTGCGCGGCAATGACGTTCTTCCTAGTGAACTCGGGGTTCTGGAAGAGATTGCGCATCAGGCGCTCGGTGAGAAGATGCTGGATTAACATCTCGTCGACCTTGGCTTCGGAAAGGTCGGGATTGAGGGATGCGCGGCAAAGGGTGACGAATTCGGCGAAGGCTTCACGGAAGTCGCGGTTGTTTTTGTGTTCCTTGTCGATGTTGGCACGAAGGGACTGGGCGAGGTCGGGGATGCGGTTTTTGAATTCCGCCATGGCGCTGTGGAATTCGCGTTCGTCGGATTCGGCGTGGGAGAAGAAGCGGTTGAGGAGGTCGGCTACGTGGACCGGTTCGATCAGGGTGAATTCGCCCGCTTCGGCGCGGTCCTGGTAGAGGACGGCTCGTTGGGTGTCTTCAAAGATGATATTGCGGGTGGGGTAGCCGGCTTTTAGTTTTTTCTGAATCTCGTC
>Ga0182024_10026705_pt1 | contig 10133 bp, 7 predicted proteins | sample P32metaG_FD_120480 | JGI IMG/M metagenome (GOLD analysis project Ga0182024, IMG submission 120480) | Permafrost microbial communities from Stordalen Mire, Sweden - P3-2 metaG (Illumina Assembly) | ecosystem: Environmental > Terrestrial > Soil > Wetlands > Permafrost | place: Sweden: Stordalen...
AACCGCGTTCACGATGTCGAGCTTAATCACACCTGCCTCCCAGCGCAAAATGGAAGCTAATGCTAGACACCGATATAGGGTATGTCAAGCCAGGGCACATGCAAAGGCTGATTCGCGAGGCAGGTTCCCGGGCGAATTAAATTCACAGGGCCGGTCGGACGGTCTGGTCGGGCCGTGTGGTCGGGAATCCGGCACCTGCCTAAGGCCAGCGGTACGAAACCGTGGTTGCGTCGCGGTCAAAGTGCTGGTCAACGTCAAAGCGATGGTCATTGTCAAAGTTACGAGGGTTAGGCTAAGATGCGCGTCCTTTTGCACTCTGAAATTACGTGGTTAGGGGGAACGGGAATGTCAGTAAAGCCGGATCGCTGGATTCGCCAGATGGCGCAGGAACATCGCATGATCGAACCGTTTGAGGACCGCCAGGTGCGTGATGGCGTGATCAGCTACGGCGTCTCGAGCTACGGGTACGATATTCGGGTGGCCGATGAATTCCGCATTTTCACCAACGTGAACTCTACCATTGTCGATCCGAAGAAGTTCGACGCACGATCGCTCGTCGAATTTCAAGGCCCGGTGTGCATTGTTCCGCCGAACTCATTCGCGCTCGGACGTTCCGTGGAATATTTCAGGATACCGCGAAATGTGCTGACGATTTGCGTGGGCAAGTCGACCTATGCGCGCTGCGGCATCATTGTGAACGTGACACCGTTCGAGCCGGAGTGGGAAGGTTTTGTGACGCTCGAGATCAGCAATACCACGCCGCTGCCAGCGCGGATCTATGCGAACGAAGGTCTGTGCCAGGTGATTTTCTTCGAATCCGACGAACCGTGCGAAATTTCCTACAAGGACAAGAAAGGGAAGTATCAGTCGCAGCAGGGCATCGTTCTGCCGCGGCTTTAGGATTCGAGGCCTGGGCGCGGCGCAACTTCAGCGTGGGGCACGCGGTCCCTCCGCGTTGGGGAAAAGATGTAAAACACGAGAATCAGGCCGTACATAGAGACGCTCCAGGCCACATTGATGTCCGGGCTCGGGGGCGTCAGCGACTGTGGATCGTTGCGACGGCGATGAGTTCACGGGCGAGTTCATGGCAAGTTCACAGCGAATTCACATCGAGAGACGGCACTTCACCTGCCTGCAGTGCTCTCCTGCTCTTTGATCGCCTCCAAGGGGAAGCCGAGCTTCCGCCACCTGTCCAGGCCGCCGGCGAGAGGGCGAATGTGCGTGATACCCATCTCGCGCAGGCGCAGCGCCAGTTGCGCCGCCGTCGCTTCATTCGGGCAATTACAGAAAAGAACAATTTCGCGGTCGCGTGGGATGACGTCAAAAGCCTCCTCGAGATCTCCGGCATCCATGTGCACGGCGCCGGGAATTGTTTCCGGCTCCGCCGTGAATTCAACCGCATGGCGCAAATCGACGATCACCACGTCTTCGCTTGAATCCATTTTGTGTTTCAACTCTTCGGGGGTGATGCGTGCGATGCGCAATTTGCGCAGGAACCGCCGCCGGTTGATGAATTTCCAGCCTACATAGGCCGCCAAAGCGGCCAGCAGCAGCGCGAACAGGCCCCGGCCCATGAACGTGAGGTGCGCGGCGACGCGCTCAAGCTCTTCGCTAAACACGAAGCCGGTGCCTAGGTAGGAGCCGGCCCAGAACGCCGCTCCGAGTCCGTCAAAGAGTAGAAATCGCTGCCACGGCATGCGGATAATTCCGGCAAGTGGCGGCGCCATGGCGTTCAGGCCGGGTATGAATTTGGCGAAAACCAATGCCCATGGTCCGTTACGTTCGAAGCTTACCTGGGTCCGGCGCACGCAGGAGTCCGGTTCAAGAGAAATGCGGCAGAGAAGTTTGAGCACCTTCACCCCGCGTCGCCGTCCGAGTTGATACCACAACGCATCGCATATTCCCACTGCCAGGAGGGGCAAAGCGGCGACTTCAAGCAGATTCATGCGATGCTTTCCTGCCAAAGCTCCGGCAGCCAACAAAAGCGGAGCCGACGGCACCGGCAGGCCGGCCTGTTCGGCCAGCACCCAGGCGAAAAGGACCAGGTAGCCATGACGCACCAGAAATTCGAGCGTCTCTTTCATTCTTTCGCACGCCCCTTCTCGTATCCTCAGTTTCTCGAGCGTCGCTTTACTGCGGCATTTCGTTTTGGCGGACGCTGCACCCGCGCCTTCGCGACTTGCACCAACCAGCCAGATTCGGTTCGAGGCAGCGGCACCGAGAGACTATGACTTTTGCGTCGGACGCAGAAGGATTTCGCTGATGAAGCACTGCGGCCGCTCCGTCAAAATCATGGCTACGGCGTGCGCTACATCATCCGGTTGGAGGAGTTTATCCAAATCGCGGCCCGCGTGCGGTGAAAATTCCGTCGCCACGCTTCCCGGGCAGACGGCGCTCACCCGGATGCCGTGCACGCGCAGTTCTTCGGCTATGCAATTGGTGAGGCCCATGAGGCCCCCCCATTTGGACGCGCAATAGAGGGCGCCATTGGCGAAGGCGTTCTTGCCGGCGAGCGAACTGATGTTGACGATGTGCCCGTAGCTCCTGCGAATCATCTCCGGCGCCACGGCACGGCTCATCAAGAACACGGATTTCAGATTGGTATCAAGCACGGTGTTCCACTCGAGTTCGCTACGCTCGTGGAATGCGCCGAAGATTCCGAGCCCGGCGCAATTCACCAGGATATCGATCGGACCAATTTCGGTCTGCACGCGGTCGATTGCCGCCGTAACCTCGAAGGCCCGCGTCACGTCCGCGGCAATTGCCAACGCAATCACGTCATCGGACGCCATTTGCAGGCGGGCAGACTCGAGGCGCTCCGGGCTTCGCGCACAAATGGCCAGCCGGGCGCCCATATGGCCCAGGCGGCGTGCGATCGCCAGGCCGATGCCGCGACTTCCACCCGTAACGAGCGCAACTTGTCCGGCTAGTGCCCCTGAAACAGGGCGTTCACCACTGTGGTGATCTTTGCGTCCAACTGTTTGGTGGGTTTCGGTCAACCGAGCACCTCGGGGCCGCATTGCCGACACGTACTTGACCGCTGCGTTGCCAGCAAGTGACCTTTCTTGTGGCGGCCTCATCTTATCATTCAGGGGCATAGCCATTAATGGTGAGGCAGTGCCGGCGGGGACGACGTGCAATTCCCGCAGCGCGTCGTGAAAACCTTAGAGTTCCGAAGCCGCTGAACCGGTATGAGGGGTGTAGTAAAAAATCCGACTGGTTGACATTGGTGTTGGGCCTCCGTGGTGCCGCTGTGTCATAATGGGCGGAATTTCGGAATCGCGCTTGCGTGCCCGAAAAGGATTCCCTATAATCCACTGGTTTTACCTCCGGTTGGATAGCATCGCTGGGACTTCACATTTTAAGTTGTCGAGGAGGCAGTTATGAAAACAGCGAGCAAATGTGTACGTGCGGGATGCCTGAGCTTGGCGTTGCTCGCCGGAACTGGTGCAGCGGTCGCCTGGTCGGCCACTCCTCAAGCGCCGGCTGCAGCACAGGCGAAGCCCTCCTATACCTTGCCGGAATACAATGCGTTTCAGGCTGCGAATAATGAGAAGGATCACCAGGCCCGGATCAAGGCGCTCGACGATTTCGTCGCCAAGTATCCCATGGCGGAAATTTCAGACCTGCTGCAGTTCATTTATACGGATTATTACGCGGACTACTTCGCCCAGAAAAACTATCCGCAGACCCTGGTCTACGTGGATAAGCTGCTGGGCCTCGGAGATAAGGTGGCCGCTGTACGCCTGCAGGCATTGGTGGCGCGCGCGACCGCTTTTTACGCAGGATCGGCGGACAAAGCGCTTCAGACTCCAGAACAGCTTACCAAGGCCAAAGATGCTGCTGCGCAGGGATTAGAGACGCTGAGCGCCTACCAGAAACCCGCCAATGCGACTGATGAGCAGTTTGCTCAGCAGAAAAAAAGCGTCGGACTATTACTTAACTCCGTTGCAGGCATTGCGGACTCGGGTTTGAAGGATTACAAGGGCGCTGCCGACGCCTATAAGGCCGCACTGGCGATCGATCCTGCCGCTTCGGATGCAACCGCGGCCCTCACGCACTACCGTTTGGGCCTTGCGTATCTCCAACTGGCGCCGCCTGACGCACCCGGCGGGTATTGGGAACTGTCCCGCGCGATTGCGCTCAAGGTACCGGGCGACGCCCAGGTGCGCGCTTACCTGCGCAATCAACTTCTCCACTATCAGCAACCGGGCTGCGACAAATTGGTCGACGACGAAATCAATCAGTTGGTGATGCTCGCGAGCGCAGGTGGCGATCGTCCGGCGACTCTCGCCATACCGACCACCGATGATTTGAAGAAGGCGCAGGAAGATACGATGAACTTCCTGCCTTGGCTGCAGGAGGGCGGTGACCACGGCAAGACCATGTGGCTGGCGACGTGTGGCCTGGAATACCCCGATGTGGCGGTGCGCGTGATGGAGGTTACGCCTGGCGATGGCGATAACCTCACATTAAAGGTGTTCCGCGCTCCGACTGAGGAAGAGATGCAAGCGGCCACCGGTCCTAACATGGAAGTACACGTAATGGGCCAGCCAGAGGCCAAGCGCATTCAGAAGGACGATTACGTGCGGTTCACCGGAACGGTCAGCGGGTATTCGCAGTCGCCGTTTCTTCTGACGTGGGACAACGCCAAGGTCAATGCGGAGGATATCTCGCCAGAGAAAGCTGCGCCCGGAGCCAAGCGGCCGGCGCACACTCTTGCACCCAAGAAATAACCGATAAATAGGACGTTCACACAAGAACAGAAAGAAGCAGTTTCATGAAAACAGCACTTAGATGGATTAGCCTGGCTTCGCTAAGCTTGGCATTGCTTGGCGGAGCCCCGGTAGCCCGGGCTCAAGCTACCGCTCCTCAGGATCAACAACCGCAGCAGGCCAAGCCGGCGTACACGCTGGCCGAGTACAACGCCTTCCAAGCCGCCCACAACGAGCAGAACCCACAGGCGAAAATCAAGGCGCTCGACGATTTTGCCGCCAAATACCCGGCGTCAGCGCTTTTGCAGTATGTCTACTTCGATTACTATCACGCTTATTACGCGCTGAAGAACTATCCGCAGACCATCGAGTACGCCGACAAGCTGCTGGCGATGGGCGACAAAGTCGACTTTGGATCGCGCCTGGATGCGTTGCTGGCGCGCGCCGAGGCCTTCTTCGCCGGATCGGCGGATAAGGCATTCCAGACGCCCGAGCAGTTGACCAAGGCCCGCGATGCGGCGGCACAGGGTTTGAAAATGCTCGCCTCGTGGCAGAAGCCCGACAAATGGAGCGACGATCAGTTCGCACAGCAGAAAAAGAGTATCGGAATCATGTTCAACTCCGTCGCGGGCATAACGGAATCCGGCTTGAAGGATTACCAGGCCGCTGCGGAGTCCTACAAGGCTGCGTTGGCTATCGATCCCAACGACGCGGTCACGCACTATCGTTTAGGCGCCGCGTATTTGCAATCAACTCCACCCGATGCACTGGATGGTTACTGGGAATTGGCCCGCGCGATCGCCCTCAAGGTCCCGGGCGATGCCCAGGTGCGCGCTTACCTGCGCAGCCAGCTTCTGCACTATCAGCAGCTAAGCTGCGACAAGTTGGTTGACGACGAAATGAACCAAGTCCTTGCGCTCGCCGCGTCGGGTGGGGACCGGCCCGCCAGCTTCACAATTCCCAGTGCCGACGATTTAAAGAAAGCGCAGGAAGATACGGCGGACTTCATGCCCTGGCTCGAGGAAGGCGGCGAACACGGCAAGGTGATGTGGATGGCGACGTGTGGCCTGGAATATCCCGACGTGGCCGTGCGAGTCATGGACATTGTCCCGGGTCCTGGCGATGGCGTTACGCTGAAGGTATTTCGCGGGGCCACTGAGGACGAGATGAAAGCGGCGACCGCGCCGAACATGGAAGTTCACGTCGTAGGCCAGCCAGAGGCCAAGCGCATCCAAAAGGACGACTATGTGCGATTTACCGGAACGCTCACCGGGTATGCGCAGTCTCCGTTTCTGTTGACGTGGGACAATGCCAAGGTCAATCCTGAGGACGTCGCTCCAGAAAAGCCCGCGCCTGGAGCAAAGCGGCCTCCGCGCGCATTGCCACCGAAGAAATAGCGATCAACTGCGGCATTTCTAGTGGTAATGAGGAACGGCCCCGAAGGTTTTCGGGGTCGTTTTTATTTTTGATGACGATCGGCTAGTTGATGTGATCGTGCGAGTGGATGGATAGCTTGTTCGTTGCGAACGGTAACAGTATCGCCGGATATCTGCCGTTGCGTACCGCCGCTAAAAGAGAGTCTCCACAGCCCACTTGAGCGATCGCACGACGCTCAGGCGCGCCGCCGGGGCCGCTGGTCCAGCTTATACGTCTCGATTTTGCGACTCAGCGTGTTCCGGTGAATGCCCAGCAGGCGCGCGGCGCGCGACTGGTTGCCGTTGGAGCGGTCGAGAACGCGTTTGATGAATTTTTTTTCGAATTCATTGACGGCCTCCTCGAACAAGATGCCTCGTTCGACCATTTGACCTACCAACGCTTCCAATTGCTCTTTCACGATTGCACGCTCCGCAGAAACGTTTGGGGGCCGGTCGCGATCCCGACAATGCGCGCCAGCCTTACCAGGCCGACGCGGTCAGAGTTCGTGCCCTGTCAATAAACGGTAAGCTTCCCGATATTTGTCGCGGGTACGCGCGACGACCTCGGGAGGGAGAACGGGTCCGGGCGGTTGTTTGTTCCAGCCGATCTGTTCCAGGTAATCGCGCACGTATTGCTTGTCAAAGGACGGCTGCGGCTGGCCCGGTGCATAACCTTGCGCGGGCCAGAAACGCGAGGAGTCCGGCGTCAGAGCCTCATCAATCCAAATCAGCTTATTGCCTAGCAGACCGAATTCAAACTTGGTATCGGCCAAGAGAATGCCTCGTGCTTCGGCAAACGATGCGGCGCGGCGATAAATCTCGAGACTAAGCGCACGGACTTGCTCGGCGAGCTCGCCGCCGACGCGTGCCACAGCCTCATCAAAAGAAATATTCTCGTCGTGGCCGGCGGTCGCTTTCGTAGATGGGGTGAAGATCGCGGCAGGCAAGCGTTCGGATTCGCGGAGGCCTGCCGGTAAAGGGATGCCGCAGACTTTTCCACTGGTGCGGTAATCCTTCCAGCCAGAACCGGCGAGATATCCCCGTACGACGCATTCAATGGGCAGCGGCTGGGTCTTACGGCAGAGCATGGAGCGGCCAGCAAGCTGATCGTGAAATTGTTCGGCGGCGGGTGGAAACTCCGTCGCGCTCAGCACATGATTGGGCACGATATCCTGCAGTGCGTCGAACCAAAACAGCGACAATTGCGTGAGCACGCGCCCCTTGTCTGGGATTGCGGTTGGCAGGACCACGTCAAAAGCCGACAACCTATCGGTTGCCACGAGCAGGAGGTCGCCGTCGACCTCGTAGAGATCGCGCACCTTGCCGCGGGATACCAAAGCGAGCCCGGGGAAATGGGTTTCCTGAACGACAGCGCTCATGTGAGGAGATGCCACTAAAATTAAGTCCCTGTGAAGGTGCGTATTCTAGCGCAGGGACCTGCAATGTCAACGGTGAAGAAAAATTAAAATGCAGTGGTGCGCTATTCCATGGGCAGCATGTCAGGACGCATGCCGTGCATCGCGAGTTTTCGCAACGAGCGTGAATTTTGAATGTCAGGCGGCATTGCTGGCCGTTTGCCCCCGCGCCTGATCCCAGCTGACAGAGACCAATTTCGAGACGCCTGGCTCCTGCATGGTCACACCGTACAACACGGATGCCATTTCCATGGTGCGGCGGTTGTGCGTGATGACGATGAACTGCGCGTCAACGCTCATCTCCGCCACCATTTGCGCGAAGCGGCCGACATTCGTTTCATCGAGCGGAGCGTCCACCTCATCGAGGATGCAAAACGGGCTCGGCTGATAGCGAAAGATTGCGATGAGAAGGGCGAGAGCGGTGAGCGCTTTCTCGCCGCCGGAAAGCAGCAGCACGTTTTGCAAACGTTTGCCAGGCGGCTGCGCGGCAATATCGATGCCGGCTTCGCCGGAGCTGTCGGCCTCGGAGAGGCGCATCTGTCCGGTACCGCCGCCGAAAAGGGTTTGGAAGGCGCCCGCGAAATGAGTATTAATGATGCCGAAAGCCTCCTCAAACCTCTGGCGGGAGACTTCGTCGAGCTCGGCGATGGCCTGCTGCGTGTCGGTGATCGACTGCAACAAATCTTCGCGCTCGCGTCCCAGAAAGCCGAAGCGCTGCTCGCATTCGTTGTACTCCTCGAGCGCCATCATATTGACAGGGCCCATGGAGGCGATACGGGATTTCATCTCCTGGTACTGACTATCAGTGGCAGCAAGGTCCACGCCCGCGAGCAGCGCAGGCTGCTCGGCAATCAGATCCTCGGGTTGCGTATTCAGTTCATTGACGCAAGTCTCGCGTAAGTGTTCGCGCTCGGCGTCATTACGGGCCCGCTCGATCTCATGCCGGCCGCGTTCCTCGCGGAGATCGCTAACCATCTGGCGGGACATCCTGAGTTTGTCGTCGACCGCGATGCTGCGCGCCCGTGCCTGATTCCACTCGCTTTCCATCTCCGCCTTGCGCGTCTCGAGGCGCTGGCATTCGACGCGAAGCGCAGTCGCCTGCCGCTGCTGGTCTTCGTTCTGGCCGGTCAGCTGTTCCTGTTCGCTCAGAATGGATCGCTGCTGTGCCTCCAGCTGCATCGCGCGCGCACTGAGTGCGCTGCTTTCTTCCTGCAGGCGCGCAGCGATCGCGGCCGCACTGGTCAAGCGTTCGTCGAGCGCAGCCTTTTCGGCTCGTTTCACGGCGAGCACTTCCTGCTGTCCTTGTGCAGCTTGGCGGATCTCCGCCATCCTGGCCGTGGCTGCAGCGGCTTCGAGGCTGGCGGCGTCACGAGCTAAAACGATTTGTTCGGTTTGCTGGCGCGCTGCGAATGCGCGTTGCTGCGCCGACTCCGCCTGCTGGCGGAGCCGTCCGATTTCGTCCTGGCAGGTGGCCAGCTCTTTGCGCAGGCGCTCCATTTCGCAGCGTGCCTGATCGCGTTCGTGCGTTGTGGCCACCGCAGCTTTTCCGGCTTCAACGTGCTGCTCGGTCATCTGTTCGAGTTTTTGCTGCGCATCGCGGGACTCCGCTTCGATGCGCTCAAGCGCCGTCTGCCGTTCTGCCGTTTCGTGTTCCAGGCGGGCGGCTTGCGATTCGAGTGCGCGTAATTCGCGCTTCATCACAAGCGGGCCAGCCTCTGTCGGGCGTCCACCCGTGACAGCCCGTCCTTGGTAGCAGGTCCCATCCGGGGTCAAGAAGTTGTACGCCGGATTCTCGCGCGCGAGGCGCTCCGCCGCTTCAGCAGCCTCCACCAGGAATGCCGACTGTAAGCGCGGCAGGAATTGCTTTGCGGCCGCACCCAGCGGGTCGCGAAATTCCACCAGCCGGTCCAGCCGCGAAACGACGGCCGGCTCCGACGCCAAAACAGTTGTGGGTGCAGTTACCGTGAGGTTCAGATTGCGCAGTGAATCCACGAAGAATGTGGCACGACCGCCGACTTCTTCGCGCAGCAAGGCAATGCCGGCGCGTGCATGATCGAATGTTTCGACCACCACGTATTCGAGTTCGTCACGCAGAAACTGCTCGACGGCGCCCTCATAGCGCGGTTCGACCTCGGCATAATCGGCCAGCACACCGACAGCCTTGAAATCACCTGCGGCGCTCTCCGCACGGGAGGCAAAGAGTTTTTGCACCGCCTCCGCGGTGTAGGAGCGGTCGTTCAGGATTTGCGCGAGTGTTTCCTGCCGCGCGTGCGTTGCGGCAAACGCATCTCGCAACGCCTCGCATTGTGCGGCTGCCTGCTGCCGCTCGAGATGGAGGTCCGCCAGACGCGTGCGTGCGTCTTGCACCGATTGTTGCAGAACGCGCGCCTGGTCGTTTACCTCTTCCCAGCGCATTTCAGCGAAGTGGAGGCGTTCGGTTTGGTTTCTCGATGATTCCAACAACTGCTGCTGGGTAGTTTCCAGGCGTTCGAGCGCGCCCGAATGATGCGCAAGCGATTGCGCAGCTTGTGCTTGCACGTTCTGGAGTTGGACCAGCGTTTCATCGAGATCTGTTGCTGCGCGACGCA
>Ga0182024_10026706_pt1 | contig 10132 bp, 7 predicted proteins | sample P32metaG_FD_120480 | JGI IMG/M metagenome (GOLD analysis project Ga0182024, IMG submission 120480) | Permafrost microbial communities from Stordalen Mire, Sweden - P3-2 metaG (Illumina Assembly) | ecosystem: Environmental > Terrestrial > Soil > Wetlands > Permafrost | place: Sweden: Stordalen...
TCGCGGATGTCGAGAACGCCGCGCGCGTAATTGAGGAAGCTCAGATACGGAGTCACCGTCCGGTGCACGCACGCCTTGGGCATCCCGGTCGAGCCCGTGGTGAACTTCCACAGGGCGATGTCGTCGGGCCCGGTGGGGGCGGGGTCGAGATTGCTCTCGGCCTGCGCCACCATCTCCTCGTAGGAGGCCTCGCCGGCCTGGAGCTCCTCGGGGCGGGCGCCGACGACCAGAAGCGCGCCCGGCCACGGGCTGGCCGGGCCCAGCCTTTCCCTGGCCTCGCGCACGGCGGCCAGGGTTGAGGTGTCGACGATGACCACGCCGGCGCGGGTGTAGTCAAGGAAGTAGGCGAGGTCCTTGGGCGGCAGGAAGGTGTAGACCTCGGCGGTCACAGCGCCGAGCTTCTGTGCCGCGTACCAGCTGGCCACGAACTCGAGACCGTCCCGCAGCGCCAGGAGCACGCGCTCCTCCTGGCGCACGCCCAGCTCGCGGAGCACGTTGCCGACGCGCCCGACCTGGTCGGCCAGCTCGCCGTACGTGACGCGCCGCTCGCCGCAGTACAGAGCGACGCGTTCGCTGCGACCCTCCTGGACGTGCCGGTCGACGAACCAGCTGGTCAGGTTGAAGCGATCGCCCGTCATGCGTGCTGGAGGACCAGCTCGACGAGCAGGTCGCTGAGGATCTGGAAGGTCTGCGCTCCCTCCTCCGCACTCGCCTCGGCCGGGGCGCCGCAGTAGGCGTCGGTCATCCCCATCGAGGGAAAATCGCGGGCGCCCGCGGCGATCGCGGCGGGCATGTCCACCGGCACCGCCGGCAACTCGCTCATGCGACGGCGGTCGACAAGCTCCGGCGCATCGGCCAGGATCAGGGACGTCTCGTAGCGCCCGGCGTGGCATGACCCGCTGCGGAATTCCTCTGTGAGCCGCTCCGCCGCCCGCCGTCGCACCAGGTCCAGATACAGCACTCCCACCTCCGCGCACACCGCGCGTAGCGTCTCCACCTGCTCGGGCTCGAAGTGGCAGTTGACGATTACCAGCCGCCGGAACCCCCGGGCGTCGGCGGCGGCAGCGACGTCGCGCACCACGGCGGCGAGGGTCGTCTCGGACACTCCTAGCGCCCCTGGGAAGCTGGCTCCGAATCGGGTCACGCCGAAGTGGAGAGCGGGCAGCAGAATGCACGGCGGATCCTCAAGCCGTCTCGCTGCGCGCTCGCAGATCCCGCTTGCGATCAGCGTGTCGGTCCCGAGCGGGGCGTGCGGGCCGTGCGGCTCGACCGCCCCCAGAGGCCACAGCCCGACCGGATGTCGTGAGACGACCTCGCCCAGCCGCGGCGAGCTCAGCTCCTCGAGACGCAGCACCTCGGCCATGGGCACACTCTATGGCCGAGCTGTAGCCGTCGTGCAGGCGCTCGGCGCTGGCCGGCCCTAGACGACGAGAAGGCCCGCGCAAGCGCGGGCCTTCTCACTAACAACGAGGACTTACAGGCGGTTATGCCTGTACGAGCTCGCGTGTCTCGTGCACGACGACTTCGCCGTTCGTGGTCTTCGGCGCATTCGGGAACGCCGTCTCGAGCTGCTCCGAGCGAATCCAGTTGGACGCGACGCGGGTCGACTCCTCGGCGTGAGCCGCGGTGTCGAAGAAGCCGATCGAGCTGAGGACGCCGTTGCCGGCCTCGATCAGGTAATAGCCGTTGAAGCCCGGCAGCTCGCTCAAGCGGGGAAGAAGGCTGTCATCGGCCTTCTTGACGATCTCGCGGGTGCGGGCCTGGTCGACGGCTTCGTAGCGACGGATGGTGGCATGCATGTGATGCTCCCAACTTTCAATAGGTCGGACGACTCGGTTGAGTCATTCCGGGTGCGGTCCGAAGCCGAAGTGACGTCGAAGGGAGCGTGTGAAGCTCCGACGACGCCGGCGTGGGGCTCTGACCGTTCTACGTACCGTACCACATGTCTTGACGACATGTACTCACGTTGCTACGTTCCCTTACGTTATCGATGTAGGAGGTAGGCGGTGTGTCCGTTCTCCGTGACCGTGCATAACGTTCCGGACCGAGAGCTCGGCTCTCTGCTGACGCAGCTCTGGCAGGCGGGCTTCTCCAGTCCAGTCGTCACTCACGTCGAGGGCGATCGTGCTTCGGACAGTGCGGATACGCTCGCCCGCCGGCGGACGGCCGACCTCCCGGACGATTGGCGCGCACTGCGGGAGCGGACCGGAGAGTCGTATGGATGGCCGAGCGGTCGCGATCGCTACTCGACCTACCGCGTGTTCATCGGCACGCCGCGCGCCGAGGGTGCGGTCCAGATCGGACTCGGCGAGACAGTTCGCGTGAACAAATGGGGACGTGACCGAAAGTACGTCGTCCCCTTCCTCAGTGGCGGGTCCCCGCAACAGCCGCTGGCCGAGTTTGTCGCGGCTGACGACTATCAGCAGACCCATGAGCTCGTTGCGGTCATCCGGGGCAGCGACGGCGGCCGGCGCATGTACGGTGCGGCCGACGTCCTTCCCACGGTTTACACGGAGCGATTCCGAACCCAGATCTACAGCGAGCGAATCGTCTATCCGGGTGCCTGGAACAAGCTCGTCGTAATTGCCCGCGAGGATGACGATGAGACGATGCTCAACCATGCGCTGATCCAAAGTCGACGTCGTGACCGAAGCTAGCCGACAACAGTTGTAAAAAAGCCCGCAGGGAGGCTCGTACCCGGCAGAATCGCTCGAAGCGCCCATCCGTTCGGACGGCGGTAGCCCGTGCGCGGACGAGCAGACAAGGAGACACCGGAATGTCAGCAGTAGACGAGGGGCCCGAGCTGCGGTTCGAGCCGTCGACCCCGGGTTCGTGGGACCTGGACGCTGTGCACTTTCCCCGGCCGGCCACGCGGTACTGGAGCGAGATGCACCCGGAGGCCCTGAAGCGTGGGTTCAAGGATTTCACCAGCTATTACGGGATGTTGCTGGACTCGCTGGACTACGAGTACCTAAACGGATACGCGTACACCAGCCCTCGGCCGGTGGCGCCCGAGCAGGCACCCGAGCGCTTTCAGCGGGCCGAGGAGGTGTGGGCCAAGAAGCTGTGGCGCGCCCAGCTGCGCGAATGGGATGAGAAGTTCAAGCCGGAGTCGATCCGCAAGCACCACCAGCTGCAGGCCGTGGATCCCACGGGGCTGTCGGACGAAGGGCTGGTCGATTATCTGGAGACGTGCCATGAGCACCACCGAGAGATGATCTACCAGCACATGCGCCACACCGGCGCGGCGATGGTGACGATCGGGGATCTGCTCGCACACGCCAGCGACTGGACCGGCATGCCGCACGCCGACCTACTGACCATGATGCAGGGCGCCGCGCCGGTCTCGGCCGGCGCCTCGCACGAGCTGGCCCGGATGGTGGCGGCGATCAGAACCGACCCCGCCGCCCAGCAGCTCCTGTCCGGCAATGGCGACGCGGGCGAGTCCCTGGAGCGGCTACGGAGCCTCGACGGAGAGGCCGGACAGGCGGTGAACGCCTACCTGGAGCTGACCGGCTATCGCCTGCTGGATGGCTTCGATATCTCCGGGCGCTACGCGCTGGAGATGCCGGACGTGCTGCTGCGGGCGATCCAAGCCCAGGTCGAGGGCGCAGATGAGTCAACGACTGACGGCGAGGTGGAAGCCAAGATCGCCGCAGTCCGCGAGAAGGTGCCGGAGGAGCACCGCCCCGAGTTCGACAGCCTGGTGGAGGAAGCGCGGCTGATGTACCGGATTCGCGATGAGCGCGGCGTGTACAGCGACATCTGGGCCTCGGGGATCATGCGCCGGGCAGCGCTGGAGGCCGGACGCCGGCTGGCCGCCCGCGACCGGATCCATGAAGCCGAGCACTTCATCGATGCCTCGTTTGAGGAGATGAAGGCGCTGGTGCTGGGGCGGGACGGTCCGTCGGCCGACGAGCTGGCGGCGCGTCACCGGTGGCGGACCACCCACACCGCCAAGGAAGCGCCGATGCATCTGGGTCCGCCGAGTCCCCCGCCGCCCGACCCCTCCGGGCTGCCGCCCGCCGAGGCCCGGATGATGCGCGCGGCCGGCATCACGATGGACTCGATGTTCGCGCCCTCGATGGAGGCGCACGAGGACAACGTGCTGCACGGCTTGGGCGCGAGCGGCGGCACCTACGAAGGACCGGCGCGGCGCGTCGCCGGACCGGCCGAGTTCGACCGGATCGCCAAGGGCGACGTGTTGATCACGGAGTGCACATCGGAGGCGTTCAACATCCTGTTGCCGCTTCTGGGAGCGATCGTGACCGACAGCGGCGGCCTGCTCTCGCACCCGGCGATCGTGAGCCGGGAGTATGGGATCCCGGGCGTCGTGGGCACCCGTGACGCCACCGAGCGCATCGCCGATGGGGTGCGGGTCCGGGTGGACGGCGACGCGGGCGAAGTAACGGTGCTGGAGTGAAGGCAGTCGTTCCGCTGGCGGAGGCCTGTGACGACTCTGTCTTCGGCTCGAAGGCCGTCGGGCTGGGGGAGGCCGCGCGGGGTGGCCTCCCGGTGCCCCCCGGGATCGCGCTGGCAGGCTCGATCGTGGAGGAAGTCGCCTCTGGAGAGGAGGAGGCGATCAGGCAGGTGGCCGAATCGGTCAGCTCCCTGGCACTCCCGCTCGCCGTGCGCTCCTCGGCCGCGGATGAGGACGGAGCGCAGGCCAGCTTCGCCGGCCAGCACATCACGCTCTTGAACATCCGTACGGTCGAAGAGGTGAGCGAGGCGGTGCGGGAGATCTGGTGGTCGGCCAACTCCGACTCGGCGATCACTTACCGGCAGCGTGTGGGTCTGTTTCGCCGGCCCAGCGTCGGAGTGGTGGTCCAGTCCCTGCTCAACCCGACAACGGCTGGGGTGATGTTCACCCAGAACCCGATCAACGGGGCAGATGAGCGGATGATCGAAGCGAGCTGGGGCCTGGGGGAGGCGGTGGTGGCTGCCCAGGTGATCCCGGATCTCTACCGGATCGCGCGCAACGGAGAGATCCTCGAGCGCCGAGCCGGCTTCAAGAAGGTGGCGATCCGCTCGTTGCCGGAGGGCGGCACATACGAGGAGCGGCTCCCCGCCGAGCTCACCGAGCAGCTGTGCGTGGCCGATGACGACCTCAGGAACCTGCACGCACTGGCCACGCGCTGCGAGGAGATCTACGGGATGGGACGGGATATCGAGTGGGCGATCGCTGATCGCGAGCTGTACCTCCTCCAGTGCCGCGCGATCACGCGCGCGGGCAAGTAAGGCGGCGAGCAGCGAAATGGCCGGCGCACCCGTGAAGCTGCTGCAAGAGGTTCCGCTGTTCTCCGAACTTGGACCGGCTGACCTGGAGAGGGTGGCCGGGCTCTTCAAGAGACGTCTGTTCGCGAGCGGGGAGACTGTCACGAAGGAGGGCTCGGGCGGGGCGGCTTTCTTCCTGATCGAATCCGGCACCGCGGGCGTCACGGTGCGAAACAAGGCGCGCCCCCCGCTCGCTCCGGGGTCACACTTCGGGGAGGTGGCGCTGATCGACGGCAAGGAGCGCTCCGCCACGATCACCGCCACCAGCGACCTGGTCTGCTACGGGCTCACCTACTGGGACTTCCAGCCACTAGTGCGGGAGAACGCCGCGATCGCCTGGGGGCTGCTGCAGTCGCTGGCGAAGCTGCTGCGGATCGAGCAGGAGGACTGACGGCTTCGGAACGACCGAGCTTGGCGTCTGTCCGCCAGGGACCGGCTCGATGGGGCAGCTCAACCGTCGCCGGAGACAAGCGCGAGCACGTCCTCTCCGTGCCGCTCGATGAACGCCGGTCCGATGCCGCTGATCTCGGCGAGCTCAGGAAGCGATGTGGGCCGCCCGCTGGCGATCGCCTCGAGCGTCCGGTTGTGGGCGACCGTGTAGGCGGGTTTGCCGTCGGACGCTTGCGTCCGCCACGCCCGGAGCGCCTCGAACAGTTCGGCGTCTTCTGTGCTGAGCGTGACGTCCGGCTCGGCATTGCGCCGCGGCGGCTTTTTCCTGGCGGGCGTCAAGGTGGCCGGATCAGGCAGCCCGATCGTCTCCGGATCGCATACGTCACAGCAGCGGCCCGTGGCAGCGCACGGCCGGTCATCGCCGAAGTGGGTGAGGAGTGTCCGCCTTCGACAGTTCTGCGAGGGCGACGAGAAGGCCTCCACAGTGTGGTAGGCGCGCCAGCTCCGGTCGCGTGCCTGACGGCAGATCGCCGCCACCTGTCCGTGCACGTTGCCCTCGGCGTGGCCGACGGTCACGGAGAGGCGGCCGCCCGCCGCCGGCTCGAGGTCGATGAGCCCCGCGCGTTCGGCGATCCCCAGCGCGACTCGATCGCGGTCCTGGCTCGGTGCGTCGATGATCGTCTGACCGTCGAGGCGGCGCACGAGATCCAGCACATGGGCGGGCTCCACGGCATCTCGGGTGATGAAATTGATCAGCCTCCCCAGGTCCGCCCGGCTGGACAGGAGGATCGCGCGCGCCGGGTCACCGTCCCGGCCGGCTCGTCCGACCTCCTGGTAATAGGCCTCGACGCTCTTCGGGATCGCCCAGTGAATGACCGCCCTGACGTCGGCCTTGTCGACCCCCATCCCGAATGCGTTCGTGGCCACGACGATCTCCGCGTCCCCGTCCATGAACCGTGTTTGAGCAGCGGCTCGCTCGTCCGCTGCCATGCCGGCGTGATAGCCCACCGCCAGCAGGCCTTCGGCGCGCAAGCTCTCCGTGACCTCCTCTACCTCCTTGCGCGTACCGCAATAGACGATCGCCGGGCGGTTGGACGGGTCCTGGAGAGCCAGCGACAGGAGCATCGCTTTGCGCGCCTTGGAGCCCGTCCCCTCCAGCGAGATGACGTCGAAGCTGAGGTTCGGCCTGTCGAACCCAGCCCGCAGGATGTGCGGGTCACGCAGTCCCAGGCGGACGGCGATCTCCCGCGCCACCTCCTCGGTGGCGGTGGCCGTGCAGGCCATCACCGGCGGACGGCCCAGACGCTCGACGACGCCCTGCAGCCGCAGGTAGTCCGGGCGGAAGTCATGGCCCCATTCGGACACGCAGTGGGCCTCGTCGACCGCGAACAGGTCGACCTTCCGATGGGCGAGCGCGGCCAGGAAGCTCGTAGAGGCAAACCGCTCGGGCGAGCAGAGCACGATCCGGGCCTCTCCGCTCTGAACGTCGGCGATCGCCTTCGCTGCCCGTCCGGCATCCATGCCCGAGGCGATCATCGCCACGGGATGGCCACCCAACCGGAGGCGCCGGTACTGGTCGGCCATCAGCGCGATCAACGGCGAAACCACCACGGTGAGATCGTCCGACGCGATGCCGGGCAGCTGATAGCAGAGGCTCTTTCCGCCGCCCGTCGGCATGACCACAAGACTGTCGCGGCCCCCAAGGGCCGCGGCAACGGCCTCCTTCTGACCCGGCCGGAAGCTCTCCAGGCCGAAGTGCTGCAGAAGGGCGTCGGGGTCCCGGGGGCCGTGGTACCGACACTCGAGTTCGGTGTCCACATCCATCCGGTCGAGCCCGGTGATCGCCCTCCGAGCGGCGGCCTCGTCATCCCCGAACAGCGCCGCCTGGGGTGGGGGTGGCGCCTGGGCGGCGGCCAGGGCCTGCACCATCGGTGCCGCCTCCGTTCTCTCCTGGTCAGATAGGGACCGCCACAGGGCCCTCAGCGTCTGCAGCTCGGCCGCGACGGCCGGGCCGGTGCGATCGGCCTGAAGTCTTGGGAGCAGATCGCTGGCGCGGCTCGTGAAACTGGTCACCACCCGAGCGTAGGGTCGAGGCAGGACAGACGGGACCTGGCCGCCCGGGGGAGGCCGCGGTGCGGCGCTGCTCAGGCGACGGCGTCTCCGAACCGCGCCTCATCGACCGGGCGAATGCCGCGCGGCGGGGGTGGATCGGATTGCGATGCCCCCGACCGGGCGCCGACCTCGCTCAGCAGCCGCGCTGGAGTCGAGGGCGGCGCAAACCGCTCGAGCGCGAACTCGGCGGCCGGCTTGGGTTCGCTGATCAGGTAGCCCTGAGCCAGGTCGCACTCGAACCCGACCAGCAGGTCGAGTGACGCTTCGTCTTCTACGCCCTCTGCCACGACCCGCAGCCCGAGCGCGTGGGCCAGGCTGATGGTCGACCGCACAAGGGCGACGTTCCGCGGATCCGCCGAGTGGGAAAGGCCGCTGACGAAGCTGCGGTCCAGCTTCAGCTCGCTGACCGCGAGGCTGCTGAGGTAGGCCAGCGAGGTGAAGCCGGCGCCGAAGTCATCCACAGATACGGTCACGCCGCGGTCCTTCAGATCGGCGATCGTCTGCTTGCAGCGGTTGAAGTCGGTGATCGCGGTGGTCTCCGTGATCTCAAGCACGAGGGTTTCGGCCGGGACCTGATGCCTGGTGAGCGCCGCGTCGACCAGGTTCGGGAATTCAGGGTTGAGGAGGTTCGTGGACGAGACGTTCACCGACACTGCGACCGGACGCTGTTCGTCTCGCCACCTCGCGGATTGCGAGAGCGCCATCTCCAGGACCAGCGAGGTCAGCTGATCCATGAGACCGGCGTCCTCGGCCAGGGGCAGGAACTCGAGCGGCGGGATCGGTCCCAACCTCGGGTGGTTCCAGCGTACGAGGGCCTCCAGCGCCACGATTTCCCCGCTGTCGATGTCGATCTGCGGCTGATAGCAGAGCTGTAGCTCCCGGTTCTCGATCGCCAGCCGCAGGTCCTCGACCAGCGCCATCCGATTGCCGAGTTCGTCAAGCTCGTGGCTGTAGATCGCAAACGGCTTGTTGTCCAGTTTCGCGCGGTACATGGCGAGATCGGCGCACCGCAGCAGTTCCGGAGCCTCCTCCGCGTCCTGTGGCGAGACTGCGATACCGATGCTCGCGCTGATCCGGGCCCGAACGGCCCCGAGCTGGAACGGCTCCTCAAGGCGCGAGCTGATGCGCTGCGCCACCAGGGTGCCGTAGTCGGCGTCGGCGTCGAGCAGCACCACCGCGAATTCGTCGCCGCCGAGACGCACGAGCAGGTCTGAGCTGCGGATCATGTTCGTCAGGCGCTGACCGAGCTGACGCAGGAGTTCGTCGCCCACCGAATGACCGAACGAGTCGTTGATCTCCTTGAATTTGTCCAGGTCAACGAACAGAAAGGCCAGGCTCCTCGGATCGTTTGCTCCATCGGCCTGTTCCTCGACGAGCGAATCGAGTAGGTGAAAGAGCGCTCGGCGGTTGGCGAGCGTGGTCAGCTGATCGGTGATCGCTTGCTCGTGGCGCTCGGCGGTGAGGATCCGCAGGCTGCGCAGGGAGAACCCGAATCGGATCCCGGCTGCAGCAAGCGTCAGTCCAGCCAGGGCGAGTCCGGTGGAGCTCACATGGACCACAGAACCCGCGAAAAGGATGGCCAGGGCGGCCACTGCGGCGATGCCGGGAAGCCCGAATCCGGGCGTTGTGATGCGGGCGAGTGGCGCTGCCGGTCGCGACTTGATCCAAACGGAGGCTGAGATCAGGAGTATCGAGGTCGGCCACGCAACGGCGTTGACCGCGGTGCCGACGTGGGTGGCGCCCACCCCCGAGCCAAAGAGATTGAACGTGTCGCCGACCGCGTTCAGGGCGTATCCGACCGACAGCATCAGCCACGGGACCCGGCGACGGCCGGGGAGCACGGCACTGCCTCCAGCGACCAGGATCAACAGCATCAGATCCCCGAGCGGATAGACGAGGTTGATGGCGGTCGAGGCACCGGAGCCCCCGGCGGCCTTGAGCACGCCCTGGAACACGAATGCGGCACACAGAGCGGCAGCGCCGAGCCCGGCGATACCGCCGTCGATCCAAGTCTCGACGCTGAAACGACGCACCTGACGACGCATGAGCATCATCAGCGCCACGTAGGTCAGCGGGTAGAAGCAGATGTAGAAGGCGTCATCGAGTCCGGGGGAGGGGGACGCGACGCCTCCGTGGGCGGCCACCACGACGTCGCCGAGCGACCACGAGAGCAGCCCAAGACCCATCACGACGGGCAGCAGCGGACGTCGCCCGTCGCCCGCCACCGCTGCCCTGGAAATGCACAGCAGGCCAGCCACGATCTCAAACGCGGCCACGCCCCACCCGTCGATGGCCGGCCAGGTCTGGCCGTCACGGCGGACGATTTCCGAGACGATGTAGGCGATCAGCAGGACGA
>Ga0182024_10026707_pt1 | contig 10132 bp, 9 predicted proteins | sample P32metaG_FD_120480 | JGI IMG/M metagenome (GOLD analysis project Ga0182024, IMG submission 120480) | Permafrost microbial communities from Stordalen Mire, Sweden - P3-2 metaG (Illumina Assembly) | ecosystem: Environmental > Terrestrial > Soil > Wetlands > Permafrost | place: Sweden: Stordalen...
CTTGCCGACCTGCTCGAGGGTGGGCGCCGCAGTGATCCTGGCGATGGCGAGCAGTTTGTCGGGTTCGGTGACGAGACCGCGGGCAACCTGCCGCGACAAGTTCCTGTCGATCACGTCCAGGCTCTCGGCGATCCTCGCCGGGGCCACGTCGTTCAGCAGAACCTCGTAGCCGGCCAGGGCGCAGACATGCGCGATGCCGCCGCCCATCTGGCCGGCGCCGATCACGCCAACCGTCCTGATTTCCGCCATTCGACCCGCCTCAGGCCTTCATTTCCGGGTTCATCGCCACCACGAGCCCCTGTTCATGACAGCTTCCTAACACAGGCGGCGGCTTCGTCACCACGCTTTTGCTGCAATGCAGCGTAAAGAGGCCTACAATCCCGCCGCGGTGAGCGCGGCCATGAGTTCGGGAACCGCGGTCTTGTAGTCGGCGACCAGCCCGTAGTCGGCGACCTGGAAGATCGGAGCGTCGCCGTCCTTGTTGATGGCCACGATGACCTTGGAGTCCTTCATCCCGGCCAGATGCTGGATGGCGCCGGAAATGCCCACCGCGATGTAGAGCTGCGGGGCGACGACCTTGCCGGTCTGGCCGACCTGATAGTCGTTGGGCGCATAGCCCGCGTCGACGGCCGCGCGCGAGGCGCCCACCGCGGCGCCGAGCTTGTCGGCCAGCGGCTCGATGACCCGATGGAACTCCTCGGCCGAGCCCATGGCCCGGCCGCCGGAGACCACGATCTTGGCCGCCGCCAGTTCGGGGCGGTCGGACTTGACGATCTCGTCGGAGACAAAACGCGTCTTCGGCGCACCTGGGCCGGCATCGATCTGTTCGATGGTCGCCAAACCGCCCTCCGCGGCCGCCTTGAACGCCGTCGCACGCACGGTGATCACCTTCTTGGCGTCGGACGATTGAACGGTCTCCAGCGCGTTGCCGGCGTAGATCGGCCGCACGAAGGTGGACGCGTCGACCACCTCGACGATCTCGGAGATCGGAGCCACGTCGAGCCTGGCGGCCACCCGCGGCGCGAAGTTCTTGCCCACCGAAGTCGCCGGAACCAGAACGGCGTCGTAGTCCGCCATGAGGGGCACGACACACGCCTCCAGGGCTTCGGCGATCTGCTTGCCCAGAGCGTCGCTCTCGGCGCTCAGCACCTTGCGCACTCCGGCGATCTTGGCGGCCGCCGCCGCGACCGGTCCGGCCCCCTGACCGGCCACCAGGACATCGACATCGCTGGAGAGGGCCAAGGCGGCCGTCACCGTCTTGTGGGTGTTGTCCTTGAGGGAGACATTGTCGTGATCGGCGACGACGAGAACGGCCATCTGCTTACAGGACTCCCGCTTCGGTTTTCAGCTTGGTCACCAGTTCGGCGGCGTTCTCCACCCGCACCCCGGCCACGCGCTTGGGCGGCTCGGCGACCTTGACCACCTTCAAGTGGCCTACGCCGACCCCGCCGTAGTCGTCGACGGTCTTCACGTCGATGGTCTTCTTCTTGGCCTTCATGATGTTGGGCAGCGAGGCGTAGCGCGGCTCGTTGAGGCGCAAATCGGCGGTGACCACCGCCGGCAGGTCGAGTTCGAGGGTCTGCAGGCCCCCGTCCACCTCCCGGGTGACGCGCACGGTTTCAGCGGCCAGCTCGATCCGGTAGGCGAATGTCGCCTGCGGCCAGTCGAGCAGGGCCGAGAGCATCTGGCCCACGGCGTTGTTGTCGCCGTCGATCGCTTGCTTGCCCATCAGGATGAGCCTGGGCGACTCCGCCAGCGCGACCGCCTTGAGCAGCTTGGCCACCTCCAGCGGTTCGGGGTCGGCGTCGGTCTGGATGAGGATACCGCGATCGGCGCCGATCGCCAGGGCGGTGCGGATGGTCTCCTGGGCTTGGATCGGGCCGATGGAAACCGCGACGATCTCCTCGACCAGGCCCTTCTCCTTGAGACGAACCGCCTCCTCGACGGCGATCTCGCAGAAGGGATTCATCGACATCTTGACGTTGGCGAGGTCGACGCCCGTCTGGTCGGTCTTGACCCTCGCCTTGACGTTGGAATCGATCGCCCGCTTGACCGGAACCAGAACCTTCATCGCCCTCACCATTTTCCTCCGCGGAAGTGGGCAATAACGTCTTGCGCGCTCAATGCAAGGCTGCGGCATAGGGCTGGTTTGGCGCAAGCCGCCTGATAGAAGGCGCCGCCATGACCCGTTGGTTCACCGCCGCGCAACTGACCGCCCTGGCCATCTTCGTCGCCGCCGTCCTGGCGACGTTCGCCTATGAAATGATCTTTGTCTGGCCCGCTCAGCGGTGCGAAGCCGGCGGCGACTGGTGGGATGCGCGGGACCTGCAATGCCTGACCCCCGTTCCGATCGCCCGGTTCACCAGCCGGGGCCTCAGCCTGAGCGGCCCGCCAGCGACGAATCAGCGGGTGGCGCCGGGCGTCCAGAGAACATCGCCGCGACCCTGATCATTGGCGAAACGCGCCGCGACGAACAGCAGGTCGGAAAGCCGGTTCAGATAGCGCAGCGCTTGGCCGTGGGTCCCGCCGCCCTCCTCCGCCGCGAAGGCGACCGCCGCGCGCTCCGCCCGCCGGCAGACGGTCCGCGCGAGGTGCAGACCGGCCGACGCCGCCGAGCCGCCCGGCAGCACGAAGGAGGTCAGCGCCGAGAGGTCGGCGTTGAGAACATCGATTTCGCTTTCGAGCCGCTCCACCTGCACGGCCGTGATCCGCAGAGCGCCGGGTCCCCCGCTCCGTTCGGGCGTAGCGAGGTCGGCGCCGAGATCGAAGAGGTCGTTCTGCACACGGGCGAGGATCGGATCGAGCGCCGCGTCGGCGCCGGTGTGCTGGCGAGCCAGACCGATGCAGCTGTTGGTCTCGTCGACGCCGCCATAGGCCTCGACCCGGCGGCTGGCTTTGCTGACCTGTTCGCCGCTGGCGAGCCGGGTCTGACCGGCGTCGCCGGTGCGGGTGTAGATCTTGTTGAGGATGACCACGGCGAGGGCTTTCAGTGCACGTGGCTGCGCCAGAAGAACGCGGCCACCAGGACGAGGATGGCGCAGAACTGGAGGACCACGCGAAGGCGCATCAGCCTGTTCGACCAGGATCGCCCGAAGTCCCCCCCCCGGAAGAGGGCGTAGATGCCGAAGCCCAGGGTCACTGCCACGGCGGCGAGGGCGACGGGCAGCAGAATGTCGAAAACATCGCGCATGGGCCGACACTAGTCGCCGACCCACGCGCGGCAAAGGCCATTGCTTCACGACGCAGCGCGCGCCTATGGGATCGCCACCATCCGGGAACACGCCATGATCGTCGTCCACCACCTGAACAACTCGCGGTCCCAGCGCATCCTCTGGCTGCTGGAGGAACTGGGGCTGCCCTACGAGATCAAATTCTACCAACGTGATGCGACCACCAACCTGGCGCCGCCGGAGCTGAAAGCGGTTCATCCGCTGGGCAAGTCGCCGGTGATCACCGATGGGAAGGTGACCATCGCCGAATCCGGGGCCATCGTGGACTACATCCTGCGCAAGTACGGCAATCGCCGCCTGGCGCCGGCGCCGGATGCGCCCGACTACGAGACCTATCTCGAATGGCTGCACTATGCCGAAGGCTCGGCGATGCTGCCGCTGATGCTGCTTCTCTACACCCTGCGCCTGGGCGAGGCCGCGGCGCCGCTGAAGGACCGCATCGACAGCGAAATCGCCAATCACCTGGGCTATGTGAACACCGCGCTGGAGGGACGCGACTACCTGCTCGCGAGCGGCTTCACCGGCGCCGACATCCAGATGAGCTTCGTCGGCGAGGTCGGCCGCGCCTTCGGCCGGCTCGCGTCTCTGCCCAACATCGCCTCCTGGGTCGACCGGCTGCATGGACGCCCGGCGTTCAAGGCGGCGCTCGAGAAGGGCGGGGCCTACAACCTGGCGTGAGGATGCGGCGTCGCGGCCATTGTGACGCATTTGACACAACCCGTGGCCAAGAGCGCCCACCCCGCTAGGCGGCTCGGCGCCGATGTGGCATGGGTTGGATGGCCACGCAGAAGCCATCAATGGGGGCTCGCTCAAAAGCTTTCGACTCCGTCCGGCGCCGGGGAGGGCATGTGCCCGTGGCGCGGCGCAGACGTTGGCTTAAGCAACGCTCCAACAGAGTTGAATGTAAGCGCAAATCTTAACCTCGTCCGACGAACGGACCAGGCTTCACGCAAGAAATCGGGGATTCTGACATGAAACTTCTTCTCGCGGGCGCCAGCCTGCTTCCTCTGCTCGCCATCGGCGGCATGGCCCATGCCGCGGACGCGACTGACACCAGCGCCGCTTCGGTGAGCGAGGTGATCGTCACCGGCACGCGCGTGACCGGCGTCAAGGCCGCCGACAGCGCCGCGCCGATCCAGGTCGTCGGCTCTTCGGCCCTCACCCGTGTGGGCTCGCCGAACCTGATGCAGGCCCTTTCGGACAACCTGCCCTCGTTCAACGCGGCCCAATACGGCGCCGATACGGCCCAGCTCACCCTTTCGGCGGCCCTTCGCGGCCTCAGCCCCAACGACACCCTGGTCCTGGTGAACGGCAAGCGCCGCCACACCACCGGCAACCTGGCGGTCGACGCCGGCAGCCCCTACACCGGGTCGGCGACCACGGACCTGAGCTTCATCCCGGTCGGCGCGATCGACCACATCGAAGTGCTGCAGGACGGCGCGGCGGCCCAGTACGGCTCCGACGCGATCGCCGGAGTGGTCAACATCATCCTCAAGAGCGCCGACCACGGCGGCTCGATCACGGCGACCGGCGGCCAGTACTATCAGGGCGACGGCGCCACCGGCGCCTGGTCGCTCAACCTCGGCGCCCCGATCGGGCCGAAGGGCTTCATCAACGCCACGGTCGAGGAAAAATACCATAGCTTCAGCCAGGACGGCACCTGCGACGCGCGGCTTTACGATACGAGCTGCACCCTGCTTCCCACCCTGAATGCGATTGACGCCGCTGGGACTCCCGGCGCGAAAGACGCCCCCCGGGTCAACCACATCTACGGCGACCCGCAGTACAATACCTACGACGGCATGTATAACGCGGGCTACGACCTCGGCGGCGGCATGGAACTCTACAGCTTCGGCAGCTACGGCCACCGCATCGCCCAGGGTTATGAGAACTTCCGCGTTCCAAGCAAGGTGACGGCGGTGAATTCGACGGGAACCCTGGAAGTGCCGTTCCCCAACGGCTTCAACCCCCGGGAGGCCCTGCGCGAAGACGATTTCTCGGTGACCGGCGGTATCAAGGGCGAAGCTTCCGATTGGCGCTGGGATTTGTCGACCACCTATGGCCGCGACAAGGACGGCATCTACACGATCGACTCGGCCAATCCGGGGCTCTACGCCATTCTGCAGGCGGCCTCGCCGACCCTGGTCACCCCGCAGAGCAACTTCTACGACGGGGCGTTCACCAATTCCGAGTGGACCAACACCCTCGACATCAGCCACGACTTCAACGTCGGCATGGCCTCGCCGCTCAACTTCGCCTTCGGCGGCGAGATCCGCAAGGACACCTTCGCCATCACCCAGGGAGAGCCGAACTCCTACGCGGACGGCGGGTCGCAGTCCTACGTGGGCTTCCAGCCTACCGACGAAGGTTCACACTCGCGCACCAACTATGCGGGCTACGTCGACTTCGCGGTCAACCCCATCACCGGCCTGCACGTCGATCTCGCCGGGCGATATGAGCACTACACCGACTTCGGCGACACCGAGGTCGGCAAGCTCACCGCGCGGTACGACTTCAATCCGGCGTTCGCCATCCGCGGCACGGTCAGCACCGGCTTCCGGGCCCCGACCCTGGCCGAGGAATACTACTCCGCAACCAACGTCTCGCCGAGCTTCGCCTTCATTCAGATTCCGGCCGACTCGGCGGCGGCGACCGTGGCCGGCTTCGCGCCCCTGAAGCCGGAGAAGTCGGACAACTACAGCGTCGGCTTCGTCGCCCATCCGATGGACCGGATGCAGATCACTTTCGACGCCTATGAGATCGACGTCCGCGACCGGATCATCAACAGCAGCGCGATCATCGGCATAAGCGGCCCGACGATTGTCTCGCAGGCTGTTCTCAACGCGATCGCCGCCCACCATTCAGTGGTCCCCCCTGGCGTGACCTATGTCGGCATCCAGGTCTTCAACAACGGCGCCAACACCCGCACGCGCGGCCTCGAACTGACCGTGAACTATGCGTCCGATTTTGGCGACCTGGGGCATGTCGATTGGACCGCCGGCTTCAACTACAACCAGACCGACATCACCAAGCTGAACCCGCTGCCGGCTGACGTGATCAATGTGGCGACCGGCCAGACCTCGCTGCTCGGTCCGAACGCCCTCACCGGCCTGATCAACTCCACGCCGAAGGAGAAGGTCGTTCTGGACGCCAACTGGACGCTGGGCAGGTGGGCCGTGAACCTGCGCGACACCATCTATGGTCCGGTCTCCAATATCGTCAGCCTAAATCAGACAGGCAACGGGTCGGCGACCGTCCCCGCCACTACGCTGCGCATGCCGGTGACGAGCATCACCGATCTGGATGTCTCCTACAAGGTCACTTCGGCTCTCAAGCTCGAGGTTGGGGCGAACAACCTGTTCGACAAGCGGGCGCCCAGCGTGCCGGCGGTCAACAACGGCGGCCACATGCAGCCCGCCGACGGCAACAACGTGTTCGGCGAGCCCTATCAGTTCTCGCCGTTCAACATCAACGGCGGCTACTACTACGGTCGCGTCACCTACAGCTTCTAGGACGCCATACTGGCGGGCCGGGCTCAGTCCCGGTCGGCCTTGGGGCTTTGTTCCCTTCTCCCCACGTGGGAGAAGGGCTTTTTTTTGGAATTTCGGCGGGCGGCAAACCCCATGCTGACACACCGTCTGGCCACCGAAGCCGACCTACCGCCCCTGCGGGCCCTGATGACCCTGGCAATCGATGAACTGCAGCGCGGATTCCTCGACCCGGCCCAGATCGCCGCCAGCCACGCGAGCATGGGCCTGGACAGCCAGCTGGTCGCCGACCGGACCTATTTCATGGTCGAGGATGACGGCGCTCTGGCGGGATGCGGCGGATGGAGTCGGCGCGCCACTCTGCACGGGGGCGACCACAGCACGGCGTTGCGGAATGACGCCCTTCTCGATCCGGCCCGCGACGCGGCCCGAATTCGGGCGATGTACACCCACCCCGACTTCACCCGCCGGGGCGTGGGCCGCCTGATCCTCGGTCTTGGCGAAGCGGCGGCCAAGGCCGAAGGCTTCACCCGTGTCCAGCTCATGGCCACGCTGGCGGGAGAGCCCCTGTACCGGGCCTGCGGCTATCTCGAGATCGAACGAACCTCCGACGGGCCGGCGGATGGCGTCCAGGTGCCGTTGGTCCGCATGGGCAAGGTGTTGTGAAATCACAGATCAGCCTCGGCGAAGCGATCAATGAGGCCGCGGCCCTGCTCGCCACCGAGCCCGGGCGCGCGCAGAGCCGGGCCGAGGCGATACTGAAGGCCGCCCCCAGCGATCCCCGCGCAATGCTCATTCTGGCCTCGGCCCAAAGGCGACAGGGCGCCGCCCGGGAGGCGTACGCCTTGCTGGCCCCGCTCGCCAAGGCCTATCCGCGCGCGGCGCGCACCCAGTACGAACTGGGTCTCGTGCTGGGCGATCTTGGCGAGACCACCGGGGCCATCGCGGCGCTGCGGCAGGCGGTCAGGCTCAATCACGACCTGCCGGAAGCCTGGCGCGCGCTCGGCGACCATCTGTTCGCGGCGGGCGATGTGACCGGCGCGGAGAACGCCTACGCCGAACATGACCGCACCTTGATCGACGACCCGGCTCTTCGTCCCGCCGCCGATGACCTGTTCATGGGAAGACTGGTCGAGGCCGAGACGCGACTGCTGGCCCATCTCAAGGCGCATCCCGACGATTTGGGGGCGGCGCATCTGTTGGCCGAAGCATTCCTACGCCAGGATCGACTGGACGAAGCGGAATCCCTGTTCGCCTATGTCCTCGAACGTGAGCCCGGCCAGAGCGCCACCCGTTTCAACTACGCCAGGTCCCTGTTCAGGCGTCAGGCCGCCGCCGAGGCGCTTGGCCAGATGCAGCGCCTTCTGGCGATGGATCCGAACAATTCCGCCTACCGCAACCTGACAGCCGCCTGCCTCGCCCTCGCAGGCCGACACGACGAAGCGCTGGTCCTCTATCAGGGTCTCCTGTCGGATTTTCCGCACGACCCCAGGATATGGTTGAACAATGGGCATGCCCTGCGCACCACCCATCGCCTTGACGACGCCGTGGCGGCGTACAAGCGCGCCATCGAACTCGCGCCGCAGTTTGGCGAAGCCTACTCGAGCCTCGCTGATCTGAAGACCGTGCCGCTGACGGCCCGCGACGAAGCCGCCATGACGGCGCAACTGCGGCGGGCGGACATTGAGGACAACGACCGGCTTCACCTCCACTACGCCCTGGGCAAAGCGTTCGAGGATCGCGGCGCGCACGAGGGCGCGTTCAGCCATTACGCCACGGGCGCCAAGATCCGCCGAGAGCGCTTGGTGTACGATGCGGATGCCGCCACCGCGCTGATGGAGCGGCATGAGGCGCTGTTCACTAAGGCGTTTTTTGAAGCCCGGACCGAAGGTGGATCGACCTCTGATGCGCCGATCTTCATCGTCGGCTTGCCCAGATCCGGTTCGACATTGATCGAACAGATCCTCGCGAGCCATTCCGCCGTCGAGGGCACCATGGAATTGCCGGACGTGGGCGTCATTGCCGGAAGCCTGCGCGGCATGAAGCCGGAGGGCCTTCCCGCCCGCCGGTACCCCGAAGCGAGCGCCGAGCTCGACGCGGTCGCGCGGACGATGTGGGGAGACCGCTACATCGAACGCACCCGCGTTCACCGCCTGCTGGATCGTCGGTTCTTCATCGACAAAATGCCCAACAATTTCCAGCACATCGGCCTGATCCAGCTGATTCTGCCGAGGGCGAAGATCATCGATGCGCGGCGCCATCCCATGGCCGCCTGTTTTTCGGCCTTCAAACAGCACTTTGCTCAAGGGCAGGCGTTCTCCTATGACCTCGCCGAACTCGGCCGCTACTATCGCGACTATGTGGAGCTGATGGCGCGCTACGACAGCGTGCTGCCGGGACGCGTACATCGGGTGATCTATGAAGATCTGGTGGAGGATACCGCGGGTGAGATTGGCCGCCTGCTGGACTATTGCGGCCTGCCGTTCGAGGCCGCGTGCCTGAACTTTCACGAGACCCGACGCGCCGTCCGCACCGTCAGCTCCGAGCAGGTGCGCCGGCCGATCTTCCGCGAGGGCCTCGAGCAATGGCGGAACTACGAGGCTTGGCTCGGCCCGCTCGCGGAGGCCCTGGGACCGGCGTTGGAGGACTGGAGGGGAGCGCCTACTCCTCCCAGCCATCCAGGAAATCGAACACCGCCGCCTTGAACAGGGCGTGGGGGATCGCGGAGAAATGGTCGCAGGCCGGCAGGCTCACGGCCTTCGCGCCTGGGATCGCGGCGGCGAGCGCGTACGGATCGCCGGCGATCTCGTCGAGGTCGCCGGCGATGACGACCACCGGCATGGCGAGCCTGCCCACGTCTTGCGTCCCACCGCCGCTCCCCGCCTCGCTGCACGCGGCCAGCGCCAGGCGATCCTCGCCCTGGTTCTCGGCGAACTGACGGAAACCCTTCAGAATCGGATCGGTGATCGCCGTGGCGTCCTCGGCGCGCATGGCCGCCGCCAAGGTCATCGTGGATGAGGAGAGGGTTTCCTGGCCGAGCATGCGGGCGCCGACGCCGCCGAGGATCAGATTGGCGATCCGGCCCGGCTCCTCGATCGCCGCCGCCGCGCCAAGGTGCGCGCCCAGCGAATAGCCCATCAACTCGATCTTCCCCAGCTTCAGATGATCCATCAGCCTCAGGAGGTCATCGGCCATGTCGGCCCTGCCGTAGGCGGCCGGATCGTGCGGCTTGTCGCTCGCCCCATGGCCACGCAGATCCGGAGCCACGACGCGATAGCCGCGGCGCTCGAATGCGGCGTACCAGCCCAGCCGCTTCCAGTTTTCGGCCCGGTTGGTGGCGAAGCCGTGCGCCAGGACCACCGTCCCGTTCAGGTTCCCGGCCGGCCGGATGTCGTCATAGGCCAACGTCAGCCC
>Ga0182024_10026708_pt1 | contig 10132 bp, 8 predicted proteins | sample P32metaG_FD_120480 | JGI IMG/M metagenome (GOLD analysis project Ga0182024, IMG submission 120480) | Permafrost microbial communities from Stordalen Mire, Sweden - P3-2 metaG (Illumina Assembly) | ecosystem: Environmental > Terrestrial > Soil > Wetlands > Permafrost | place: Sweden: Stordalen...
AATGATCTGCTCTTCTGTGAACCGCCCCTTCTTCATTTCAGAATCTCCTTTCGTCGCTTCTTCTACTGCGCCGACCTGAAGATCCTCAAGTGTAACTGGTCTAAATTATCGAGAGCAGGTCAAACCAGGCCGCTGCCGTCATTCGAAACCACGTCATCAGGATATGGCGCGCTGAACATGGGAAGAAACCCACTGCCGCCGAGATCATCTCGCTCGTGCGTCTCCTTCATGTGCAGGTCCTCGACGTGGACCGCGGCGGCGATCACGAACGTGAGGCCAAACAACTGCTGCGCCGCAGCGTTCTTGTTACTCCCGCCGACGCGACCAAGTGTTGGAATACACTCCTGACCGAGGTTGGCGGATTCGCAACTGCGGGTCAAAGTGCCGACCGCTCCGCGCTCCTGCAAGCTCTCGCCCGTGCCGGCATCGAGGTGAAAGCGCCGCGCATCTTTCAACGCGATATCGACCGCCTAAAAGACCTGACGGCCTCGACTCTAAAAGGACTTGAGGAATATTCACGGATTGAAGTTGGCGGACATCGCATCACCATTCAGCGGCCGGTGGCGAACGAGTTCGAAGCTGGCGTGGCCGGTGGTCACTTGCTCGTCCTTGGCCTCCCGGGCGCCGGAAAATCGGGGGCTCTTTACGAGCTGGCCCGTACGCTTCAGAAGAAGAGCGATGTCGTTCTGCTTGCCGTCGATCAAATCGCGGCCGCCAGCCTGGGCGCCTTGCGCAACGAACTGGACCTCAAACATGATTTTCTGACGGTTCTCGAGTCCTGGACCGGCCGCGGTCCCGGGCTATATGGTCATCGACGCCCTCGATGCCGCCCGCAGCGATGGTGCCATCAAAACGCTCCAGTCCCTGATCCGCGCCATCCTGTCGAGCGGCGGCCGATGGCATGTCGTGGCTTCCGTCCGCAAATTCGATCTCCGTTACAACTCGACTTTGCGCGGGCTTTTTCATGGCTCTCCCCCCCGTGCCGCGTACGCCGACCCCGAGTTTCTTTCCGTTCGTCATATCAGCATCCCCGCGCTCACACCAGGCGAGCTGTCGCAATTGCAAGCGCAGTCGCCCGCATTGGGATCTCTTGTATCGAGCGCGTCCCTGGCGTTGCAAGAACTTCTTAACCTGCCCTTCAATCTTCGGTTGCTCGCCGAATTACTCGATGTCGGCCTCACGCCGGCCGAGCTTGAGCCGGTCCGGACCCAGATCGAACTTCTGGATCGATATTGGCAGGAACGCATCCACGGTCACGACGATCATGGCGAGGCCCGCGAACACGTCCTGCGGCGCGTAACATCCGCTATGATTGCGCGACGGTCCTTGCGGATCGCGAAGACTGTCGCCCTCGGAAACGAAGCCGCCTCGGGTCCGTTCCTTCGCGCGCTGCTTCGGTCACATGTGCTGGCCGAATGGACCACGCAAAGCGGGGCTTCGCGCTCAGACTTTATTACTTTCCCGCACCACCTCCTATTCGACTACGCCGGCGCGCGACTCTATGTACCGCCTGAACCGGACGAACTCGTTGAGCTGCTCTCCAAAGAGGCTGATCTCCTGATCGCCATTCGCCCAAGTCTGGAACTTCATTACCAACGCCTCTGGCATCACGATCAGGCTTCGTTTTGGGATCTCACATTCCGCCTCGTCGATTCCAGCGTTAACGAGGTGGGGAAGCTGCTCGGTCCCAGCGTCGCCGCTATCCATGCTGTTCAGAGCGCCCAGACCGCGCCCTTGCTCGACGCGCTGATTGATTCCGCGCGGCAAGCGGCCGGCCTTGCGGTTCTCAAACACATCCTTGCTACCTTGTTGATGCAAGGGACGATCGACACACCCTGGATTGAATGCCTGGCGGCCGCCACCGAGAACCTTGAGGCGCCTGTCGCTTTTGCGATCCGTCCCTATCTCGTGTTCCTGAGCGAGCGGGTCACGCAGTTGAGTCCGGCTGACGCCGGATATCTTGGCATCCTGGCCCGCCGCCTGCTCGCGTTCGCGCTGACCGCGCAGGAAAATACGCGTGGCTCGCCACCGGCGGCATTATCAGCGTCGCGGGCACGGCCCACACCGATATCGCCGCATCGATCGAGGTCCTTCGTGGCTGCATTGCGCCTGCTCACCTGACCCAATACGGCTACCTAACTTTCCCGACGCTGGCGAGGCAGGCCGGTCTTCTGGCCTCAGCCGATCCCGCCTTCGTCGGGGATCTCTACATCGCGGGTTTCGCGCATCACGATGAGAGCGACGAGAAGACTTCGATGAACGACAGCCAGATCTTCTCGATGGGGTCTAACAGAAAACAGGATTACGGGATGGGGCTGTACCAACTTGCGGAGTATTTTCCGCACTTTCTCGATCAGGCGCCACGGATTGCCATTGACGTGGTGCTGAAAATCACCGACCGGTTTGTCGGAGCCGAGCATCCTAGCAGCGATCCGCCCGTCCCAGTACGGCTTGATGACATTGAGACAAGCCTCTTGCCGGATTACAGTTCCATCTGGGGCCGCGGCGTTGCTAATCACCATGACGAACCTTTCAGGATGCTGCAGGCCTTCCAGGCGTACTTCGAGAAACTTGACGACGAAACGCAGATTCGCGAAATCGTGAAGATGATTGCATCCTCTCGACCGCCAGCGCTTGTCTGGCGCAGTCTGCTGTCGGCTGGCAGCAGACAACCCGCAACGGTCGGCCGCGTCATCCGTTCGCTGGCCTGGGACCACTCGATCCTCACGGAACGGGATACAACCGAACTCGCCGGGACATTCCTCACGACCATCTTCCCGATATTGACGCCGCAGGAGCGCGCCCGCGTCGAAGGGTCCATCCTGAATATTCCGCACACAGTACCGCCCGACAAGGTGGCGGTTGCGAACAGGTACCGTGATCGCCTTTTCGGATGCCTCGACGCGTCCCTCCTTGTGACGCCGGAAGGCCACGCGCATTCGGTAGCGTTGCAGGCGGCGGGTGGTGCTCCGATCAATCGAACGGAGCCTCGATTCGAGTTCGGCGCGGTGCCGTTTACCCCGGAGGATTTTCTCCGGGATCAGGGTGTGCCCGTTGATGATCCCGAACACCAAAGAATCCATGCTCTTATAAAGCCTCTTCAAGCCTTCACGATCGAATTTCTCAATGGCGGGCCTCCGGCCGAGCGAATAAAGACCACGCTGCCGGCCATCCGCGCGCTTGAAGCGGAAATGCCCGCAATCCTGAGGCTCCATGCCGAGCTCGGACAGCAGGCCGTCGCCGCGCTGCTGCAAGCCGTCGATGCTGTTCTCCGGGGCAAGGGCTATGTTTGGGACAGCGCCACGATCGAATTCGTCAAAGCGATTCTTCTCCGCTACGTCACCGAGCCGAGCCCCGCTTCGGGCCCCGAATCTGCCAGACAAGAGGAATCGACGAAAGAGGACCGCCGCAACCGTGCGCTCCGCGTCGAAGCCGCGAAGGGCCTCATGAGCCTCGCGGGCGTCAGTGCGGGACTGGCGGACAAGCTCCGTCCGGCAATCCTCAAGCTCGCCGGCGATCCCGACGACGAGATCCGTTTTGAGTTCATGAATAGGCTGATGTTCCTGTTCAAGACCGCGCCAGATCTCATGTGGGAGCTTCTCAAACGGCTAGCGGACGAGGAACAGAAAGGGAATGTCCTAAGAGTTGGCGTCTCATCGATGCAGCGCATCGCCTGGTTTGACCCCGCGCGAATCGCCACTCTCGCAGAAAAGATCTTCGTACGGCTACCGGCCGACGACGAGGATACCGAGGACGCTCGCTTTGGGTGCAGCGACATCTTCGCCGGTCTCGCCGTTCACCAGAACGACGCCGGAAGTCTCAAGATGCTCGACGTCATGATCGGGGAACCGACGACATACGGTCGCGAGTTGCGCCACATCATCTTCGGACTGAGCGGGTTCCTGCATGACAAGAAGACTGAGGTCCGGGCAGCCGCCTTCGCCCTGCTGGGACGCATTCTCGATGCCTACATCGCAGCCAAGAACGCTCTCGACGCGCGCTTCGCCGCCGCACCCGATCAGTGGCAAACGTCGGACCGGGAGTTGTACGGCGAGGTTCTCAAGGGCATTGATGAGGTCGCGACGCGGATTCAGCTGACGTCGGGCGCGTTCAGTCACGGCAACGCCCAGGCCCCGGCCCCGGACGGTGCTTTCTTCAAACAAGCAATGCCGTTACTGAAAGCTCTCGCCTCCATGGCGCATCCGCACACCGCGCACGCTGTAAACGAAACCTTGGCTTTTTTCGTCCCACTGGACCCCGCTGGCGTCCTTCTGCTCATCGCACAATCCGTCAAAGCCAGTGCGGTCAACAATTATCAATACGACCCGCTCGCCGAGGAACTGATTGTGAAGACGGTCGAGCGATATTTGGCCGAGTTCAGGCCGCTCCTCCGCGGACATCCTGAATGCCACGTCGCACTCATGGAGATTCTGGATATATTTGTCCGGGTGGGCTGGCCTCAAGCCCACCAATTGACGTATCGTCTGGGCGATATCTACCGATAATCGCCGGGGCACCCTGGCGTTGACCTGACGCAACAAATACTCGTGCCTAACGTCGGCCGAGTCCGCAGTCCGTCTCTACGAAAGCTCCACCTGGCCGTTCTGGGCGGATGAGGCGCAAACAGGACTGTGCGTGGTCTCGATGGTGTGCATGATCGACTCATGGCGATGGAGGCCACGTGTCATGAAGCAAAAGCAGCGACGCAATGCGAGAGGGAAACCCGCCAGATCGGTCCTGCGGTTACCTGACCTTGAAGTCGCGAAGTCCGCCCTGCTCAGCAGTCTGTCGTGCCCAGATGCCCAGCGAGGCTATCGCCACGCCATCGACAAATTCGTGGACTGGTATTGCTCTGAGCCACGGCTATCAGCAAGACGGTCGTCGCTCGCTATCGGATGCACCTTAAGTCGCGGCATCTCGCCCCTGGCACGATCAAACTTCGGTTAGGGGCGGTTCGTCGTCTGGCGTACGAAGCCGCAGACTGTGGCCTCCTTAGCGCTGATTTAGCGGCTGGAATTAGGTGCGTCAAAGGCGTTAAGAAACTGGGCGTCAAGCTCGGCAACTGGCTAACGCCCGAGGAAGGGGCTGCGCTCTGGCAGGCTCCTGACAGGGAGCGTCTCAAGGGCAAGCGGGACCGAGCGCTGCTTTCCCTCCTGCTTGCGTGTGGGCTCCGTCGCCACGAGGTAGCCAAGCTGAAGCTTGATCACCTCCAACAGCGGGAGGGACATTGGGCGATCGTAGACCTGAACGGCAAAGGCGGTCACGTCCGGATCGTCCCGGTTCCGGACTGGGTCTATTGCGAAGTCAGCCCGTGGATCGAGGCTGCAGGAATCAAAACGGGGAAGGTGTTGCGCCGCGTGAGCAGCGCTGGCAAGCCTTGGGGAGACGGGCTGACAGAGAAGCTTGCCTGGCACGTCGTTAAGGAGTTCGCTACGAAGACTGGAGTGAGCACCCTCGCGCCTCACGACCTTCGCAGGACCTGTGCCCGACTCTGCCGCGCCGCCGGTGGTGAACTGGAACAGATCCAATTCCTCCTGGGGCACATGTCGGTGCAAACGACAGAGCGCTATCTCGGATGTCTCAGCGGATCGCTTCCGCCGTGAACGACAAGATCGGCATCGAGCCTGCACCTTGAACTCTGCTACTGAAAGGGTTGCCGATAATTCACTCGGACGCCGGCCACCCCCCGGCAACCGTCGTCGTTAATCCCTCCCAAAGGATTCGGCATAGGTAATCTGATTCAACCAGCAAGGGGATTTTAACGATGGTTAATTCGATGGTGAGATAATGCGAAAGCGGCACTCCTATGGCACAGATCGAGACGCCCCCTCCTTCGGGAGATGTTATCAAGAGCCTCAGCAAATTCATCGATGTGTCTGGTGCTTGGCATGACAAGAATGCTCGGGACAAAGGCGGAATGCTTAGCGATCTTTGGTATCGGGGAGTCAACGAGGGCTTCCGGATACAGGCTCCGCGGGTATACCGTGAAAAGTTCACGAAACGTGCGGACTCGTTGAAGGTCAAAGGTGATCCGGAGGACAAGCGGCTGCATCTCGAACGCGTCATGATCTCTCAGTTCAAGACTGCCGGGACACCATTCCTCTCGGGATTTGATGACGCTCAGATTTACATGACCGCGCAGCATTACGGGATGCCCACACGGCTGCTTGACTGGTCCACCAACCCGCTTGCTGCCCTGTTTTTTGCCTGTGAAGACAACTTTGATAAAGATGGCTTTGTGTATGCAATGGATGCCGGCCTGATCATTCCCGATAAAGCTCTGCGAGGGGATGGGATTCCAGTGCACAGAGCGGTGATGACAACCCGACACCCATATGTACAGAAAGCTATCGCCTTCTCTTTTTGGGCAGATATCGAGAAGAAATGGACACCGTATGTGCTTCCAGTCCGACCGGATTCCATGCCCGGAAGGATCGGACAGCAAAGTTCCTGTTTCACGTTTCATATGCACCGGGCGGCAGCGGTTACGAACCCCACGTGCATCACCATCAAGATCGATAAGGGGACTAAGAAGTCAATTCTGGACGAACTGCATCGAGTAAATATTAATCAGTTCACGACCTATTACGACCTCGATCATCTCTCAAAGGAGATGATTCGCGGGTGGGGATGCGGTTAAGCCCGGCCTCTCGGTCGCTCCCGCTACCTTCGAACGGAAAGCCGGTTTGCGTATTCGGCGACAAGAATTGCCGAATAGAACGAACCTTCCGATCCGCCGAATTATCGCTCAGCGTGCTTCGGTCGGTTGACGCGCCACCCGTAGAAAGCCATCGGACTCGTTCCCGGGCCTTTGTTCGTCATGCCGACGATCCGCCCAAAGGAGCCAAAACGTCGGATTTATCGAAAGCGGAGTTCGGCCACAACGGGACTGGGGGAAGGACCCGATCCCCTAACATACGGAGGTCGTATTCGGTTATTCTGAACAGACAACAAGCATGTTCCGATGCCTGAAATGCGGATGTTCTCGAACGGAGGCCAGAGGTTTTTTGTCATTCGTCCTCTGCGGTGCTGCATGCGGCCTCCGAACAGAGCAATGCTACGTCACCGACGACACAAAAGCCAAATTGCTGGCCCACGCTGTGGAGTTGAACGATTTCGGGCTAACTCTTGAAGAGCAGCGTTCGCTGCAAAAAGATGCGAAAACCATAATAGCAGCCGTAGCACTGGCGATACAGATAGGGCGTGAACTACAGCCGGGCGGGCGTATTGCGAAAGCTGATTCTGTACCTACACGAATTGGCGATCTCAAGGGATGAAATTCTACGGCTGCGATTGACTGAGCCAGAAGAAGTAGACCACATACTCGACACGGCGTTCAACTTCACGGATTTTGCGCGGACCATCTATGTTGACCCGAACAGGCCTGCGGCTGGCGAAGAAGAACCATATGTGCTACCCGCGCTGTACGGGGGAGAGCTGGCCGAAGGGAAAGACAAGTTTGAAGCTTTTGTTGTATTCCAAAACCCCTTATTTCCGTTCACAAAGGAGCAATGGAATACTCAATCGCAATGCACAACTCCGGAAGAGGCGATCAAAAGGCATCGGAAAGTCTTCTTCCGGTGGCTCGCCGGCAAAGACGCGGAACTAGGCGAGCTATTTCGCCTCCTCGCAGATAATCCCTCAACTGCCGAAGACTTCTTCCGGCGTGTTTACGTCACCGACATTTGGAAGGACGCAAAGAATACGGATGAGGTGAACATCAAGAAGAAACATCGCCCCTATGGAAACTACTGGCGATCAAAGCTTAAGATCGAGATTACGGCGGTTGCCACTGAGCGCATGATATTCGTCGGCAAGGAAGCGCGCTGGGGCTACCAGCACGTCCCGCAAGGCACGCGTGCTCGCTGTACTGTTTTCCCTACGTGGGGGCCAAACAGGAAAATCTTCGCGGCAGAAGTCCGGCAAATCATCGCAGATATTCGCGCTGGTACGTTTTAGCATCACCGGGCACAGGCCCATTGTGAACCACGATCTCGGCGGCCCCTTTCTCAGCCGCACGAGGCGTCCGGCAGATGGCCTTGCTCATGTCCGATAAAATCGGTTATCAGACGCGATGTTGACTAAGCTCGGATGCTCCGTCCGTATAACGCGCTACTCGTACGGTTGGTCTGGGGACGACTGGCTTCGACCTCGGTACGCGGTGCCGACAATGCGCTCGAAGAGCAATTAACCGCGGGCCAAGTAGCCTCCCGCTGTGATCACACCTTACAGGTGAAGATGCGGACTTCCGGTCCGGCCAAATTCCGGACGTCGCCCAAACAGACCGGAGTGCGGAGGAACCTCTCTGGCAAGCCCCCTACCAGTGCCCTATCCGATCCAATGCGGCGTCGTCCTTAACTGAACTACGTTACTCCACTACAGGGAGCAACACCGCGCTGGCCTCTGCCGCCGAACGCATGATCGTTTGCGTCGCCTTCGCGTAATCCGCCGGCTTGGCATTAAAGACGTTGTCGACGAACGTCTGCGGATTCCGATCGTACAGCGGAAACCAGCTGGATTGGATCTGCACCATGATCTTATGCCCCGGTTCGAACACATGATTAACGGTCGGCAGCGTGAACTTGTACTCCTCGGTCTTTCCTGCCGGAATCATCGAGGGACGACTGAAACTTTCCCGATACCGGCCTCGGAAAATATCCATGGCGATCGCCAGTTGGTACCCGCCCATCTCCGGTTGGCTGGGAACCTCGTCGGGAAACACGTCGATCAGCTTCACAACCCAATCTACGTCAGTACCCGTGGTTTGGGCGAGCAGATCTGCGATCGGCGCACCGCTTACGCGTACTGGCGACGTTAGCACGGGAGTCTGATACGCCAACACATCCGGCCGATCCGCCACGGATCGCTGATCCGCCACCAGCCACACCCTCCAGCGGTCCGCGTCGATTAGCCGCATCGGCCGGGGGATGTACGGGATTGGCTTGGCCGGATCGGAAACATAGGAATCCGACCCGCTGCCCTTAGGTTTCGAAAACCCGAGCTCGAAGCCTGCCTGCAAATACAGAGGTTTCAGAGGTGACGGACATCCTTTTTCGCACGCAAGGGGCCAGCTCCTCAACCGGTCCCAATGATTCTCCCCTGTGTTATAAATGAACACCGGTGGGGTCTCAACCTTGGGCGCGCCGTCTTTCAGATACTGATCGAAAAACGGCTTTAGTACGTCCCTCCGGAACTGCAAGGTCGTATCGCCATCCCATTTGAGCGGCCCCAAGTTGTAACCGTCCGCGTTCACTTGCGAATGCCGCCAGGGGCCCATCACCAGATAGTTATGATCCGCCTGGCCTTTATCCTTAAGTGCCAGATAGCTGTGGATTGCACCCCACATGTCCTCTTGATCCCACAATCCTTGCAGCCACATCGTCGGAACCTTCGGCGGCTTCTCCGCAATCAACTTGTCGAGGGCCTGGCCCTGCCAGAATAGGTCGTAGGCCGGATGCTCCGTGATCTTGCGCGCCCACGGCAACTGATCCAATCCACGCGCCCCGCATGTAGTCTCCCGCCGAACCCGCCTGCCGGAACGCTTCATAATCATCTAACGCACCGCGCACCACCGGCGATCCTTCATCCTTCTTCGCCGTCTGTTCCGTGAAGTAATCCAGATTTGTCTGGCGGAACGCCCCGTAGTGGAACCAATCGTCGCCCATCCAACCATCGACCATGGGACTCTCTGGAGCCGCCACCTTCAACGCAGGGTGCGGACCCAGTAACGCCATTTGCACGGTAAATCCCTCATACGAAGAACCGATCATGCCGACCTTCCCATTCGACTCTGGTACATTGTTGACCAGCCAATCGACGGTGTCATAAGCATCGGTCACGTGGTCGGTTGCCGTGTCGTTCAGCGGCCCACGCACTGGACGCGTCATCAGGTACTCACCCTCGGACTTGTACTTGCCGCGGACATCCTGATACACCCGGATATAGCCGTCCTTGACAAACACTTCGTCCGACAACGGCAGCGTGGCCAGCATGTGCGGACTCTCGTTGCGGGAAGCCCGCTTCGAAGCGTTGTAGGGAGTCCGTGTTAGCACAATTGGCGCATTCCGCGCGCCCTTCGGCACCACGAGCACGGTATAGAGCTTTACGCCATCCCGCATCGGGATCATTACCT
>Ga0182024_10026709_pt1 | contig 10132 bp, 9 predicted proteins | sample P32metaG_FD_120480 | JGI IMG/M metagenome (GOLD analysis project Ga0182024, IMG submission 120480) | Permafrost microbial communities from Stordalen Mire, Sweden - P3-2 metaG (Illumina Assembly) | ecosystem: Environmental > Terrestrial > Soil > Wetlands > Permafrost | place: Sweden: Stordalen...
ACATCGGTGGCAAAGGGAAGCTCGTCGAGCTCGGCGGTCTGCATCAGCGGACGCGACGGGTTGTGCACGACTTTGCCGTCTTTGACGTAGCTGGCGTTGGCAATCTCTGAAACCGGCTTGCCCTGTGCGTACTCGACCACGGCGTGGTCGAATTCTCCGCGCACGACGAAATCAAGATCCGAGCTCGCCAGCAGGCTTTCTGCGGGCTTGATCTGCACCTGCGGCCCAACGAAACAGATCTTGGTGTCGGGCTTCTGTTCCTTCATGCCGCGAGCCATGCGCAGGTCGCTCAGAAAGCCGACCGTGGACGTGAAAAGCACCACGAATTCGTAATCCCGCGCGATCTGGACAACCTCAGCCGGCTTGATGTGATGGGGAGGGCCGTCGAGCAGGCGGCTGCCCGGGAGCATTCCGGCGGGATAGGCAAGCCAGACCGGATACCAGTACGACTCGATTTCGCGCGTGGCAGGCCAGCGGGAGCCCGCGCCACCGTCAAACTTCTCGAAACTTGGCGGATTCACAAGCAGAGTCTTCATTACAGACGACATGTACGATATCCCCCCAGAAGTGCGAATAGACTCCAGCCAGAACACTCATTCTACTGCATTTCGTAGATCAGCCCTAGCGCCGCTTTTTGGATAGGTTCTATTGAAAAACCTTAGCCAACTGACCTGTCGCCTGGAGCAGGGCAAGCTGGGCCTGCTGGCGGGCGAAATCAGCGTCTAGAAAGGCCACCCATTTGTCATTCTCGTCCAGGCGGGCCTTCTCGATGTCCTGCAAGGTGATGCGGTTCTGGTCAAATTTGGCCTGCTCCAACTGAAGCGTCTCCTGGGCGAGCTCGAGATCTAGCCGGGCCACTTCCCTGCTCGCCTCGAGCTCACGCACGCTGCGCGCCTTCTGCTGTACGTCGAAGCGAACCTGCTGCCGTTTGTTGCCAAGCATCAGTTCGGACTCGCTCAACTGGCTCTTGGCCAATGCGACATTCGCCCGAGTTTTCGCGGCGAAGAGCGGAATGGTGATCTGCACGCCGACATTGACGTTGTTCCGTTCGAATTTCTTGTAAAATTCGTCGTAATTGTTGAATTTGCTCAGCACGCTGTACTGCCCCACCAGATCCACGGTGGGAAAATAGCTCCAGCGCGCGCCCTTGAGGATCTGCTCGCGCGCGGCGCGCTCGTTTTCGGCCTCCGCGAGGCCACGGTCGTTCTGGATGGCCAGGCTCTCGATTTCGGCTTCCGATTGCGCGGTGGCAAGCTCGGCCGTAAACGAGGCGTCCTGGGGCGCTACTTCGATCGACTGCCCGTCGGGAACGCCGGTGAGATCGTGGAGTTGCGCATCGAGAAAGGCGTGGCGGTCTTCCGATTTCACCACTCGCTCGGCAATACGGGCCAGCGTCAATTGAGTGCGCGTCACCTCGATGGGGAGCTCCTGATCGGCCGCGACACGCTCGCGAATGGCTTCCAGAATCTTGGCGCCGCTGGCTTGTTCGCTGAGCATCAGTTCGAGCGAATGGCGGACCTTGGCCAATTCCAGGTAGGCGGTCGCCGTGCGCACGATGACGTCGTCGCGCACCCGGTCCAGCTCGAGTTTCTGATTTTTCGCGCGATCTTCGGCGGCGTGCTGCTCACCCTTCAGCAGGGGATCGAAAAGCGCCTGGGTGTAGTCCAATTGGAAGATGGAGGGTGCCTGGCCGCCGGGCAGCGACGGAAAGCCGTGAGTGTAGGCCACGCCAGCGCCGGTATACAGATTCGGCCGGAAAGCCGCGCGGTCCACGCCAACTTCACCCAGCGCCACGTTGTACTGGACCTGTGCGAGTTTGACGTCGCGACTGTTCTGTAAAGCGAGCGTCACGGCCTGGTGCAGCGTCAGGTTGTCGGTATCCTGTGCCCGCGCAGCTTTGGAGGCGGGAAACGCCCAGAACAGCGCGCAGAGCGCGACAATGCCGGCAAGCCGAGCGATGCGCCGGCGGCATTCGATGATTTGTATCGCGGGGCTATTCATGGCGAAGCGACTGGGTTGGCTCCAGACCGGCCGCCCGATTGGCGGGCAGATAGCCGAACACCAAGCCCGTCGAGCAGGATACTACGAACGCAATCACGACTGAGACCCAGGACACCGGAACGGTAATACCTGCGGCCTGAGGGAAAAAACCGATCAGGAAATTGAGCAGGAGCGGGATTGTGACGCCGATGGCGATTCCCGCAAGCGCGCCGGTACCGCTGATCGCCATCGCCTCCATCAGGAATTGATAGCGGATGGCGTCCCGGGTCGCGCCAATGGCCCTGCGAATGCCAATCTCGCGCGTGCGTTCGGTCACGGTGACGAGCATGATATTCATGATCCCCACGCCGCTGATGACCAGGGCGATCAGCGCGATCAAGATCAGCACCACCATCAGCGCCAGGGCAATCTGCCGCGCCGTCTCGAGAATACCGGTGGAATTCTGGACCCGATACCGCGCCTCCGGGCGATGTCGGCTCTGGAGAATCTCGCCCACCTCGCGCGTCACGACCGGAACATCTTCCGAGCTCGCGGCCATGACATCCAATGTCCGGAAATATTCCGTTCCCGTATAGTATTGCAGCAGAGAAAACGGAACGACCACGGATTCCTTCTTGATTTCCGTTTGCCCGAACGTAGCCACGCGCTCATTGAAAACGCCGATTACGGAGAACACCAGCTCGCCCACGCGGATGCCCCTGCCCACGGGATCGTCAAACGGAAACACGCGGCGCGCGAGATCTTCGGTCAGCAAGCACACCTTGCTGCGCGAGTCCATGTCGTCGGAATCGAAGTAACGCCCGCGCAAAATCGCGATATTGCGAATCCGATTGAAACCCTGGGTCACACCAAGGAAAGTAACGGGACGCTCCTGGCCGTTGACAATCACCGTCATCGGTAGCGCGTTGGTCCCCGCAGCCTCGGAAACCAGCTGCGGCATGGCCTGCTCTACGGCGCCGAGGTCGGCAGGTGTAATCTGATCTGCGACCGTCAACGAACCCGCATCGCCGGAGTTGATCACACGTGCGGAAACCAGGTTTGCACCGATACCTTCAATTTGCGACAAAACGTAGCGCTGCCCGCCCAGTGCGACTGTCACCACCAGAACGATCGAACCGCTGCCAATGATCACGCCCAGCATGGTGAGCATCGCGCGCATTTTATTCGCGCGCAGAGCTTGCATGGCGAGCGACCATGTCTCGCTCCAGAAGGCCGCTGTGTTTTGCGTGGTTGCCATGCGGAATGTAGCTCGCGGGCGCCCTCAACGGGCTGCTATTGAGACTTCTCGAGCTTCTCAAGACGCGTCCGCGCTTCCTTGCGCTTGGGCTCAAGCTGCAGCGCCTCGCGGTACTGTTCGGCCGCGTCGGCGCGCTTTCCCTGCTCTTCGTACAGACGCCCCAGCCATTCGCGCGCGGCGGCATGTGCGGGCCAATCGCTGCGATCCGCTGTGCTGGCAAGATAGGATTTCAAATCGCGCTCGGCACTCGGCAGATTCGCGTTCGCCAGCACCGCCGCAACGCCGCGGAAATACGCCAGGCGCGGATCATTGGGGCTTACCTGCGCCGCGGCATCAATGGCAGTTCCCATATCGGCCGGCTTATTCAACTCTCGGTAAAAATCTGCGACTTCGAAATAGGGGTCCGGGGATTTCGGTTTGGCCGCTAGAACCTGCCGAAGTTCGTTTTCGGCGTCATCGGGAGCCTTCAGGCCTTCGCGGTCATACAGTGCGCGCGCAAGGTGGCCGGCGATAGGGTCGATCGCGACGATGGCATTCACCTGTTCAAGCGCTTCGTCCTTGCTTCCGCCTGCGATCCAGGGCGCATCCAGGCAATACTCCTCGAGGTCGCGCCTGGCGGCAATATTTGCAGGATTCAGGCTGATCGCCTCCTTGAATTCCGACTTCACTTTTTTCGCCATGGAAAAACTTCTGTCCCGGTCCGCCTTGCCGCCGTAGGAACGGCCGAGCCACTGGTGATACAAAGAGTTCTTGGGGTCGAGCGAGACCGATTTCTCGCCCTGCTCGACCGCATTGTCCCAGTCGCGCATTTCGTAGTAGCTGCGACCGAGCCAGTAAAACAGCTCGGCGCTTGAGGAGTTCCCCGGCACGGCCGCCTGCAGGGTCGAGATTGCGCCCGCGTAATTCCCCGCATTGATGAGGTGCTGCGCCGACTGAATCGCAGTGGCAGCATCGGCCCGCAGTGCCGGCGGCGAACACAATAGTCCCGCCAACAAAACGCCAAAAACGATTGCCCCGAACTGCTTGCGTGAGGTTCTCAATTCGTCTCCTCGGCTCGAACTTCCATTCCGTCGTGCAACTCTTTTTCGCCGGGCAGCGCCACACGGTCGCCGCTGGTCAAACCCGACACCACTTCGTACTTCGAGGCGCTGGCCACGCCTGTTGAGATGTCGCGGCGGCGCAGTTTGTCGTCTGCGAAAACAAGCACGTAGTGCTGTGCAGTGTCGCCGAGAACAGCCGTGCGCGGTACCACCAGTGCCCCGCGGCTCTCGCGCACCATGATCAGGACCTGCACATTGGTATTCGGCAGCAAGTCGAGTCGGTCGTTGTCAATCGAGCAAAGGGCTTCCCCCACACTGCGCATCCCGCGCGCCACGACCTGTTTGGGAACTTCTTCGGTATGACCCGTCCAGGTGCGGCCCGGTTTCGCATCCCATGTGACCGCGACATTTTGATTCGGCTCAAGCGAGCCGAGATCGGGCTCGTCCACAAAGGCACGCACGCGAACGTGCCGCAGATCGGCCATTTCCGCCAGCGTGTCTCCGACCTTCACAAAATCGCCCACGTTCACAGGCAGCGAATACAGCGTGCCGTCGGTGGGTGCGGTGACGGTTGCCGAACGCACTTTTTCCTCAAGCGATTGGACCAGATCCTTGGCCTGGCTGACGCGCAGGCCCGCGCCCTGCACGATCGCCGACGCACGCTTGGTCAAGTCCTGTTTCTTGGCCTGCAGCGCCTGAAGATTTCCGCGGGCCTTGGCCAAGCTCACCTGAGTCTGGGCGAGTTCGTCCTGCGTGGCGGCATGCTGGGCCACCAGGCCCTGGAGTGCCTTTTCGTTATTCTGAAGGTTCGTCACCTGCACCTGCGCGGCCTGCAAGTCGCCGTCGAGCTGCGCAACCTGATCCGGTGGTCCTCCGGCTCGCGCGTTGCTGAGGTCATTCTCGACGGAAAGCAGATCGGCGCGCGCCTGCGCGAGTTGGGATCGCACCTCGGCGGCGTTCAGGGTCAAGACGACCTGTCCGCGGCGCACCGCCTCACCCTCGGTCGCCACTACCTTGTCCACAAACGCCGGGAACTCGGCGCGGGCCACAGCTGGCGAAATAGGCTCGACCTTGCCGTTACTGGTGATCGTGGCGCTCAAATCCTCGCGCGTGACGCTCACGACCTTGACGACCGGCGCCTGACGGCGCAGGGCCAGAACGGCCAGGACGGCGATCGCGAGCACCGCGGTCAGTATCCAGGTAACCGGTTTTCTCTTGCTGTATTCCGCCATGATGGGCCGCACATCGCCTCGCGGCCTGCCCCGTGAATCACAAAATTGTAACAGACCCCTTCCGGGCTTGCCTACGCAAACGCCCCGCGGTTGCTGCGAAGGGCATCGGGCGGCGCTCCCATTCGACCCCACCGCCCGCATAGAAGCGATGCCAAGGGCGCTCGCTTGGATGCCATGTACGGCTCAGGCGGGGCAAGGCGTTGCCCCGGTTTGGTGGCGGGGGGCATTGCCGATCGGCTGCTGTCCCCGTACCATAAGCGCCGTGTACGAGTTTCCATTTCGCGAAAGGCTGCGCCAGGAGTTTGAAGCGCGTCGTAACCGGAATGCACGGTACTCCTCGCGCGCCTTTGCGGCTTTCCTGGGCACCGACCATTCGACGCTGTCTCACATACTTCGCAAAACGCGGCCCGTGCCGGAAAGCCGGCTTCGAAGCTGGTCGAGGAGGCTTGGCCTGGACTCCGAGGAGATCGCCCTGTATCTGGCGGTTGAGAGAATGCCGGATGCCGCGACGTCTGATCGTCAGCAAAGATTGCGCCACTGGACGGCGGATGCCATGGGAGTGGTCGCCGAGCGCGTCCACTGGCAGATTCTGCAACAGTCACGGGAGCCGGAATTTCGCGGAGACTGCCGGTGGGTAGCAAAACGTACTGGCGCGACCGTGGACCAGGTCAATCTGGCCTTGGCCACGCTGCTGCGTCTGCGGCTTATCCAGACAACTTCCGCGGACCAGTGGAGGGATCTGACCGGCCTCGCGCAACTGACGGAACCTGCTTTCCAGCGGGTAGCACTGGCGCGAATCAGAGAAGGTGCAAGATACGCGGCCGGGACCGCGGACCTGAGATAGGCGCGGAGGAAAAATAGCGAATCCAGTCTTGCAGTTTCAAATCGTGTCGAAGGCACCGGACGAGACGGCGAGCTTCTACTCCGCCATGTTCGGATGGAAGGTGGACGCGGGAAATCCGCTCGGCTACCGCAAAATTGAGACCGGATCGACCGAAGGCATACAGGGTGGAATATGGCCGGCTCCGCCGCAGGCGCATAACTTCGTGCAACTCTTGGTCGGCCTGGATGACGTGAAATCGTTCGCGAAGAAAGCCGAAGGGCTAGGCGCAAGAGTTCTGATTCCCCCTACAACGTTGCCGGAAGGGGACGAAATGGCTGTGTTGCACGATCCCGCAGGCATGCCCTTCGCCGTCTGGCACCGTCCTACGCGCTGAGCTGGCTAGGATTTGCGATTCGCGTATACTGGCGGCTGCAGCGGAGCGCACGATGAACTTCTTCAGTCCCAGCCGGTCGGCACCTGCGCGCCGAGCGGCGCCCTGTTTTGTTGCTTGTCTTCTCCTGTTTCCCGTGCCAGTCTTCGCAGCGCCTGGCTTGCCTGCCTGGGCGAATCAAAACGCGGAACAGGCGAAGGACAATCCTGCGGATCTGAAGACATTCGTGGGCACCTGGACAGCGAAATTCAATGGCGAGGTACTCGCGATCCTGGTTCTTAAGGAACAGGGCGGCGCGCTCAGCGGCACACTCAATAACTTCGACATAAGCGTTGACAAGGAAGGAAACCTGATCGACCCGACGCACAAGGACCAGGGCGACGCTCCCCTTCTAAACACGCGCTTCCGGTCCGGCGCGCTGCTGTTCGTGGTGATGCAGAAAGACCAGTATGCTCCGTCGACGGAATGGAAGTTTGCTCCGAAGTCCGCCGACGAGGGCGAACTCACGCCAGTGCTTGACCATCAGGTGAACGCGCAGAAAGACATGATCGTCAAACCGATTCGCATGGTCCGTGAGCACGCCAAGCCTTAAATCCTACGCGCGCCGAGCGGCTATTTTCCCCACCGAATCTATATCGACAGCAGCGAGTTTCGCCGGGATGTGATTTTATCGGCGATGAGTACGGCTTCGGCGATTTCCTTCATGGATTTTCTGCGTTCGCGGCTTTCCCTTTGCAGCACCAGAAAAGCGTCGTCCTCGGCCATCTGTAGGTTGCGCTGCAAGATACCCTGGGCCATCTTGACCATTTCACGTGCTTCGGAAAGCTCGGAGAGCTTTGAATCCTCGGCCTCGAGGCGCACCAACTCGATTTCGGGGCCCACGAGGAAACCGATGGTCGAGACCAGATGAATTTCACGCTGGCTGTGGACGTGCGTGTCGCGGTGCTGCAGGTTGATCACTCCGACCAGCTTGTCGCGGCACAGGATGGGCACGGACAGAAAAGCCTCAAACCGGTCCTCGGGCAGCTCGCGAAAAGATTGGAACCTCGGATCAGACGATGCGCGGCTTGCGATCGCCGCTGGCTTCTTGTTTTCGGCTACCCAGCCCGTAATGCCCTGGCCCATTCGCAGAGTCAGCCGGTTGACCACCTCCGCATGGGGATTCTGGGAAGCCCGTAGGATGAGATCGCTTCCTTCAAGGACATACAGAAAGCAGGAGTCGCATTTCACGACGGTGGAAACGAATTCGACGACGAGCTTCAGTACCGTCGAGAGCGGATCGGCGGCGGCGATGCGCTCGCCGATCTGGTGCAGCACGTCGATGTCCTGATGCTGTTCGGAGGCAGCGTATCCACTCATACCCTACTGTAGGAAGCCCGCGCCAAACACGCAAATTCAAATTCGGACTGCATGTCATCAGAATTTGAGATCACGGTAAACGGTGAGCGGGCCGACGACAGGACGGCTCACTGGGGTGCGAACGCAACTGCCTGAGCCCAGAACAGATGCGAGAGACGAGATACCTCTAGGTTGCTTGCGCCGGCGCGGTCCTGACGCGGGGGGAACTTCGGAGCGGAGGCTTGGCCAACAGATACAGGACCGCGCTGATGAAACACAGCGCGGCCACGATGGAAAATATCTGGCTGTAGGTGCCGTAGCGATCGTAGAAATATCCAGCCGTTACCGGACCAGCGGCGCCGAGAATCGTTCCCAGCGGTGTGGTGACTCCGAGCAGCGCGGGATACACCTTCAATCCGTAATAATTGCTCAGAATCGTCGCCATACACGTGAACGCCGCACCGAATCCGCTGCCCATCAGAATCGCGTAGGAATACATCACTGCAGGCGTGACGGCATGGATCGCGAGAAGCGTCCCGGCGCCGTACAAACAGACGGCGACGGCCGAGAGCAGGCGTGGCTCAATGCGGTCGCCCAGTGCGGCCACGGTGAATTGTCCGATCAACGAGGAGATCAGAATCACAAAGATGGATTTCGCCGCCTCGCCCGGCGCGTAACCGAGACCTTCCAGATGCGAGACACCGTGGGCGATGTAGATGAAGAAACCCATGAAAAACCCAAGATAGGTCGGGATCAGCAGCCACAGCGTAGGCGATTTCAGTGCCTCGCCCAATGTCCAGTCTTCGGTGGTCTTGTACACTCCATGGCCGGTTTGCAAAATGCGCGGATCTGACGCCGCCGACGCATCGGTCGGCGCCTCATCGTCCGGCAACTGTCCCATCTCGGCCGGGCTTTCCTTTACAAAAAGCGCGGAGACGATTGCCGCTGCCAGCGACATGGCGGACATGCACCACCATGCAGCTCGCCAATCTCCTCCGGACCGCGCGATCGCCCAACTCAGCGTGGGCACGGCGATGCAACCTCCTACGCCGGAAGCGGTGAGCAGAAGCGAAATCGCGCGCGCTCGTTTCTTGCGGAACCAGCGCGCCATCCCGACCTGCGGCCCGATCGTGCCGGCCATGGCGACGCCCGCCCCTACGACGATCCCGAAGACGACAATCGCACCAAACACCGATCGCACGACGAGCGCCATCAGCAGCGCCCCGACCGAAGAGAGCAACGTTCCTATGATCAGAGTAAAACGAATGCCCAATTTGTTGATCGAACGCGCCACCAGTGGCCCGGGCAGCCCGGCCATCAGGCTGAACACGGAAAATGCCAGGCCCAGTTCCTTGCGGTTCCAGTGCATGGCCTTCGCCATGTAGGTGTTCACGACGCTGGTACCGAAGGTGGGGAAGGTGAAGTTCAGGACGATGATCACCCAGAAAACGATCAGGAGCTTCCAGCCGTAAAATGATTTCACTTGCATGGTGCGTTCCGTTAGCCGCCAGCGGCCCTGGATCCGGTCGCCAAATACTTAACCAGGACCACCTCGTTGTGCACTTCGTTATACAGCAACTCGTCGACCAAATCGCGCACCATGAAAAGGCCGTAACCGCCGGAGCGCAACCCCTTCTGCTTGCGGATCTCGCTGTGAAGCATGGGATCGTCCTCCGGATTGCTGACTGCTGCGTGGCTTAATTCCTCGATGCGAAAACCCATGCCGGGGTCCGCAATTCGGTACTGGACCATGCGTTTTGTTTTCAAGTACGAGATGCGCACCTTCTGATTGGGGTCAAGCTTTCCTCCCCATTCGATCGCGTTGGTCAGCAGCTCCCGGAATGCGTATCCGACGTGCTCGCGGTCCTCGTCAGACAATTCGGACTTGATCTGAGCCATGAATCCCGCGATTCGAGCGACGGCTTCGAGTTCGCACGGCACGAGCAATTCAATCCAATGGGGAACGGCGGAAACCACCTCGATGGGCGAAGACGATGGCTTGGCCGAAAGCGCGTCCTTGACGAGTTCGACCACGGCGCCGGGATCGACTGGTTTTCGGATGTAGTGATA
>Ga0182024_10026710_pt1 | contig 10131 bp, 8 predicted proteins | sample P32metaG_FD_120480 | JGI IMG/M metagenome (GOLD analysis project Ga0182024, IMG submission 120480) | Permafrost microbial communities from Stordalen Mire, Sweden - P3-2 metaG (Illumina Assembly) | ecosystem: Environmental > Terrestrial > Soil > Wetlands > Permafrost | place: Sweden: Stordalen...
ACGGAACTGGCGGGATGGCATCTACGACCAAATGCGAGAAGTGATGTCATTGCAAGGCAGCTTGAGTATCGAGCGCATGTGTGAGTTGACGCGAGTGAGCCGGGCCAGCTTCTACCGTTCTTTTCGGGAGAAGCACCTGGTCGAAGAGGAGATGGAAGTGCGATCGGCGATTCAGCAGATTGCTGTCGAACATCGTCGGCGCTACGGTTACCGCCGTATTGCAGCAGAATTGCGGCGACGAGGCATGCCGGTGAATCACAAACGGGTCATGCGGATCATGGGGGAGGACAACCTGCTCGCCGTGCGGGCTCGGGCATTTGTTGTGACCACGAATAGCCAGCACGAATTCGAGATCCATCTACATCTGGCTGGCCGCATGAAACTGACAGGGATTAACCAGCTGTGGGTAGCGGACATCACCTACATCCGATTGAAGTGGGAATTTGTGTACTTGGCGGTGATTCTCGACGCCTTTTCCCGGAAAGTGGTCCGGTGGGAGTTGGACAAGACGTTGGCGGTGCGTTTAGCACTGGCAGCGCCCAACAAAGCTCTGGTCGAGAGGAAACCAGGGCCCGGCCTGGTGCACCATTCCGATCGCGGGTTGCAGTACGCGTCCAGCGAGTATGTAAATGTACTCAGGGAGCATCAGATGATCCCGAGCGCTGAGTCAGGTGGAACGTTTCGGACCCGTGAATAACGGGCACACAGCACTACCACGCATCTTCGTCACAATCGTTGCCGGAAGGACGCAATTTCTCCTTTTTCCATTCGCGGAAAACACTGGGTTCCCAACCTAGCGTGTTTTCACTTCGTAACGCGCGACCATCCCTGCCAACATGTGATCGCTGATGTGACAGTGATATAACCAAATGCCGGCCATATCGGGCTTCATATCCGCCGTGACCATCTGCGCCGAAGTTACAACCAGAACATCCGTCCGTTGGCCCGCTACCAGCACGGTGTTGCCGTGCCAATGTGGCGTATGCGCATTGTTGAAGTCTCCCAACGTGGCGACGTACCACCGCACGTGGTCGCCGACTTTCATCGTCATCAATGGCATATTTCCGAATATATATCCGTTTATGGACCATTTGATATTCGTGTCGACGAAACCCGTGCCGGCGATGGTACCCGCCATTCCGCTCGGCGTGATTAAGGAAATTTGCGTGCGGTCTACTCCTTTCGGATCCGTCGTATGATCTCGAATATTTTCCTCCAGATACCAACTTTCGTTTTCATTGATCGCAATGTACATGCTCATGAACTCGTGGTCCACGTCCTTCGGCCCCCCGTCCGGACGCGCCAGTCCTCGCCGCGTCACTACGATCATGCCAAATAGGCCGGAGGCGATGTCCTGCAGTTCGTCAGCGTGCGAGTGATAGAGCCAAAAGACCGAACTGGGATCCGACGGTCCAGGCCCAGCGCGCTCGGGTACCTGCCATAGATAAGTGTGCTTGGAGCCGGGAGACACGGCACCATCGCTTTTGTCAGTGCCAGAGGTCCCGTCGTTGTAATCCGCGCCTTCGGAATCTTTCTGATACAGAACTCCATGCGGATGCATGCTGAAAGGATGTGTGGCGTTGTTCTTAAATACAATTTTGATCGTATCGCCCACTTCAGCGCGAAGAATTGGCCCTAGCAAGCCAAGATATTGATGTTCGGCATCTCGCTCTTTTAAGACCGTAAAGGTGTCATCGGTGTATTCGCGATAGACCGCCTTCTTGTAGATGCGCCCGATGTGGTGCGGTCCAGCGTTCGTATAAGCCTGCTGGAGCTCATCGAAGGGATGTCCCATCGCTTCATCTCGTCCGGTCGGGGCGTAATCCCAATTGATCTCGTCGGCGGCAACATAATACGCTTGAGTTTTTCCTGCGGGCGATTGCCCATGAAGCGGGCGACTCCAGAAAAAAAGAGCAAGTAAACAAACGGCGCTTTGCAAGGCCACGATGCCGAGGCGTCTATTCAAAGAAAGTCCTCCGGACTGGTGAAGCAGGATTGAATCAAGTAAGCGGCATTCTAGCCCTCATCGCGCCTTTCATCCAGAAAACATCTTCAAACCATTCGCGCTCGGGAAAATGCCTGAGGCAGGACGAGTCTTGATGCTTCTACCGTAAGTGGGTGGCTTGCTGGACAAATTCCGCTGCGGCCAGAGGATGTCGAGGACAGGTAGGGAGAGGCTAACTTGAATCTAGGCTGGCGGCAAATCTGACACGAATTCGTCGAGAAAAGTTCTAAAATCGTCCCCTTGGGCGCGCCACTCTCAAACAGGTCTGCACCGCTCTCGACCGACGAATATCGCGATCCGCAGTAAGCAAGGACATTCCCTCGATCAGTGCAGTGGCCCCGATAATGCGATCCGCTGGATCTTTGGGATAGTCGCTGGAAGACCTATGGCGCGAGCGCATGCCTGGCCACTGACAGGCAAAACGACGAATTGGTTCTAACTGGGACGAGTTTTGCCACCGGCTTGCCGTGCTTCGTGATGACCTCTGCCTCGTGCTTGGCCTGAACCTGGTCCATGATCGCGAGACATTTTGCCTTGAAGGAACCCGCGGGCATCTTCTTCATAACGAAACTCCAGTAAAACTATGGTCGTTCTACCATGGTCATATTTGAATCTGGAGCAAAAAAGAAGCTAATCCCCATAGCCCGGGCCCAGAAGATATGCCTCTTTGAATACAGACAGCGGGTGCCCTCCCCTGTGATATTGCTATCGCAACGATTTCGGCCCTTCCCGAGCAGGTTGCCACATCCACTCTCGGTTGCAAGATGGAATTCAAGGTAAGGAACTTCACATGAAGCGATTGCAGACTATTCCTTTGTTGCTTGCCGTCACAACCTTGGGAGTGCTTTCGCCCGTGGGAAACGCGCAATCCGCCCCCGTAGCACCACCTTCCTCCAGCAGCGCAGTTTCACCCTCGTTCAGCACAGTGACCCCTTGACTCGACCTCACCTACCATCGCCCCACCGAGCGAACGAAACTCCGCCACTACTTCTACGACGCCTTCGGCCCTTATCCCATTGCTAGCGGCGCGATCCTGGGAGCCATCGGTCAAGCGGACAAAGCCCCTTCAGAATGGGGACAAGGTGCGACAGCCTACGGCGAGCGGACTGGGTCCGACTTCGGGATCGCTCTGGTAACGACGACGACGCGTTACGCGTTGGCCGGAGCCTTCCGCGAAGACACTTTGTACTACCGCAGTGAGTGCACAGGCGTATTCCGGCGGCTGAATCATGCCCTGATTTCGACGGTGACGGCACGCCACGGCGACGACGGCCATCGCCGCTTGTCCCTCGCCGCGATCGTTGCTCCGTACGTGGGCGCGACGACCGCTGTCTACGGATGGTACCCAAACCCCTACGGCTTCAGGGATGGTCTGCGGATGGGCAACTACACCTTGCTTGCCTTCGCGGGCATAAACATCGCCCGTGAATTCATCTACGGGGGTCCTCATACCCTGTTTGGGCACCACAATCGCACCGCCGCGCCGTAAGCCGCCTTCCAACCGAGATTATTTTCGACTCTAAAATCCCCTTTACATGGCAACGTTTCGCGGTTCGTTTGCGCACCCATCATCTCGACAAAAAGGCCCGTAAGTAATACTATTCGTTCAAGTAAGTTCGATGTCCCCAACGGGACCTCCCGCGGTCGGGCCTGCGGCTGAATCCTTCGCAACGGAAGTGTCGGACTTTCCTCGTGAGGTGTCACCTGTCTGCTGGGAGCTTACCAACGCAATCCACGTCCTTGCCGCCACGCCCGGACGTTTCCACTCGCCGGAGGGATTTGCCCGCTCTCACCGGGGTCCGTTTTCTGGCGGCGTGGTACGTGGTCTTGTTTCACGCCTTCCCTGGTCTAGCGCATCGCTATCCCCTACCTCAACTGTTGGCGACATTCCTGAGCAACGGCTACCTCGCCGTCGGCCTGTTCTTTCTGCTCTCGGGCTTCATCCTGGCCTATACCTACGAGGGCCAAATCGACGGCTCCTCGGGTAAAGCGCGTTTCTGGGAAGCCCGGTTTGCGCGCATTTATCCCGTCTATCTGCTTTCGCTGGTGCTGTCGTATTCGTTCACCACCAGCCTGCCCTTCGGCACGCGCCTCGCGGTTCTCGGCATGGTGCAGACCTGGAACCCGCTGAACCCGGATATGGCCGGCGCGTGGAACTATCCCGCGTGGACGCTTTCCGCCGAGGCATTCTTCTACATTTGTTTTCCGTTTGTCCTTCCCTGGATCTCCCGCCGAAGCGATCGCGCGCTGTTTTGGTTCACTGCTGTTCTGCTCGCCATCTGCATCGTCGGGCACACGCCGGTGAAGGGGCTGGGAGACTGGAAGAACCATGCCGCCTTCTTCGATAGACTGGTTCCCTTGCCGGTTTTGCGCATTCCGGAGTTCCTGCTGGGCGTGGTGATGGGCCTGCGATTTCTGAGAGACCAGAACGCCGACAGCCAGGTCAGCAGGCCGCTTCGCGTCTATCCTTCGGTATTTGCGACGCTGGCCGCACTAAGCCTGCCGCTGGGCGATTGGGTCTCGGTGGTCATCCTGCCGTTCTCGGTGCTCGTCTATGAACTGGCCCGTGGCGGAAGCGGGCTCGGCAAATTTCTTTCAACGCGCGTCATGGTTCTCCTCGGCGGCGCGAGTTACTCCGTGTACTTGTTGCGATTGCCCGTCACTACCTGGGCGCGGATTTTTCTCTCCGGCCTGCCGGCCGGGTTCGTGCGTTTCGGTGAACTGTTGGCGCCACTGATCCTCGTCGCATTCTCCGTTCTGGTGTTTCGTTATTGGGAAGAGCCCTCTCGAAAAGCGATCCGGCGCTGGTTCGCGAAAAACGAAGCGCGGATGGTGCCCTTGCCGACCTCGGCGTCGGCCACCCCTGTAGGCGATTAGTTCTCATCCATCACGATGATCCCTCCAGAATTCTGTCCGTAAATTTTCGCGATTTTTGCGCGCTTCGCGTCCGCTAGCCTTGCCGTCAACATTCGCGCGGGGTCACTGAACTACGGCTGCACGTCCGGTCAGGTTACCAACGCACGGTGGTAGGCGGTTAGTACCATCGCTGCGCAGAGCGAGAAAGCGAAGAATGGTTCGATCCGGTAACGCTACTGGAGAACGCATTGTCCAGAGATGTAGCCACGACCATTGGCGCAGGCACGATCTCGTTGCTCGTGCTGGCGTTCTACGCGAGCCCCGCCTGCGCACAATCCGCGCAGGATGCTGTGCCGGCCGCAAATCCCGTTTTGCAGGCGACTTCGGCCACCATGCCGCTCTCCTGTGCGGATCAGGCCTCGCAACCACCAGCAACTTCCCCAATGGTGACAACCTCGAGCGTCCCCTGTGGATCTGCCCTACCCGATCCGGGCGCAGGCAGATTATCGGCGGTGACAACATCGGCCAGCGCCGGCCCGATCGTGAGCAACGATCCACCCAAGCGCATGTTTGGGATGATTCCCGATTTTGAGAGCGCGAACAATACCGCGGCCAACCAACAGCCACTCTCCGTCGGCCAGAAGTATATGCTGGCCTTACATCAGTCCTTCGATTTCAGCGCGTACGTTGGTGATGCCTTTCAGTCCGCGATCCAGCAGGTGACCAACGGCCAGCCGCACTACGAACGTGGCTGGAACGCCTACGGTGAGCGCCTGGCGGCCGCCCAGGCCGATCAGACCTCCAGTAGCATGTTGATCTATGGCGTCTTTCCATCGGTATGGCATGAAGATCCGCGTTATTTCCGGCGAGGATCGGGCTCGGCCGTTTCGCGGATGTGGTATGCCGTGAGCCGCACGTTCATCACGCGCCGCGACGACGGCACCAATGGCTTCAACAAATCGCAGACCGTCGGGCAATTGCTCTCCTGCGGGATTTCCACCAGCTATTACCCGGCGCAGGACCGCAGCGCCGCCCGCGTATTTCTGAATTGGGGCGTCAACCTCGGCTACAACAGCGGGTACAATGTGCTGACCGAGTACTACACCGACATGCTGAAGGGCATTTTCCACCGGCAGGAAACCCCCGCGGCCGCTTCCCTGGAAACGCAATCCCCCCTTTGGTAGCCGGCTTCAGCCAACGTCACTCAGTCGCGCTACACGAAAATTCCCGGTACCAATTACAAGATTCAGGGTATGGAGATGCGCTTTAGCATCTGCGACTATCCTCCCGCGGGCTATAAAGTTCGCAAAGTTGGGGGAGGGGCGGCGTGGTACGCTTCGAAAAACGAGGCGGTAGGGCTGGGACGCGACGCTCCTCCTTCTTCTGACGAAATTCTGCAAGCTTCCACCCAAGACTATTTCGACGGCATCGCGCTGCAACGTCGTCGCGCCGCAGCCAGTCTTGACCTGTGGCCGCTGTTCTTAGCTTTCATCACCTGATCGTCGCGCCGCTCCCTTCCCTCTCGCACTCGGCAAATCCCCGCTAGATCTGCAGGTGTACCCGCAGCCCGGCCGGACATATAATCTCGGGGTGCGAAGAAAGCCTCGGGAGTTTGCTCGAAATACGGGGAGCGACGCTGGCCGCGAGGCCGGTCGAAAAATAGGGCTCGCGAGAGCGCTGTCCAAGATGGGGATCTGTTCTCGTTCCCGGGCTGCGAACATGATCCAGGCAGGACGCGTGCGGCTGAACGGAGCCGTGAAACGCAACCCGGAAACGCCCGTGAATTTCGGTTCCGACCGCATTGAAGTTGACGGACGCGCAAGCGTTGCCGTCGACAGACTCTACCTCGTACTCAACAAGCCGCGCGGCGCCTTGACGACGGCTTCGGACGAAAAGGGACGCGAGACGGTCTACGATTTTCTGCCGGCGGGTTCGCGCCCAACAACAAGCCCCGCCCTGAGCCCGGCAGACGACCCGCCGAAGCGACAGGAGGCCCGATGGATCGCGCCGGTCGGGAGGCTCGACAAAGCGAGCGAGGGTCTGCTGCTGCTGACCAATGATTCCGAGTGGGCGGCGCGCATTCTGGCGCCGGACACGCACCTGGACAAAACCTACCACGTGCAGATCGGCCAGATCGCGGACGACCAAGTGCTTGCCCGGCTTCAAGACGGAATGGAGAGCGACGGCGAAATCCTGCGCGTTAAACGCGCCGGGCGTCTACGTTCCGGCGAAAAAAACTCCTGGCTCGAAATCGTGCTGGACGAAGGCAAGAACCGGCACATCCGCCGCATGCTGGACGCCTTGGGAGTGGAAGTCCTGCGCCTCGTGCGTGTTGCAATTGGACCCCTCGCGCTGGGCGACCTCGCTAGGGGCGCGTCGCGGCCCCTCACGCCCGCCGAAAAGGCTTTGTTCGATCGGGCCATGTCGGATCTGTGGAAAAAGTCCGCCCCAAGCCGGTCCTCAGTAGCTCAGTAGGTCGCTCTGGTTCTTTACAGCGGTGGGTTTAGGGGGGCGGACCTTTAGCTCCGACGTAACCACCGGCCTGTAACGGGCTTGGTCCTGAGGAAATGCTTCTGGCATGTTCTGCGCTCCACCTGCCGTTCGAGATTACGCTCCATCTTTCTCCAGCGACGCCGTCAAATTCCACGCTCGGCCCGGACCCGCTTGCAAATAATCGCCTGAGACCCTACGCTCTTACGTCGATGCCTGATCTGACACCCGAAATCCTCGTCTACGGATTCATTTCCTACGTCGTTTTTCTTTTTTCCACCACCTGTCACGAAGCGGCACATGCATTTGTCGCGAAGCTCGGCGGGGACAGCACCGCGGCGCTGGCCGGGCAAGTGACCCTCAATCCGATACCGCATGTCCGGCGCGAGCCCTGGGGCATGGTGGTGATTCCCATTCTAGCGTTTCTCTTCACGCGCAGCATGATCGGGTGGGCCAGCGCGCCTTTTGATCCGCTGTGGGAGCGACAGCATCCCAAAAGGGCGGCGTTGATGGCGCTCGCCGGGCCGGCGGCAAATTTCGCGCTGATGCTTCTCGCGGCAGCGGCGCTGCGGATAGGGACTTCGATGGGCTGGCTGCATTTCAAATCCGGGGAACATGCCGATTTTGCGCTGGTGACCTTGTTTGTATTGTTTTCGCTGAACCTGCTGCTAGGTACGTTCAACCTGCTTCCGGTCCCGCCGCTCGACGGCAGCACCGGGATCATGTTGCTGATGAGCGAGGGCACCGCGCAACGTTACCTCGATTGGCTCCGCGGAAGCAGCTACGCGCGGCTGGGGCTCTTGGTGGGATTGCTAGCATTCCGCTATTTCTACGGTCCGGTGGAAAGCTTCGCGACCAACCTCCTGCTGCGCAGCCATTTCTAGGCAGACCGCCCATCCTCCAAACGCGCTCCTTCACCGCGGGAACTACGCGACACGCAGATGGTTCAGTTCCGCACACACCGAACCCCGGTGTCCCGTCCGGGCACGCACCCCTCGGTCGCCTTGCTCAACTAGGTGACTTCTTTTCAAGAATTTAGCGGCAAAGGCGCCTAAGAGCGCGCTAACCTCTTGCATCGACGAACACGGTACCGCCGTTGGCGTACGGTGTGTCAACGAATGCGGATTTTGTGGGCCGGGCGGCCAGGTCGAAACCGGCGCAACGGCCATCCAGCGAGCAAACCTTGAAAGGATTGCTACGGTGCGTGGCGAAGTCGTCAGCAGCCTTCGGAGCGCCCGCGGAAAAGGTCCTCGCCCGCAGTACTCCTTTCAGCGAACCTACAACCCGCTCGCCGATACCCCCCCCGAGCGCCGTGCAACCGTCTCAGTTGGTTGCGCGGCGCTCATTCCTCCGTAGAAAAAGAAATTAGAAGTGGGAAAAGCGAAACAAGAAAACCGAAACTCAAGTCAGAGACTAGGCGGTGGAAAGCGAAGGCCGGTGCGTGCGTAAGCGTTCCGCTTTGGACTTTCGACTTTCGGCTCCTACATTTCCGTTGTGATCTCGAAGCGCACTGAGTTTCCGATGCTAACGTACAGTTTCTGCGCTCTAACCTCCGCCCTTCTGCACTCTGAAGTTCTCAAGACACTTGCGCGCGGTGTCGAGTTCCGGGAGGCGGCTGCCTTCCTGCTCGATCAGGTAGTATTCGACCCCACCACCGTGTTCGGCCGCCTGGAAGATCGCTTTCCAGTCGGCGGCGCCTTCGCCGAACAGCACGGTGTAGCCCTTCGCTGGGTCCGGTGACCAGTCCTTGCAGTGCAGCGAGCGGATGCGGCCAGGATTGGCTTTGATCCATGCGACCGGATCGGAGCCAGCTTCGAGGCAGGTGCCCACGTCGAGCTGCAGCATGACCGTTGGCTTGGTGTTCTTGGCCAGCACATCCATCGGGCGGATGCCGTCGATGGGAATCCACTCGATGTTGTGATTGTGGTAGCCCGCTTTCAACCCGGATGGCTCTAGCTGTTCTGAGGCGGAGTTGAGCGCACCCGCGAAGGTTTTCCAGCCATCGATGCCAGGATTGGGCTGCGAAGAGGCGACGACTACGTACTTGCAGCCGAGGATGAGGTTCTTGTCACGCGTACGGGAGATGTTGTCTTTGCTCAGATAGCTGGCGTTGTTGTGGGTCGAGTAGCAGCGCATGCTGAGATCGTCGAGGAGCTTTCTCACGCCCTTGGTTTGCGCTTCGGTCCAGTCGAAGTAGGGCGCGTAGAACTCGACGCATTGATATCCCATCTGCGCAACGGACTTCAAGGTGCCGTCAAGGTCCTTCTTCAGGGCCTCGCGCACGGAGTAGAGTTCGAGGCCCACGGGGATGGACGAAGCTGCGAGACCGCGGAGAGCCAACGGCAGCATCGCCGACATGGCTAGAAATGAGCGGCGCGAAAGACCCGAAGTACGAGAAGAAGACCGAGGAAAATTTGCCATGGCGGAATGCTACGACGAAAGCCGCTCGATTTCATTCACATTTGCCAAAGTTTAAACGCAAACTCGCGAAAGAAATTCATAAATGGGCGGGACGATCTCTTGCCCCCCACGCTCTCTATTTTTAATAAGTTCAGATTCTAAGCAAACTCGATGTTCATACTGCACAATCGAATTATCTAGAAAGTATCACCAATATTTATTATCATTGGCACGTGTCACAAGGCACCGACTGACACCATTTACGCGGAGGTAGAATGGAAGCCACAGTTTCAATCCTTGCGCGAATCCCCAAGGGTGAAGGCTACCGTCTAGCGACCCTGGAGAAGAAGCGCGGCAGCTTCATTAAGCCCGCCGACGCG
>Ga0182024_10026711_pt1 | contig 10131 bp, 8 predicted proteins | sample P32metaG_FD_120480 | JGI IMG/M metagenome (GOLD analysis project Ga0182024, IMG submission 120480) | Permafrost microbial communities from Stordalen Mire, Sweden - P3-2 metaG (Illumina Assembly) | ecosystem: Environmental > Terrestrial > Soil > Wetlands > Permafrost | place: Sweden: Stordalen...
GACCTCCGTACTGCAAACGTGCCAGCGGCAAGCGCGGTCGGCGGTGGACTTCGTTAGCCAAACCCTCCGGGCCTTTGGCAACCCGTTGCTCCCCCAACCGATCCTCCTTTCGACCCGCTAATCTTCTCAAGTACTGATTTGCCGCACCCCATCGCAACGACCTCGATCCGGGCCGGTTGCACGCGGCGCGCGCCGCGGCTATGCTTGCCAATGGCAGTCCGCCGCCTTACTCCCGACGCACCTATGCCAGATGACGGCAATAACGATCCTCATTACCTTATAACGGCGGACGCGCCCAAGGCCCTGCTCGTCTGTCCCGAGTGCGCCGCCCCGCTGGCCGCCGGCGCCTACGAGGCCCACCTGCGCCAGGCCCACCGCCTCTATTTTTTCCGCGGCGCTCGCCGCTCTTATAACGATGTCTTTCTCCTCTTGCTTAACCTCCTGGCCGGGCCGAAGCCGGACGCCGAGGCCTGGCGCGCCCTGTCCGCCATCGCCCGAGAAGACCACGGCCCACGCGCCGCCCGTTTCCTCGCCGCCACGCTCGGCGGCCTGCTGGCCCGCGTCGAGGGCGAGCGGCGCGACGCCGCCGTCGAGACGCTGGCCGGCCTGCTGGCCGCGGAAGGGGACGGCCGCCTGACGGCCGCCCTCGCCGCGGACGACGAGGTCCCGGCGCGGCTGTTGGCCCTGGCGTTGCTGTCCCGGCGGCCGCCGGGCGACGCCCGTTTGGCGCGGACGCTCCGCCGTCTGCTACTCGATCGCCGCCTGCCGGAAGAGGCGCAGTTCAACGCCCTCGCCGCCCTGATGCGCGCGGCGGGGCCGGACGATCCCGCCGTCGCCAAGAGTTTGCGCCGACTCGTCGGCGGTCTCGGCAAGGGCGCCGCCGTCGAACGGCTGCGCCGGTTCGAGCGGGGCCACGGCAAGGCGCCGGCCCTCGACGCCCTGTGCGCGGAACTCGAAGAACGGCTGCGGATGAACTGCCCGCGCTGCCCCGCCCGGCTGCGCCGCCCCGCGATGGTCCGCCACCTCTGGGACGAACATCGGCTCCTCCTCGACGGCCGCCGCGTCCGCGAGCCGTGGGCGGTCGTCGAGGACTGGGTCGGCGAATATTGCCACAAACACGACACGGAATTGCTGGAGCGCTGCCGCGTGCGCGGCCAACAGCTCGACCCCGCCGACGGCCTGCACCGCGTCCACCGGCTGCTGTTGCGGGCGGGGGCCGCCGACCCGGAGGCCCGGCGCGACCTGATCGGCCTGGCCCGCGAGCGCCACGCCTCCCTCTGTCCGTCTTGCTACGCCCTGGCGCCGATGCCGCGCGAGGAGCCGCCGTCGGAAATGAACCTGCGGCCGGGACGCCTTTCGGCCGGCGGATATGTCGTGGGAACGTCTTCGCAAGGGATATGGACGACCCTGGAAGTCCGAATACCGGGACGGACGACGCTTCACGGCCGGGAGGGCCGATGGGGCTGGACGCGGCGCGGGGCGACGCTCTTCCTGGTCGGGCCGTTCGTGGCGGCGGCCCTGGCGGCGGCCGTCGTCTGGGACGGGGGCGCATGGGGGCCGGTCGTGCCCGTCGCGGCCCTGACCGCGGCGGCGCTGGTGACGCTGGGGGTGGTCCGCCGGGCCTGGGCCGTCGGCGGCGCGCCGCCCGAACGACTGCTGCGCCACGCCTGGACCCTGCTGGCGCCGCGGCTGCACGAAAACGGCTTCGTCCCCGAGGATTCGGCGTTCCTGGCGGGGCTGGCCCACGCCACGCCGGCCGGCGCCTTCCGGCAGCGGCGCGCCCCCCTTCTCGCTTCCCTGCTCAAGCGCACCGAAGACGCCCTGGCCGCCGGGCTGGCGCCGCCGGGCCATCTGGCCGCGCTGCGCCGCCTCATGGTCGAGGACGCCGCCGCCGCCGGCGCCGACCCCGTGCCGCTGGTCGTGGACCAACTCGCCCGCTGCTTCGAGGGCCGCCTGCCGCTGGCTTATGCGCAGCACCTGCTCGCCCAATGGACCGCCGACTGGTGGACGCCCGGCAACCTCGTCCGCCTCCGCGTACTGCTGTGCGACCGGGCGTTCGAGGCCGGGTTCGAGGTGCGCAACCTGCTCGACGCCGGCCGCACGGCCCCGGCCCTGGGCGACGTGCTCGGCGTCGGCGACCCGGCGCGCTTGGCGGCGTTGCGGCTCCTGTGGTCGGAACGGCCGACGCGGCCCTGGGACCACTGCGGGCCGTCGCAAACCGTGTTCGACCTGGCCGCCGACCCCGCCCGCGCCGATCTGCTGGGCCGGCATCCCGACCTGTTGCTGTGGCAGCGCGAGCCGTCGTGGGTCGTGGCGGCCGACGACGGTGAGGAGCCGATGCGCGAGGTCGAGATCCTATTCGGCGTCGGCGGCGTCTGGTTGCAGGAGGTGCGCTTCACCGAGGCGCCGACGGTGGTGGGGGAGACGCGCAAGGCGTTCGGTTTCGAGTTGGCGTTGGGCAAACGTCGCTTTCGCGGCCCCGGCGAGGTGGACGCCCTGGCGCGGCGGATGGAGCGCTGGTTCCGCTTCGCGTTCCACGATTTCCTGCCGCGGACGGTCAACGTCCACACATGGCAATCGCCGGAACGCGGGGCCATCCTGCGGGCGTGGGGGGCGGCCCCGTGCCCGGAATGCGGCCAATTCTTCCTGGCGCGGCCGGGCGCCGTTGGCGTCGCGCTGGACGAGACCGCGCCGTTTGGCTCGTCCGCAAGCAGTTGACCGGCGTAAGCCGGCTGGTAAGTCCCAATCGCCATGAGCGCGGGGTCGAACGCTCACGGGCCGAGGCCCGCTCGCACGGGCTGAAGCCCTAACCCTGGGGGTGTCACCGCCCCGGCCCCAGGCCTGAAGGCCTGGGCTAACAAGAGACCACCGAAAAATCCCACCGCACCCTCCGTATGGGGCCGGTCTTTTCGCCGGTTGCAAAGCCTTCCCGACCCCGTATAATCCCCACTCTGAAAGGCATCTTGTCCGGCCCGGCGGCGCGCCCCGACCGCCGGCCGGCCCCGGACCGGCACAAGGAGCGACTGATGGCCGAGGAGAACGTCGAGACGCGCGAAACGAGTTGGCGTCGGCTGCTGCCGTGGACCGAACTCTTCCGCGGCTTTCAGGTGGCGCTGGACCTCAACAAATTGGCCCTGGCCGCCGCCGGCATCCTGGTGATGGCCTTCGGCTGGTGGCTGTTGGCGCTGCTCTTCTCGGCCGGCGAGTTCAAGACGCCGCCGCAGTGGTCCGACGCCTACCTCGCCCGCAAGGAGTTCGCCAACAATCCGCGCGGCGCCTGGGACCAGTTCCGCCAGGACCGCGACCACTGGACCCTGATGCACGAAGCGGCCGGCCTCGGCGATCCGCAGCTGCGCGTCGAACCCATCGACCGCATCGACAGCTACGACGAGTGGCTCCACTACGACAATGCCGTCAAGGGATTCGACGCCTCCCAAAAGGCGGCCGAGGCCGCCGAAAAGGCCGTGGCCCAAGACAAGTTGGAACTGGAGGACGCCGTCCGCCGCGCCGCCGCCAAGCCCGACGAGGACGCCGACGTCAAGAAAGCCAAGGAGGCGCTGGCCGCCGCCCAGGCGCGGGTGAAACGAACGCCGCTGGAGGACTTCCTTAAAACGAATCAAATCCCCGACCCGCAGGCGGCCCTCCTGGCCTCCCTCAGCGATCAAAAGGGCAGGTACAAGCCTTACGGCACGCTCTCGACGTGGCCCTGGTTCGAGGACCGCGGGCCGAACCCGTTCCTCATGGTGACGGGGCAGCTCGGCAAGCCTTGGGAAGTCGGCCACTTTTGGGAGTGGTTTTTGACGCAGCAAATCCCGGTACTGCTGGAACCGATCGTGAAGCTGCTGCTGCCGATCGTCTACTTCTTCAGCCCCGGCGCCGACGTCAAGAGCCGGCTCTATTTCTTGTGCGTGCTCATCTGGACCGTCGTCACGTGGTCGGTGTTCGGCGGGGCCATCACCCGCATCGCCGCCGTCCAGGTGGCCCGCGGCGAGAAGATCGGCCTGGTGGACGCCCTGCGCTTCACCCTGAAGCGCTTCCTGTCCTACATCACGGCGCCGCTGTTCCCGCTGCTGTTCATCTTCGTGTTGTTGGTGGTGATGGTCCTGTTCGGCTACCCGTTCATGATCCCGATCTTCGGCGATTTCATGGCCGGCCTGTTGTGGCCCATCATTCTTTTGCTGGGCCTGCTCATGGCCGTGGCCCTGGTCGGGCTGGTCGGCTGGCCGCTGATGTCCGCCACCGTCAGCGCCGAAGGCACCGACAGCTGGGAGGCCGTCAGCCGGTCGTACAGCTACGTCTACCAGAAGCCGTGGCACTTCATCTGGTACACCCTGGTGGCGCTGGCCTACGGGGCGGTGGTAGTGTTCTTCATCGGATTTATGGGATCGCTGACGGTCTATCTCGCCAAGTGGGGCGTGTCGCAGACGCCGGGCATCGCCGCCGTCCACCGCGAGCCGAATTTCCTGTTCGTGTACGCCCCGACCTCGTTCGGCTGGCGGCCGCTGCTGCTCAAGGGGGCCGTGGTCAACGGCCAGCAGGTCGTGGACGCCGACGGCCAGATCAACGAGGCGGCCTATCACCAGTGGATCGGCCAGGAGGCGCCGGACAACAAGGACGAGAAAGGAGAGATGTACAACGGCCCCGACCGCTTGCAGTGGTGGAACCAGATCGGCGCCGTCCTCGTGGCCATCTGGCTGGGGATCGTGTTTCTGCTGATCCTCGGCTTCAGCTACAGCTATTTCTGGAGCGCCAGCACCATCGTCTACATGCTGCTGCGGCGCAACGTGGACGCCGCGGAGATGGACGAAGTGTATCTGGAGGACGAGGAGGGCGAAGGCGCCTTCGGCGGGCCGCTGACTTCGCCCGCCGCGCCGCCGCCGGCCGTCAAGCCGGGGACGCAGAGCCTGACGATGGTGGACGCCCCGTCGCTGCGGCCGACGAACCCGGTCGCATCGCCGCCGCTCTCCTCACCGTTGTCTCCGGAAGCGGCCGCCGCCCCGACGGCGCCGGCCCCGACGCCGACGCCCCTGCACGACGACGGTGAACGAACCGGCGTCGGCACGGCGCCGCCCGAACCGCGACCGTAACGAATCCGCCGTATTGTCCGAGCCGGAAGCGTAAGCGACGGATGCAAACACCGTCGCTTACGCTTCCGGCTCGGACGGACGGCGGGCGCTCATCTCCTTCTTGGAGCGCCGATGGCGCGACCGATCCTGCTGTTCAGCGGCCAGTGGGCCGACCTTCCGCTGGAAGAGTTGGCCCCGCAAATCGCCGAGTGGGGCTACCAGGGCGTCGATCTCTGCTGCTGGGGCGATCACTTCGAGGTCCAGCGCGCCCTCGGCGACGACGATTATTCCGCCAACAAGTTGGCCCTCCTGAACCGCCTGGAACTGGCGGCCCCGGTCGTGAGCTGTCACCGCGTCAGCCATGCCGTGTGCGACGTGATCGACGGCCGGCACCAGGACATCCTTCCCGATTACGTCTGGGGCGACGGCGATCCGGTCGGCGTGCAGCAGCGGGCGGCCCAGGAAGTGATGAGCACGGCCCGCGCCGCCCAGCGGCTCGGCGCGTCGGTGCTGGCCGGCTTCACCGGCTCGCCGATTTGGTCGGCGGTTTCGGGCTACCCGTGGCCGAAGCCGGAGCGCGTGGCCGACGCCTACCGCGAGTTCGCCCGCAAGTGGCGGCCGGTGCTGGACGTGTGCCAGGAGTGCGGATTGAAGTACGCGCTGGAGGTCCACCCCGGCCAGATCGCCTTCGACCTGTTCAGCGCCGAGGCCGCCCTGGACGCCCTGGACGGCCGGCCGGATTTCGGCTTCGTCCTCGACCCGAGCCACCTGCACTGGCAGGGCGTGGACCCCGTCGAGTTCGTGCGCCGTTTCCCCGACCGGATCTTTCATGTCCACATCAAGGACGCGGCGCTGACGCTGAACGGCCGCACCGGCCTGCTCTGTTCTTACATGCCCTACGGCGACGCCCGCCGCGGCTGGCACCCGCGGTCGCCCGGCCGCGGCGGCGTCGACTGGGAGGCGTTCGTCCGTGCGCTAAATGAGATCGGCTATGACGGGGCATTGGCGGTGGAGTTCCAGGACGCCGGCATGAACCGCGAGTACGGGGCCGAGGAGGCGTGCCGGTTCGTGAAGCGGTTGGACTTCGAGCCGGCGCCGCGGCGCGACGGCGGGCCGGCGTTCCGATGACACGCCTGGTATACTTAAAAACGTGGAACGACGGAGGTCCAACGATGGCGTCGGCCGAAACCCTGGAAGCCCTGAACAAAGCCCTCAAACGCGAGTGGACGGACCAGTACGTCGAAGTCAACGCGGAGCGGCCGGAGCTGAAGCGCTTCGCCGGCATCGTCGGCCGGGTCGTCACGGTCAATTGCAACAACAAGGCCGTGATCGATTTCCAGGACGGCGGCTGGTACGACATCGCCGCGTCGGAGGAATGTCTGCGCAAGCTCGACCCCGAAGTCGCCAAGGCCAAGTACGATGCCAAGGCCAATAGCGCCCAACCGTATCCGACGAAACAGGGATAACGGACGCCGGCACAGGAGGACTGTGGTGGAGACCGCCGTGATGGGCAAAGTCGTTGTGGCCGCTCGCATCGAGAACGTCTTCGACCTGCATGAAGTCGGCCTGGGAAGTCGGCCGGCCGATGCGGTTCGCCGCGTCGAAGCAACCGACGCGCTGGCCGATACTGGCGCTTCCACCCTCTCGCTGCCCCGGCGGCTGGTCGCGCAACTCGGCCTGAATCCGTTGCGGTCCCGTCAGGCGCGGACCAGCGCCGGCCCGGTTACGTTACAGGTGTATGGGACCGTCCGCTTGACGGTGCAGGGCCGGGATTGCACATGCGACGTGGTGGAAATCCCGGACGATTGCCCGGTGCTGATCGGTCAGGTTCCGCTGGAATTGCTCGATTTCGTGGTCGATCCGAGCGGGCAACGGCTGATCGGCAACCCGGCCCACGGCGGGGAACACGTGATCGAGTTGTACTGAGCGTGGGCGACACCGATGATCCTCCTTATCGACAATTACGATTCCTTTACTTACAATCTCGTCCAGCGCCTGGGCGAACTCGACCCGACGCTGGACGTGCGGGTGCTGCGCAACGATCGGGTCACGCCGGATCAGGTGGCGGAGTGGAAGCCGTCGCACATCATCATCTCGCCCGGCCCCTGCACGCCGCGCGAGGCCGGCGTCTCCAACGAGGTGCTGCGACGCTTCGCGGCGACGACGCCGACCCTCGGCGTCTGTCTCGGCCACCAGTGCATCGGCCACGTCTTCGGCGGCGAGGTGGTGCGCAACGTCCGCGTGATGCACGGCAAAACGTCGCCCATCCACCACGACGGCCAGGGCGTCTTTCGCGGCCTTTCCAACCCGTTCGAGGCCACGCGCTACCACAGCCTCGTCATCAAACGCGAGACGTTTCACAACCCGGATTTCGTCGTCAGCGCCTGGACCGAGGAGGGCGAGATCATGGGCGTGCGCCACCGCGCCTGGCCGCTGCACGGCGTCCAGTTCCACCCGGAAAGCTTCCTCACCGCCGAGGGGCCGAAGCTGCTCAAGAACTTCGTGGACATGAAGTAAGAAGAGAACGAACCGCCAAGACGCCAAGAGCGCCAAGGGAAGAAGAAATTGCTTTCCTTGGCGCTCTTGGCGTCTTGGCGGTTCGATTCGTTCGTCAGATTAGCGCTTTCTGGAACAGCAGCAGGTTGGCGCCGCGATCCGGGTCCCAGCGGATGCCGACGATGTCGTACTCCTGGGCGATGCCGAGGTGCAACATCGGCCGGTGCTGGTTGTGACACTCGAAGCGGATCGACTCGTAGTCGTTGAGACGCGCCCAACCGTGGACCGCCTCCATGAGCTGCGAGGCAATGCCCTGACGCCGGTACTCCGGCACGACGCCGTAAAACCACGAAAAGAAGATGCCCGGCTTCAGCTCGAAGCCGAGCGTAAAGCCGACGGGCCGGTCGTGGACGTGGGCCACCATCTGCAAGACGTTGTGCCGGCCGCGGTAGCGCCGCTGGAACGACTCCACGTCCCGCTGCGGGCGGAAAATCTGGTTGTACAACTGGAGGACGACAGGCAGGTCCTCCGGCCCGATCACGTCGATAATGGCGTCGGCCATGAGATAGCCTCCAACTCTCCGTCGCGGGCGCCGCCGGGCGCCGTCAGCGCTCCGGCCGGTAAAGCGAAGCGATCAGGTCGCCCCACGTCGGTAAGTTCAGGTTGGAAAGGTCGTCCAGTTCCTCATCCCCGGCCGCCGGCGGTAGTCCCTCCCCTTCCGGCTCCTCGTCCCGCTCCGCAGTCTCTTCCGCCGATGGGGCCGGCCCCTCCTCGGTTCGTTCCGGCTTGACGGGCGCACGGGAACGGCCGCGGCGCGGGCGGCGGTCGGCTTCTTCCTCCGGCTCGGCCGCCGGCGGCGACGCTTCGCCGGCCTCCGCGGCAGCCGGCGCCTCCGGTTCCCCGGCGAGCGCTTCCGTCCCTTCCGGCGCGGCCTTGTCGGCGGATCGACCCCGACCGCGGCGCCGACGACGCGACCGGCCCTTGGGCGGCGCTTCTTCCCCGGCCTCCCCGGCGGCCGCCTCGGCCAAGGCCTCCTCTCCTTCCCGCGCCGGCGCTTCCACCACCGCGCTCACTTCCGCCCATTCGGTCACGGCTTCAACCGGCGCCTCCGGTTCGACGACCGCCGAGGGCTGTTCCCGCTCCGTGACGGGGGCGGGGCCGCGGCGGCGCCGGCCGCGCGGGGGCGGCTCTTCCAGCGGCGGTTCCGGGGGCGCGGCCGCGGCGGCCGGTTCCTCAACCGCCTCGGCCGGCGGCGTGGGCGCGGCCCCCGCCGTCGGCGGCAAACCCAGTTCGTCGGCCAGCGCGTCCCAGGGATTCCGTTCTTCCGGTTCGATCATTGCGTAGGTCCCGTGTACCAATCCTCATTCGCCCCGGCCCGACGCCGGGACGTGGGTTCAACCATCGCTTCGCTGTATCGGTATTCTAGCAAATCCTCGGATCGGCGTCGGCGGCGCCGGGAGAGGTGCGTTTTGCTGGATGCCCCTCTGAATTTTGGCGCCGCTCCCTCTCCCCGGACTCACGAGTACGTTCACCCGGGGCTTTATTTCGGTCGCACCGGGTGCTCCGGCCCTTGAACCTTGTCTTCGGAGCCCGCTTCGGGCGACAAAAATAAAGCCCCGGGCGAACGTACCCGTGAGTCCGGGGAACGTGGCTTTGCCTCCTTGTTCGCCGGCCGCATAATGACACCATCTCCCACGGCCGCCCCCGCCCCCGCTCTTCCTTAGCTGCAAAGGACGTTCCCATGCGCCGCTTGTCCGTCCTGTTCCTGGCCCTTCTCTGCGGCCTTCCCGCCGCGCGGGCGACCCCGCCCACGCCGCCGGACTTCCAACCCGACCCGCGCTCCGTGCAGCGCTACGGTCCCGCCTATCGCTATCCGCAATCGGGCTGGATCGTCCTCCACATCGAAGGGGAACCCTACGAACGCGGCGTCCAGCACGGCCGGCTTCTGGCGCCGGAGATCGCGGCCCAGGTCCGCTGCCTCGCCGAACGGCAAAGCCCCAAGGCGCCGGCCGACGGCTGGAAGGCGACGCGCACCCTCGTCAACGCCCTGTTCGTCCGCCGCTACGACAAGGAATACCTGGAAGAGATGAAAGGGATCGCCGACGGCGCCAGCGCCGCCGGGGCGCGCTTCGATGGACGGGAAATCGACCTGACGGATATCGTCGCCGTCAATTCCTGGCCGGAAATCATGACGCTCGACTCGGCCCTCGACGCCGACCCGACCGGCCTGGAAGGCCTCCGCCGCGTCGAGGCGCCGCCCAAACCGGAACGGTGCAGCGCCTTCGCCGCCGTCGGCCCGGCCACCGCCGACGGCAAGATCGTCTTCGGCCACATCACCATGTACCTGCTCTACGAAAGCAGCTTCTTCAACGTCTGGCTCGACGTGAAAAGCGCCAAAGGCCATCGCGTTTTGATGCAAAGCTATCCCGGCGGCGTCCAGAGCGGCCTCGACTACTACCTCAACGACGCCGGCATCCTGATTGCCGAAACGACCATCGCCCAGACGCGCTTCGACGGCGCCGGCCGGTCGCTGGCGTCGCGCATCCGCAAGGCGCTCCAGTACGCCGAC
>Ga0182024_10026712_pt1 | contig 10131 bp, 10 predicted proteins | sample P32metaG_FD_120480 | JGI IMG/M metagenome (GOLD analysis project Ga0182024, IMG submission 120480) | Permafrost microbial communities from Stordalen Mire, Sweden - P3-2 metaG (Illumina Assembly) | ecosystem: Environmental > Terrestrial > Soil > Wetlands > Permafrost | place: Sweden: Stordalen...
CGAGCTCGTCGGCGGGGTGCGCATGGGCACCGCGCCGACGGTGGCGGTCCGGCCGGGCGGTTGCGTCGCGATCCCGACGGGAGCGGTACTACCCGACGGTGCCGACTCGGTCGTGATGGTCGAGTACACGGCGGAGACGATGCGCGGCACGATCGAGGTGACCCGTCCCGTCGCCCCCGGCGCCGGGCTCGTGCAAGCGGACGAGGACGTCGCCGCCGGCGCCGTGCTGGTGGCCGCGGGCCGACCGCTGCGGGCACCGGAGCTCGGGCTGCTCGCCGCCGCCGGCGTGACGAGCGTGCAGGTACATGCCCGGCCGCGGGTGACGATCATCTCGACGGGCGATGAGGTGGTGCCCCCTTCCACGGCGAAGCTGGCGGCGGGAGAGGTACGGGACGCCACCGCCTCGGCATTGGCCGGACTGGTGCTCGAGGCCGGAGGCGATCCCCTCGTCGCCGGGATCGTCCCCGACGACAGGGCCGCGCTGGAGGGCACTCTGCGGGGTCTGCTCGCTCAGAGCGATCTGGTCGTGGTGTCGGCAGGGTCTTCCGTCGGAGCCCGCGACGAGACCGCTGGTGCTGTGGCCACGCTCGGCACCATCTGGTGTCATGGCCTCGCCATCAAACCGGGCAAGCCGACCCTGCTGGCAGAGTGCGGCGGCGTGCCGCTGATCGGCCTGCCCGGTAACCCACTGTCCGCCCTCGTGGTCTTCCGGCTCATTGGCGCACCTCTCGTGTGGCGACTGGCCGGATGCGAGGTGCCGCCGCCGGAGCCCAGCACACGGGCTCGCCTGTCTCGTGACTTGGCCTCCGCGGCCGGTCGGCTCGACGTTGTCCAGGTGGCGGTGTGCAACGGTGTGGCCGAGCCCCTCTTCGGACCGTCCGCGCTGCTGTCAGTGTTGACCCGGGCCGACGGTTACATCGTCGTGCCCGAGCCCGCCACCGGCCTCGACGGCGGCAGCCAGGTGGAAGTCATTCTGTACCGGTGACCCCCTCCCCGCGGCGTGACGGGCAGATACCGTCCGGTCATGTCCCCGGCTAGCCCGTTCATCTCCGACGTCCCCGCCGCGCAGGCCTTGCAAGCCTGGCGGGCGGCATGCGTCGCAGCGAGATGTCCCGAGCGGGTACCCGCTCTCACGGTGCCCGTCGGCGAAGCCGTGGGCCGGGTCACCGCCGAGTCGGTGTGGGCCTTGCGGTCGTCACCAGCCTTCGACTCCGCCGCCATGGACGGGATCGCGGTCCGGGCGGCCGCCACGATCGGGGCCGGCGAGACCACACCGGTGTTGCTGGCCAAAGGGGAGTTCGAGGTGGTCGACACCGGCGACCCGCTTCCCAGCGGCTACGACGCCGTCGTGATGCGCGAGCATGTGCACTTGACGGCTGAGGGCCACGCGGAGCTGCGGGCCGCCGTACCGCCGTACGAGCACGTCCGCTCGATCGGCGAGGACATCAGCGCAACCGAGCTGCTCCTCCCCGAAGGGCACCGACTGCGGCCGGTCGACGTCGCCGCCTGCGCTGCGGCCGGGGTCACCGAGCTGATGGTCCGCCGCAGGCCGCTTGTGATCATCGTCCCGACGGGCGACGAGATCCGGCCGATCGGCACCGAGCCCGCCCCCGGAGAGATCCCCGACACCAACTCGTTGATGCTGGCCGCACAAGCCCGCGAGATCGGGTGCGATGCCCAGGTCACCGGGATCATCGCCGACGACCCGGATCTGATCGCCACCGCATTATGTGACGCCGCCGACGAGGCCGACCTCGTGATCCTGGTCGCCGGCTCGAGCGCCGGACGCGACGACTACACCGCCCGCGTCGTCGCCGCAGCCGGGTCGCTCGCCGTGCACGGGGTCGCCGTGCGACCCGGCCATCCCGTGGTGCTCGGAACGGTGGCGGGCGAGGTGGGCACGCCCGTCCTTGGCGCACCCGGCTATCCGGTGTCCGCGGCCCTCACCTTCGACATCTTCGCCGCGCCACTCCTGGCGGCCCTCGAGGGCACAGCGCCGCGGGAGCGCCCCTCGACCAGCGCGAGACTGGCGCGCAAGCTGGCTTCCGCCATCGGTACCGACGACTGGGTGCGGGTCCGACTGGGTCGCGTCGAGGGAGACATCGTTGCCACTCCCCTGCCCCGCGGCGCCGGGGTGCTCACTTCGCTCGTGCGTGCCGATGGGCTGCTCGTCGTGCCGGCGGGGGTCGAAGGTCACCATGCCGGCGAGTACGTCCGGGTCGAACTGCTGCGCGGCCTCGGCGAGATCGGCCGCACGATCGTCGTCATCGGCTCACACGACCTCATCCTCGACGTAGCAGCCTCCGCGCTGCGCGCCGCCGATCCGCTCGTCACTCTCGCCTCGTCCAACGTCGGATCGCTCGGAGGGCTGGTCGCAGTACGGGACGGGCTGTGCCACCTCGCCGGTTCACACCTCCTCGACCCTGCCAGCGGCGAGTACACGCTGCCGTACGTGGACCGGTTGCTCGGCGACGGTCCCGAGATCGCCGTGATCCGCCTGGTCCACCGCGACCAGGGCTTGCTCGTCGCCCCGGGCAACCCGGCGGAACTGACAGGAATCGGCGACTTGACGCGACCCGGGCTTCGCTACGTGAACCGGCAACGCGGCGCCGGCACCCGGGTCCTTCTCGAACACGAGCTTGCCTCCCGTGGTCTCGACCCCGCCCGCATATCCGGCTACACGCGTGAGGAGCACACCCACCTCGCCGTAGCCGCCGCGGTCGCCGCAGGCCGCGCCGATACGGGCATGGGCATTCTGGCGGCCGCCCGCGCCTTCGGCCTCGACTTCATCCCGGTCGCCCGCGAGCCCTACGACCTGGTCCTACGCGCCAGCGTCGTGGACGACGAACTGCTGGCGCCGTTGTGGGCCCTTCTCGAGCGCTCCGACTTCCGGGACGAGGTGGAGAAGTTGGGCGGCTACTCCTGCGCGGAGACAGGACGCCGAATCCGCTGAGAATCGCCCTGGCGCCGGCAACGAGGGCTCAGGGCTGTCGGCCCGAGCCATGCGCCGTCTCTCTGCGGCGGAGATACTCAGGTCCAGCCGGCCGAATCTGCGAGCTTTTCGATCTCAGCGTCGAAGCGGCACTGCGCTACACCTCAATCATGGACCACACCGACCCCGCCAACAGCCGCACCTCGGGTTCGCCAATCGCCCGAAACGACTGACCACCTTTGCTTACGCTCATTCTCGTCGCGGCGGCCATCGGCCTGGACAACCTCGCCGTCGCGATCGGCATCGGCGTCTCCGGGGTCAATGCCCGCACCCGACTCGACGTCGGCCTGGTCTTCGGGATCTTCGAAGCAGGCATGCCCGCCATCGGACTCGTACTCGGGTACCGCCTCTCCCACACGGTCGGACACCAAGGCCGGTGGATCGGCGCCGGCCTTCTCATCGCCGTCGGCCTCTACGGCCTGGTGAGCGAACTGCGATCCGACGAAGCAGCCCAAGCCGTGCCCACCGGTCGCCGAGGCCGGCTCATCCTCATCGGGTTCGCTCTCAGCATCGACAACCTCGTCATCGGATTCGCGCTCGGCAGCAACCACCTCGGGGTGGCCGAATGCGCTACCGTCATCGGCGCCGTCAGCGTCGCCCTCTCCATCCTCGGCCTGGAACTCGGTGACCGCATCGGCACCCGAATCGGGGAACGAGGAGAACTGCTCGGCTCGGCCGTGCTCATCGCTGTCGGTGCCGCTATCGCCGCTGGCGTCCTCTGAGCGCACCACACCTCAGCAGCCAACGGTGCCATCCCTCCGGCTCGCTCAAGGCTGCACGGGGACACGGCGACGCGAATTCTGTACAACGAGCCGTTCGAAGAAGCCCGGGCGGCCGGCAAGGTGCTCGGTCTTACCTCGGTCGAGGTCGCCCAACTTCCTGAGCTCGACCGCGGCGAACGACTCTGGAGGGTGAACGAGCGGGCCTTCGTCGTTCGGCACATCTGCACGCCCGACGAGCTCACGCTCTTCGACACCGACGCCCGGATGCTCGCCTAAGCCATGAGTTCATCGTTACTGAAGGATCTTCGCCGGGAACCCCAGGGGTGGCGCGGCCTAATGGCGGGTTTGTCGGCTGGTATTCGCGGAACCCAGCGCCTGGCTGGCCTCGGCGGCGCTGCCAGGATATGCGTATGCCATCGACGTCGGTCTTTCTGCGCCGTGGCCTGCGATTGGAATACGCCACGATGGGCTGGAACGTGATTGGCGTCGGGGTTCTGGCGTGGTCAGCGATCACGGCCCGCTCGGTGGCCCTGGCCGGGTTCGGCCTCGACAGTCTCATCGAGATCGCTGCCTCCGGGGTGGTCATCTGGGAGCTCACCGGCGTCGACGACGGGGGTCGTCAGCGGCGTGCGTTGCGACTTATCGGGGTGGCGTTCGTTGCGCTGGCTTCGTATCTGGCAGTTCAGTCCAGCGTGGTCTTGGCCGCCGGCTATCACGCCCATCACAGCCCGGTCGGAATCGTGTGGACTGCGGCTTCGGCCGCTGCCATGTTCGCGTTGGCGGCGGGCAAGGATCGAACAGGTAGAGCGTTGGACAACCGGGTGCTTCGAACCGAGGGCCGTGTCACGTTCGTTGACGGGGTGCTGGCCACCGCGGTGCTGGTCGGTCTGGTCCTCAACGCGGCGGCTGGCTGGTGGTGGGCGGACCCGACTGCCGGCTACGTACTGGTGTATTACGCCGTGCGGGAGGCTTGGCACATCTACAACGAGTAGGCCACCCGCGGGCCTCCGAACCGGCATCGCCCACCGCCGCCTCCAGATCCGCCAACCCGTGAAGGACCATGAGATTCGGCCCGACGTCTTTGCGGTGGAGAGACCCCGGCGGCCCCGGACAACACGGGCTCCGAGGTCCTTCACACCCGCGCTTGACTATGCCCTTGGGGCAGGGAGGAAGATCGACAGGTGCCAGCGGGACCGATCACAGAGCTGCTCAGCAGCGGCGAGTTCGCTCGACGCTCACGGCTGAGTGCCAAGGCGCTTCGGATTTATGACCAGATCGGTCTGCTCCGACCGGTCGACGTGGAACCGTCCAACGGGTACCGCCGCTACGGAGTCGATCAGCTCAGCACGGCTCGACTCATCGCCATGTTGCGCGGCATCGACATGAGCCTCGCCGAGATCGGATTGTTGCTCGACGAGCTCACTACGGACGGCACTCTCCCCGCCGATCGGCTCGACCGGCATTTGACCGAATTGGAGGCTCGTCACACCAGCCGCAGGTCTCTGGTCCGCCACATCCGCGCGATATTGAGAGAGGAAGACTGCCCCATGTTCACCATTCGGACCCGCCACGTGCCTGCCGGGCGATTGATGTCGATTCAGCGCCGGCTACGGGCCCCGGAGACCGACGGCTTCGTTCGTGAGGCGAAGCGCCTGTTCGCTGATCACCTGCGCGGCGCCATGCCGATCGGACCGTTCAGCCTTGTCTTTCACGGCGTTGTCGACCACGACAGTGACGGGCCTCTGGAGGCGACGCTCGCCTGCCCGGACGATGTGGAGCCATGCGACCTCATCGGGATCCGCACAGAGGCGGCGCACGACGAAGCCTTCACCACGATCACCAAGGCTCAGTGGGAGTACCCGGCAATCCTCGCAGCCTACGACGCTGTTGCCGGCTCTCCTGAGGTGATCGCTCGTCCCGGAAGCCGACTGTCATGTCGAGAGGTGTACCTCGCCGAACCAGACGCAATCACCGACGACGAACTGATCTGCGACATCGCCTACCCGCTCGGCGATCACACCGGCTGTTGGTAGCTAATGAGGGAGGGCGTCGACGACGATTACCTCGCTGAAATTCCGGCCGTCTACCTGCCAGGCGTAGCAACCTGGTGAGGTGACCCACGTACTTTGAGGCACAGTGCGGTAGCCGTCTTCGTTGTTGCCCGTCGGCCCAGCCGGAACAACGAGGGGTCCCGAGCCGGGCGCCTGACCAGTGGGTCCGGACTGGACCTCGATCCGGCTGTTCGCACCCAAGCGCCCCGCTCGGACAACGAATGGACCGTCGTAGCCGGGGGTGCTGAACCATATGGTTTCGAGCGCAAACCAGCCGGCGATCGCGGTAGTGCCGAGATCAGCGCGTCCACGCAGCAGATCCCCCTCGTTGCCGACGAGCACCCGCACGGGACCGTTGCCCAACGCCACTCCGCCGAAGAACGAGGTGCCTATCGGCCTGCCGGCTGTCGCCGGGCATTTCTCTCCGGGCGCGACCAAAGGGAAATGGAGCGGGCGGGCAAGCAACGACGCTGAATTTGGCGACGGCGCACCACTTCCCGCTGCGAGGTAGGCGCCCAGAGCCATAGCGACAACGAGTGCGGCCGCCAGCCAGCGAAACCTCCGCCAGCGTTGCTGGCGCCTCGCCTTCCGAATAGGCGCCTCGGGGTCCTGACGTGCCGCATCGTGCCCGAAATCGGATTCGGGGAACGCTGCCGCAGTGGCATCGTGAGCCGTCGGGGCACTGATCATCACCGAGGACAACGCTATCGTGCTGCGTTGCCCTTCGGCTTCTTCGGGAGGAGCTGCTCGAGATGGCCAATCATGCTGTCGACCTCCGCAAGCTCGATCAGGCAACGGACGGCCCGTGGAGCGCAGAATCGGTCACATGAACCATGACGGTCGGAAGCAGCGTCCCGGCCAGGGTCCTTCGGGCCCATGGTCCGGGACGCTTGCACCGACCCGACAATGCTGGACAAGCTCAGTAGCCGTACCCGCCCGCAGAGCTTGCGGCGGGCGCCGGGGTCGACGACGCGGACGTACCTGCTCCAGTCGTCAGACCTGGGGTGGCCACGAAGAAGTTCTGCACGCCCTGGCCTGTCACGTGTCCGGCGCTGTCGCCGACGAACGTGTACAGGAAGTGGCCGTTGTAGGCAACCTGGGCGCCATTGGCGTCATTCGTCACGGACAGCTTGCCTGTGGCGCCAGCGATGGTCGGGCTCGTTGAAACGAGCGGCGGCCAGATCGAGGCCAATTCTCCGCTCACGAGCGACCTGGTGGCCGTATCCGACTTGTAAATGTACAGCGGCAGTCCCTTGGAATCGACGAGGACGGCCTCCGTCTTGCCGTTGACGGTCGCGCTCAACGTGTGGATGGTGGTGCTGCCCGCCGCCACGGTCGGCTTCATCGAGCTTCCCGCCGCCACGGTCGGCTTCGTCGAACCGCCCGCCGTTACGGCCGCAGCGATCCCGGTTGCGCCGAGGGCGGCGACGATGACGGCGATCGCGATGACCCTTCGAGTGTGTCGCATTGCTTTCTCCTATTCTCTCTCTAGTATTGATTGTTGTCTTCGCTATTAACTACGACGTGAGATACACTTAGGATTGCATATTAGGTCGAACAATCTGGCTTTGGACTATGAGATCGCCCGTTGAGTCGTACACAGGCAGGGTATAGGCGTTCTACACCAGCCCGGACCACATGTGCCAAACGCGCCTCAGTGCTTCCTACGACGGAACGACTACGTGGCTGCTCCGCACCCCGAGGTCGCATCCACATCCGATAGCGACCAGAGCGGGAACGCCGAATGGCCGAACTGAAGGGGGGGTAGCCGTTGGGGTAGTCCTCAACTTGGCACTCGCCCGCCAGGAAAGGCGCCGGCGTGCAACAACGGTCCAAATCTCAATTCAGAGTCGAGAACCCGCGCCAGTTCCCTGTTGACCAGCTCGCCGATCTCTGCCGCCGAACCGTCGCCACTGACGTCGATCGTCATCTTGATCTCTGGCGCTTCGTCGCGCCAGAACTGCCACCAATTCGAACCGGGGTCTGCCGCCCGCAAGCTCGGCATCCACTCTCTGGCTTCGCAAAATGGCTTGATGCTGCTCGCAGACGGGCGAAGAATGGGTACATCGGGTTTCTGGCTGGACGGAGAATGGCGGGTAGCAGTCATTTCACCAATACATACGCACGGAAGTTACACGCAACCGGCTCGGCGCCCCGGAGAGGCGTTGTCCGGCAGAAAAGCGACTACGACATCGGCGCGGAGTGTCGATACTCGAGCTCATCGGCCCCCGTTCCGCCGGCTCTCGTTCGTTGCGCGCCGCGGAATTGTCACCCGGTGACAGTTCTGCGGCTCTCGTTTGCGCCGGCCGGCCGCCGGCTGAGGCGTCCACTGGCGAGCGTGGGGCCTCTAGGTCGGTCAGGTCCCGGGGAAGCGCGCCGTTGCCAGCACCGAGCCGGCTGAAGTCACCAATGTCGCTTGCCGAAACATGCCGACGTCGATCGAGATCGGACGAGCCCATTCGCCCACTCCGTTGTGAACGACGAAGGTACCCGTCGCCGCGGTGTGGCCGTTGCTCATCTCGATACGGCATACGACCGGGCCGTTCATCCCCGGCTCGCGGATGCTCATGAGCACCCATGACGGATCGCCGCGATAGGCGACGATCTCGCCGACGGCGTGCCCACCCGTGGATTCGAACTGTCCCACCCGCAGCAGCTTGTCATAGGTCACGGTCGAGGACGTGGCGGTCGCCAGCGCATTCTCCACGGCCGTCGTGGCTGCCACGGTTCCGCCCAGCATCGTGACGACCGTCGCCGCCGCAAAGACAAACCGCGCGCGCCTCGTGACCACGGAACGGGCGGGTGATGTCGTAGTCCCGCCGATCTGCTGGGCGAGCTCTTCTCGCAAGTGGGCGACAAACTGCGGCTCGGGCACCTCTTGGCCGGGACGCTCGGCGCGCATGGCGATGGCCAGACGGAGGACGTTCGCATCGACCGGATCGGCTTTGAACGGCGCCGGTCGCCGGTCGGACAGGACGGCATCTACAAAGGCGGCGACCCGACGGGGGTTCATGGTTCGAGCTCCGCCATGCTGGCCGCCATGCGCAGAGCGCGGTGCTGGAGAACCTTGGCATTGCCGACGCTCACGTCCATGGCACGGGCTGCCTCCTTGATCGAGCACGTCTCGAGGAACCTGAGCTCGAGGATGCGTCGGTAGCGCTCGGGAAGAGCCGTCAGGATCCGCCGGGTCTTGCGCCCAGCCTCGCCGTCGTCGGGCTCGGAGAAGTCGTCGAGGGCGGCAATGTCGGCGTCGGGATCGATGAACGTGACGGGCTGGCCCAGCCGGCGGCGCCAATGCGAGGCAAGGACCGTGCGGGCGGTTGCCAGCAAGTAGGCACGGACCTCCCCTTTGGAGGAGCTGAGTCGTAACGGGCCGAGGGCCGCCTTGAACACCTCCGCCGTGAGATCCTCGGCGTCAGGACGATTCCCAACGCGCGAATACATGAGCCGATAGATGCGGTCAACGTTGTCGAGGTATGCCGCCTCCCAATCGGCGTAGGTGTCGCCCTCGACGAGTCTGAGGTACGGCACACGCTCGTGGTGGTCAGCGGGCGGCGACGGATCTTCCTGGCGGTATCGACGGGGGGAATCGAACATGCACTAGGAGATATGCAACGGGGTTACACCGCCGCGCCGCTCTGGCCGCCCGGAAGCCCGAAGGCGCGGGCACCGACAGGCGCCGGCTCGACAGGATCACGAGTGCGATCGGGACCTCACGAGGGCCACGGCTTGGCGCTCGAGCGCCAGGCCGGCGACCAGAAGGCGACCGACGAGCCTGATCGCCCGCTCGTCACGAGCACTCCGGGGCCCATATGTTGCACGGAGGTCGTCGCCGCTTGCGGGAACCTCTGTGATCTGCATCAAGGTGTCTTCTTGCATGCCTCTGGATAGCAGGGAGGGTTACGGCGAAAGGAACTGACGTCCGTGGAGCCGAGTGAGCGACAGGCTTGCCGATCCGACGCCCGGCTCAGACCAGCTTGGGCACGTAGACCTGCACTTTCCCACCTTCGTCGCGAAGCGCCAGTCGGGGAAGTGGTGGCGGAGGGGTGGCAAACTGAGCGAACAACACCTCACCCGTGAGGGAGAAGGCCGCACGGTGACAGGGACAGTCCAGCCTCCGGGCGGCCTCGTTGAACTCGAGCAGGCAGCCTTGATGACTGCAGACGCCCGAAACCGCACCCAGGGCCCCGTTCTGAGTCGTGACGAAACCCACCACGCCAGGGGTGCTGAATGGCGTGACGGCTCCCGCGAGCAAGTCGGCGCTCTCCCCGACGGTGTGCCACGTGCCCTCGTCCGGAGTGAGCTGTCGCTGTGCTGAGGTCTGCTGTGTGGGACTCGATGCGAACACCGTGCGGTCGACCACTAC
>Ga0182024_10026713_pt1 | contig 10131 bp, 9 predicted proteins | sample P32metaG_FD_120480 | JGI IMG/M metagenome (GOLD analysis project Ga0182024, IMG submission 120480) | Permafrost microbial communities from Stordalen Mire, Sweden - P3-2 metaG (Illumina Assembly) | ecosystem: Environmental > Terrestrial > Soil > Wetlands > Permafrost | place: Sweden: Stordalen...
AGGCATCTAACCTCGCCTTCATGTCGCTGCCGTCCCTGCCGGCAGCGCGCCAAAAGCCAGCGGAGCGGGATAGCTCATGAGGCGCTCGGCGACGAGGTCCGATGGCCAGTGACGGAGCCGAGGTCGAACACCGACCGGTGTCGCAGGTACCTCTAAGCACCATCGCCAAGAAGTGGCTACGTCTCGGCTGCACCGGGTTCGGCGGCCCCCCGGCTCACATTGCCCTGCTTCGGCACCTGTGTGTCGAGGAGAGGCAATGGATGGGAGCGAAGGAGTTCGAAGACGCCATCGCCACGACGAACCTGCTCCCCGGCCCGGCATCGACACAGCTGGCCATCTACTGCGCCTGGCGCTTGCGAGGAGCGGTCGGCGCCGTTGTCGGCGGCGCGTGTTTCATTGTCCCGGGGCTCGTGCTCATCTTGGCGTTGGCTGCAGTCTTCCTGGCCAACCACCCCCCCGATTGGATCCTTGGCGCGGCGGCCGGCGCCGGGGCGGCGGTGCCCGCGATAGCGCTGCACGCTGCGTGGAGACTGGTGCCCGCCAGCTGGGACAGGATTGGGAGCGAGCTGGCTCAACACGTCCGTTGGGTCGTCTACGCCCTGCTCGGAGGCGTCACCGCTGCCACTGTCGGGCCTTACCTCGTGATTGTGATAGTCGCCTGCGGAGTAAGCGAGCTCATGTTCCTCCGGCGAGGCCAAGCGTCGTCAGCTGGCTCGACGAAGGGGTTCATCCCAGTCGCTGTCCTCCACGGGGCGATGGTGGGTGGTCTCGGCGCTCTGGCGTGGGTGGCGTTCAAGGTAGGGGCCCTGTCCTATGGCGGTGGGTTCGTCATCGTCCCGTTGATGCAGCACGACGCCGTCACGACCTACCACTGGATGACCGACGCACAGTTCCTTAACGCTGTCGCCCTTGGTCAGGTCACGCCCGGACCGGTCGTGCAAACCGTAGCCGTGGTCGGCTACGCGGCAGGAGGGGTCGGCGGTGGGCTCCTGGCGGCGCTGACCGCGTTCAGTCCGTCGTTCGTCTTCGTCATAGCCGGTGGTCGGCACTTCGACCGGATCCGAGCCAACAAGGCGGTCGAGTCGTTCTTCACCGGAGCCGGGCCAGCCGTTGTCGGTGCCATTGCCGGGTCGGCCGTTCCTCTCGGCTTCGCTTTCAGTCATCTGTGGCAGATCCCAGTGCTGACAGGCGTGCTGCTGTGGCTCTTCCCGGCCCGCCGGGGTGTGGTTAGCGCGTTGGTCGTCGCCGGGGCAATCGGCGTGATCGTGGCCCTCTCGGGGGCCTCACCATGAAAGCGCACGGTCCATGACCGCCTCGCCGGGACGCGGTTGCGCCAGGCGCACCAACAGGTTGTACGTGACCAAGGCAATAGCTAGGTGCATGACGAAGAGCACCGCCACGGCGCGCGCCGGCTGGCCCTGGTACAGGATCCAGACGTCGGGGGCCCACAGGACGAAGGTGACTAGGATGGCCAGACGGACGAACAGCCACCGGGGAGCTGAGCTCAGCCGGACCACGACAGGCCAGGCGGTGCATGCCACTATGACCCCGATAACTGTCAACTTGGCGTAGTCGGCGAACTGGAAGTGAGGATATCCTTTGGTCGACGGGAAAATGGTCTCGCCGACAACCACAAGTAGTGCATCCACGAAAAGAGACCCGGCGACGGCGGCGATGGTGACCACAGCCAGGCGGGCGGCCGACGGAGGCCGGTGTGGCGGGGAAATGTCGACCCGTACAAGCGACATACTCCGGCGGAGGAACCCAGGCCTTTCCTCGAGCTCAAGGTCCATAAATTAACGATAGGCCAAAGCTTCTACAAGATCGACCTACCGGAGTAGCAAACCTGACTGGTGACCCTACGACCACGGTCGTACGTCGGCTCCGGTGCACCGGAGCCGACGGACAAGTCCCCCCCAATGCTTGTCTGCGCGCCGCAGCAACAACCCTTAGGCCGTCGCCTGCTCGGTACCGCCCAAGATCATCCCCAAGTCGTATGTGTGGCAATACCTAAGTCGTACGTCGCATGCGATCTAGGGGCAAATCCCTTGTGGGTACTCGGGATTTAATATTCGAGATACTGTTCCGTCGCCTACGTGTCACCTGCTGTTCAAGTACTCGCCGTAGGGTCCGCGACCATGCTCAACCCCAAAACGCCCAACAAAGGTCCCTCCGCAACTAGCAAACGTTCGGCCATCACCGGGTTGGCCGGTGCGGCCTTGATAACAACTGCGCTCACGACCGTCGCCACGGCGGGTACCGCTAGCGCCGCCACCGCGTCCTCCGGGCCGGCACTCGTCGTCTACTCAGCGCAGGGCTACGACTCAGCTGAGACTACGGCGTTCCAAAAGGCCACCGGGATACAGGTAAGTCTCGACGACGACTCTACCGGGCCGCTCTTGACCAAGGTTGAAGCCGAAAAGAACAACCCTAAATGGGGCCTTCTGTGGGTGGACGGCGCCACGGCCATGGCTTCTCTCGACGAGCAAGGGATGCTCATGAAGGGATGGGAGCCAACCGTCAGCTGGAACACTCTCGGCAAACAAGCAGTACCGGCCGACAAGAGTTATATCCCGACCGGCCTCACCATGGCCGGGACGCTGGTGTACGAGCCCAAAGAAGTCCCTAACCCGCCCTCAACTTGGAACGCGCTGCTCAACTCCAAGTGGAACAACTTGGTCGGCATGAACGACCCCGCAGTGTCCGGGCCGACCTATCCCTTTGTGGCCGGCATGATGAACCATTTCGGCAGCGTCGCCGCCGGGGAGAAGTTCTACGAGGGGCTCGCCAGCAACGGGCTGCAGGTCAACCTCACCAACGGCAACACACTCGAGGCCCTCGAGGCCGGCATTATAAAGATCGCACTGATACAGAGCTCGGCAGGCATAGGCGCCGGGCTGAAGACTCACGGGGAGATCAAGGTCAAGTTCCTCAACCCGGTAACCGCCCTGCCGAGCGCCATCGGCATCGACGCCAAGGCGCCCAAAGCCGAACAGGTAGAAGCGGAGAAATTCGTCGAGTTCGTACTCTCCACGCAGGGCCAGCAGATCATGCAGTCCGGCGACCCCGAAGGCGACTCCCTCTACTGGCCCGTGCTCACCGGCGTCAAGCCGCTCCCCGCTCTGCCGCCGCTGTCCAGTATCCCGGTGCAAAACATCAACCCTTATAGCTGGGGCGCTCGCGAGGACACTATTAACGCTTGGTTCACGAACAACATCGTCGAGTAGTCCCCTGACGACACCGATGACCGAGAGCTCACGGCGGGCCCATTGAGCCAGGTCTTGCCGACGACGGTACCGAGCCACGGCACCGGGACCAGCCCTAACGGGGCCGGTCCCGGGCCCGGCCACCAAGCCCGGCCAGGAACTGACGACGAACTCGGGAGCAGGTCCAAACCCGGCGGCGGCCGCCCTGTTGTACCCGGCGGGTTCCCCCGGGCACTTGCGAGTACGACCAGTCGCTACGGTGGCCAAGCGCTGGTGTGGGCCATCATGGCCTTCCTGGTTGCGGTACCCGTCGGCGCTTTCTTGCTGCAGGCGTTCGCGCCTCGCATCTTCGACCAGGGCAGTAGCTGGTTCACTCTGTCCAACGTGTCGCAGGCTTTGCAAGGGCGGACCTTTGTCGGGCTGTTCAACTCGCTGTGGGTCAGCGTGAGCGTTTGCGGCCTCGACCTGGTTATCGGCGGCACCGTGGCCTGGTTGTCCATGCGCACTAACGTCGCCGGCCGGCGTATTTGGCCGGGCCTGATGTGGGCGCTCCTGCTTGTGCCCACATGGCTCATGGCAGACGGGTGGCAGGACCTGCTCGAGCCTCACGGCGCGATGTCCGAGTTCGGTCTTTACAGCCCCCTCGCCTATCACACGCTTTTTGGGCCGGTCGGCGTCGTGTTTGTCGACGCCCTGGCCACGGCGCCGTATGCCTACCTCACAATGTCCGCCGCCCTGGGGGGCCTAGGGAGCCAACTCGAGGAAGCCGTCCGGGTCCACGGGGGGGGCCGGGTGGCGACGGTCAGGGTCGTGGTGCCCGTACTTGCCCCCGCTGTCCTCGCATCTATTGCGCTCGTCTTCGCCGAGACCATGAGCGACTACGGGGTGGCATCCACGCTGGCCTTTCAGTCGCATTTCCCAATGGCTACATATGGGATCTACGAGGCCGTCGACAACCTCCCGGCCCAGTTCGGCCTGGCTGGAGTCCTCAGCCTCCTACTGCTCGGGTGTGCGGCCATCCCGATCGCGGTGCAATCCCGGGTCACCCGTGGCCGTTCTTACGCCATACTGAGCGGCCGCACCCGGCCCGCCGCGCGCTACCGCCTGGGTCGGCGCGCCAGGTGGGGGCTCACCTCGGTTGTGGGTGGGTTCTTCGTCCTCGCGCTGGGAGCACCCGCCGTAGGAGCCTTTACCGGATCATTCGTGGCCAACCTCGGGAGCCCTCTCGGCGGGCAGTCGCTGACTCTGTCCAATTACCAGGAGGTGTTCTCCGGGTCGATCGCCTATGGCCACTCGGTCCAGGAGGGCGCCACCGGTCTGTCGGCCCCAGTCCTGCTGTCCACTGAGCTCGCCGTCGTTACCGCCACGGTCACAGTCGTGATCGCCCTGGCCGTGGCCAGGCTGCTGGCGGCCCGGCGGCCCGGGCGGTTCACCAAGGCCGGCGACCTGCTCCTGCTCGGCTCGATCGCGCTCCCCGGCATCGTCCTCGGCGCCGGGTACATATTTGCCTTCAACCTGCCCATCGCGAGCCGCGTAGGCCTGGACCTGTACGAGACGCTCCCATTGCTGGTGATGGGGTACCTGGCCACGTCGATCCCGACCTCGTCGCGTATCATGATCGGCCCCGTGGCACAGATCCATGGCTCGATCTTGGAGGCGGCAAGGGTGCATGGCGCCCGGGCCCTGGGCGCGTGGCGGTCGTGTTACGTGCCCGTGGTGTCGCGGGTGCTCGTACTGGTGTGGTTGGTGACGTTGACCAAAACGTTCTTCGAGCTGCCTATTTCTCAGCTGTTGTTCCCCCCGGGACAGGAACCCGTGTCCGTGGCCATCGACAACTGGATCGGGAACTACCACCCCGAAATAGGCGCGGCCATGACAGTCGTCGCCCTGGGCGCGTGCTTCTTGGTGATCGGGTTGGTCCTGGGCGGCTTCCGGCTGCTGGCTCCCAAGGGTTGGCGCCGGCTCGGCGGGTGGCGCTCAGTTGCCTGAGGGCGCGCTCACCGCAGGAGAACGGGTCGAAGTCGGGGGTGCCTCAAAGTTTTTCGGGGCTAAGGCAGCCCTTTCTGAGCTGGACCTTCAGGTGGAGCCAGGTTCGTTCGTCGTGCTCCTCGGGCCGTCCGGGTCGGGTAAGACAACTCTGCTGCGCTGCCTGGCGGGGATCGAACGCCTTAGTGACGGCACCATCTCGATAAGCGGCAAAGTTGTTGCGGCTCCGGGTGTGCACGTAGCTCCGGAGCGCCGCCGGCTAGCAATGGTGTTCCAGGATTATGCTTTGTGGCCCCACATGACCGCTTTACGCAACGTTTTGTTCCCCCTCCGCCAGATGCGCGTGAGCGGTCCCGAAGGCCGGCGCAGGGCACACGAAATGCTTGAGCGAGTTGGCCTTGCGCACCTGTCGGAGCGCTACCCTAACGAGCTGTCGGGGGGCGAGCAGCAGCGCGTGGCGTTAGCCCGGGCGCTGGTTGGTGGAGTGGGCCTAATCCTATTTGACGAGCCCCTGTCCAATCTCGACGCCGACATGCGCGAGCAGCTTCGCCTGGCGATTTCCACCCTGGCTCGCGACAGCGGGGCGACGTCGGTCTATATAACTCACGATCAATCCGAGGCCTTCTCGCTCGCCGATCGGGTGGGTGTGCTCAGAGATGGTGGCCTCGTCCAGTGGGGTACGCCCGAGGCCCTGTACATGAGCCCCGCCAGCCCGTTCGTAGCACGGTTCACCGGCATATGCACGGAGATGCCGGTGACCCAGGTGAGCGGTCCTGCTGGTCCCCCGGGGGCGCAGCAGGTGCAGATCCGGCTCCCGGGTGCGGCCGCCGCCGTGGTCACTGCCACATTGCCCCGGCCGCTGCCGGACGGGGCCCCATTGCAGTTGTTCGTGCGCCCCTCTGCTGTCCATTTGGTGGCACCGGCCGAGGCCCACTTCCTGGCCCACGTACGAGACGTGGCCTTTGCGGGGCGTGGTTACGAGCATGCTCTGGTGGCCGACGGGCCGGTACTTTTTACGCGCATTTTCTCGGACCAGCGCTCTGAGCGAGGGGCGCTTGTGGGTGTGCGCCTCGCCCCGGAGGGTTGCCTTGTGCTCCCGGGCGACAGCCGACAAGGTTCGGGCGCAGTCCCAGGCGAAGCCGGCGCCGACGCGAACCCAGGCTTCGTCGACATGACAAGTGCCCTAAGCTCACAGTCCCCGGGCCACCGGGCTATCTAAGCCGTGCACACCACCACCAGCTCCGTAACCCTGGCCGTAGCCGTTTTCTTGGCGAGTGGGGTCGAAAGCGTTGAAGCCCTAACGATTATTGTCGCTGCTGGCGTATCGAGAGGCTGGCGCTCGGCGCTGGAGGGGATGGCGGCGGCGTTGGTCGTACTGACGCTGCTGGTCGGCGCACTCGGCCCCGCCCTCGTATACCTAGTGCCCATAAACGTGTTGCGGGTCGTGGTGGGAGGTCTGCTGCTGGTGTTCGGGTTGCAATGGCTACGAAAGGCCGTCCTCAGGGCGGTGGGGCTCAAGGCCAAGCATGACGAGGACGCCATCTTTAAACGGCACGTGGAAGCCTTGTCGCCAGGGGGCGACGAACAGACTGGCCAAAGCGATAGCCGACCGGGCAAGCGAGGACGGGCCACCCGCGACGCGGCCGGGTTCGCCGTGGCATTTAAAGGGACGTTCCTTGAAGGCCTGGAAGTCGTCATCATCGTCCTCGGCCTCGGCGGGGGTGACCATCAACTGGGACTGGCCAGCGCCTCCGCCGCCGCCGCCATTGTGGTGGTAGGCGGCATCGGTCTGGCGGTCGCACGTCAATTGGCCAATGTGCCTGAGAACGCCATGAAGACGGTGGTGGGATTGATGCTTGTCTCGTTTGGGACCTTCTGGACGGGCGAGGGGCTCGACGTCCGCTGGCCGGGCAGCGACCTCGCCATCCTCGTTTTGGTGGCCGCCTATGCCGTCGTAACCTGGGCCCTCATGCGCTTGATGCGGCCCTCGGCTCTCCCGACTGACCAGGAGCGGGCCCATGCCTGAAGGACGACCGCCGCGGGTTGCGCCGTTGTGGCGAAGGTGGCTAAAAGGATTTGGTGCGTTCTGGTGGGACTTTCTTGTGGGTGATACGCCCGAAATACTCATCGGGGTACTGGTCGTCATTGGAGCTGTCGCCCTGATAGCCAAAGCGGCGTCGCTGAACACCCTTGCCGTAATTGCTTTCCCGTTGTTGGTGGTTGCCGTCCTGGGAGGCTCGCTCGTCTGGGCTGGCCGAGCCAAGGACTGAGGCGCGAGCCAAGCACTGAAGCCCGCACCGTGGAACGCCGCGGCGGTGAGGGCCGCCGGGTGCTCTAGGTTCCCTGACCGGCCCGGACCAACCCGACCTCATAGGCGTACACCACGGCCTGTACCCGGTCACGCAAGCCAAGCTTGGACAGCACCCGGCCCATATGGGTCTTGACCGTCGCCTCGGCCAAGAAAAGCTTGCTTGCGATCTCGGCGTTGGAGAGGCCCCCGGCGACTTCGACGAGGATCTCCCGCTCTCTATCGGTAAGCAACGAGAGGCGGGCGTCGCTACTGCTACCCGAAGCTTGAGCTGGCCCAGGGAGATGAGGAAGAAAATTGTCCAGCAGGCGTCGGGTGACGCTGGGAGCAACGACGGCGTCGCCGTTGGCGACGGCGTGTATAGCCCGGGCGAGTTCTTCCGGGAGCACGTCCTTCAGGAGGAACCCGCTGGCTCCCGCGCGCAAGGCGCTGAAGACGTACTCGTCGAGATCGAAAGTGGTGAGCACCAGAACTCGCGACCCAGGGGTCTGTTCGACGATGCGGCGGGTAGCCTCCACTCCGTCCATACCCGGCATGCGAATATCCATCAGGACCACGTCAGGTGCCAACTCGGCGGTAAGGCGGACGGCCTCGGCCCCGTCTTCGGCTTCTCCCACAATGCTCAGGTCGGGTTGCTCCTCGAGCACCATCCTGAACCCCGCGCGCAGTAACGGCTGGTCGTCGACCAGTAGCACGGTCGTGTTCACATGCTCGGCCCGGGCGAGTTGGCGAGCGGCAAGGGGGCAGTGGGCCGGGCGAGGGGCCTCTGGTCTTGGGCGCCCACCGTCTCACGGCCCGTCGGCGGACGGCTGGCACGACCAGGTGAGCGCGGCGACCGGGGAACTGGCGGGATCGGGATGCGGGCCTCGACCAGCCAGCCGCCGACGGCGGGGGCGGCAACTACCGTCCCGCGGTAGATGGCGGCCCGTTCTTTCATCCCGGACAACCCATGCCCCGTCCCTCGAGGAGGTCGATGGCCGCCGGCCCCAAGGGTTGGTGCTCGCCCGTTATCCTGCACCGAGACGGCGAGCAGGTTGGGGCTGTAGCCCAGGGCTACGGCAATGCTGGTGGCCCCGACCGCGTGTTTCAGGGCGTTGGTGGTCGCTTCTTGAACGATCCGGTAAACCGTGAGCTCAGCCCCCGGGGGCAAAGGGCGGGGCTCACCACTGACGGCCAACGATGCCGCCAAACCGGTCGTGCGCACCTGGGCCAATAGCCCATCGATCTGAGCCAGGCCAGGTTGGGGAGCCAGCTCTTCGGGGGCTCCATCGTCGCGCAGCACGCCCAGCAACCGTCGGGTGTCACCGAGCGCTTGGCGTCCGATCCGGGACAGGTTCTCTATCGCCGTGCTCGCCCGCTCGGGGTCCGAGCGGAGCTTTGCGCTGGCCCCATCGGCCAGGCTGATCATCACAGCCAGGCTATGGGCGATGACGTCATGCATCTCACGGGCAATGCGCGTCCGCTCGGCGGTGGCGGCAATGAGGGCCTGCTGCTCGCGCTCTCGCTCGAGGCGCTCGGCGCGCTCGGTGACAGCGGCCAGGCGGCTTCGGCGGGACCGGAGGTTGGTCCCGAGCAGGAACGCAGCGGCCACCAGGCCGGAGAGGAACACCAGGGACCGGGGCCAGCTACCGGCAAGGCTCCAGCGGAACGAGGCCATGACGGCGCCCCCCTCGACTATGGCTGCGCCCGCCGTAGCGACGACCCGAGGCCGGTGGCTCGCCAGGGTGTAAAGCGACACGAGAAGGGCCAGGTCGCCCACCAATTCGACCCCGATGGACCACTGGACCAGGGCGACAACGGCGATAATGGCGAAGACGGCTACCGGGTAACGACGCCTCCAGACAAGCGGTGCGATGAGTGCCACCTGCAGGGCCCAACCAGTGAGCCCCGAACCGGACCGGTCAACATACCAGGCAACGCTGAGGATGGCCACGGCCAAGGCGACGCTCGTATCGGCGACTACCGGGTGGGCGTCCGCCAGTCGTGAACCCAGCTGCCATAAGTCGGGGCGGTGCGTGGCCAACTGATCGTCCTTGTCAGCTCCGGCGCCGTTATCCGCTTCAGTCGGGTCAGCCATGACCCACCGGAGACGGGACATCCGAGGTCGCATCCGACCGCCACCTTTCATGCGTTGGGCTCGTGGACAGACAAGGTGCCCTCGCTCCGGTTCCATAGCCAGGATACGACCCCGAGCACGGTTGCCCAAACAAGGGTGGTCCCGGTGTAAGGGACGCCGGTGACGCTGGACCGTTAGGTGCGGCCCCGGGGACATTTCCTGAAGTGCTCGTGTTTAACTGGGCGGGCGCCAGGGCAGAAGGCAGGGCGCCCCCTGTTCCGACCCTTCGCTAGCCCGGCACACGACCGACGGCACCGGCGCGTTCAAGGTACATTTCCTCGATCTCGGCGACACTGCGTCCCAAGGAGCGACCTGCGACCCACTCCTCGGCGGCCTGCTCCATGCTCTGGGCCAATCCTGAGCTCGTCCGTAGCCGTCGGACCTGGTCCACGAGCTTGGGTACGTCCCGCGCCTCCAAGGCCAAATTGCGACGGACCATTTCTGCCGTCGACGCGGTGCCATGCCCTGCCAAAGGCGCGAAAGCGATCACAGGGCGGGCTGAACGCAGCGCCTCG
>Ga0182024_10026714_pt1 | contig 10131 bp, 7 predicted proteins | sample P32metaG_FD_120480 | JGI IMG/M metagenome (GOLD analysis project Ga0182024, IMG submission 120480) | Permafrost microbial communities from Stordalen Mire, Sweden - P3-2 metaG (Illumina Assembly) | ecosystem: Environmental > Terrestrial > Soil > Wetlands > Permafrost | place: Sweden: Stordalen...
GCCCGGTGCGCCGGAGCGCAACGCAGCCTACGACGACGCCGCGATGGGCGACCTGCGGGTCTTTCTCGAGCGCGCGGCGGCGGCCGGCGAGCTCAGGACCATACGGGGCGCCGACCCGCATCTGGAGATCGGCGCACTGTTCGAGCTCAGCCATGAGCAGCTTTACCCGCCGGTGCTGCTGTTCGAGGACATGAAGGGCTGCCAGCGCGGTCATCGCATCCTGTGCAATGGGCGCAGCGCGCGGTTCGTGGTCGGCGACCTGACGCTCGAAGCGGTGAAGGCCTATCGCCGCCGGCCCAAGGAGGAGAGCGAGCCGATTCCACCCCGGCTGGTGAATACCGGTCCCGTCTTCGAAAATGTTCAGGAAGGCGACGCCGTCAACGTCATGCGCTTTCCGGCGCCCAAGTGGCACGGCGCCGATGGCGGCGATTATATCGGCACCGAATGCATCGTGGTCACCCGCGATCCGGACAGCGATTGGATCAATGTCGGCACCTATCGGGTCATGGTGCACGACGCAAAGACGCTGGGCGTGTTCATCGAGAAGGGCAAGCACGGCGATCTCATCCGGCGCAAATGGTGGGCGCGCGGCAAGCCTTGCCCGATGGCGATCTCGGTCGGCCAGGCGCCGGTCCTCGGCGTGGTCGCATCGACCGACACCAAGCACGGCGAATCCGAATATGCGCTGGCCGGCGGACGCATCGGCCGGCCGATCGACGTCGTGCCCGCGCCCGCGAGCGGGCTGCCGATCCCGGCCGATGCGGAGCTCGTCTTCGACGGCTTCATGCCGCCGCCGGAAACCGACCGGCGCATGGAAGGACCGTTCGGCGAGTGGCCCGGCTACTACGCCTCCGACGGGCGGCCGGAGCCGGTCCTGCAGGTCAAGGCCATCTACCACCGCAACGATCCGATCATCACCGCCCAGCCGCCGACCAAGCCGACCTATCCGGGACGCCAGATCAAGATCCCGCATGTCGCGGCGCTCTGGGACACGCTCGAAGCGGCCTGCGTGCCCGGCATTACCGGGGTCTGGAAGCTGCCGGGCGGCGGCACGCGGTTCATCAACGTGGTCGCGATCAAGCAGCTCCATGCCGGCCACGCCAAGATGGCGGGCCTGGTGGCAGCCGGATGCCGGGCCGGCGGCTACATGGCGCGCCTGGTCATCGTGGTCGACGACGATATCGACATCACCAATGCGGCCGAGGTGATGTGGGCGCTATCGACCCGCTGGGACCCGCGGAGCCAGACCGACATCATCGACGGCTGCTGGACCGGCCAGATCGATCCGCGCCTGCCGCCCGAGCAGCGCGACGACGGCGATACGACCATGAGCCGGATGATCGTCTACGCGGTGCGGCCGTTCCACTGGAAGGACAAGTTCCCGGCCGTCAACGTGATCGAGCGCAACTATGCCGAAACGGTGCGGCGCAAGTGGGCCGATCAACTCGATTTCTTGCGCAAGTGAGCGCTATGCGCTGGGCCGCGGAGCCCAAATATCACTGCAAGCCGATCAATTGTTAGGTAGGCACGGCGTTTGACTCCCTCGCCCCGAAGGGGAGAGGGTGGGGTGAGGGGGTTACGATGTTTCCGTATCGCGCCGCCGGAGCCCCCTCATCCCGCCCTTCTCCCCCACGGGGAGAAGGAGTGAGAGGCACTGCGTCCCCAACGGTGAGCGGGCGGGGTCTTCTTCCTAAGACCTCTACTTCCTAAGACCCCCTACGTCTCGCTGCTGCCGACGGCTTCCTCGATCCTCTGGAAGGTCGGCGTGTACTGCGACTGGAAGCCCTGCAGGCCTTTGCGCTCGCGCCGGATATCGATCTTGGGCTCGTTCTCGCTGGGGTCGCGGATCACCGCCATCGGCTCCTCGCCGCGCTCGACGCGCTCCATCTGCTCCTGCAGCATTCTGCGATACATGACCACGCCACGGTCGCTGCTCGCCAGATGCTCCTGGGTGCGGTCGGAGATCGGACCCTGGCCGACCCAGCCGGTCATGTCCTGGGCCGGAACATTGTCGGCGACGATCTTGCCCTCGTCGTTGAACAGGTTGGTGTGCTTCACCAAGAGCGGCTTCGACGGGGCGCCCGGCTCGCGCACGCTGCTGCGATAGGCAAACTGGATGGTGTGGGCATCGTCGACCGGCACCCGGAATTGCAGGGTCGGAGCGTGCGCGCTGCCGACCGCCAGGATGTTCGGAAACAGCAGGGGATGGCCGGTCGTCCAATCGTCGACGTCGGGGGATTCCCCCTCCAGGAGCCGGCGCTTCATGATGCCGTAATCGAACCGGTCGAACGCGATCTTCACATGACGCGCCCCCACCATCGCGGGCGGCCGGCCGAGCTTGCGCAGCTGATAGTTTCCATAGGCCGCATGCAGGAACTCGAAGTGCAGGGGATCGGCGGCATTCTCCATGCACTGCAGCCAGTTGCACGGCAGCCGGTGGATCTCGATGACGATGTCGGCGTCCGCGCGCACCAGCACGTCCCAGCGCGGCACGAGCGGGACCGGCTCGGGGCCCAGATAGGCGAAGATCAAGCCGCCGAGCTCGCGCACCGGATAGGCCTTGATCGTGACCTTGTCCTTGTAGGGATTGTCCGGACGCGTGCGGTCCTCGAACGGCTGCTCGATGCAGCGGCCTTTGGCGTCGAACAGCCAACCATGGTAGGCGCAGCGCAGCCCATTGCGTTCCGGGATGCCGTATTCCATGGAGAGGCAGCGATGCGGACAGCGCTCTCCGATCAGCCCGTACTCGCCGGCCTGCGAACGATAGAGCGTGAGATTTTCCCCGAGCAGGCGGACCTTCTGCACCGGCTCGCGTTCGAGCTCAACCGCCGTCCCGACCACCTGCCAATAGCGCCGCAGCAGATTGCCCATCGGGGTGCCGGGACCGACGCGGGTCAAGCGCTCGTTTTGCTCCTTGGTCGTCATGGCGGTCCTCCGCGGCGGATTTTCTACAGATCGCTCCGAGCTTTGCGGTCCGAATTCAGCATATTATGAGCCAAGATCGGCCGAACGTACAGGAAGGCGAGAGGAAGCCGAAGGACGTTTGCATGGCAACAGCTGGTGATCCGACAGGCCAAACGCAGTCGATGACGTTGCGGCTGGGCATTGCCGGCCTGGGCGTGGCGAGCACGCTGTTCCTGCCCGGGGTCGAGCAGTTTCCGCAGGCGCGCATCGCGGCCGCTGCCGACCGGCGCCGCAGCGCGCTCGATGCGTTCGAGCGCAAATATGGCGGGCGCGGCTATGACAGCGTCGAGGAGCTTTGCGCCGATCCGGAGGTCGACGTCATCTGGGTTGCCACGCCCAACCAGCTGCATTGCCGGCACGCCGTCATGGCGGCCGAGCACGGCAAGCACGTCATTTGCACCAAGCCGATGGCGCTCACGGTCGAAGAATGCGAGCAGATGTGCTTGGCGGCCGAGCGCAACGGCGTGAAGCTGTTGTGCGGGCAAACCTACAGCATGAGCCCCGATATCCAGGCGATGTGGGCGACCGCCCGCTCGGGCGAGCTCGGGACGCTGATCGCGATCAATTCCTGGCTGTCCACCGATTGGCTGCTCAAGCCGCGGGTGGCCGAGGAAATCGACGAGGCGCTTGGCGGCGGCGTGGTCTATCGGCACGCCCCCCACCTCATCGATACCATTCGCCTCCTGGGCGGCGGGCGCTTGCGCAGCGTGCGGGCGATGGTCGGGCGCTGGATGCCGGAGCGGCCGTGCCCGGGGAACTTCTCCGCCTATCTCGAATTCGAGGACGGCACGCCGGCCACCATCGCGTACAACGGCTATGGCTATTTCGATACTTCCGAGCTGACCTGGGGGATCGGCAACCGCATGTATTCGGACGAGGAGAGGGTGGGGGTCCGGCAGGCGCTGCGACGCGGCGAGATCAACAACGAGGATGCCAAGGAGGGCATGCGCTTCGGCGCCGGCACGCGTGACGTCACCAGCCGCGGCAGCGGCCACGGCGACAGGCGTGCGGTCGGCACCCGCGCCCATATCGGCTGGTTCGGCATCACCGTGGCGAGCTTCGAGCGCGGCGATATCCGGCAGTCGCCCAACGGGGTCTTCGTCTACGGCGATGCCGGCCGGCGCGAGGTGCCGGTCTCCGGCGGCCGCGGTACCGGCCTGCTGGAGATGAAGGAGATGCATGCGTCGCTGACCGAGGGCACGCCCATCGTGCATGACGGGCGCTGGGCGATGGCGACGCTGGAGGTCGGCAACGCGATCGTGCAGTCCGCCCGCGAACGCCGCGAGATCATGCTGGTCCACCAATGCGGACTGGCGAAGTAGCTACTTGTCCGGGCGCAGCGCGGCGCCTGCACACTTGTCCCGGCCTTAAGCCGGGACCGTCCCAGACTCCGAGGTTGGTAAGGTCCCGGCTCCATAGCGCGTCGAAGACGCGCGTAAACGCGCTAAAGGCCGGGACAAGGTCGGCGAGCGCATCGTCAGGCCGGCGTGGCGCAATCGTCATCGCAGTCGGGATGGCCGATGGCGTCGGACGCGGTGATCTTGGCCTCGACGTCGCTCGCCGGCGCGGCGTGGGCGTGATCGTGCTGGTGGTCGTGATCGTGGCCGTGCTCGTGAGCGTGCGGCGCCGGGCTGATGTTGCGATTGCCGTAGAGCGCGTCCACGAATCCGGTATCGTCGATTTGCCGCAGATGATGCAGATCCCAGAGCTCCAGCGGATTGATCTTCCTGGCATCCTTGTCCTGCCGGATCGCCTCCTCGTAGACGTTCGCGATCGCGCGCATCTTCGGATAGAGCTTGGGCTCGAGAATGTTGGCCAGGCTCTGATGGGTGATCGTAGCCTGCTCCCGGTTCATCTTGCCCTGCTTGTCGAAGCGGTTCTGGATGATGGTGATCGCCTCCTCGGGCCGGGTTTTGAAGAAATGGATTCCTTCGATCAGCCCCTTGAGGAACCGATCGACGATGTCGGGATGCTTTTCCACAAAGCCCAGGCTCGACGACACGGTCGTGAACTGAATCATCGGCAGCGGCTCGATGTCGATGACCTTCAACCCGGCGACCTTGGCGAACAGGCTCGCGGGCGGCCCAAGGAAGCAGGCGTCGATGACGCGGTCGCGCACCTGGTGCCAAAGCGGCGGCGCCTTTTCCTTCTGCGCCGGATCCACGGCATCCATCGAACCGCTTTTCAGCTTGGTCTGCCGCACCAGCTCGACATCGTCGCGGTCGACATCGAGGCCGTGCTGCTTGAGGTAGAGCCAGTCGTTGAGCCCCGGATGCGAGCCGCGCGTTCCGACCTTGCGGCCCTGCAGATCGGCCAGGCCGTTGATGCCGGAATCGGGGCGCACGATCAGCTGCTGGTTCACCTGATTGACCGTTTGGCCGAGATAGACCCAGCTGTCGCCGCGGGCACGGTGGCCGTAGGTCGAGACGTGGTTTCCGCCGACGAATTCGACCTCGCCGGTCGGCACGGCACGATGCGCCTCGGTCGACGAGATCTGCCGATCGTAGTCGACCTCGAGGCCGTGCTTTTCCCAGGCGCCGGATTCGGCGACCACGTGCAGCAGAACCAAGTGACTGCTCGACCGGAACGGAAATGCGATTTTGTCCATGGGGGGCTCCTCACGCTCAAGCGCGGATCGAGCCGGGTCACGCAAGCCCGGCCCTGATCATCCGCGCCGATCTACGTTTTTTGACGGCCCGCCAGTATTGCATCAGTGCCCCATATCGATCCACTATTATTCCAGTCTTGAAGTCAGGCGCGGAGGCGGCGGATGACCCGACTGCTCATTGGCCTCGCAACCTTGGTTTTTGGCACCGCCGTTCTCGCCCTCCCGGCAAGTTCGGCCGAGTCGCCGAATTTCAGGGGCAAGACCATCACCATGATCATCGGTTATGCCCCCGGCGGCGGCACTGACCTGTCCGGGCGGCTGCTGGCATCCTTTCTCGGGAGGTACCTGCCGGGAGAGCCGACCATCGTGGTGCAGAACATTCCCGGCGCCGACGGGACGACGGCGATGAACTTCTTCGTGCAGCAGACCAAGCCGGACGGCCTGACCATGACAATGGGCTCCGGCTCGCAGGCCGAGCCGACGCATTATCGCAAGCCTCTCTCCCGCTTCGATCCGACCAAGTTCGGTTTTGTCGGCGGTATCGGGCGCGGCGGCTCCGCGGTCGTGATCAACAAGCAGGCCGAGCCGCGGCTCTACGCCAGCGGTGTCGCGCCGGTGATCATGGGAACGACCAGCGGCGCGCCGCGATCGAACATGGAGATGGCGGCCTGGGGCAGGGAGGTCCTCCGCTGGAACCTCAAATGGGTGATCGGCTACCGCGGAACCAACGACCTGTTTCTCGCGCTCGAGCGCGGCGAGATCGACATGAGCGCGACCGGCAACCTGGCGCCGGTCGTCAAGCTCGTGGCAACCGGCCGGTTCAAGCTCCTGGCGCAATCCGGCCTGCTGAAGGACGGGCGCTTGACTTCGCGCGCCGAGTTCACCGACGCGCCGCTGATCTCCACGCTGGTCGCCGGCAAGATCGGCGATCCGACCGCCGCGCGCGCGTTCGACTACTGGATGGCGGTCCATGCCGGCCCGGAGAAATGGCTGGCATTGCCGCCGCAGACGCCCGAGCCCATTCTCGCAGCCTATCGCGACGCCTTCGACAAAACGGTAGCCGATCCCGAATTCATCGAGCGCAGCAAGAGAGTTGCCGATGATTTCACCCCGATGGCCTATAGCGACGTCGAGACCTGGATGAACACCCTGGCCACCACCCCCGACGAGGCGATCCAGTTCGTGTCCGACATGACGCGGCGCCAGGGCGCCGGCGCGGAATGACGCGACGAGTGGCAATGAGGAAGATCGGCGCGGGCCTGCTTGCCTGTCTCATCGCAACACCGGCTGCCGCGGCGGAAACCGTGTCGTTCCAAGGCAAGACCGTCTCAATGATCGTCGGCTACGCCGCCGGCGGCGGCACTGATGCATTCGGCCGTCTGGCGGCGGGCTTCTTGATGAACGCGCTGCCGGGCGCGCCCACCGTGGTCGTGCGCAACATCCCCGGCGCTGACGGGATCGCGGCGATGAACTACTTCGTCCAGCAGGTCGTGCCGGACGGCCTGACGATCACGGCGGCCGCAAATACCACAGCCGATCCGCTGAACTACCGCAAGCCGCAAGCGCGCTACGATCCGACGAGCTTCCAAGTGGTCGGCGGTGTCGGCCGCGGCGGCACCGCGATCGTCATCAGCAAGGCCGCGGAGAAGCGCCTCACCGACAAGGGGGCCGCGCCGGTTGCCATGGGCGCGCTCGGCGGCGTGCAGCGGTCGGGCTTGCTGATGACGGCCTGGGGAATCGAGCTCCTCGGCTGGAACGCCAAATGGGTGCTGGGCTATCGCGGCACCAATGAGCTCATGCTGGCGCTCGAACGCGGCGAGATCGACATGACCGCGACCGCCAACCAGTTCCTGATCGCCAAGCTGCTCGATTCCGGCAAGTTCAAGATTCTGGTGCAGACCGGCATAGAAAAAAACGGCCGGCTGGTTCCACGTGCCGATTTCGGCGAAGCGCCCATCATGGCCAACATGCTGGCGGGCAGGATCGGCGACCCGCTGGCCGCCAAAGCATTCGAATACTGGGGCGACATCGTGTCGATGGACAAATGGCTGGCGCTGCCGCCCAAGTCGCCGCCGCCGATGCTGGAAGCTTATCGGGATGCCTTCGCCAAGATGGTTCGCGATCCGCAATTCATCGAGCGCGGCAAGGCGATCAGCGACGACTTCGAGCCGATGTCACATGAGGACGTCGAGACGCTGGTCCACAGACTTGGCGGCACGCCGCCGCAGGCCATCGACTACATCAGCGACCTGCTGCGCCGGCAGGGGCTCGAGGTGCAATGAGGCGTATGCGGTCGCCGTAGCGTGGGCCGCCGCATCAGGGCGTTCACGCCCTGGCGCCGCGTTGTCCACCCTACCGGACCACATTTTCGATCATGCCGGCGCCATCGAGCGGTACTTGGCGCAGATCTTGTTCCAACGCTCCGCCCGCTGCTGCATCCGCTGCGTCACCTCGGCGGGGATCTCGACGAAGGGCGGACGCAGCGGACCTGGATCGACATAGCCCGCCATGCGGATGGCGATCTTGGCCGCGGTCTCGCGCCACGACAGGCTCGCGGGGGGCTGGTTGGGCGGAACGATATCGAGCGTGATGGCCATGGCGGCGTCACGGTCGCCCCGGCGCACGGCATCGCGTAGCGCCAGCTGCGGCCAGGGTCCCATCCAGGCATCGATCGACCAGAAGCCGGCCGCGCCGATCTCCGCGAAGGTGGCGTATTGGCCCTGGTGCACGAACAGGCTCATCCTGCGGGCGATGATCTTCTGCAGCTCGACGAATTCCTGCGGCGTGCGATGGCTGTCCTTCATGGCGACGATGGCCGGGTTCTTGGCAATCTGCGTGAACGCCTCGACCGGCAGGGTGACATGGTGCAGCGCCGGATTGTGGTAGATCATGATGTTGAGCTTCGGGAACATCTCGCCGATGTCGCGATAGAGGCGGACGGCGTTCTCCACGCTCGAGGGAAAATAATACGGCACCCCGAGCAGGATGCCGTCGGCGCCCGAGCCGTCCACCACCTTGATCTTCTGCGCGGCTTCGCGGCTGTTGATGGAGGTGACGCCGATGAACAGCGGCACGCGCTTCTTTACCGCGGCCACGGTTTCATGCGCCAGGGTGCGGAATTCATCCGGCATGAGCGTGTGGCATTCGCCGAAGCTGCCGGTCGTCGCGATCACGTCGGCGCCGTCGGAGATCATGCGGTCGACGCCGCGGTGCAGCCGTGCCACGTCGATCGTGGCGCTGGCATGAATGTCGGCGGCATTGTCGGTGGCGAAGGCCGGCATCATGGCCATCAGGCCGCCCAGATCACTTGCGCTCAACATGGTATGGTCCTCCCTGAATGTGTAGCGGCGCCACCCGCCTCGGCTCCCGGCGATCCCCGATTCGACCGCTTAAGGCGAGCAGGCAGACAATGCCGGCGGGTCGAAGGCACATCGCGGCCTCAGGTCTTTCCCGGATCCTTCACCTCGTACCCGCGCCGGCGGCATTCCTCGACATAGCCTTGCCAGACGCGGTTGCGCAGGCCTTCCTCGAGATCGTTGTAGCGCAGCACGGTGCCGCCCTCGGAGACGTGCTTGTGGGTCTTGTCGAACAGATGGTTGAGCGGAAACTTGCGGCTGCGCAGCTTGACGGCAAGCTGGATGCCGGTCGGGCTGGTGCCGAAATGGCCGTGCCACCACATGTTCGGCGGGACGACCACGCCGATGTCGTCGTCGGGCCAGTCAAAGCGCACCTCCTTGCCGCCGTCCTGCCACATCAAGGTGTAGCCAGAGCCCTCCAGCGTGAACACGAAGGCGGAGGGGCCGTGCCGGTGCGGATTGAAGAACTGCAAGCCCGGATGCTCCGCCACATGGGCGGAGATCACGCTGTTGGCCAGCTCGAAATAGACCGTCTTGTTGCCGGAGCCGCGCTCGGCGAAGCTCGTGCGCTGGACCATGAAGATGTCGGGCACGAAGGTGGTTTCGTGCAGGTTGACGGCGGTGCGCTCGTGCTTCTCGTCGGGCCGGTAGAGCACGCTGTCGGCGAGGTTGGTATCGAGATTGATGCGGTCGAAATCCCAGTCGCAGCCGAAAACGAATTTCGGATCGCGAAACAGGTTGTAGACGATCGGAATGGTGTTGACGCTGACGAAACGGGCGGGCTCGCGGCCCGAATTGTTGTGCAGCCGATAGCGCAAATTGAGCGGAATGGCGAACAGGCTGCGCGGTCCCCATTCGAACGAGATCGGCCCGCGCGCGGTCTCGACGCTGGTGCTGCCGCGCCCGGAGAGCACGAAAATCACCTCGTCGCAGAGCTGCCGCGCCGGCTCGCTCGATTGTCCGGGCGTGATCTCGCCCACATACATGCCGGCAAGCGACTCGGCGCCGATGATGTCGTAAAACGCGGCCGAGATTCCGCGCTCCGCCCATGGCTTGACCGCGACGGTCTTGAGCGAGGTCGCGGAATAGCCGCGATGGAGATCGACGCGCAGATCGTCCTCTACCCACCGCTCATAGGCGGTCCGCCCACCCCAGGGCACGCCCACATGGGTCTTGGTGGTCGCCATGGCTGAAAGTCATCCC
>Ga0182024_10026715_pt1 | contig 10131 bp, 9 predicted proteins | sample P32metaG_FD_120480 | JGI IMG/M metagenome (GOLD analysis project Ga0182024, IMG submission 120480) | Permafrost microbial communities from Stordalen Mire, Sweden - P3-2 metaG (Illumina Assembly) | ecosystem: Environmental > Terrestrial > Soil > Wetlands > Permafrost | place: Sweden: Stordalen...
ACGCCCACGGAAAAGCTTATTCCGCGCAGGAACTTGCCAAAAGCGCAACGGGCGAGAAGCTGAACAGCAAATACTTCGCCGACTACATCTCCAAAAAATACGGCGAGATTTACGAATTGTAGACCGGTTGGATCCCGGCTTCCGCGGAATCGAGGAGCGAATCCGACTCCGTGCCTACGAGCTTTACGAACAGCGCGGGGGGCGCGACGGCCATGCTGTGGAGGACTGGCTGCAGGCCGAGGCGGAGTTAACAGCGCGGAAAATCCTTCGCGCGGTCGCGTAACGCCGTTTGGTGATGAAGGCCAATGTGGACGGGTTTGGCCTTCCTTCGTGAAGGTCTAACGAAGCTGCCGCTTCCTCCACTGTCGATTATCCAAACGCAGCCCTGCTCTTGCATTCTCCCTTCAACACGCGAACCGGTTTTCCTTTTGTATCGACCCCGATGACATCATTCCCGTGCATTGCCGTTTCGCGATCGCTTTTCCACCGAAGCTTCCTGATCGGTACCACGAACGGAGTTTCCGAATTGAGATATTCCGTTGCCAGTAACTCGCCGAGATCCCCGGAGCGCGTGCGCTTGTTGGTCGGCAGACTATTGGAAATGATTGCTGCCGACTTCGTGTAACCGCCCGCCTTCGCAATCGTTCCCTCTCCCACAAAATGATCAGCAACCAGTTTCTTGAGCGCAGCCAAACCAAAGGATCGCGCGCCGGGGCGCTCAGTATATAGACTGATGCCCATCTGCGGCTTTGCGGCCGTTGTAAGCCATTTCGTAAATAAGTCGCCAGGCACTCTGGTCCTTCTGCTTTAGCGCCATTCCCGGTACTTTAATCTTCGTGACGATTTCCAATAATTCGTAGCTGCACGCTAAAAAAACTCTGCTCGGCTTTGAAATTAAGAGAATACGGCGGGTCGTTCCTTCTCGGCGCTATGTTACATGTGAGCCATGCTCAACATCATCTGGCTCGGAATGGGCACGATTACTCGTCTCTCTTGTACTCGTCGTAAGCTGATTCTTGAAAATTTAGCCCTCCGGCGACAACTGGCAGTATTCAAACGTCGGGAGCCCCACGGAACCAGAAAGGGGTTAGGCAAGATAGAGCGCTGGCTCGTGCGATTCCGCTGCGCCTTCCGAAAATGGAGAATCCCTGAACTGTGCCGGTAGTTGCGCCTCTTCTTCGGCACCCAATTCTTCCGGCGGATTGCCGAAGTAAGCGAGGTACAGATAATTCGCGCGTGTCATCGGCAGATTTTTTCGCTTCATCAGTTCGAACACACAATCCATGTTAGTCGCCTCAATCTTTGAATGCCGTATTGATTTGATCGCGGAGTTTATCCGAGTCCGTTACTCCAAGATAAAGCATTGTAGTCTCTAGGTTTTTGTGACCTAGCCAATGCTGAATCGTTCTGATCGGCACATGGCTTTCATGCCAGCGCGTCGCACATGTCTTGCGGAGTCGATGAAGGAAGATATGCTTGCATACTGGATCTGTTTTGCACGACACCTCTACCTTGTGTTTCCCGTGATACTTGCCCTTTGAAATTGTGGTTCTGCATTGCCCGCAATTGAGCCCAGCCCGAAGCGCGATTTTCTTTAGTTTGCGCAGAAAGTGATTGCCTGGAGTCCCGTCTTCGGTCGCAAATATCCACCGATCATGCGGCGCCTGCTTCCGGCGGGCCCTTAACATCGCGATTAAGCTGTCCGGCAGCCCCACTGTCCGGCTTTCGTGGTTCTTCACTGTGAAGCCCACTTCCGGCTTAGAGCGCACCGTGTAGGTCTTCTTTTCGAAGTCGATATCCTGCCACGAAGCGAAAGTGACCTCCCTGTCCCGACACCCGGAACCCAGGAAAAACTTGTAGCGGATTAGTTCTTCGGCGTCCATTGCTGCAAATAGCTTTTTCAGTTCTTCCTCACTGTATGGCATCGCGGGTTCTTCTTCGATCACGGGCATTTCGTCGGCTGGAATGCGCGCCGTGACTCCATTCTTCTTAAGCATGAAATAGACTATGTTCAGCCGCGTGTCGATTGTCTTTCCGGCGAACCCTTCTTTTTCCAACACCCTTTTGAAACCGCGTAGCACGTCTACCGTTATTTCGTCGAGGAAACGCACCTTAACCATGTCAACGAACTGATAGAGCACCATCCGATAGGCGAGCACAGTTCGTCGTGCTTTATTCTGCTTTTGCGCTAAGTAGGTTTCCACCGCATCGGAGATGTAAGCGCGGTTGGTAGGCACAGCCTTCGCGACCTGCGACGCAGCCGCACTTGCTTCCCGCGCTGCTTCAAACGTTGCGTATGGTCCATCCCAATGCCGGCGACGGTCCACTGTAACCCGAATGTAAAATGGTGCATTCGGAGCGTCGGGGTCCCGGCGACCGCCCTTAACTTTGGAGAAACGCCAACCTTTGCCCGGGATGCGTTGCCGTCGATAGATGTTTGCCAAGTGATACCGCCTTTGGCAGTGACCGCCCTCAACGGTTCACTTTCAGGATGCGAAAACGATAACACGCGGTATCACGGCTGTAAACATTACGTTTTTATTGATAATTATAACGATTGCATGGTTGGCGGAGAGGGTGGGATTCGAACCCACGGTTGAGTTTCCCCAACACACGCTTTCCAAGCGTGCTCCTTAAACCGCTCGGACACCTCTCCGGTGCAAGACGCGTTAGCAGCCTAGCAAATTGATGTCACCGCAGCAACGTTGCCAAAGCGTTCGGAACAGCCGCCTCAGTATCTTGACGAAGTTTGTTCACGTTTGCGAAAGATTTGTGGCGCCTCTGGATGCCCATCGCAAACATGCGAGAGCACTCGATCAGACGGCGCCATTCCGAGCGGCCCTAAGCGATTGTTGGACGAGACGGATCCGATGTTTTCACCGCCGCGCCAATCAAGAAACGTCCACATCTGACTCGCGGGCGCTCAATACAAGCTCAAACCATCTGCGTTTGCAATAATTCTCCCGGAAGTTGAGCCATTCTGCGGGTGGGAACGGATCGGACGGTATCGATCGTACGTGGAACCCGGTCCTTTTTCCGCAAATCTCCCTCCGCTCGCATCCTCTCCATCCGAATGCCCAGCGTGCGTTCCAATTGGAACAACTCTGTCCGTTGCTCTTGCACGATAAGAGTGGACGCGAGACCGAGTTTGCCTGCTCGTCCCGTGCGGCCAACGCGATGAATAAAGTTCTCCGCTATTTCCGGCAAGTCGTAGTTAATCACGTGAGTGATATCTTCAACGTGGATTCCTCGGGAGGCAAGGTCCGTAGCCACCAGAACGCGATAGCGTCCTTGCTGAAACCCGGCAAGCGCCGCCGTTCGCTGCGATTGTGAGCGATCGCCGTGGATCATGGCCGCATTGATGCCGTCGCGATTCAGGCTGGTGGCAATCCGTTCCGCGCCGCGCTTCGTTCTTGAGAATACGAGGCACCGCCCGCCGTCTTTCTCAAGCAGGTGACGAAGCATTTCCTGTTTTTCACCCGCCGAGACTTCATACGCATGGAGCCGCACATTTTCCGAAGGCTTCAACGTTGAACCAAATGTCAGGCGCACAGGGTTTCTCGTGTAATCCTTCACCAAGTGAGCTACAGATCCTTCGAGCGTCGCCGAAAAGCACATCGTCTGCCGTTCTTTTGGAAGAATCGCTGCAATTCTGCGTATCGCGGGCAAGAATCCCATATCGAGCATGCGATCCGCCTCATCGAGAACCAGCGTTTGTAACTTTTCGAAATGGACAAGTTTTCGATCGAGGAAATCTTCCAGCCGGCCCGGAGTTGCCACAACCAACCGCGCCCCCTTTCGGATTGCGGTGAGTTGTTGGCCTTCGGCCAACCCGCCGACAACGAGAGCGGCCGCCGGCAGTTGCCTGCCCCGCAGCGCGTTGTACTGATCGACGACCTGCATTGCAAGTTCGCGGGTTGGAACGAGTACGAGCGCTCCGATTCCTTGTGCCTGGTGCTGGAGGAATTTTTCCATCAGCGGGATCAGGAACGCGAGCGTCTTCCCGGTTCCCGTCTGGGCAGTTGCAAGCACGTCTTTGCCTTCCAGCGCTTGGGGGATGGCTGCGGCTTGCACGGGAGTTGGCGTCACGAATCGCGCCCTCGCCAAGCTCTCTTTCATATAAGCTGAGATCGGTAATTCTGAAAAATTTTGCATTTTGCTTTCTTGCTGGCCGAGACATCGCTCACACAAACTTCCGCGCGAGCGCGATTGCTCGGATGCCAGTCTTATTTTAGATTACGCTGAAAACGTACGGAGGAAACTGAAGGCGGGTATTCTCAGATGTTCAGCCAGAGGTGCCGCGCGACACAACCGAAGCATTAAGCGCAAAAAGAGTGTAACACATCCCTGCCCGTTGTGGTGAAGAATGTTTTTCGCGATCCTAGACGAAGTAGTAACATCTGCTTCCGGTTAGCTCGGGAGACTTTATGCAAATTAAGGACAACTTACCCGGCTGGTTAGCGTTTGAACGAATTCGACCCGCGCTGATTGTGGGATTGGTGCTCTTCGCCGTAAGCGACGCTCTCGATCTCATTCTCTCTTGGCTGAATGTTCCCTCGGTTGTGCTTATTCTGAACAGCGTGGCCGTGGGACTACTCGGCGGATTGCTTCTGCTCTTTTATTTGTCGGTCAGCTATGAAAGGCAGAACTACAAACGCGCCAAAGAGCAAATGGCCCTCGTCGCGGAAATGAACCGCCACGTTCGAAGCGCACTGATCGTGATCGAACACTCGGCGCTGCTCGAAAACCGTCAGGAACGCCTGCGGAAAACGGAGGAAGCGGTTGCTTGTATTGACGCGGTGCTGACGGATTTGCTGCCAACAATTGGAAGCGGCGAGAAACGCGATTATCCCTTATCGCAAACTAACTAGCACGGCCACTTGCCCGACCGAAGCTCGGCCTTGGCCGACGAGGAGGCTTGAAAACGAAATCCGACTTGCAACTCAGCATGGCCGCGCACGATGTTGCGTGGAGGCCTGTACGGCGAATTTTTCACGCTGGGATGCTCAGCAACTTCCTGGCATTGCCGCCGAGAATCGCCGTTTGATCCGCGTTGCTTAAACCAGGCGTTGTCAGGATCAGATCGACGGGGCTGTCTGTTACCCACGGAATCGGATTGTCGGTTCCCATCACGATTTGGCCTGCTCCGCACACCGCGACGAGATGCCGCACGGCTTCCGGCGTGAAGACCAGTGAATCAAAATAGAGCTGCTTCAAATATTCGCTGGGACGCTTCTTCGGCTGCGTCTTGCATTGTTGCGGGAATACCAGGCAGCCATGGTCCATCCGATCGGGGTAGGCCGTCAGAAAACCGCCTCCATGCGCGCAGCATATCTTCACATTCGGAAATCGATCCAGCGTTCCGTCGAAAATCAGGTGAGAAATGAACAGGGCGGTTTCGAGCGGATTCCCAATCACGTTCATACTCAGAACCGCACCGTCGTAGCCCGTGTAGTGAACGCGGTTGGTCACGCCGGTGGCAGCGACACTATCTTGAGGATGCATGAAAATCACCGCCTGCAGTTCTTCGGCCTTGGCCCAGAAAGGATCGAATTTGGGAGTCGATAATTCCTGTCCCTCGACACTCCCGCCGATGGCCGCACCGTGCAACCCGAGGTGCTTCACGGCGTCATCGAGCTGTTGGGCCGCCAGGTCCGGAAACTGAATCGCCACCGACGCGAGTGCGGCAAAGCGATCAGGGTACACAGCGCACATTGCCGCAAGCTTCTCGTTTTGGAGATCGATCAACCGGCTGGCCAGATCGCGTTCGGCGGAGTACCAGTAGGGGTTGATACTCACCACCTGTACGTCCACTCCGTCTCGATTCATCCTTTCCACGCGCTCGGGCGTCAGCAGCATTTGCCCACCTCCTCCACGCCTCTCGAGACTGGTCCCCTTCAAAACGTCCGCCGCTTCCGGGACAGTCACGTGACAATGAAAGTCCACGGTCTTTACTCGCTGCCCACCCACCATTACCTGCCGGCTCGCTCCGTCGACTGCAATTTGCGGTCGCGCTTCGGCTGCCGGCGTGAAAGCGCCACCCGAAAAAAATACGCCTGCCGAAACGCCGGTAAATTTTTTCAGGAATTCTCTGCGAGTGGACATTACACTGCTCCTTGCTTCCGCTGGACAGAATTCGGCCCGAGCTGGTGGAGGCTATCCAGCCGCAAATCAAGACCTCCACAGCGCCACCGAATTTAGCACATCTCAATTTAGGACAAAGCGATTCAAGGGTCCGGTGAGTCAAGTCAACGAAGAATCGAGCACACTGCTGGAAAAGTCCGGTCAGGAATAAAGAGCTTTCGAATCAGCCTGGACGAATTCCTCGTTCTTGACCAACACGGGACGGTTCAATAACGTAGGTGCGGTCGAATGTCGGTTTTTATTATAGTGCTACCGACACGGTGACTCGTTGTGTCGTACATTCGCCTGAATGCCGGAGGAACCAATGCAGGAATTTGACCCGCACGTGCTCGACGAGAAACCGGTTCCACCGCCGGAGCAATTCAGCAAGAAGGCACGCGTCAAGTCTCTCGACGAGTATCGCAAGATCTACGAACGCGCGCAGAAGGACCCGGTGGGATTCTGGGCCGAGCAGGCGCAGATGCTGGATTGGTTCGAGACGCCGCAGTGCGTTCTGGAGTGGGATCCGCCGCACGCAAAGTGGTTCGGCGGGGGAAAGCTGAACGTCGCCCATAATTGTATCGATCGTCATCTCGCGAAGAATGCCAATAAGCCTGCACTGTTATGGGAATCAGAGGAAGGGGCGAGGCTTGAGTTGACGTACGCAGAACTTCATCAGCGCGTGTGCCGGTTCGCGAACGCGCTGAAGTCCCTGGGCGTGATAGCCGGCGATTGCGTCGCGATCTATATGCCCATGATCCCCGAATTGCCCATTGCGATGTTGGCTTGCGCCCGAATCGGTGCGATGCATTCGGTGGTGTTCGGGGGATTCAGCTCGACTGCCCTGGCCGACCGCATCGCGGATGCGAAGGCCAAGATTCTGGTCACCGCGGACGGGGGTTACAGACGGGGGAAAGTGGTCCCGCTGAAGGAAACGGCGGATGCGGCGCTGGAGAACTGTCCGACGATCGAAAAGTCGATCGTCATGTTGCGCGCGGGAAACAAGATTGAATGGAAGCCGGGACGCGATCTGTGGTGGCACGACCTTGAAAAAGCAGCCTCCAAGGACTGCCCGGCCGACCCGTTCGACTCCGAACATCCGCTTTATATCCTCTACACGAGCGGCACGACGGGGAAGCCCAAAGGGGTCCTGCACACTTCGGCGGGATATCTGTTGCAATGCATGTGGACCACGCAACTTGTGTTCGATTTGCGCGAAGATGACATTTACTGGTGCACGGCGGACATCGGCTGGGTGACGGGTCACAGCTATATCGTGTACGGGCCACTTGCCAACGGTGCCACCATCGTGATGTACGAGGGCGCACCCGATCAGCCGCGCAAGGACCGCTTCTGGGAGATCATTCAGCGTTACAAAGTGACCATCTTCTACACGTCACCTACAGCAATTCGCGCCTTCATGGCGTGGGGCAACGAGTGGGTTAATCCGCATGACTTAAGCAGTCTGAGGCTTCTCGGCTCGGTTGGTGAGCCGATTAATCCCGCCGCCTGGCGATGGTATTCCGAGACAATCGGGAAGGACCGGTGCCCTATTGTCGATACTTGGTGGCAAACCGAAACCGGCTCGATCATGATTTCGCCTTTGCCTGGAGCCACGCCCGCGAAACCCGGTTCCGCCACGCTGCCTTTGCCGGGTATCGCCGCCCGGGTGGTGAATCTAAAGGGTGAGCCGGTCGGCCCCGGCGAAACCGGCTACCTGACTATCCAAAAGCCCTGGCCATCGATGCTGAGAACGATTTTCGGAGATGACGAACGCTACAAACGCGAATACTGGAGCCGCATTCCCGGTGTCTACTTCGCCGGCGATGCAGCGCAGTGCGATAAGGACGGGTATATCTGGGTACTCGGCCGTGTGGACGATGTAATAAAAGTCGCGGGCCACCGGTTGAGCTCAATGGAAATTGAAAGTGTGCTGGTTAGCCACCCTTCTGTTGCGGAGGCCGCCGTTGTCGCGAGACCTGATGAGGTGAAAGGCGAGGCGATCGTCTGTTTTGTGACGCTCAGGGCGGGGCAATCCGCGGACGGCCAGTTGCGAGGGTTGCTCATGGATTACGTGGCTGCAAAAATCGGAACGATAGCTCGTCCGGCTGATGTGCGATTCGCAGACATGCTGCCTAAAACGCGCAGCGGCAAGATTATGCGACGGCTTCTGCGCGAGGTCGCTCAAAAAGGCGGCATCTCGGGCGACACAACCACGCTCGAGGATCTCTCCGTTATTGAACGCTTGGCAAAGTCCCAAGGGCAGGAAGAAGAGTAAAAAAACCAACCGTTAAGATAGAGCGGAACAGCCGTTTGACCCGCGTTCGGCCACTTCAGGTTGCATCACGCGTTGGCTGCCCGCGATAGTCGACCTGACTCGCGCAGGAGTTGATTCTCTCGAAGGCGGCGCGACTTCGGAGTACCCTCCAATGAAAGGATGTCTTTCGAGCGATACGGGTACTCGCCTTCACAGGACCTGCAACGGATCGTAAAAACGCGCCCACCCTGAGCCTGTCCGGATAGGCTCTCCTGTTGTTTAGCGGCATCTTCCATAGCAACCACGATTTTAGGTATGGGAATCGGCTGGCTGCAACGGCGGCAGAGCACTCCACGATATTCCTCGGTTCTTATTTCAGAAGTCATCTAGTGAATCCTTCCTTATGAGTGCGATTGAACTACGTTAGACAGGAGACGACCATCATACTCGGTGTTTAGCCGAGAGTCCAGCCATCCATATCTCCTTTATTTACTGCATTATGCGCGGCAAGAATTAGCGGCAATGGTAAAGCGGTCGTCCTATGAACAATTATTGCGCGGTCCAACCGCCGTCGATGGCGAGGCTTGCGCCAGTGATCAATGAAGCGGCCGGCGAAGCGAGAAAAATGATCGCGCCGAGCACCTCGTCAATTCGGCCGATTCGTCCGAGCGGTATTCGGTTCGTAGCCCAACTCCGGAATTCGGGATTCGCAAAATACGAAGCGGTCATCGGCGTTTCCAGGAATGTGGGTCCGATGGCGTTCACGCGGATGTTGTGAGCGGCAAGTTCAACGGCCATCGCTTTCGTCATGCCCTCGATGGCATGTTTGGTGAGGCAATATACGGTTCGTTGCGGCGAGCCGACATGCCCCATTTGGGAAGACATATTGATCACAGCGCCGCCTCGCTCGCGGCGGTCAGGCGCCTTCAGCATTTTTCTCACAGCTGCCTGCGCGACCAGAAACGCAGAACGAACATTCAGCCCGAGAATGCGGTCGAAGTGTTCCTCGGATACGTCGACGAAAGGCTCAGGAATGTTCATGCCCGCATTGTTAAGGAGGATGTCGAGGCGCTCGATTTGATCGATTTCCGCACGAACTCCCGGGCCGTCGGTGACATCGCAAACGATTGTTCTTGCTCGCCCGCCTTTGTCCATCACACGACGAGCTACTTTTTCAAGTTCGCTGCGGGTTCTGCTGAGGAGTATGACCTCAGCGCCCGCATTGCTGAGAGCAATCGCCGCTTCAGCTCCAATGCCGCGGCCGGCGCCGGTGATAAGGGCAACACGCCCATCGAGCCGAAAGGAACCAGGGAAGATCGAATCCGCCGGGCTACTTATGGCCGGTCTCCTGAGACGCGCCGAGGCCGACATTGCGTCCGCCGTAACGACGCAGGCGAATGTCGGCTTGTTCCTTGTGTGCCCAGAACCTCTCGATGGTACAGAGGCGCGAGCAATATTCACCAATGAGCACGCTCGCCTGCTCCGTGCATTCCTGGTAGGTAACGGTCTTCAGAAATTTCCCGACCCAGAGACCGCCCGTATAGCGCGCGGCGCCTCTTGTTGGGAGGGTGTGATTTGTTCCGATTACCTTGTCTCCGTAGGCCACGTTCGTTTCGGGACCAAGGAACATTGCGCCGTAGTTCCGCATGTGATTGAGGAAATACCGAGGATCGCGCGTCAAGATTTCGACGTGTTCGTAAGCCAGCCGGTCGCCTTCCTGAACGGCTTCGGCGAAATCTTTCACCAAAATG
>Ga0182024_10026716_pt1 | contig 10131 bp, 6 predicted proteins | sample P32metaG_FD_120480 | JGI IMG/M metagenome (GOLD analysis project Ga0182024, IMG submission 120480) | Permafrost microbial communities from Stordalen Mire, Sweden - P3-2 metaG (Illumina Assembly) | ecosystem: Environmental > Terrestrial > Soil > Wetlands > Permafrost | place: Sweden: Stordalen...
AGAACTACATCACGCTGCCGCAAACGGCGATCACGTTCAGTCCCTATGGCGACACCGTATACATCGTCGACAGCAAGGACGGCGACGCCGGCGGCAAGCCGCAGCTGATCGCACGCCAGACCTTTGTGACCACCGGCGCGACGCGCGGCGATCAAATCGCGGTGCTCAAGGGCATCAACGACGGCGACACGGTCGTGACCGCCGGCCAGATCAAGCTGCACAACGGATCGACCGTGCTGATCGACAACTCCATCACGCCGACGGCGGACGCTGCGCCGGCCGTGCCGATCGATCGCTAGGCGGGCGCGCGGCCATGAAATTCACCGATATTTTCATTCGGCGGCCGGTCCTCGCCTCGGTCGTCAGCCTGTTGATCCTGGTGCTGGGCCTGCGGGCGTATAGTGCGTTGCCGATCCTGCAGTATCCGCGCACCGAAAACGCGGTGGTCACCGTCGCCACGATCTATTACGGCGCCGATCCCGACGTGGTGGCCGGCTTCATCACCACGCCGCTGGAAAACGCCATCGCGCAGGCCAACGGCATCGATTACATGAGCTCCACCAGTCAAAATGGTGTGAGCACGATCACCGTTTATTTGCGGCTCAATTACGATTCCGACAAGGCGCTGACCGAAATCAACACCAAGGTCAATTCGGTCCTCAATCAGCTTCCGCCCGGCACGCTGCAACCGACGCTGACCGTGAAGATCGGGCAACCCATCGACGCCATGTATATCGGCTTTAACAGCGACACGCTGGCGCCGAACCAGATCACCGATTATCTCGTCCGCGTCGTGCAGCCCAAGCTGCAGGCGGTGCCGGGCGTGCAGACCGCGGAACTGCTCGGCCAGAAGGTGTTTGCATTGCGCGCCTGGCTCGATCCGCAAAAACTCGCGGCATTCGGGCTTACCGCGTCAGATGTCAGCCTGGCGCTGACCGCCAACGATTACATATCCGGCATTGGCAATACCAAAGGCCAGATGGTGCAGATCGACCTCGCGGCGTCGACCAGCCTGCATTCGGCCGATGAGTTCCGCAATCTCGTGGTCAAGCAAACCGGAGGCGCGGTCGTGCGCCTCAAGGACATCGCCAATGTCACTCTTGGCGCCGAGGATTACGAATCCGAGGTCGGCTTTGACGGCAAGCAGGCGGTCTATATCGGCATTCAGGTCGCGCCTGCGGCCAACCTGCTCGACGTTATCCATGGCGTGAACACGGTGTTTCCGCAGGTCCAGGCGCTGCTGCCGCACGGGCTCAATGGCGAAGTCATCTATGATTCCACCGAGTTCGTGCACAGCGCGATCAATGAGGTCATCCGCAGCATCATCGAAGCCCTGCTCATCGTGACCGTCGTCGTGTTCCTGTTCCTGGGCTCGATGCGTTCGTCGCTCATCCCGGTTGTCGCCATCCCGCTGTCGCTGGTCGGCACCTTCGTCGTCCTCTTGGCGCTCGGCTATTCGATCAACCTGCTCACACTGTTGGCGCTGGTGCTCGCCATCGGTCTCGTCGTCGACGATGCGATCATCGTGGTCGAAAACGTCAATCGTCATCTCGAGGAAGGAATGACGCCGGTTGAGGCCGCTATCGGGGCGGCGCGCGAGCTCGGCGGTCCGATCATTGCGATGACGGTGGTGCTGGCGGTGGTCTATGTGCCGATCGGATTTCAGAGCGGTCTGACCGGCGCGCTGTTTGCCGAATTCGCCTTTGCGCTGGTCGGCGCCGTCACCGTATCGGGCATTGTCGCGCTGACGCTGTCGCCGATGCTGTGCTCGCGCTTGCTGAAGGCTCCGCATACCACGGAGCGCGGTTGGGAGGCCCGGCTGACGGATTTCATCGATCGGCGCTTTGCCCAACTCCGTGGCGCCTATGAGCGGCTGCTGCACGGCAGTCTGAACTACGTGCCGGTCACCCTGGTATTCGCCGCGGTCGTTCTTGCCAGCATCTACTTTCTGTTCAGCAGCGCCAAGACCGAGCTTGCCCCGATGGAGGATCAAGGCGTCGTCATCACGCAATCGATTGCCGCGCCGGACTCCACCCTGCAACAGCGTCAGCTCTATTCGCGTGAGGTTTATCGGATTTTCGCGCAGCATCCGGAAACCGAGCACGTGTTCCAGCTCGACATGCCGGGCCAGTCGATTGCCGGCATGGTATTCAAACCCTGGGACAAGCGCGTCAAGACGACCAACGACCTGCAGCCCGTTCTGCAACAGGAGCTGAACACAGTCGCGGGCGTCCGGATTGCGGCATTTCAGCCGCCGCCGCTGCCCGGCAGCCTGGGGCTGCCGCTGCAGTTTGTCATCGTCACGACCGAGCCGTTCGAGCGCTTGAATGACGTCGCGCAGGGATTCCTGCAGCAGGCGTTGGCGAGCGGCATGTTCATCTTTCTCGATTGCGACCTCAAGATCGACAATCCGCAATCCAACATCACCATCGATCGCGACAAGACGGCGCAGCTCGGCTTGAAGATGAGCGATGTCGGCGGCTCGCTGACGGCGTTGCTCGGCGGCGGCTACGTCAATTATTTCAGCATGAGCAGCCGCTCCTATAAGGTCATTCCGCAGGTCCAGCAGCGCTTCCGCCTCAATCCGCAGCAACTGCTCGACTATTACATCCGCGCCTCCGACGGCACGCTGGTGCCGCTGTCGACCGTCGCCTCGGTATCGACCAAGACGGTGCCAGAGGCGCTCAATCATTTCCAGGAGCTCAACAGCGCGACCATCCAGGGCGTCGTCATGCCCGGCGTCGCGGAGGGAGACGCTATCGCGTTTCTCCAGAATTTGGCGGCCCGCACGTTGCCGGAAGGCTATACGGTCGACTATGGCGGCTTGAGCCGGCAATACATTCAGGAGAGCAGCGGGTTCGTCACCACGTTCGGGTTCGCGCTGATCATCATCTTCCTGGCGCTGGCGGCGTTGTTCGAAAGCTTCCGCGATCCGGTCATCATCCTGGTGTCGGTGCCGATGTCGATCGCCGGGGCGCTGATCTTCGTCAGCCTCGGCTTCGGCGGCATGTCGCTCAACATCTACACCGAGGTCGGCCTGGTCACGCTGATGGGCCTGATCTCAAAGCACGGCATCCTGATCGTGCAGTTCGCCAACGATTTGCAGGCCGCCGGCCGTTCGAAGCGCGAGGCCATCGAGCAGGCCGCCGGCATCCGGCTGCGCCCGATCCTGATGACGACCGCGGCGATGGTGCTCGGCGTCGCTCCGCTGATCACGGCGACCGGCGCCGGCGCGGTGTCGCGCTTCCAGATGGGCGTCGTCATCGCCTCGGGCCTGTCGATCGGCACGCTGTTCACGCTGTTCGTCGTGCCCGCGGTGTATCTTGTGATTGCGGCGGATCACCACGCCGCCGCGCCGGCAACCGGCGAAGCGGCGTCGCCGCACGCTGCGAGGACGTGATTTCGCTGCGATTGCTTGCTAGACAGGGCGGCATCGTCGAATCGTTTGGCGAAGCCGCAAGTCTTCGAAGTCAGTCTCAAGTCCTGGAAGCACGCCATGGAAGACTGGAGCGCACGGCAATATCTCAAATTCGAGGATGAACGGACCCGGCCGCCGCGCGATCTGTTGGCCCAGGTGCCGTTGGGCCGCCCGCGCAGCGCCGTCGATCTTGGTTGTGGGCCGGGCAATTCGACCGCGCTGATCGTCGAGCGGTTTCCGCAATCGCAGGTGATCGGGCTCGATTCCTCGCCCGACATGCTGGCCAAGGCGCGCCAGCGGCTGCCGAACTGCAAATTCATCGATGCCGATATCGCGAGCTGGACGCCGGAGCCGGACACCGACTTGCTGTTCGCCAATGCGGTGATGCAGTGGCTACCGGCGCACACCGGCATTCTGCGGCGGCTCCTCGAAGCGCTGCCGAAGGGCGGCGTGCTCGCCGTGCAGATGCCCGACAATACGCGCGAGCCGGCGCTGGTGTTCCAGCGCGAGGTCGGCGAGAGCGGGCCGTGGGCCGACGACCCGGAGATCAAGGCCGCGGCGCGCGACGACCTGCCGCCGCCCGAAGCGTATTACGACCTGCTCAAGTCGACGTGCACGCATATCGACATCTGGCACACCGTCTACAATCACGTCATGGCGAGCCCGGAGGCCATCACCGAATGGTTCAAGGGCTCGTCGCTGCAGCCGTTCCTGTCGCCGCTCGATGCCGCCGCGCGGGAAGAGTTTCTCGCCGCCTATACGAAAAAGATCGTCGGCGCCTACAAGCCGCGGTTCGACGGCAAGGTGCTGCTGCGCTTTCCCCGCTTGTTCATCGTCGCGGTGCGATGAGACTGCTTCGCATCCTGCTTTGCGCCGTAGCCTGCAGCGGCCTATTGGGCGCCCGCGGCGCAATTGCGGCCGATCCGGCATTCCAGGCCTGGCTGCAATCGCTGTGGCCGCAGGCCAAGGCGCTCGGCGTATCGCGCGCCACGTTCGATACCGCGACGCGCAATCTCGAACCTGATCTTGCGCTGCCCGATCTCGTTCTGCCGGGCCGGCCGGAAAAGCCGCCAGCGGGTCAGCCGGAATTCGTGCAGACGCCGGCGGATTATGTGAAGGAGGCGGCGATCGAGCGTCTCGCCGCGCAGGGCCGCAAGCTGTTCGATCAGTACCATGACACGCTGACCGCCATCGAGCAGAAGTTCGGGGTGCCGGCGACCGTGGTGCTGGCGATCTTCGGCCGCGAGACCGATTACGGCCGCTCGCGCGACAGCCGCAACGCCATTCGCGTCCTGGCCACGCAAGCCTATCTGGGCCGTCGCAAGGATCAGTTTCTCAATGAATTTCTCCTGGCGCTGAAGATCCTCGACGGCGGCCAGGTCAGGCTTGCCGATATGACGAGCTCGTGGGCCGGCGCCATGGGGCTTACCCAATTCCTGCCGTCGGATTATCTGAAAGACGCCGTCGATTTCGATGGCGACGGCCGCGCCGACATCTGGAATTCGGTACCCGACGCGCTCGCCTCGGCGGCCAAGCAGCTGGTCGACAAAGGCTGGCAGCGCGGCGTGCGCTGGGCCTACGAGGTGCATCCGCCCGCCGACGTCGACTGCACCATCGGCGTGCCTGACAATACGATGCCGATCGGCGAATGGCTCAAGGCGGGCTTTGTGCCGGCCTATGGCGGCAAGATCGCGGCCGCGGAGCGCGCCGTATCGGCTTCGCTGTTGCAGCCGGCCGGCCTCTACGGGCCGTCGTTCCTGGTCACCAAGAACTATTTCGTCATCAAGGAATATAATTTCTCCGATCTCTATGTTCTGTTCGTCGGCCATCTCAGCGAGCGCATGATCGATCCGCGGCCGTTCGAGACGCCGTGGGGCAAGGTTGCGCAGCTGCCGACCGGCGATCTCGACCGCATGCAGGACATCCTCACCACGCGCGGCTACTACCACGACAAGATCGACGGCAAGGCCGGCATGCTGACCCGCGCCGCGCTCGGTGCCTATCAGAAGCGCAACGGGCTGAAGCTCGACTGCTGGCCAAGCGCCGCCGTGCTCGCCCACATGGAGGCGGCCGGCCGCTAATCGTCGCCGGGCACCGCCTCGGGGCGCCTGTCGTCATCCTCGCCCGAATAGCCAAGCGCGCCGCGGTGGATCGAGCCGGTGACGCTCGGTTCGCCGTGTTGCGCGGCGTAGCGGGCCCGCGCCCGCTCGGCGACGACTTCGCCGGGGATCGCCGCCGGCTCGCAGATGTGGCGGCCGTTGTAGTGCCGCATCAGATCGACGTGGATGTGATTGTAGTGATAGACGTTGGCGCCGGGCGCCAGCACCGTGGTGAATTGGTCGCACGCCGCCGCCTGCACGTCGTGCAGAAAGCCCTGCTCCTCCGGCGCGCCGTGCCAACCATATTGCACGCTGATCTTGCGGCCGTCGGCCAATGTGAATTCGGCGATGTCGAGCGCGTTGCCGAAGGCATGCTCGGAAATATGCGCGTTCGGATCGCCGTTCATGCCGCGGCACGAATAGGCCGAGATTTGCTTGATCTCGACCACCGGCTGGCGAAACCAGTGCTGCGCCGCCGGCTGCACCGCGGCGCCGATCCATTGGTCGAGCGCCGAGACGATCGGGCAGGCGAGTGTCGCCGCCGGTTTGACTTCGACCGGACCGGCCGAGCCAGTGACCGACGGAGCGGCCGGCGGCCCGAGCGGAGGGGTTGGTGCCGCGCCGTACGGCGCCGGCGGGCGCGGCGTGTAGGCTGGTGCATCCGCCGTGTCATCGGTTTCCTCGTCGGGCACGCGCAGCCCGGGCGGGCTGAGCGACAGCGGCGCGCCGGCTGGCGCTCCGCTGTATTGCGGCTGCGGGTATTGCGGCTGCCCATACTGGGGTGGCGCGTATGTCGAACTGCCGGGCGGCGGCGGTGGCGACGACGGCCCGCCGGCCTGCAGCGGCGGCAGCGGGTTCGCCTGGATGGGGTTTGATTGGCTGACGGGCCAGTGTTGCGGCATCGCGCCGTTGGGGATCGAGCCTGGCGGCGTTACCGGCTCGTCGGTGTAGCCGAGCGGGGCGCTGTCGCCGAGGGCAGATACTCGCAGCGGATAGTCCATTCCGCACGCGCCGGGGCCGCTGACTGCGGCGATCCGCACCCGCGCCGGCGACTCTTTCACCGCGCCTGAATTCAGGCATGCGAGTTCGGCGTCATGCCGCCACGGCTCGCGTTCAGCCATCAGGTAGTGGCTGCAGCCGGCGAGCGCGATCAGCGCGACGAGAACAATGGAGCTGACGAGATACCAACGAACTCCACGCGACATCAGCGCAGAATGCGAGCAATTCCGTTAAGGACTGTTCAACGATGTTCGCGTTGACGTGGGGCAAAGCGTTAACCATGACGGGGATCAGGCAACAGGCATCAGGCAACAGGCATCAGGCATCAGGCATCAGGCATCAGGCATCAGGCATCAGGCATCGGGTTGCGCTGCCGCCTGATCCCTGATTACTGATTTCCGATACCTGATCGGGGGGCTGCGGCCATGGCGGACAAGGCGAAGGTGATCGGCGCTCGGGCCGCGCGCGCCTGATGCTGTCGGCACGCGATCTCGCCCGCCGCGTCGAAGCTGGCGAACTCACGCCGCGCGCGGTCCTCGAACTGTGCGCCGAGGCTATCGCCGCGCGCGAGCGGGCGATCGGCGCCTTCGTCGTCCTCGACCTCGAGGCGGCGCGGCGCACGGCCGACGACGGGCGGCTGGCGCGGACCCCGCTTCACGGCCTGCCGGTCGCATTCAAGGACATCTTCGCCACCGCCGACCTGCCGACACAGTATGGCTCGCCGATCTATGCCGGCTATCGGCCGCGCGCCGACGCCGCCGCGGTGGCGCTGACCCGCCGCGCCGGCGGCATTGTCATCGGCAAGACAGTGACGACGGAAATGGCGTCGCTGGTGCCGTCGGCGACGCGCAATCCGCGCAATCTCGCCCACACGCCGGGCGGGTCGTCTTCTGGATCGGCCGCCGCGGTGGCCGCCGGCATGGTGCCGATCGCGTTCGGCACCCAGACCGCGGGTTCGGTGATCCGGCCCGCCGCGTTCTGCGGCGTCACCGCCTTCAAGCCGTCCTATCGACTGATCCCGATGGTGGGCGTCAAGGACGTCTCATGGCATCTCGACACCGCGGGCCTATTCGGCGCCGGCGTTGCCGATGTCGCGTTCGCCGTCGCCGCAATCATGGGCCGTGACTTGCGGGTCGATGGCGGCGAACCGGCAGCGCCGCGTATCGCGCTGACGCGCACCCATCTGTGGCCGCAGGCCGGCGCAGCGATGCAGCAGGCGCTCGAAACCGCGGCGCGCCTGGCGAGCGCCGCCGGCGCCAGAGTGACGGAACTGACATTGCCGCCGATGCTCGACCAGGCTTACGCCGCGCAATTCACCATCCAGGATTACGAGAATTTCCGGTCACTGGCCTTCGAATATGACCGCCACCGCGAACAGATCGACCACAGGCTGCGCGAACAGCTCGACGCCGCCGCGGCGATCTCCGCCGACGATTACGATGCGGCGCGCCGCACCGCGAGCCGCGCCCGGCAGCTCTTGGCCGATGCGATGGCCGATCACGATGTCATGCTCACGCCCTCGGCGCCCGGCGCGCCGCCGCACGGCTTCGACACGACCGGCGACCCGATGTTCAACCGGCTGTGGACGCTGATGGGCGCGCCCTGCGTCAACGTGCCGGGATTGAGCGACGGCGACCTGCCGCTCGGCGTGCAAATCGTCGGCCGGTTCGGCCGCGATCGCGCCGCGCTCGAGGCGGCCTTGTTCTTGGAGCGTGCGATCGCCCGCAAGGCCGGCGCCTGACGGCCGGACTCGTTCAAACCTCGCGACTGTCGAACATGAACATGTCGACGGCGCCGGTGGCAAAAGTCTGGACGTCGGCGACCGCGGCTTGGCCCTCGGCGCTGCCGAACGCCTTTTGGATCGCCGCGAGATCATCGAACTGCAAGGTTGCGACGAGATGGTATCCGGTCGGTCCAGCGGGGTTCGCGACGACTCCTTTGCTGACTTGGTATTTGCGGAGGCCCGGTATCGTCTTGGCGAGCGGGACGTGCCTCTCAAAATAATGTTTGTCGAAGGCGGCAGTATCGCGCGGTGTTTTGTACATCACGATCAGCTGGGCCATGTGTTGCTCCGGATGATTGCCCCATCCGGTCAGAGCAATATCACGCTCCCCGGCAACTCCACCACTACTGTGCCGCGGCTTTCGCCATCGCTACCGGATCGTAGTTGAGAATCGGTCCCAGCCATCGTTCCATCTCGCCCAGCGTGCGGCCCTTGCGCCCGGCGTAGTCCGCCACCTGGTCGCGCTCGATCTTGCCGACGCCGAAATAATAGGAGTCCGGATGGCTGAAATAGAGCCCGCTCACCGAGGCGCCGGGCCACATCGCGAAGCTCTCGGTGAGCTGGATGCCGATCTCGCGTTCGGCATCAAGCAGCGTGAACAACGTCGCCTTTTCGGTGTGATCCGGTTGCGCCGGATAACCGGGCGCCGGACGGATGCCGCGATAATGTTCGGCGATCAGCTCGCCGGTGCCGAGGTTCTCGCCGGCCGCATAGCCCCAGAATTCCCGCCGCACCCGGCGGTGCAGCCACTCGGCGCCGGCTTCGGCGAGACGGTCGGCCAGCGCCTTGGCCATGATCGCGGAATAATCGTCGTTGGCGTGTTTGAAGCGGTCGACCACCGTCTGTTCGCCGATGCCGGCAGTGACCGCAAAGGCGCCGATATAGTCGGCAAGCCCGCTCAGCCGCGGCGCGATGAAGTCGGCGAGCGCGACATTGGCGCGGCCCTCGCGGCGCGGCAGCTGCTGCCGCAGCGTATGCAGGACGGCGTCGGGCTCGCGGCGCGTTTCGTCGGCGAAGACCAGAATGTCGTCGCCCTCGCTGTTGGCCGGCCACAGCCCGATCACGGCGCCGGCGTGGAACCAGCGCTCGTCGACCAGCCGGCGCAGCATGTCTTGCGCGTCGGCGAACAGGCTGCGGGCGGCTTCGCCGACCGCGGCATCGTCGAGGATGGCGGGATACTTGCCGTTCAGCTCCCAGGTCGCAAAGAACGGCGTCCAGTCGATATAGTCGATCAGTTCGGCGATCGGGATTTCCGGCAGCTTGTGCGTGCCGAGCAGGCGCGGCACCGGCGGCAGGTAGCTGCCGGACCAGTTCAGCTTGAGCGAATTGGCGCGCGCGTCGGCGAGCGGCAGCCGTTGCTTGTTGGCTTCGCCGCGGGCGTGCGCCGCGGCGATACGGGCATATTCGGCGCGGGTATCGGCGATGTATTGCTGGCGCGAGTCGCGCGACAGCAGGGCTGCGACGACGCCGACGGCGCGGCTCGCGTCATTGACATAGACCGCCTGGCCGCGGCGATAGTGCGGATGGATTTTCACCGCGGTGTGCACGCGGCTGGTGGTGGCGCCGCCAATCAATAGCGGCACGTCGAAGTTCTGCCGCTCCATCTCGGCGGCGACATGGCACATCTCGTCGAGCGACGGCGTGATCAGGCCGGACAGCCCGACGATATCGGCCTGTTCCTCTTTGGCGGCCTGCAGGATCTTCTCCGCCGGCGCCATGACGCCGAGATCGACGACCTCGTAATTGTTGCACGCGAGCACGACGCCGACGATGTTCTTGCCGATGTCGTGGACGTCGCCCTTGACGGTGGCGAGCACGATCTTGCCGTTCGA
>Ga0182024_10026717_pt1 | contig 10130 bp, 7 predicted proteins | sample P32metaG_FD_120480 | JGI IMG/M metagenome (GOLD analysis project Ga0182024, IMG submission 120480) | Permafrost microbial communities from Stordalen Mire, Sweden - P3-2 metaG (Illumina Assembly) | ecosystem: Environmental > Terrestrial > Soil > Wetlands > Permafrost | place: Sweden: Stordalen...
ATGGATTGTCAAGCCGGCATCGTTTCCATTTACACCCGAGAGGCCAAAGACGCTTTTCTGGTTCGAGTCGCAAGTGTTCTCAATCATGCTCGTGCTACTGGCATGACCATAATCCACATCCAGGTAGGTTTTCGACCGGGACTCCCCGAAATCAGTTCGCGAAATGCACTCCTCGGCGCCATTAAATTCTCAGAGCAACATCAGCGACTATTCCGGGAACCGCTTGGAGCGATCCCGGATACCATCGCACCGCGAGACGATGAAATCGTTATAACCAAGCACCGAATCAGTGCCTTCGCCGGCACGGATCTCGCTATGATTCTTCGCGCCAATGACATCGATACATTGGTTCTTTACGGCATTGCGACCAGTGGTGTCGTCCTTTCCACTCTTATCGAGGCTGCTGACGCCGATTACCGTCTTGCGGTCATCGCCGATTGTTGCGCTGACCTGGACTCAGCTCTTCACGATTGCCTCATCCAGCGATTCTTCCCTACACGCGGGTCGGTCTTCTCGTCTGAAGGTTTTATCGTCGCTTCATCGAGGACGGATAAACAATCGTGAAAAGTTCCAGATATGCTGTCAGTGCGCCAAGCAAGCTGGCGTGTTCCAGCCGGTGCAAGTCCGGCCCAGGTAAGGCGGAGCGGCCGCCTGGTAGTGAGTGTTGCGTGGTGGAAGGTGACGACCACTGCGAAGCGTACACAACGATTAAAACCTGGCGGGGACAAACCTGGCGGGAAACCTAAACCTGGCGGGGAAACCTGGCGGGGAAACCTGGCGGGGAAACCTGGCGGGGACAGACGGAACAACCCCTATTACCTCGGACCATCTTCAGATCGCCAACGGTGGTGAGTGCTCCGTCTGTCCATGCACGTCCCGTCTGTCCTGCTTCCCTTCTTATCTCCTCCGTATCTCCTCGCGAGACTGGAAAAAGCTGGGCCAATCGAGACAGAAGCATGGTATATAAGTACGTTCGTATGTTGAGATATCATCATCCCCACGAGATATAGCTCCGGGAGGACCGGCACTCACCGATGTCAAGAAAAAAAGCGCCGGCACACATCAGGAAGATGCGGGAAGAAGGAAAAGTTGACGCAGCCCCTCAGCGTTCGCCGTGGTACAAGCTACTTGTCGATGCGACGCAATCCCTGAAGCTTCTGGTTTGGGACAGACTCAAACGTATCTTCGAGGCGTTACTTGCGTTGCTGAGGTTCGCGCGGAGTTGGTCAAAGGGTCCGTGGTGGCCCAGAATCAAACACACAGCCAAGAGTGCACCCGCGTGGTTCCTGGGTTTCGCAGGCCTCTACTCGCTGCTCACTTCCTTTGTGTCGATAAGCGTTGGCGACCCCCTTAATCAGGATCCGCTGTCTGCCCCATTCACGATCACCAACACCAGCTCGTTCTTCACGCTTACCGATGTCAACCCCAGCTGCGCCCTTAATCGAATTAAATATCGCAGTGGATTGGTGGCCTTGCAAAATAACGCCCACGATTATCAAGGGTTCAAGATCCCGGAGTTGCTGCGCGGAAATCAGGACACCCTATACTGCGCGAATGGTTGGGACGCGGGTTCGCCGACATTAAGCGCGGACGTGACGGTCAGTGCGGACTACAAGCTCGGTGTGTATCTCTTTAGGTGGCTTTTGCGCTGGCCCTGCAACAAAGAGTCCAAGGCACGATTCGTTACCGCTAAAACCAGCGACGGGAAGCTCAAATGGCTCCCTTACGGCCTTCATGATCCTCCCGACTGGACCAAGGAACCTCTACCACTCAATTTTCCGCAACCGGCTTCGGGATTCATGCAATATATGTGTCCAACTAAACCTTGAATAAATACGGCGAAACGATACCCGTTTACCGTCGAGAGTTCATTCGCTCCAGTAGGTGGTGGAGTTTCGTGGACAAGTTTCGTGGACAAAGTTTCGGGGGCATTGGCGGGACAGGGGTTTGGAGCAGATTCGGGGCAGGCGAGAAGTACCCCAATGTTCAGAAACCTATCAACGAAAAGCAGCGATCCTCCTGTTTTCCTTCATCGAATCCCTCCCCCGAAAGAATCGATGAAAGTTCTTAGAGAATCGCCACTCGTTGATGAGGATACGGGTTCTGGCGCGGTTCGCCATAGCTCTTGGGTGATAGGTGTGCATAGTGTCGTTGTACGTTGAAAGGCTGGTAGCCAGTACCGCATAGAACCTTCGTGGGACAAGGGCCAGTCATTCCCACTGTACTCACCACGAAAGCGTTCGAGGCAATGCCCCTTCTTCGAGTGCTGGAAGGCTCGGACGAAACCATCCTGCAAACTAGCCTCAAGCAAGTCGCTTGCATAAGCCTCAACGTCCTTAGGGCTGTGACGGCGTCTTGATGAACTTTCTGCGACGTGTGGGGATGACCTCACCCAGTCGGTTAAATGCTCATTCACCCCAACTGCAATACGATCTGAGCTATTCTCAACCACGATGATACGCGCGCATGTCGAGGCCTGGTCTCTTTCACCAACTTTCGTAGGCTATGAAATGTGCTCAAACATCGTTGCGCGTTCGAGCATAGAATCGCTTAGCTTTGGAGCGATTGCCACAAAGTTGCATGTCGCACCATCGTCGAGAGTGGTTCCTGCTTCGATCCAGAAAGAACCATCGGCAGGTTTTCTCACTGCATTCGCGAACGTTGTAAATGTCCGATGAGGTAATCAGAACCACTGCGGCATGTGCGACCTGCCGGAGGGGTCCATCAGGTCTCTCCGTAACATCACGAAAGCTGCGGACAAACCTGCGTTTATGCCACACAACCTCGTCAAATGCTCGCGCTTCGGAAAGAATCCTGTTGAGCGCTCGCAAATGCGATTCGTCGGGACGTCTACCATGCACCACAGACAGAATTAAGAAGTAGAGGGCTTCGCGAAACTCGATGACCTCTTTGAGAACGCGTTGGGAGTCAAACTCACTCAAGCCGTCCAGAAGTGTGCGCATCTGTGCCGCTGTAATCACTCCTGACTGACGGCAAAAGGCAAGGAAACGTCCATAGCTGGGGAGAAGATCGATCAGGCGATCAGGCTCGTAGCGATAGTCCAGCGTATTGGCGAAATCGAGCGCCACATGACCGGCAACGAGCTGAAATTCGTCTGCCATACCTTAGTGCGATTATAACCATCTTCTGCCGGGTTGACAGGTTAGAGTGCTGTCAATAGATTATAACCATCAATAGACGGTTAAGGTGGTTATAAGGGGCGGTGTCATTCCTCAAAGCCAAGGGGACCACTCAAAGCGAAACGAGGAGGAAGAGTGGATTCAAACGACCTGTATGAAGAGGTTCTAACCCAGGCGGCGGCACAGGCTCGGCGCTATTTGCGAACGATTCGAGAGCGCCATGCCGGGGTGCTACCGGAAGCGATCAAAGGCTTGAGTGCGCTCGGCGGCCCGTTGCCCGCCCGGGGAGAGAATCCACTGGCGATCCTTAAACTACTCGACGACGCCGGTTCACCGGCAACGGTGGCGAGTATGGGTGGGCGTTTCTTCGGAGGGGTAATTGGCGGCGCTTTGCCGGCCAGCGTTGCGGCTCACTGGCTGGCAGATGCTTGGGACCAGAATGCGTGTCTGTATGATATTTCGCCTGTTGCTGCACATCTCGAAGACGTCGTTCTTTCCTGGATCCTCGATTTACTCGGCCTCCCGCCAAACTGTGCCGGAGCATTCGTGACCGGCACTCAGATGGCTGATGTGACCGCTCTCGCCGCGGCGCGGAGCAGCGTCCTGCGGAACGTGGGATGGGATGTCGAACAGGACGGGTTATTCTCAGCTCCTCCGGTCACAGTAATCGTTGGGGAGGAGGCTCACGCGACGATCCTCAAGGCCTTGGCGCTGCTCGGCTTCGGCAAAGGCCGCGTGCAAATCGTTCCCACTGACTGTCAGGGACGGATGAAGTTATCGCATTTGCCTCGCGTATCCGGGCCGGCGATCGTCTGCGTCCAGGTCGGTAACGTGAATACTGGCGCCTGCGATCCAGTCGGTGAGATCTGCGACATTGCGCACGAAATGGGTGCATGGGTGCATGTCGATGGCGCCTTCGGTCTCTGGACTGCCGTCAGCCATCATCGAAAGCATTTGGTGGAGGGTGTCGCTCGGGCCGATTCTTGGGCAACGGATGCGCATAAATGGCTCAATGTGCCGCAGGATAGTGGAATCGCAATCGTAAGGGATGTGGAAGCCTTGGGGCGCTCGATGTCGATTGCAGCGTCTTATTATCCTCCGGACGCTGACGCGAAACGGCAGCCAATGCAACTGGGGCCCGAATCTTCGCGTCGCGCTCGAGCGGTCGAAATCTGGGCGGCACTGCGGTCCCTCGGAAAACAAGGTGTGGTCGACCTCATCGACCGTTGCTGTCAACACGCTGCAACATTCGCTGAGTCCCTTCGCGCCGGAGGGTGTGAGATTCTTAACGACGTTGTGCTGAATCAAGTCCTGGTCTCCTTCGGAGACGACGAAGTCAACACTCGGGTCATCGATGCTGTGCAAGCAGATGGAACCTGTTGGTGTGGCGGCACCGTTTGGAAAGGGCGCAAAGCAATGCGAATCAGCGTGTCCTCATGGGCAACAACAGACTTCGACGTGATCCGCAGTGTGGCTGCAATTCTGAGGATTGCAGCAGATCAATCCTCATCGAGCGTCACGTTTACGCGAACTTCTACAGAGGGTCAGGCAGATAGCCGTTAAACTGGCCGGCATCTCAACTGGCGCATTATCGCCGAAGCACTCAGTGAACGCAGTAAAAATGGATCATCAAATCTCGCCCAAGAGTGCGCGTCGATGTAAGCCGATTGCGTGTGCCCCTCTCATCAGCGTTGTGTGCGAAACCAACTACGGTCGCATCTTCGATGTTCGCGGCCCTCTCGAGCCAAACAATCTCAGTTACACAAGTCCAGGTCTGCCGGTTCATCGCCACACTCCAAAAATCCTCTCCGCAAAAAGTGTTAGTACTTTTCCAAATCCGCAGCCATTAGTCACTTTTAGCGCGTGACCATTGATTTTCCGAAAAAACGCCCAACCCTCTAACACGTTGTCCGAAACCGTAATAGTGTCGAATCATGATACGAAATACACACGCAGGCATAACGCGCCCCTTCGTCCCCACCCTCGCCGACATTCAGCGCCGAAGAGCTGAACTGCTCGGCCTCCGGTCACCATCTCAACGGGAACAGCACACTCTGCCCCCTGTCCCCGATCCGGATCCACCATCCACGCCAGACCCGGCCTCACCGCCGCCGCCGCTCGCGCCTCGTCCGCCCCGCACATCCGCGCATCCCGAACTTGGCGAAGCTGCTCTCCATGGGCTCGCAGGGCTCGCCGTCCGTACCATCGCTCCCCACACCGAGGCACACCCGGCCGCCATCCTCCTCCAGCTTCTGGCCGCCTTCGGCAACCTGGTCGGCCCGGGACCGCACTGCATGGTCGATGCCACCCGCCACGGCCTGAACCTCTTCGTCGTGCTCGTGGGCGACTCCAGCAAAGCCCGCAAGGGCACCAGTTGGAGCCAGATCGCCCGCCTCTTCGCGGAAGTCGACCACCCTTGGCTCTCCACCCGCGTCACCAGTGCTCGCCTCACGGCCAGTGGCCTCATGTATGTGCTGCGCGATGAGCAATCGCCCACCGACCGCCGCCTCCTCGCGCTCTCGGAAGAGTTCGCCTCTATCCTCCATACGCTCAAGCGGGCCAAGGGCCACCTCTCGCCTCTGCTCCGCTCTGCCTGGGATAGCGGCCATCTCCCCACACTCGACATGCACCAGCACCTGCAGGCCACCGGAACGCATATCAGCCTGATTGCTCACATCACGCAGCGGGAGCTCGCCCAGCATCTCCACCGTACCGAAGCACATAATGGCTTTGCCAACCGTTGCCTCTGGACCTGCGTGCAGCGCAGCAACTGCCTCCCCGATGGTGGAAGCCTCGGCGCCCATGAGCTGTCCGCCGTCGCCCGCGAACTCCGGCGCGCTCTCGACTGGACCAGCGCCACCCCCGAAATCCTCTTCCGCCGCGACCACGCGGCGCGCGAGCTTTGGCATGATCGCTATTCCGGCTTGAGCCAGCTCCGTCCCAGCCTTCACGGAGCCGCCACCAGTCGCGCCGAGGCTCAGGTCCTCCGCCTCAGCGCCATCTATGCTGCCCTCGACTCCAGCTCCATCATCGGCCTGCCCCATCTCCAGGCTGCCCTGGCCGCATGGGATTACTGTTCCGCAAGTGCCTCTTTCCTCTTCGGTACATCTACCGGCAACCCCATCGCCGACCGTATTCGCGAGGCTATCGAAGCGTCCCCCGACGGACTGTCCAAAAATCACATCAGGCGCCTATTTTGTGGCCACATCGATAGCGGCCGGATCGACGCCGCCCTCCAACAACTCACATCCCTCGGTGCCATCAGCTTTCACAGCGAACCCACCGGTGGCCGCCCCTCCACCCTTTGGTCTGCCTTCGACCAGGAGAATTCGGGTGAGCAAGATGAGGAACCGGCAGAAGTAGAGGAGGGAACTTAAGGCGCTTATCGCTCATACGGCGCTCTTTTTTTTGGCAATCAACTCAGTCAGGAGACCTTGCTCTGACTGGGCCGCTCTGACTGGACCGCTCATGACAGTCCCTGAGATGATTGCTCTAGTAAGCAGCATGCCCTTGTCTCAGGAAGTACACGTACTTATAACTGCTTCAGGAGCCGCCGTGCTGGCTAACGGAATAGAGACACAGGGAAATGACCCCTCGCTTCTGCTGCGCGGCCTGCGCAAATCTTTTGCCGAGGTGGTGGCAGTGGATGGTCTCGACCTCGAAGTGACAAGGGGAGAATGTTTCGGGTTGTTGGGACCGAATGGGGCGGGGAAGACAACCACCATCGAGATTTGCGAGGGACTGACCGCTCCCGATGAAGGGACCGTCGAACTGCTGGGACTGAAGTGGGCCACTGGCGAAGATGAGCTACGCCAGCGGATCGGCATTCAGCTGCAGGAGACGCAGTTTCCTGACAAGCTGACCGTAGACGAAACATTGCGGTTGTTCCGTAGCTTTTTTCGTCGCGGCATTCCCGTAGAGGAGTCGATCCAGACCGCGCAGCTGGAGGAGAAACGCCACGCACGCGTGGGAACACTCTCCGGCGGCCAGAAGCAGCGGCTGGCCATGGCCTGCGCCCTGGTGGGCGATCCTGAGCTGCTGTTCCTCGATGAGCCGACAACCGGGCTGGACCCGCAGGCACGCCGCCACCTATGGGACCTGGTGGACGGTTTGAAGCAGGCGGGGCGCACCATCATACTCACCACGCACTATATGGATGAGGCGGAGCGGCTGTGCGACCGGGTAGCGATCATGGATCACGGGCGAATCATTGCTCTCGACAGTCCAGAGCAGCTGATCGCCTCGGTCGGTGGCGAGCACATCGTGGAGTTCGCCATTACCGGCAACGACGGGGTGATGGATGCGGCGCAGCTGACCGCGATTGCGGGAGTAGAGTCGCACCGCGTGGATGCGGGTTTACACCAGCTTTCGGTGCGCGAACTGCATACGGCGGTGCCGCGCATTTTCGCCGCACTCAGCGCCCAGGGGCTGCACCTGAGTGAGTTTCGCACTCACTCAGCCACCCTGGAAGATGTGTTCGTAGGGCTTACGGGAAGGAATTTGCGCGATGAGTAAGCTCGAGCTGAGCAGTCTGTACCAATTGACGATGGTGCGCTTTCGGCTATTTGTGCGCGAGCCGGAGGCGATTTTCTGGATCTTCGTTTTTCCCATCCTGCTGGCGGTGGGTCTGGGGATTGCCTTTCGCAATCGCCCGGCGGATGTGTTTCAGGTGGGCGCAACAACCGCGCAACTAACGCATGCGCTGGCGACCGACAAGGGGCTGACGGCGACCACCATGAACGAGGCGGACGGTACTCGAGCCTTGGCGACGGGTAGCATTCTGTTGCTCGCGGTCCAGACGCCAGACGGTGTATCGTATAAGTTCGACGAGACGAATCCTGATGCGCGGACCGCGCGCATGGTAGCTGACCGCGCAATACAGACGGCAGCCGGACGGCACGAGGCCATTCCCGTTCGGAATCAGTTGGTGCGGGAGACAGGGTCGCGGTACATCGATTTCGTGGTGCCCGGCCTGCTGGGCATGAACCTGATGGGATCCGCCATCTGGGGAATGGGCTTCTCGATTGTAGAGTCCCGGCAGAAGAAGTTGCTCAAGCGGTTGGTGGCTTCGCCCATGCCGCGCTGGCAGTACCTGGCATCCTATTTATTGTCGCGGCTGTCGATGTTGGTCATCGAAGTGGTAGGCTTTCTGGGATTTGCCCGGCTCGTATTTGGAGTGCCGTTTCGCGGCTCTTTGTGGCAATTAGGATTGTTATGCGTGCTTACTTCTATGGCGTTTTCCGCGCTGGGGCTTCTCGTCGCATCGCGTGCCAAGACGATGGAGGCCGCCTCCGGACTGATGAACCTGGTGATGCTTCCTATGTGGATCTTGTCCGGGGTGTTCTTTTCGGCCGCGCGTTTTCCGGCCGTGGTGCAGCCTGTAGTACGAGCGCTTCCTCTGACGGCCGCGATCGATGCACTACGTGGGAATATGCTGCAAGGTATGAACCTGGGCCAGCTGACGACTCAGATGGCGATATTGCTTACCTGGCTGGTGATGTCGTTTGCCATTGCCCTGCGTATCTTTCGCTGGAGATAACGATTGAAGCGCCTTAAACCCACGGATGTAGTCGTCATCGGCAGCGGGTGGAGCGGCCTGGTGATGGCGAAAGAAGTAGCGAAGCGCACCGCTTTGCAGGTAATCGTTCTGGAGCGTGGCCCGGCGCGCAATATTTCCCAATACGCCGACGGCATGGACGAAATCAACACCCGCCGCGTCGGGCTGCTGCAGAATCCGGCTGACCAGACCATCACCCATCGTCACTCTGTCAAAGATCGTGCTGCACCCATACGCCAATATGGCGCCTTCACCCCTGGAACCGGAACCGGAGGTACTTCGGAACACTGGGGCGGAATTTCCGACCGGTATCTGCCAGATTTTTTCGTGCTTTCCTCGCATCTACGAGAAAAATTTGGCCCGTCTCGCATGTCTGCGGATTGGACGATTCAGGATTGGGGCATAACGTACGACGAGTTTGAGAAAGACTATTGGCGCGCTGAACAGTTGATGGGTATCAGCGGCAAGGCGGGCAACTTACGCGGCCAATTGCAGGAGGGAGGCAATATCTTTGAGGGCCCTCGCCAGCATGAGTACCCCACCCCGCCCCTGACCCCGACTTACACCATGGGCTTCTTCCATAAGGCCGCCACTCAGTTGGGCTACCATCCTTTCCCCCTGCCCGCCGCTAACCTAAGCCAGGCTTATACCAACCCCGACAACGTATCGCGGCCAGGATGTGTCTTCTGTGGCTACTGCCCGACCCATGGCTGCATGATCGGCGCCAAGGCGCAACCGACGAACACCATCATGCCGGTGCTTACCAGCCGGAATAACTTCCTGCTGCGCAATAACTGCTGGGTGCGGAAGATCGTGCATCGCAATGGAAAAGCCGAAGGTGTGATGTACATGGACGAGAACGGCGAGGAGACCTTTCAACCCGCTGACGTGGTCGTGCTCTCGGCATGGACTCCGAACAGCGTACGGCTCCTGCTTCTATCGGACATTGGCGAAAAATATGATCCGGTCACTGCCAAGGGAACATTAGGCAAGAACCTCACCCACCAGGTAACCAGCGGAGCCTTGGGGATGCTCGTATTCAAGGAACGCCTGAACCTCTTTATGGGATCAGGCGCGGTAGGCTATGGGATCGCCGACCTAGATGGAGATCTCAAACAGGAGGCTCCTGAGAACATTTTGCGCGGAGGAGCCTTCCTGCGAGGTGCGGCTACAGGGGAGGGCCCTGCCGGGTCATTCGGACGAATACCGAGAGGTGCAGCCCCGCGCAACTGGGGTGGGGCCTGGAAGAAGGCTGCGATTGAACATTGGGACAGAATTGGGCCAGGCGTAGAGATGAGGGGCGACCACTTTGCCTACCGGCAGAACTTCATGGATCTGGATCCCACTTATACCGACAAGTGGGGTGATCCTCTGTTAAGGATGACGCTGGATTGGACCGACTACGAGATGCGCCAGATGGCTTTTGGAGCACG
>Ga0182024_10026718_pt1 | contig 10130 bp, 7 predicted proteins | sample P32metaG_FD_120480 | JGI IMG/M metagenome (GOLD analysis project Ga0182024, IMG submission 120480) | Permafrost microbial communities from Stordalen Mire, Sweden - P3-2 metaG (Illumina Assembly) | ecosystem: Environmental > Terrestrial > Soil > Wetlands > Permafrost | place: Sweden: Stordalen...
CCGCCCAAGCAGCAGAGAACCGTCCACCAGTTTCAGGTCGCGGATACTCCCGTCTTTTCCAATCCACGCCTGCAGAATTACGGCACCTTCGACCCCGGCTTTTAAAGCCTGCTCGGGATAGCTTGGCGTGACTTTTTGCAAGAGCAATGCCTGCGATAAATCCTCTGCCAGATTTACTGGTTCCACTTGGCTAAGCAGTGTGGGCGAATGTTTGAGGCTGACCGTTTCAAGCGTGGCAGTCTCCGGTTGTGGCCGGGATAGGCTCTCCGGAATCAAAACGCGCGCAGCTTCTACATGCGGATGCGCTTGATTCGGACTCGCATCGGCCTGCTCGGTTTCAGGGGTAGGGACTACAGTCTCGTCGGTCAAGAAAATTGTCTGACCGGCGGGCAAGCGCACTCTCGATGTTTGGTATTTACCGGTCGCGGGAGTTTTCACAGCAACTTGCGTGGTGGGGGAGGGCTCCGAGGCGACATCAACCGCGTGTGGCCGCGATTTGCCCAGGCGCGCTGCCACCGTCTGCTGGTATGCACTGGCCACGCTGGCAAACACACTTTGAACCCGCAATGGCGAACCATAAATGCATCCAGAAGCGACAAAAACCAAGCTTAGGAGAACGGACCCGACGAGTCTTTTGCGGGCGTACCTTTTCGCCGTTCCAGAATCTTGCTCGCCGGATCTCCGAGCGGCAAGGGAGCGGAACCACCCCCGGTCCAGAGTGGCAAAGGTGAGGTGCAACGGGGTGTCAGCCGGGCGAGCGGACGAGATTCGCGATGGGGAGGGCATAACCGGGTCTGCAGCGAGTGGTGCGGGACTTTGTTCGGTTGCTGTTGGCGCTTTCTCAGCCGCCGCTATTGCCGACACTGGCTTTTGAACAAAATCGCCTCTTGCCACCCAGGCTCGCATGCAAACTAGAAAGCGGTCGTTGCTGAGTACAGAATATTTCACTTGATCGGAAATCAACGGCTTCGTCAAGACAAGATCAGGACCATCCTGCGCGTCAGTGCCCAGAGCTCCGGTGCTGAGCGCAAGCGTGAAAGCTGCTTTATTCAACTTCAATTCGCGTGAGTTCTTTAGCAGAAATGCCGCTTCCGGACCACTATCGCAGTCGGCCACAATCACGTCAAAGCTGCGGCGGGTAAGCCATTCGACGGCAGCAAAAATGTCTGAACAGTATTCGATCTCCAGTTCCAGCTCTTTGAAAGCCTGAACCAATGGCCGCGAGCTTTCTTGCTCCAGAGAGAACAACAGTGAGACTGGCATCAACTATGAGGCTAGTTTCAGAGCCGGAAAACGACAAGTTACGAACTACCACTGTTGTGCTATATCAAAAGTCCAGGTAACTAGCGATGACATTACCTGTACTACTGGACCGGGCCACCAGCAAGGCAATCGGCACCTTTTGAAAGAGGTGACAAACAAGCATTGCCATTGCCTTTACCACACGGATAGAATCCTCTGTTAACGTGAACAAGAAACTTCACCATCAGGCTGATCAAAAGAGGCTGATTGAAGAAAGTCATCGCGATGTATCCCGGGTCGTTCGATCCACCGACTAACGGGCACCTCGATTTGATCGCGCGCGGCAGCAAGATATTTGACGAACTGGTTGTGGCGATCCTGCGCAATGCGGAAAAGGATCCGTTGTTCAACCTGTCCGAGCGCCTGCTGATGCTCGAAGCAATGACGGCGGACTTCAAGAACGTCCGCGTCGATACATTCGACGGCTTAATGGTGGAGTATGCGGCCAAAGTCAATGCCAGCGCCGTGCTACGCGGCATTCGCGCCATCAGCGATTACGAGTACGAATTGCAGATGGCTTTGATGAACCGTAAATTGCGCCCCGAGCTTGAAACTGTTTTCATGATGCCGGCGGAACAGTATTCTTACCTGAGTTCCCGCCTGGTGCGAGAGATCGCTCAGCTGGGTGGATCGGTCAAAGGTTTAGTTCCTGAAATGGTTGAACAACGTTTGAAAAACAAGCTTGACCCCGCTATCAAGTTGGCCAACGCCAGAAAACCGAAATCAAGGAAACGAGCATGACTCCAGTTACCGAAGCGACTCTCGTGTTAAAACTCACCGATCGAATCAACCGCATCGAGCCCTCCGCCACGATGGCTGTGGTAGCCGAGGCCGACAAGCTTCGCCAGCAGGGCATCGACGTCGTCGATTTCGGAGCAGGCGAGCCGCACTTCGCCACGCCGCAGCACATCAAGGATGCGGGAATCGCGGCCATCCAGGGCAACTTCACCAAATACACCGCCGTCAGCGGAACTACTGAACTCCGCGATGCTATTGCCCATCGTCACGCAGTTGATTTCGATTCGGATTACCGCCGCGAAGAAGTAATTGCTTCAACCGGAGGCAAGCAGGCGTTGTTTAACGCTGTGCAGGTCCTGGTCGATCACGGCGACGAAGTGATTTTGCCGGTTCCTTACTGGGTTTCGTTTAAAGACATTGTGCGCTACGCCGGAGGAAATTGCGTACTGCTCGAAACCGACGAGGCTCAAGGCTTTCGCGTCACCGCGAAAATGATCGAGCGCCTGATCACCCCGCGGACGAAGCTGATCATCTTAAACTCACCCTCGAATCCTTCAGGAGCGGTGATGTCGCCGGAAGATCTCACCGAAGTTGTGCGTCTGGCGTCCGAGCGCGGAATCTGGGTGATTTCCGATGAATGCTACGTGTACCTGAATTACACGGCAAAGCGTTTTTCAGTAGGAGCGTTGCGCGAGTTTCGCGAGCGCATGGTGATCATCGGCTCGCTTTCGAAAACTTACGCAATGACCGGTTGGCGATTAGGTTATGCGCTGGGACCGACTGCCGTGATCAGCGCCATGCAGAAGCTGCAAAGCCAATCCACATCGAATCCGACATCCATTGTGCAGAAGGCAGCGGTGGCCGCGCTAAAAGGTCCGCAGCAATGCGTAACTGACATGCGGGCGGAATATATCAACTTGCGCGATCACGTCATCAATGGGCTGCGTTCGATTCCTGAGGTGAAATGCACGCTGCCCGAGGGAGCATTTTATGCGTATCCGAATGTGTCCGCATTCTTTGGCCGCAGCGGAGTGAAGTCCGCTTCCGACCTGGCGGGGAAGCTATTGCGCGAAGCGCACGTGGCCACGGTACCCGGCGAAGGCTTCGGAACCCGCGATCACATTCGCGTTTCATACGCCACCTCGGTGGCTGAGTTGGACCGCGGGTTGCAGCGGGTGCGGAAGTTTCTCGCGTCATTATGATCCTAAGTAGCGCCGCCGTCTCGGCGGCTGTCGTGGGGGCGTCCCGCCCGCACTTCCGGGGGCAAGATCCTCCGGGACAGGCGGCAAGATGCCGGCGCTACTGGGGTTGATCTGCGATCCATTCCTCGATGAATGATCTCTACCCGATGCTGATGTCGCCCGTCTTTGACCCACGTCCCTGGGGCACGACGGATTTGTCTCCCATTTATCCCAATCATCGTTTCGAGGAAAAGATTGGAGAGTCGTGGCTTACGGGAGACGCTGGCAAAGTGGCGAATGGCCCGCTGAGAGGGAGGTCGTTGGCAGAGTTAACCACGCAGTACGGACGAGAATTAGTCGGAGATGCCGCTAAGGATTCCAAGCGCTTCCCACTGCTCACCAAGTTCTTGTTTCCCCATGAGAAACTTTCGGTGCAGGTGCATCCTGATGACGACGCCGCACGCCGCGTAGGGCAACCCTGCGGCAAGACTGAGTGCTGGTATGTGGCCCATGCCAGGCCGGGAGCGCAGATTGGCTTAGGCCTTCAACCGGGAGTTACAACCGCGCAATTTGAAAAAGCCATCAATGAAAAGCGCGCCGAAGAAATGCTGAATTGGATCAACATCTTTCCCGGCGAAATGATTTACGTTGCTGGGGGCACCGTGCACACGCTCGGGCCTGGATCGATTATCGTCGAGACACAACAGCAGTCGGACACAACATATCGACTATACGATTACGGACGGCCGCGAGAATTGCATCTGAAGGAAGGTTTGGCCGCAGTGAAAGAAAAAGTGGGGTCGGGAAAGGTGATCCGACCTGCGCCTACTATGTTAAATGGCACGAGGAATCGATGGTCGCCGCTGGTGGCTTCGCCTTTTTTCTTGGTGGAAATGTTCGAATTGAAAGAAAGTCAGAATTTTAGAACTAAAGATATTCGAACGAAAGAAAGTAAGGGTTCGGTTCAGATATTGGTGGCTGTGGAAGGCTGCGCGGCGGTCGAGGCGCGCGGCGCAGAACCGGTCACGCTGGCAAAGGGCGATGCTGTGGTCGTGCCCGCGTCGATTGAGGATTTTGATGTGCGTCCGCAATGGACAGTAGAATTCTTGAAGGCCTCATTACCGAGCAGCTCGGTGCCAGAGCCGGAAACCAGAATATGAGCCGTAAGCGAGGCCGTGAGCCAGCGGCTAAAACAAGTTCGAATTTCTATCCTGTAATTCTCGCCGGCGGCCGTGGAACCCGCTTCTGGCCGCTAAGCCGCAAGCGCCGAGCCAAACAACTGCTGGCACTCGATGGCAAGCAAACCATGATCCAGCAGACGGTTTCGCGCCTGCTGCCGCTCGCTCCGGCGAAACGATTTTGGATTATCACCAATGAAGACTCGCGGGCCGAGCTCTCGCGCCAAGTTCCGCGACTCGGTAAACAGCAGATCATAGCCGAACCAGTGGGACGAAACACCGCGCCGGCCATCGGGTTGGCGGCTTTCATCCTGGCTGAAAGCGATCCCGATGCAGTGATTGGAATGTTCCCGTCGGATCACGTTATTGCCGACGAAAAAAACTATTGCCAGATTTTGCAGGAAGGCATCAAAATCGCGGCGGCGGGGGAAAATATTGTGGTGCTGGGAATTCGTCCCACGCGACCTGAGACGGGATATGGATATATCGAAGTCGACCCTGCGACCGAGGGAGATGCGCACCGGGTGCGCCGGTTCACCGAGAAACCTTACGCCGAGCGCGCAGCCCAGTTCCTCGAAGCCGGAAATTACTTCTGGAACAGCGGCATGTTTATTTGGAGCGCGCGAACTTTGACCAATGCCTTGCGTGAGCATTTGCCGAAAACGGCGCCGCTCCTTGAAGAGATCGCACAGACGTTTGGAACCCGGAAGTTTGTCGCGACCTTTCGCCGGCTCTATCCTAAGTGCGAAAACATCAGCATCGATTACGCGGTGCTGGAACCGCGCTCAGCTAAAGGGGAGCAGAATTCCAACATCTTCTGCCTGCTTGCAGATTTCGGTTGGAACGATTTGGGATCGTGGACCGCATTGCACGAACACCATACGGCCAAGAAACGACCGGCGGACGGTAATCTGATTTCCAGCGAGGGTTTTTTCGCGCTGCATGCAGCCGGAAATTACGTTCATTCTCCCAAGAAATTTGTGGCGGCGGTAGGTGTGAACGATCTGGTAATCGTCGAAACAGATGACGCGTTATTGATCACCACCCGTGAGCACGCGCAAGATGTCGGTAAGATCGTGAAATATCTGGACGAAAAAAAATTGTTCAAATTGGTATAGGAGTCCTTCGTCGTTCGTCGCTGGTCGTTGGCAAAATCAAATTGATCTTGCCTAGCGCCAAGGCCGAACGACCAACGACCGACGACTGATTTCTCATGACTGCTCCCATTAAATTCGGTACCGACGGCTGGCGGGGTATTATCGCCGACGATTTTACCTTCGACAACGTGCGCCGTGTGGGGGGCGCGATTGCCGCCTACGTTCTGAAGCATGAAGACCCGCGTCACGGAGTGATCGTGGGTTACGACACTCGCTTCGCTTCGCCGAGCGCAGCCCGGGTCGCCGCGGAAGTGCTGGCTGCGGCCGGCATTCCCGTGAAGTTAGCCAACGATTACACTCCCACGCCTGCCGTCTCTTATGCCGTAAAACATCGCGGAGCCGCAGGTGGAGTGGTCATTACATCGAGCCATAATCCGTGGAACTGGAATGGCATGAAGTTCAAAGGCAAGTTTGGTGGCTCGGGCACGCCGGCGATTATGAAAGCGATCGAAGAGGAGTTGGCCGCGGGCGCCATGCCGGTAGGGCCGAAAGCTGCGATTGAAGAAGTTGATTTGAAACAGCTGTATGTTGCGGCGATCAGCGATTTTGCCGACCTTAACGCCATTGCCAAGGCGAATTTCAAGTTCGCAGTGGATTCGATGTACGGCTCGGGGCGCGGCGTGCTGGCAGGCATTTTTAGCGAGCGTGGAATTCAACACGTCACCATTCGACAGGAGGTCAATCCGTTGTTTCCGGACATTAATCCTGAACCCATCGAGCCTCACGTAGCCATGCTGCAGCAGACTGTCGTGAAAGAGCGCTGTGATGCCGGACTCGCTACTGATGGCGACGCGGATCGTATCGGCGCCGTGGCCGAGGACGGCAGCTTCGTGGATTCTCACAAGATTATCTCCGTTCTGCTGCAGTGGCTGCTGGTAAGAAAGAAGTGGCCCGGGGAGGTAGTGCGCGCATTCAACACCACGCGCATGATCGACCGCATTGCGGCAAAGCACGGTCGCAAAGTGAATGAATGCCCCATCGGATTCAAGTACGCTGCTGACCTGATGATGGAACGAGAGATCGTCATTGGCGGCGAGGAGTCTGGAGGCATTGGTTATTCAAGATTTTTGCCGGAGCGCGATGGCCTTCTGAATTCGCTGTTGCTGGCCAATGTCATGGCCGATGAAAGAAAGCCGCTGGGCCAGTTGGTGGCGGATTTGCAGCGCGAATATGGTCCGCACTACTATGGGCGTCGTGATCTTCACATCCCGGAAGATGTGAAGCAACAAGCTATCCAACGAGCCCGATCCGACCAAACCAACCGTTTGGGCAATTATGCCGTCTTAAAAAAGGAGAGCCTCGACGGAATAAAGTTTTTTCTCGATGCGCCCACAAATGGCAACGGCGCCGAAGCCTGGCTGTTGTTCCGGGCCTCCGGCACGGAGCCGCTGCTGCGGGTGTATGCCGAAGCCGCATCGCCAGAGTTGGTGACGGAAATCTTGTCGAAGGCTGAGGCCTTTGTGAAAAGCGCTTAGGAGTCACCCTGCCGTTCACCGCACTTAGGTGTCTCGCATTTAACACCGCCGGGTAAGATAATTATTAAGCACAAATGAGTAACGCACTCCAGACAGCGTCCGCTCCAACCGATTCGCCGGAGGCGCGTCGTTACAACCGCATTCGGAGATGGCTCGGCATTGCGGATTTTTTGCTCGGCCTTTTTCTGCTCCTCGTTCTCCTGGCTACAGGATGGAATGGCACGCTGCGTGACATTGCCATGCACGGAGCCTATGAGCATTACGCGGTGGCAGTTTTTCTTTATGTCCTGATGCTCATGCTGATTGGTAAATTGCTCGGTCTGGCCCTCGACTTCTACGGTTTTCGATTGGAACGCCGCTACAATCTGTCCAATCAAAAGTTGCGCGCGTGGGTTTGGGACGAAACCAAAGGATTTCTAGTCGGTGTGGTACTGGCATCGATCATAGTCGAAATACTTTACTTCATAATTCGCGAGTTCCCGCAGCATTGGTGGGTCATCGCGTGGGCTGCATTTTTGGGCTTGTTTGTCTTGATGGCGCAGCTTGCGCCTGTGATTTTGTTTCCCATCTTTTATAAATTCGAACCGCTCGACAATGACGAACTGAAGTCACGCCTGGTCGGACTCAGCGAACGCGCGGGAACACGGGTGCGCGGCGTCTATAAGTGGAATCTTTCGGAGAAGAGCAAAAAAGCCAATGCAGCCTTAACTGGACTCGGCAACACACGCCGTATCATCCTCGCGGATACTCTGCTCGAGAATTATTCGGCTGACGAGATTGAAGCCGTGCTCGCGCACGAGCTGGGACATCACGTGCATCGGCATATTCTCAAAAGCATTGCGGTTCAGGCTGGCATTACGCTGCTCGGATTCTGGGCGGCAAACTGGGTTCTTCACTACGCGGTGGACCGAACCCACATGTTTGTAACTGTCTCTGATTTCGCCAATCTGCCGCTACTGGTGCTGGTTTCGACCATCTTGTCGTTTCTCTTGTTGCCCGCCCTAAATGCCTACTCCCGTTACAACGAACGGCAAGCTGACCGCTATGCATTTCAGTCTATCCCCAGCGTCGGGCCGTTTATTTCATCCATGAACAAACTGGCAGACCAAAATCTCGCGGAGCGAACTCCTTCACGCTGGGTGGAATGGTTTTTTCAATCGCATCCCGCGATTTCTCGACGAGTAACGGCAGCCGAAGGATGGGCCAGGTTGCAAACCCCGGCGGCATCGCAGAAATAGAATTTCCGCAGGCACATTGCCTCCTACGAGTCTCCATCTGTTTTCTCCACACTCTCTACCCACTTGTCATCCCGAGCGAAGCGAGGGATCTGGGTTCTTCGCGCCGTCGGCAAAGACCTGGATTCCTCGTCGCTGCGCTCCTCGGAATGACATGGAAAAAGCAATGAATGACGGTGGAAGAATTTTCCAGAAAAAGCTCGCTACGTCTCGCGTTGCTTCAAAATTGCTTCAACCCTGCGCAGATCTTCCTCAGTATCGACTCCAACCGTGTCGTAGGGAGTTTCGCTAACCTGAATCGGAATCCCGTTTTCGAGAAAGCGCAATTGTTCCAGTCGTTCGCTGATCTCCAATGACGACTCCGGTAATGCACAGAAGCGGTCCAGAGCCGGCTTGCGATAGGCGTAAAAACCGAGGTGCTTGAAGTAGCTTGGACCCGAGCTGTCGCGGTCAAATGGAATCGTGGCACGTGAAAAATACAAGGCTCGTCCCGCGGAATCGGTCACAACTTTCACCGCGTTCGGATTGTTGATGTCTTCAGCTGATGCTGGCGTCTTTAATGTCCCGACATGGACTTCTGGGTCCTTCATCAAATCGATCAGCGCGGCGATATGCTCAGCCCGGGTCAGCGGTTCGTCACCTTGCACGTTGAGATAAATATCAGCCACAGCCGAATCCGATATTTCGCGCACCCGTTCGGTGCCGCTGTGATGCTTCGTCGAGGTGATGCGCGCGTTCCATCCCTGCTGACGGCACAGCTGCATAATTTCCTCCGAGTCCGTTGCAACAATTACGTCGTGCAGGAGCGGCGACGAACGTACGCCCTGGTAGACGCGAGCCAACAGTGCTTTGCCTGCAATATGGCGCAGCATTTTTCGTGGCAGCCGTGTTGATTCGAGCCGCGCTGGAATTATTGCAATCACCTTCATTTCATGCATCTTTAGTTCTGTGCTTGTCTGTGCTTGACGGCTTACTGTTGCGTGCCAATTGCCTGGTGCGTCACTTGGTTAAGGTCGCTAGTCGATGTATTCAACAGATCGCGCAGCACCGCCACTTCTGCGGTAATGCCGGTGCGCAGCGCCGGATCCACATCGGGTGCGAACAGCGGAGAGTGATTAGTGGGAAGCTGTGTCCCCCCGTTTTTGGCTTCGGAATATTTCTGCGGGTCCGCTCCTCCGAGCATAAAGTAGAACGACGGAATGCCCTGCTCAATGAAATAAGAATAATCCTCAGAGGCCATCAACGGTTCGCCGTTTTCGACATTGTCTTTTCCCAGCGCGCCTTCCAGAGTTACTTTGAGTCTCTGAGCTAGCGCGGGGTCGTTATACACGGCATTGGTCGAGCCAAGGTTTTCAATCAGCGGTTCACGCTGCACGGCGGCAGCGTCCGCTTCGGCCTTAGTGATGCGCGTGATGGCGGCGAGAATCTGCTGGCGAACGTCAGGCTTGTAAGCGCGGACGGTCAGTCCCAGTTCAGCGTGATCGGGGATGATGTTATTTTTTGTCCCAGCCTGGATATATCCCACAGTGAGCACCGCCGCATCGCCGGGCTTGACCTCGCGCGAAACAATTGTCTGCAACGAAAGAACTGTCCTTGCCGCGATTACGACTGGGTCGATTGTGCTCTGCGGCATGGCGCCGTGCCCACCCTTTCCATAAATCGTGACGCGCAGCGCATCCGCACTGGCATATGAATATCCTGAGATGACAGCGACTTTTCCGGCCGGAAAGTCGTTGCCAACGTGCAAGGCCACACCTGCGTCGGGTCTGGGGAAGCGCGTCAGCAAGCCGTCTTCGACCATCTTCTTCGCGCCGGAGACAGTTTCCTCGGCGGGCTGGCCAATCAGCAGCAAAGTTCCGTGCCA
>Ga0182024_10026719_pt1 | contig 10130 bp, 16 predicted proteins | sample P32metaG_FD_120480 | JGI IMG/M metagenome (GOLD analysis project Ga0182024, IMG submission 120480) | Permafrost microbial communities from Stordalen Mire, Sweden - P3-2 metaG (Illumina Assembly) | ecosystem: Environmental > Terrestrial > Soil > Wetlands > Permafrost | place: Sweden: Stordalen...
CAACATAGGAAAACAGATTTGTGACAACTCTGTATTGTCAACTTTATTTTCTGCACAAGTTGAATCTGACATTGTAATCACGTAGTACCAGTAGTAGTACTTAGTACCAGTAGTAGTAGTAGTAGTAGTAGTAGTTTGCTAATAGTATCTGTCAATTTGGTAGCACCCAAGCTTTGCCTCTGTATTTATTACTCCTTCCAGTGTATTACTATCTCACCCTCCCGCCAACTGGGTGATCTGCTCCAACTGTACATGATGTGCAGATACCACGATGTTTGAATATCTTGGCTCTGGGACTCAGAGTGGATAATCCAGCACTACTGCTAGAGGAGATAAATACGTCTTTCGCCTCCTTTATAAAGTATTCCCAGAGGAAATACCGGACACGCCAATTCTCAGTCAGGCACTACCAATAGGCCTGCTTAGAATATGGTCTGCAGCAGGGGCCATTCACTCGCGACTAAAGCATCCTCCAATTTCGCGGCGGCTTTCAGTCTTGAGTAAAAGACCGTGCAATCGCGAGAATCACAGCTGATATCCTCTCCCGAGGGAACTCCACAACAATCTGAACACATTGCTTGCAGCTGCAAGTGACGGGCCTCTAAGAGTTGATATCGAGTCGAAAGCGCATATGCTGACTCCGAAGGACGAGATCTACATGCGTGACAAAGTTCTAAGCAAAGTCAGACAAAAGTATAAGGGGTTGCTACCTTCATCAGTCTCCTCTATTTCGCAGACGGCGCACAGCCGAGATCTCATGAATGAATGAAGAGTGGCTGTGTTTGCCCTTCTGTTCAGATCGCGGATATTCAATAGTTCTTTGCGATCTCCTCTTTGCACTTTGGGCATATCTTCATACCAGCTCCGAACATTTGCACCCACCAAATTGAATATTCTTTCAAGGGGAGGTATAAGAGTTTTAGAAATATAATACTCTCCATCGAGGCGCATATCCCTGCACGGATCAGACGCTGTCTTCGGGGCAATTATTACCTATCCCTCAACATTTCCTCCGGTGAAACGACGCGGTCTATCAGTCGGGCTCCAGGGGGCCCTGTTCTCACGACGTACGGCACTCGTTCGCCGTATTGAGGTTCCGCGCGGGGGTCATCAACCATCTTCCGTGCGCTAATAATGGCACCTGGTGGGGGAACACCATTCTCACTGGGAAGTATTAGCATGAACCATGCACCATGGTCAACCTGTAAGTACCAAGCTTCACTTCCTTTGCGAAGCAGAAATCTTGTATCGACACTTTGCTGCTCAAAATCTTTAAACATTGTCGCTGAAAGTATTGTTTGACTAATGAGAGATCAGATGTTCGAAAGAGAATCTTTAAAGCGGCCTCTTCTATTTTCTGCTGAGCAGGTGTGCCATCTCGACGAACGGTTTCGATTCCCTTTGCATCAAAAACAGGTAAAATATCTGTCCGCTTTTCGTATTTAAATCCAACGTATCGCTTCTTTGCGAGCAATACGCATGGGTGGTACACCTGTGTCAGACAATGACTGTTGGCTCGGTACCTTCTCGAATTTGAGTTTAATTGGCTTGGGATTCATTTGAGTGATGGTGTTGGCGATATCCTCACCAATATCAAATGCCTCGTCCCTACTTCGACCTGGGAGGTACACGAAAAGACTGTCTGTATCCCCATATACAACCTCAGCCCCCCACTCTGCTCTGGAATGGATTACTTCAATCGCCTACAAGTTCAGTGAAGTAATATACTCCGGCTTACCTTTTCGAGAGTCTCCCGTCCCGTCTGAACAATACTGTCTGCAATCTCGGCGCAGGGCATTCTTCCGGAGAAAGACGCGGAGGTATATCCGTATGTGACATTGGCAATGTATTTCAAGGCTAACTGTCGATTATTTTGAAGTTTCGCAAACGATTTGTCGCTTTGATCACGAGCCATGCTGTTCTTCACCATGACTCGGGTATCAAGGATCTCCGAGAGCATCTTCGCTAGTACGCCCCTCCGAATTGATGATTTGGCGTACAAAAGTCCATTCGGGGCGACTAAAATCATCAACGTCATTCTTTGGAATTCGTACCATTAATATCATCTTTCAGCAGCTCAAGTAAGCGTTCGGGCAGCTGAAGGTTTGTAAAACCAAGTTTATTTTGGTTCTTCCATCGGTCCACCCTTCCTAAACAAGTCGAATAGCTTTTTTCAGTGCAAAGAATAAAGTTCAATACCAGTAGTTGTACGCTATGATAATTGATGGATATAGCGATTGGAAATCTAAGACGAGTAATGGACTCGGATAGAAATTTGACTGCGGCTCCATAACAAGCGGAATACATTCCAGAGCATTTTGCTTGCCAACCTGTACTTTTTAGTGCAAGTAAACCAGTGTTCTACCTGCTTTCTGCTCGGAGAGATCAACATGAAACATTCTGCTTTGGCAATTCGTATCATCAAAGACTCGACCTTGAACTGAGACCCACGACTGAATACAGAATAGAAATCGATTCCCAAAACCCTGGCTTGTTCGCTTTGGCCATCAGATCGTCATACAAAAGGCTAGTTACCACACTCTCGCTACCAATTCTTGGGCTTCAAGGATCTCCAGATTGATGCGACACCGGTTAACATAGTATTGCAATACTCGGAGACGCTTTTTCAGATTTGGACCCTGATACCATCGTGTCAGGTCTGCGTGACAATAATGAGGAACTCTGCGACTTAGAACAAAGACGTTTAAGTGGTGTAGACCTTCGGTGTAGGAGATGAAACGTAACATTTTCGAGAGTGTACTGTGTCAGATTCAGTTCTCCCCGCATTGCACGCCATATATTGATCATATGCCGTCCCGTAACACGGATAGCTGAAGCCTGGGTAAAACCCCATCGGTCGTTTTCCCTACCAAAGCGACCGTGTGACATTGACTTCATACGCGAAAGGTCATCGCAAAGATCAAACTCTACCTGTTAGTTAGGGAGAGAAATGCCTACCAAATTGCAGTCGAGCACGTTCAATGATATACCCCCAAGAGGAGCTCTGAACTTCATATCCTGACAGAATATCTGGATCGAATTCTCTGACAATATCTGTAAGACGATTGATGAGATCCAACTCAGAATCTTCCTCATCCACAATAGCGCTCAACGAGAGTCGCAGGTTGGAGCAGTCCACTGAATCCTTCACCATGATCACACCACTCTGCCATCTGAAATGTGATTAGCAATCTCCACACTGCTACGGCATACCGAGTTTCTTCTGACAATGACGAGGTATAGCGTGGAGTTTGAAGGCACCAGAAAATACAGTTAATGCTGTCCTCCTCTGGGTTCGGGAGTAGCTGAGCACGAGTGTTGACTACATGAACAGAAGTAGAGCACGGGAAATACCATGCACTTCGACACTCATAATACTCATGTAATGTATTTCCTCCTCCAGAGCTGAACTTAATTTTTGTTTCTGGGTAAACTTGAAGCCGAATTTATTGTTTTGGGTGACGCCTTCAATCTTGAGGTAAGCAAGCATATTCAAGGCACTACCTGCGACATAGCAGGACCCCGAAGGTTATGTAGCCCTATAATTAATCTCCATAGATCGAGGATTAAACCTGGTTGAAGTCCAGCTTCACTAGCATTACACATCAGAACATCATACAGCGGAGGCCGTCTCTCGAACTGCCATACTTTTGAGGCTCGCCCTGAATCCAAGAAAGCGCGAAACTTCTCTAGGAATATGCTCCCGATGAACTTATAGCCGCAATCAAAGGTCCCAAGGAACGGGAGACTGTCGGATACCAATCGAAACTCTCGGCCTCCGTATTCTCGAGTGGCACCAGGAACGTCTTCATTCTTACTATAGTATGCCAAACGTGGGAGAACCCGAGGCACATGAAGAGATCTGAGGGTGGAGAAAATTGCTCCAGTCGATGGCGGGATCTTTCTCCAAGTAAACTCTCGTGGTTTATGTGGCAACTTTGCACTTTGTGCGACTGTGTGCAAGGAAGCAGCGCTTAGTTGTATCTGATATCCGGAATCGGAATTCTCTAATCCATCTCCAGTGGGCAGAGGGGTACCTGGCATAGCGAAAATGTTGGTTGCAGTTCCCGAAGTTGGAGGAAGGTCGATGCTTGTGTTACCTATTCCATTCCGGTCACCCGGCCCGTCAATAATCTGTTCCAGAAATCTCATCCTTTTACGAGTAGGAAAGACAGTTGAGGAATTTCGTTCCCTCTTTCGCGCCTTGAGCTCTGGGGTTGATGCTCCTCCTCGTAGTCTTAGAGGTTCGGCGTCCTTAGCTGATGAGGGTGACTCGATATTCTGACCGTTAAAAGAGTAACCTTCACGCGCGCGTTCGATATTTGAAGAGCTCTGCGTTTTTGGGTTGAATCTGCTGCCTGTTGGACTGGGGTTGACGTCAAAGTCCACATCCAAGTCATCTGAAAAGTCTAGGATATCTGAATTCATGACTGGGGTCTTCTGTCCATGCGATGAGATTCCTCGCTGGAGCAACACACCTTGGGGTTCCTTTTGCTCACGTCCAAGCAAATCATCGTCAAAGTCTATCTCGGAAGGGGATTCGTAGGATGATTCTGAAACATAGTCTGACTCCCCAACATGTGCATTGTTGGTAGAGGATTCCATATCGTTCAGTAGTGCAAGAATACGAGGCTCATCAACTTGGGCAGAGGGAAAGTCGCCACTATCTTCCCTCAAGTGACCAGAAGACGGATTGAGTCCAACATAATTTTCTTTCTTCTGAGATGAGTTCGGTAATTCTGATGGAAACATGTCGGTGACACTTTCGAGAGCCGTTTGGACGAGTGACTGGAATTTGGTTTGTTTGACAAAGCTTTCGAACTGTAGGGCATGGCCGTCGCTTCTCGCGCGCTCTCCACGGATGACATCCTCCAACTTTGCACGCATTTCATTTTCATGAATCCATGGACCTTTCCCTCCATCTTCTACGTCGATCCGTAAGCCCGAGGTGTACATGGACGGCACTGGCTGATTTTCTCCCCGGCGGGCTCGACGCCTTTCCTCATCTCTCCAAAGCTCGGCCATACTATGAACCAACTTCTCTTCCAGAGGAACAGGATTACCACGCTCGACAAAATCGTAATGCAGCATGCGAGGTTTGATGGTTCGGCGATTTCGGATATGGTGGGAGAGGAGATCAATTTCAATGGCGCAATGAGAAAGCCTTGGCTTGTCCTTCGAACTTGTAATCAAGTGTCTTGGAATACTGGACTCGTCCCATACACTTGGTGGTCCATCAACACAATCTTGCTCGGCCGGGACAGGGCTTCTGAATGTAACGATTTGACACTCCACCCATCCACATCCATAGAGACCATAATCCGCCATGAACTGCAGTAGATAGGGTATATGCACTTCATACGGCTGGAACTGACGTCCCATAATGGTTCCGTTTCTGAGGAGGTCCGCCAGACGTTGCATGTGGGCTGGATTCAGAAGATATATCTTTAAGTAGAATTTCCACCCGACATGATATCCGTACATCGGGACGCCCTTGCATAGAGTGATTCGCGCAACATATGCGTTGTTTCGTGGGTCATGAGGATTTCTGCGGTACGCGATAGCCATGCAATGATCAATGCTAGCATGCAAGCGCTGTATATAGGCGTCCACTAGAAAGGAATCAACCGAGAAGCGCCAGGGAATACCGTCATCTGGAACTAAATTCCCCTTGTACTCGATATAGCAGTAAGGATAGACTCCATGAACATGACAGCAGACCTGGATCATCAGCTGACCCAGTGCAATGGAGAGAAGAATACCTTTTGTCCAGACTCATCTGCGGCACCCCAAATACGAATAATGGGTACTTTGGGGAACTCGCCACGATCAAGGTCCGACGGCGAGGCGTGGTAGCTGTCGATATTTCCGAGACGGAAACGGATATAGGCTGAATCCTCTGGTTCCATAACGGACTACATTATGGAGTCTGACGAAGAGGTGGAAGTCATCCAGGGCATCGTCCGGCGTGGGTTTTGGATACGGATGGTGCAGGTCACGATCGGCGGTGACAATTGTTTTTCCCGCGACGCAACGCGCCAAGGCCCCGGAAGATTAGATACTTATAATAAAGATCACTATTAACACCAAAAATGAAATGATTTCTACAAAAAACGATCAAGAAGCACATCATATCGCAAATATACACTCCACCAACGTACAATCATCCCTGCTGCCTTGAAAATTACATTATCCAAGCGTTTGCTCACCACCGCAAATAATGCGCGGGACAATGCTGCAGTGTCAGGCCTTAAACAGTGAGGGGCATACGTAGCCAGACGGATTATTATCAAGGTAGCGCTACAAGTAAGTACAAGATAACTTGGCAAAATTACCTGATGATAGTCTTCTGCTTCATAAAATTCTGTTGCGTCAACAATCTCAGTCTAGAGGTAATTTCAGCTGATAAATCAAAGTCACTAACCACAATCTTTTTCCCTTTAAAGTGCTTCTCTTGAACTTCATCTAAGACTTTCCGGGCTGTCTGCTTTTGTTCCGGAGAATATGTGAAAATTGCACTTCGATACTGAGTGCTACAGAAGTGAGAATAGACACCATAAGGGATCTTACCCTTGGTCGGGACCTACATGGGATTAGAAATGTATATTGAAAGGAGAGAGAAGGTACCTTGCGCATTAAGAGTTGTAGGATCTAAAGTGAATTAGCTGTACATATCCCGCAGAGTAGAACGCACCATGCATCCGGAAGAAAAAGTCCACGAGAGACTCATATGAAACAATGTCGGGATCGAAAGTAATCTGAACAGCTTCGGCATGCCCCGTTCGCCCGGAACAAACCTGATTGTAGGACGGCCGTGCAGCGTTTCCACCAGTATAGCCGACGATGATCTTGTCGAGCTTGTTGGGAAAATGTTTTCGATAGAGCTGTTCAGTGCCTGGATTTGTGAGCGGAATTGTCAGCCGAAGGATGTACCCCAAAAGCAGCCCTACATGGAAGGGAATGTCAGCAACTACCTGCAGCCAGGAAGAGAGGGATGCGTACGTTGGCAAAAGCAGCAAGAGATTTCCCTGGTGGAGGCATAGCAGGCGCAACTTTTGGTGTGGATGAACTCAGAGCGGTTCCCATACACAGCTGGTGTCCTCAACGTTCGATCACTGAGTAGCAAACCAAATGTATTTATTTACATTTAAATAATCCCGGATGACGTATTGCCGGGGAAAAAGACATGCGCAAGTATTACAAATCGACTGAATGTAAATTTACCATTGTCGGTTATGGAAACTCGAGAAATTCCAAATCGTTGCTGCACAGCCTTTCCGCACCCTTTAATTCCAAATTGTCTAGATGCATCCAGACAGACACGGAAGCTCAATACTCACGTATGCACGTATACTTTCTACAAACTCTATTCTATGTGGCTGAAGATATCATCCTTTACCTTAGTTCCGCTTCCCGGAATGACAAATTCGTCTATCGATGCGCGTCAGCACGTACACACTGAATATAATAACATGAATACCTCCGTCAATCAAACAGATCAATATCTTGACCGCTTTGCCGTCCTTGATTTTGAGCCACTTGTGGTTCGTTCCGCGTTGGATCACTATATCCCCTGACAATTCAGCAATCTTGACAGAGCGGAGTGATCGGGGGAGATACCTTGGTGGAGTACTGTGCAGCTGCCGTTATCAAGATGCAATTCTAGTTCCCCCTCCATCACAATTGCGTAGTCTACACTCTTTGTTAGATGCATGGGTGATGCACCCCCGAGCATCTCGTGATATCTCAAAATAGTACCTGAAACACATTACGTTAGAACCTCCAATGTCAAGCTGCGAGAGAAAGTTGGCCGAATATTACCATTCGCTGATCGAATTCCCAGGCCCTGCAAAGGTCGGGTTGCTCCATCTACTGGATCCAAAATGTTTGCTGGCGATGAATCTGTGGACCAAATAATAGATGAAAATGAACTCCCGTCTGGGGCAATACGTTGCGGGTCGAGAATTTGATCAGATTCAATGGCAGACTTGCCGTCTGCATTGAATCCAGTAACGATACGCCGAAGCTGACCTTGCAATCTATTTGCGCTGAACATGGGCTCACTAATTTGGAGTTTCGGCGGAATCGACAAGGGTCCAGCAGAACGACCTTTTGGTTATAAATGGGGCGCTGATCCGATCTTGCGGCACTTCACTCGGATCCTTCAACTGCCGGTTCACCTCTGACAACGCAGTATATATTATTTGCTACCTCAAAATCGAGAACACGCAGTAAACGCGCCAGAGCAATCCAATAGGCCAGCTTGACTGCATGCTCATGCCACCATTCACTACAAAACCGATATGTACATCAAAGAGGATAGTAATATGCCATATAGAATCAATTCCAAACACAATCGTCAAAAAGTCCAAATACTGGCCAATAACTTGATACACCAACGGGATCTTTACTGGAAATGGGGCTGCCGAGGGAAGCAATCCGTATTTCCAGTATATATTTGACCGTTCAGGTCCATGTACCCTATTTTTCAGACGTGAAGCAAATGTGCTAACCTTCAAGGGAATTTTGGGTGTCAGCAACTGCAGGGTATTGAGGCTGCATATACATTCCAGAGGTTTCTGAAGTGGAGTTATCCTCGACGGAATGGTGAGAAGTAGGATGATATGCTTGGGAATACATCTCATTATTCCCGGTGTTATAAGTCTGATAGGTCTCCTGATGTGAGATGTTGTTGGGATAACCTGAATTCATCGTTTGAGTGGAAGGTGGAGGAGCGTTATGATTATAGTCCATTCGGTAATTGTCAAACGCCGCGTTCTGAGAAGGGGGGACCAATGAGAGATCTAGACGAGGTACTAGGCTATAGTCGGCAGGGATATCGGCGACCTCGACCGGCGAACTATGAAGAGCGAAGGATTCGGCAGGTGTCATGTGGGTAGACGATTGTTCAAAGGAAGTCGGGAAGTAGGAGGCAGATGTTTGGTCGAATTCGGCTGGTGACATAGGCGTACTTTGGTCAGGCGTCGAATCCAACTGATACGCATTGAAGGGAAACATGGACTGCTGAGGAGACAAGTTTATTTGGCCACACGGAGTACCGGCGTACACCGGGGAGTCGGTATAAGGCGAGCCAAGCATCTGGAAGCTTGCTTGTACTTGGTAAGGATCTTGCTGGTTCTGGTCGATTGACGGGGAGAAGGGTGGCACATACATGGGATAATTCATGGTCTGCGCATATTCTGACTCGCTGGGCATGTAGGGAGAGGTGACATCCTCGAATTTTGAAACTGTTTGAGGATGGGAAACCTGTTCGGCGTCCGTCGTCTCAGAGTCCCATTCTTTCTCCGGCCGTCCAACCTTAATATTGAAGACGTCTGTTGCGCCATACCCGAAGGCTTTTCCTATTTCAGCACATGACCCTCAGGGGTAGAATGATCGGCGGCGTACTTTTTTCTAATTCGGCGGCGCGTTCGAAACGTGCTCTCGTCTCCGGCGGCTCATTCTGCCAACAGGCCGCGATCAGGCGACTTAACTCAGTTTGTGTCTTCCCTTTGAACTCGGCCTTAGCTTGCAGGACGGTGCGGTATAATATAAAAGCATTTCTGGGCCGGCGCTTTTTGGTGAGGTCGGGTAGCTTAACAGCGGCCTTTCGATCTTTGCGCGCGGATGATTTGTTATCCGCGGTGATCTGCTTGTCGGTTGGACGTTTCCGTTTGCTGTGCAAGGTGTTGAAGTCGAATGTGGCTTTCATGTCATCGATGAACTGAAAGTTGATCTGCCGCTTCTCGCTGGACGGGACTTGCGCGATTGATTTCTCCAACACCGTCATTTTATCTTGATATTCCGCCTCCCAAACAAAATCCGGAGATCTCACTTCCTTTTCTTCCGCCAGCGGAGAACGAGTTGATGCCTGGTGTTGCGTGAGGGACAAGGTGGGCGAATAGTTATAGAACATAGAGTCGGAAGGCGAGCCTGCGTTGAGGTACGGCAACGACTTCCTAATCGAGCGATTTGTAGACATGCAGAGAGCAGTAGAGCAGAACGAGTGTTGCGAAAGCACTGCTTTGTAAGGGTTGTTGAGTCGTGCTGGAGACGCTGAAGGAGAAGGGGGAAGCGAGAGACGGTGTATAAAAGGGAGGGAGACGGAGGGATGGTGCTGTGTTGAAGAG